>Ga0118677_10000084_pt1 | contig 177387 bp, 151 predicted proteins | sample AliMusrvi5mmetaG_FD_86154 | JGI IMG/M metagenome (GOLD analysis project Ga0118677, IMG submission 86154) | reverse complement strand
ATAATATTTCTCTTGACGATGTAATATATTTTTATTGAATACTATTCTTGAAAATGATTAGGTACACGGAACTTTATCTGAATTTTTTTGAACACAAAAAGAGCCATTAACTTTAGTTAATGGCTCTTTTTATTCTGGAAGCAAACTTTACTTGCTATAAATCAAACTATTTTCTCTATATCCTGGTTTATCCATGTACCAATCTTTGAACAAACTGCCGCCCGATTCTGCCCAGGTTCCAAACTTAAGATATGCTTTCAGTATATCTTTCTTCTCAATTGGATATTGAAAACTTGAAGGTACTTCAATCATCCAAACAAGATTATCTTTAGATTTATAATACCTTGAAGTTGAAGGATTAGATGAATCATCACTTTGACCGAAAAAGGTCTTATTTGCTTTTGTTGTTGGTACTGCATTCGCAAGATGTATTTCTTTTGTTCTATCTCCGTTTACGAAAACAAATGGATTATAAGGAGCAGTACCTAGGCTAAGTGCTGTTTGAGGTGAAGCAAAAAGTACGTGTAATTCGATTTCTTTTGGTGCTGAATAGCCATTTCCGGGAATAACATTTACACCCATCCCTCCAGTCGATGGCAAAAGTGAGAATGCATTTTCAAATGCAATCACAACTGCCTTGTCCTGACCTGCCTCAACACCGATACTTTTGACGACACCACTTTGATCGGTTAATGTCACTGATGAAACAGCTGATGCTGCAACTGGAAATTGAATACCGAATCCATTATTAAAGGTTGCCCCTATAGCTTTAACTTTTAGTTTTACAAATAATTCTACTATGCCCCCTTTTGCATTTGTAACTTGTTTGTACTGATAATCGAGTACCATATCATTGAAGTCAAAGTCGCCAAGTGATGGCCACAAGTCTTCGACAAGTAAACTGTTATACTGATCTTTAGCAGGATAATAATTTGTATAAGCTCTTTTTGGATCTTGCGGAAATTCGTCAAAATTGTTGGATACACCATCTTTGTCATCATCTAAAGGAGTATCAATCGATGGAACATTTGTCACATTTATTGCCTTCACTGGATTAGCGGTTACGTAGAAAAGTGCGTCATTAAAGTCTTCATCCGAAGAAGTGGCGGTATTCCTGTTCAGATCTTCAAAACCGAGAAGAAGTAGTTTTCTTAGATTATTATAGAGTAAAACAGTGTGCTGACGCCTTTTGGGATCGGTTTCAGGATTTAAAACCGGGTCTGAAAAGTAGGTAGGGGAATTATATACCTGTGAGCCTGTCCATCCATTTGCAGTTAAAAACCATCCGATCGCTTGTCCGGCAGCAAATCTTCCCAAATAAACCTTATCTCCCGAATTCATACCTCCACCTGAACCGCTCAATGAAGCATTCGGGAAAATTATTGTATATTTTTTAATATCACTTATTGATTGCGGAGGAGTTGAAGCTTTATAGGTGTAATAACCCATTGAATTTGTATAGGCAGCACCTTCGCTAACGAATGTGACCCACACATCGGCATCTTCTGTTAAAACAAGATTAGCTTCGTTTCCAGCGGTAAGATATTGAGGATGCGAGTTTGGCAAATGTATGTATTCAGGAAGGGAAGCATTGATAGAGTCGAGCAGTCCTTGCGTAATTTTATCTCTGGCAGATTCCAGGTATTTCGGAACACCAGATGACGTGTAAGTCCCCATGTAAGTATAAGCAAAAGCTGCTTTCGTCTGAAGCTTTACTGGCGCATATTTTAATGTGTTACCTTCTCCGTAATTGTATGATGCGGTAGTTCCATTGATTGAAAATCCTGCCTCAGATTCAATACCAATATAGGTTGTTTTTAAATACAAACTGTCTTGTGATGCTGGTAATGAGATTTTGGTATCAATTCGTCCATCAGCACCACTAAAATATGTTCCTACTAGTCTGGCATTCAAATTTGGAGCTATTGATGACCCAGGATAATCGAGGTAAATTTGGATGGGTACATCTGTTAAGACAGAACTGACATTTTTTACAAGAATTCCAACCGATACTTCATTCGATGTTTGGAAACTGAAAGAATTGGGAATAACCAGGTCTTTTGTGGTTTTTAGGGTAGGATCAGTTACCGTTCCAACAGTACTGGTTTTCTTACATGACCCTAAAACTAAGATTAAGGCAAAAGCTGAAAAAAATAGGAGTGTTTTCATTTTGATTTTATTTATCAACGAATTATAAGATGAAAAAGTTTACATGAAACGTAAAAAAATAGTAATATCATTTTTTACCATTAATTACTTTGATAATTACATGAATCGTGCCAAAAAGTAAAATCAATACGTGTCAATATACGATCAAGGATTTATGTGTCGTTAAGTATTTGATATATAATACTAAATAAAATAAAAAAAAATACGGTCAATAAACAATAAAATGTTTATTGACCGTAAAAACAAAAAGGCTGTATCAAATTATTTGCAAGGTGTAAAGAATTATTTCTTCATTTTGCCGAATTTTTGAGATAATTTTTTAACTCTAAAAGAAGTTCATTTGTTTCACTTTTTAGTTCCGTAAAAATTTCTACAATTCCATTCTCAGAATGATTTTTGGCCAATTCTTCCAACTTGCGGGTCAGTTCATAGGCATTCGGAGCCATATAATTTGCAATTACACTTTTAAGGCTATGAGCATTAAAAGCAAGATTTGTAAAATCTTTCTCTGAAATATTTTTTTCCAGTGAGACAATTCTATCATCGTATTCATCAATGAATATGTCAATTACCTCTTTGATGATTTCCTGGTCATAGTACTGGAAATTCTCATTAAACTGAACCCAATCAATTACTGCCATCTAATTTGATATTTATTTGCTTATTATCCGAGTCTTTGAATACAATCTTTTACACTATCACTCCAATAGGGGATATTGATTTTATAGATCTTTTTAATTTTAGATTTATTTAAAACACTAAAGCAGGGCCGTGTTGCTGGCAATGGGTAATCTTCTGTTAGAATTGGCTTTATGTTACAGTTGATGCCTGAAAAAGCAATAATTATCTTTGCAAAATCGTACCAACTGGAAACCCCTTCATTGGAGTAATGAAATAGTTCAGTTCCGGATTTTTGATATGCGAAAGGTATTATATCAAGAATTGCTTTAGCGAGATCTCTGGCATAGGTTGGGGTTCCGACTTGATCATACACCACTTTTAGCTCTTCGCGTTCAATGCCATACTTAATCATTGTTTTCACAAAGTTGTTTCCAAATGCGGAATACAACCATGAGGTCCGCAGAATAATTCCTTTACTGGCATACTTAAAAACCGCATTTTCACCTGCAAGTTTGGTCCGACCATAGGCAGATTGTGGATTTGTTTTGTCTGATTCACTATAGGGGAGATATGACTTCCCATCAAAAACATAGTCGGTTGAAATGTGCACAAATAAGGCGTCTATTGCTGAAGCCGATTTTGTAAGATTTTCAACTGCGGTTGCATTTATACTGTAGGCCATAGCTTCGTCCGATTCAGCTTTATCTACAGCTGTATATGCAGCACAATTGATTATTACATCGGGCTTGTTTGTGATAAAAAATTCTTCGACATTGAAAGAATTGGTAATGTCGAGCTCATCAACATCCGTATAGATAAAATCAAAATCAGGATAATCTTCGGCTAATACTCGTATTTCATTGCCCAATTGACCCTTTGAACCTGTTAAAAGAATTTTCACGTAAAGATTTTTAAATTATTAAAATTAAATTATTGATGCAAAATACTCAATCGTTTTTAATAAACCTTCTCTTAATTCAATTTTAGGTTCCCAGTCGAGTTCTTTTTTTGCCAATTCAATATTGGGCTGACGCTGAGTGGGGTCATCAGGAGGCAAAGGCATTCTTACAATTTTCGATTTTGAATTGGTAAGTTCGATGACAAGTTCTGCTAATTGAAGAATAGTAAATTCGTTAGGATTTCCAATATTAACCGGACCCGTAAATTCATCACGTGATGCCATCATCCTGATCATACCGTCAACAAGGTCATCAACGTATTGAAAACTTCGTGTTTGCTGGCCGTTGCCATAGATTGTGATATCCTCTCCTTGTAATGCCTGCATAATAAAATTGGAAACAACCCTTCCATCATGTGGATGCATACGGGGACCATAAGTATTAAAAATTCTGATTATTTTAATCTTTACATTATTCTGCTTATGGTAGTTGACGAAAAGTGTTTCAGCCGAGCGCTTTCCTTCATCATAGCAAGAGCGCTCACCAATAGGATTTACATGTCCCCAATAACTTTCAACTTGCGGATGAACCTGCGGATCTCCGTAAACCTCGCTTGTCGATGCCTGCAGTATTTTGGCTTTTATTCGCTTGGCAAGTCCCAACATATTGATTGCCCCCATTACCGAGGTTTTCATTGTTTTGATCGCATTGTATTGATAATGGATCGGGGAGGCAGGACATGCAAGATTATAAATTTCATCAACTTCGATAAAGAATGGCATTGTAACATCATGCCTGATCATTTCGAAGAAGGGGTTATTTAGCAAATGAACAATGTTTTGCTTTTGGCCTGTAAAATAATTATCGAGGCAAGCTACTTCATTTCCCTCTTTTAGAAGCCTGTCACAAAGATGTGAACCAACGAAACCAGCGCCGCCGGTTACTAAAACTTTTTTTCTAATCATTTTTTTGATAGTTTTATTTTGTTGTATCAAGTCCAATACAGAAATAGTCAAAACCTTTCCGCTTCATTTCTGCCATTTCATAGATATTTCGCCCATCAAACACAATTGGTGCATTCAATAGTTTTTTAATAATATTGAAATTAGGCACCTTAAATTCTGGCCATTCAGTAATAATAAGCAGACTATCGGCATCGATAAGTGCTTCATACTGATCCTCGGAATAGGTGATGGAATCGCCGATTATATGTTTAGCTTCTTTCATCGCAACTGGGTCATATGCTTTTACTTTTGCTCCTGCTTCAAGCAATTTTTTAATAATGACCAATGATGGCGCTTCACGCATATCATCAGTTTGAGGTTTGAATGATAAACCCCAAATAGCAAATGTCTTTCCTTTAATATCACCATTAAAATATTTAAGGACTTTATTTACAAGTACTGATTTCTGGTCTAGATTAACTGCTTCAACAGCTTTAAGCACACGTAATTCGTAATTAAAATCTTCTGCAGTATGAATTAATGCTTTTACATCTTTTGGAAAACATGATCCGCCATAGCCAATACCCGGATAAATAAATTTATTGCCAATTCTGGAGTCAGAACCAATACCCTTACGAACCATATTAATATCAGCGCCAACTATTTCGCATAAGTTGGCAATGTCATTCATAAAACTGATTTTAGTTGCGAGCATTGAATTGGCTGCATATTTGGTCATCTCGGCTGATAGGATGTCCATAAAAATGATAGGATGTCCATTCAAAGTAAATGGTTTATACAAACTTTTCATTAATTCTTCAGCTCTTGGTGAGTCAAGGCCTACAACAATACGGTCAGGCTTAAGAAAATCATCAATAGCTGCACCTTCTTTGAGGAACTCGGGATTTGAAGCAACATCAAACGGGATGTTAACTCCGCGTTTATCCAATTCTTCTTGTAATGCATGCCTCACTTTCTGAGCAGTACCAACAGGAACTGTGCTTTTTGTCACAATCAGCAAATAATCTTTCATGTTTTTCCCGCAATCACGAGCAACACTAAGTACATACTGAAGATCCGCACTTCCATCTTTGTCTGGTGGGGTTCCTACAGCAGTAAACAAAACTTCACAATCCTCGAGTGCTTCTGAAATATCGGTTGTAAATTTCAACCTCCCCTTTTTCATGTTTCGATGAACCATATCTTCAAGCCCCGGTTCATAAATTGGGATAATTCCATTTCTTAAATTCTCAATTTTGTTTTGGTCGATGTCAACACAAATGACTTCAATTCCAACTTCTGCAAAACAGGTTCCGGTTACCAAACCTACGTATCCACTTCCTACAATTGCGACTTTCATTTTATTTCAGCATTAGTTTTAAATAAAAACAAATATAATTAATGTTTGATGTAATCTTAAGGATTTTTCTCAATTCAATAAGTCATCCTTGGTCTCCTTACCGTTCAATTCATGATCAACGATTATTGAATGATTTGTAGCATTAAAAGTTTTCAGCGTTTTTCGTGAACTTAACAGTGATTTAAACATAAGAAGAGCGCCCAAAGGTATAAAATAAACAATTTTAAGAGTTTTAATGTTCAAAAATTTACGCGGAAGTGCAAGGAACATACTTATAACAAATAGTATAAATAATGTGAGCCAGGCAAATCTCAAATCCTGGTCGTTGAATAAAAATGATATAAGCGTCGCCATGAATATAATTCCACCCAAAAGAATACGGGGAGGTTGAAAATGTTGAAGTACTTTTTCAAAATAATCTATATTCCCTTTTAAAAAGAGTTGATTTAATGCTTTAAAGAAGTGGCTTTTAGCATACATGATCTGATTTGAAATCCATCGTGTACGTTGGCGTACTAAATTTTCAGGTTTATCAATTTTTTCATCGTAGACGTATGCATTTTCAAGATACTCAATTTTGATTCTTCGTTCTATTAAATTAAGCTCCAATTCTTTATCTTCTCCAAATGAATCAATTGCAGACATTTCTTTTCTGAAAAGTTCGTACTCGAACGCCATTCCTGATCCAATCAATGCGGAGGAAAAGCCTAAAACGCGATGTCCTTTTCGAAAAATATGATTGTTAATCTCTTCACTAATTGCATCCAAAACTGCAAATGGTGTATTGAGATTTTTTGCAGTTCTATGTCCCTGCACGGCACGTAGGCCTAATTCGAAAGCATCGTTTATTTTGGTTAGAAAACTCTTCTCCATAAGATTATCGGCATCCAGAATGACTGCAATTTCATACTTACCATCTAAAAGCTGCATTGCTTTATTTAACGCTTTTGATTTGGAGCTTACCTCGAATGAAACTTCAATTACTTTAATTGGTAGTGTACTTAATTTTTCAAGAGTTTGAGGTGCAAAACTATCTGCAACTACTATGATATCGTAATTATCCGATGGGTAATCCTGTTTTAATGCGTTTTGAGCAACATTAAAAATAACATTATCTTCTTTGTAACCCGGAATAAATACTGCTATCTGTCGTTTACGCAGAGATCCTTTTGAATTGACCTTGTATTTAAATAGACCAGCCAATGAAAAAAACAAAATATATACTGTTGATAATGAAATAAGTATAAAAAATATCCATTTGATATACTCTAAAAGCAAAATGATAATATCCATAAATTTACTGCTTTAGATTGTTTACATTTATTTGTAAAAATTGCCAATCTGGCTATCTTTCGAAAAGGATCTCATGAATTACAAATTAAGTAATGCAAATCAAATAATGTTGCATTTTCACTAAATTTAATGATATCCCATTTTATAAAGATTTTCTCCCTACCTACCCTATTCCTTCCCTATACCATGGCCGTATCACGCTTTATTACGTATTTTTCATAATGTATGATTAGGAAATGGGTTTAGAAGCCCCTAATTCGGCTTTTTAAAATACGACAATATTTAATTATGAGTATTTATATTTTATAACAGAATGAATTTCGGCACTAAAAATATTTTTGCAATGCCAACTAATTGCTTTTGAATAAGCGCCCAAAAGCTTAAACTCTCCTTTAACAAGCCGGGAGATCACGTTTTTTGGGATAGAGATAAAGATCAAATATATCATACTGATACCAAATGTCAATCCATGTATGTTTCGACGCATATAGATCAGTCGGCTTCTGTTGAGATAATAGATCTTCAGGGGACTTAAAACCCCGGTAGTTATTGATTCTTTATGGTATATTAGAGAATTATGAACATAGTGAATTTCGTAGTCGGCATTTCGGATTCTTAACCCCCAATCAAGTTCTTCGTAATACAGGAAATAAATATCAGTCATTAAGCCTATTTCTTTAATAACATTCAGCCGAACCATCATTGCTGCACCGTGTGCAAAGTATGTTTTTTGATCCTGTTCGTATTGACCAATATCTTTAGTACAATATCCAATACTTTTATTACTGATTGAAAACGGGTTCATTTGGGTCATTCCGACAAATTGTATTGTTTCAGGTGATGAAAAGAACCGGATTTTAGGACTTACTGCGCCAATCTTCGAATTCGATTCGAATTTCTCGACCAACGGCTCCAGAAATCTTCGATCAACAATAGTATCATTATTTAATAGGAGAACATATTTCCCTTTTGCTTTTTGAATACCAATATTATTTGCACCGGCAAATCCAAGATTTTCTTTATTTTCAATTAGATCAATTGCTGGAAATTTTTCCTTTAAGGTTTTGATATTACAATTAGGCGAAGCATTATCAACCACGATAATTTCAATATTGGGATATGAAATTTGAAACAACGATTCCAGCATATCTGCTGTCACTTCGAGTTGCCCATAGACAACTGTTATTATTGTGACTAACGGGTAATTTTGGCTTTCCATATGTTTTTACTTTTTTCTATATTGATTAAATACCACGTTTTGCTCTTTCCCAATTTACAGACTGTGAACCTTTTAAATACCGATTAAAACCAAGAAAAACTGATAGATTCATGATGAAAAAATAGTAAGGAACAAATAGTATTTTAACTTTAATCGACTTATTTTCAAGATACCATCCTAAAAGAGCTGAGAGATAAAAAAGAATTTGTAACCAGAATAGCGTACTGTAAAAACCAAAATCAATAAATCCTTCATTTATAGCTAAAACCAGACCAAGAGGTAATAGCAATAATAGTGCTAATGGCGCAAGTGTCCAACGCAATACTCGATGTGAAATGTATTGAAATGAGAGCATTCCATATTTGAAAATATTCAACAACGACCTAAGTCGAATTACTGATTGAATTCCTCCAGCCGAGATGCGCACTTTCCGCTTTAATTCCTCTTTAACATTTGCAGATGCCGTTTCAATAGCATAAGCCTCGGGGTCGTATTGTATGGTAAAACCCTTCTGTGCAACTCTTAAAGATATAATAAAATCATCAAGTAATGTATCTCGTTCAACTTCCTGGTAAAGTTCAGTTCTGATAGCGAATAATTCTCCCGCTGCTCCTACAACTGAATAAAGTTCGGCATCCCATTTTTTCAGTGTTGATTCATATTTCCAGTAAAGTCCTTCACCAGAACCGGCCGCTCCATCTTTCTCTTTGCTGAAAATCCTTTTTTCGCCGGAAACACATCCAACCTTTGGGTCACTGAATAGCTTTACAATTCGGCGAACCGATTCACGACCAAGTAAGGTATTTGCATCACAAAAAACAACAATTGGCGTTTTGACGAATTGCATCCCTCTATTCATTGCTCCGATTTTTCCGCTGCGTTGCGGCTGGTGATGCACTTCAATTCCTTCGTAATTGAAGAGTGTTTCCGGAGTTCCATCATCTGAACCATCAGTGATCCAAACCATATGGAGCTTATTAGCCGGATACTCCAGTTCTCGTGAGTTTTTTATTTTTTCAGCAACGAAATTTTTTTCGTTATATGCTGCTATAAAAAGCGTTACATCTGGTTCGTAATTGGAAAGTATATTGATTTTTGGTGATTTACCGAATATCCGTTTGATTTTGACCAGAATATATAGAAGTATTCCATAGCCGATATAAGCATAAAATACAATAAAAATAAGACTCCAGAAGAATATTTTAAATATTAGCATGAGCATCTTTCATTTAAACAGTTATTAGATAATTATACTTTTTAAAATAAATTATACAAATTATTCTCCTTTTTTGCCTTTATCATAACTTCGTCCTAAAAAAAGCATTCTTGTTATTCCAAACCGATCGAAGATTTTTTCGGCTATTATAGGAACGCACATTCCTGCTATTAAAGATACGATGAAAATTATTGCACTGTAATGAATCCCAAATTTTTGAATAATAATTCTTCCAGCTGCAGTTCCAAAGGCATGAAAAAGAAAAATAGAATAAGCAAAGCTCCCAAACCAGATCAACCAATTGACTTTCCAATGTAACCGAAATAATAAAATTGTGCCAGTCAGGCCGATTATTAATCCAATTCCACCGCTTTTACTAAAACTGTATTCTAAAATATTGTACCAGGCCAACTGTTGAATTATTAAGCTGACGGCCAAGATTATTAAAAGGGATGAAATAAATATTCGATTTCTGAAATAATCTTTAAAACGCTTAATTCCAATACCCATAATGAAAAATGGGAGCAAATAAAGAGCTCCTTTATAACTAAAATAATTAAGTGATTCTTGTGTGATTATAAGATCTCTGATGAGTAAAATTCCTAATGCCAGAACGAAAATCAAAAACCAGCTAATAAAAGTCTCCATTTTCCGGTATGAATCTATGACTGCTATTAAGGCAAAGACTAGAAAGAGGGAGGGGAGGTACCAAAACAAGGTATATGGCAATACTATTATTTTCCAAATTTCAATTAAATCACCCTTTTTATTTGTTCCCGGAACTAAATATTGGAGCAAAAAATATGCCGCTCCAACAAAGATCATAGGAAGTAGTATTCTTCTTATTTTTTTTACGATAAAATCGTTGAAAAACTTTGAATTGACTGGATGTAAGGCATATACCCATCCAGAAATTACAGTAAATAAAGGCATTCGAAGGTACTCAAATGTATAATAAAAATGGCGTAGAAAAGAATCGTTTTCCACTTGCATTCCACCGTCAGATCCAGATCCAATTACGTGACCTATTACTACCAAAATAATTGCCGCTCCTCTCAGGGTTTCGACAGATAGGTCTTTTTCTTTTTTAAATTCCATATTATTCTAATAAATCGATTATTCTATATTGTGTTTAAATGCAGTAGATTGCATTTTTACCTCAACTAAATATTATTCACCTTTTCCCATTTTCCGGTTTCGTGATTAAACTGTTTAATTACCTTGCAAGGGTTTCCAACACCTACAGAAAAAGGAGGAATGTTTTTGGTCACAACGCTACCGGCGCCTATTTGTGTACGCTTACCAATGGTAACACCGGCTGTAACGACAGAATTGGCTCCAATATGTACCTCTTCTTCAATTATTACAGGCTTAACATCAAGATTTTGCTTACTTGAATTTTTTGTTCCGTCCTGATATCCGTGATTAAATCCACTTATAAATACATGTTGTCCAAGTCCAGAACCTTGACCTAATGTAACGGGGCCTATAATGACTGATCCTATACCGACTCTTGCATTATCGCCTATAATGACATCGCCAGATCCATTATTGATAACCGTAAAATCTTCTATAGTTGCATATGATCCAACAACAAACTTATTATAAGGAAACACATCAAGGCGAGACCTTCCTCGAATAAGAGCACCTTCTCCTTTTTTATGAAAAAAAGGATTTAGAATGTTTCGTACCCACCATCGTGGGCGTGGATTTCTTTTGGGAGTTAAAGTCCACAAAATAAAATCCTTAAGTTTTTGATTTGATTTGATTTTGCTACGAAGACTCATTGATTAAATATTTTTATGTATTTGATTTAAATCATTTTTTATGGCCAGTTATGCCAATTTTTTCACTTTTTCAATGCATTTATAGATTTCAAGTACATTATTTTTCCATGTGTGATCATTGGCAAATTGTCGTCGATCCTGTTCTCTTTTAGCTGAATTTTCAGATAATGCATTGTCGATCTTGATAATAAATTCCTGATGTGACGACGCGAGATAAGTAAAGTCTTTGAAATATTCCATTGCCTCTGTAGCGGTGGCTACTGTTGGTTTTCCCATTGCGAGATACTCATCAATTTTCCGAGGATAGTTTCCTATTGTTGCATCGTTGACAAGTTGCGGATTAATACACACATCAAATCCTTTAATATATTGAGGAAGCTGGGATGAATCTCGGGAACCCAAAAACAGAATATTAGAAATCGTATGTAGTTCAGATTTTTTAAATTCTTCATCTTCAGGACCTACAAGAATAATATTCCATTCAGGACGCTGCCGTGCAATACTTGCGATCAGCGCGATGTCAAGGCGACGTGCAGATAAAGCTCCCACATACCCAATAATGGGTTTTGTTACAGTAAGTAGATCTTCGGCTACATCAATTTGATGATCAATATCATTAAATATTGACGTATCGCATCCTTGTCCAATCATATAAGAATGAACATTGAATTGAAGTCCATATTTAGTATAAAGTGTTGAATTATTTACTACTACATCCGATTTTTTGATTAGCACAGGTTCAATTCTTACTCCATGTCTGCGCCAGTAGGGATTTTTAGTCAGATAATCGCGCATATAATACACATAAACTGAAGGCTTAAGTAGTTCTTTGATATAAAATCCGGTAAACATGGAGCTATCATTGAATATTATATAGTCCTTAAAGCCAAGTCGTTTAATTGCTGATAAAATTGCATCGGCAAAAATCCTGTTATTCCTCTTATTCAAAAAATCGTAAATCCAATTACTCTTAATCCAGTTGATTGATTCGATTAAACCTATAGGATAGAGATTCCAAAATCCTTTTTGCAGTTCAACTAAGTCAGTTTCAAGTCCTTTGTTAATCTGTATTCGTTTTTCTATTTTGGGACCTTTTTTGTCCCTCCACATTGTGATTCTGTCAAGTGGTGAATTTACATAAAGCACCCTGTTTTCTTTTGCAAATTCAGTGGCAATATCTTTACAGTTACTGCCAATTTCGGTATCCCATGGCTGAATTCCAATTACGATGATATCACGATTCTTAATCATTGTTTTTGTTTTTCAATTATTTGAATGAATTAGTGCCAATCTGTGAATAAATTTTAAGAACATCTTGCGCCATTGATTTCCACGAAAATTTTGCCGACTGTTGTAATCCTTTTCCAATCAACTGCTGCTTTAAAACTTTATTGTTAATGAGTTGAATAAGGGCTTTTGTTATTTCTTCAGGTTTGTAGGGATCAATTATATATGCTGCAGATCCGGCAATTTCCGGCATAGACGAAGTATTGGAGGTAATAACTGGTACACCACAAGCCATTGCCTCAAGCATCGGAATTCCAAAGCTTTCGCGTAAAGATGGATATAGAAAGACTTTGCATTGGCTGTAAATCGAAGGCAAATCGGTATTTACAACATATCCAGTAAGTAAAATTCTATCTATTAGTGGTTTATCATTAATTTCATTCAACAATTTTTCGAGCTCATTCTGGTCATAATCAAGCATTACCAATTTGTAATCTGTGCCTGTTTGTTGAATAAAATCTGAAAATGCTTTCAAAGTTCCTTTTGTATTTTTTTTTGGATCAGTATTGCCAAGGAAAAAGAAAAAGCGATCGGGAAGGTGATATTTTTCTTTGACTCGTTTTAATTCTAATTGGTCAGTAATAGGTTTGAAGTGTTCACTTACACCATTATAAACAGCAGTTAATCGATTATCACCATTCATTCCAAAGAATTCGCCAATACGGTTTTTCTCAAAATGTGATACTGTAATTATTTTTCGGCTTATTTTAACTACAAGCGGCACAACAATTTTGCGATATAGGTTTCCAAATTTCTGATATGGAGTAGCACTACCAGTCAAAATCCGTAGATAGTTACTCTCCATATATATGATATCATGAAGGGTCACGACCAAGGGAATTTTGCAGTTAACAGGAGCCGTATTGCTCGTACAATGTAAAATTTCACAACCAGCTTCGCGAGCCGCCTTAGGCAAGATAAATTGCTCCCACATCGGATATGAACCTCCTTTAAGTTTTACAATTTTGAAGTTTGGAGTTTCTTTCAAAACTTGATCGTCCTCATCGGGTTTCACGAAAATGATGTACTCGTTTTCATGATCGATTAATTGAAGGTTACGAATCAATTCGAGTGCGACCATGTCCATACCATGTTTCTTATTGCGAAAAAGACGCTGTCCTTCGATTCCTATTTTCATATTTTTCAGCGTTAAATGTTTAACGTAATTTTGAATTATTCAAAAAACTATATTAATTTTCTTTGCACTAAATATTGCACATTGGCGCCCATTTTTCAATTCCAGCTCTTACCTGATTAATAGTTAAAGGTTTGCTAATGTAATCATCCATTCCTGCTGCCAAACATTTTTCTCTGTCACTTTTAAGGGCATTTGCAGTCATTGCAACGATCAAAGGCCTTTTATCGCTCCATTGGGCAATAATCTGTTGGGTAGCCTCAAGTCCATCCATCTCTGGCATTTGGATATCCATAAAGACAATATCAATTTCCATCCTGTTCAAAGCATCGATCACTTCATAGCCATTGGCAGCTATATGGATGGTATATCCCAGCATTTCAAAGAGTCTCAAAATAAGTTTTTGATTAATTGTATTGTCTTCAGCCACAAGAATATTTAAAGGATAGATTTCATTGATCTTAAGAAATTGTATTGGCCGATTTATGCTTTGAATTTTTGGATCTTTTATTCCGGATAGTAAATCTATCATGTTCGAAATAAGTTGTGATTGTTTTAATGGTTTATTTATTCGGATATTAAAATTATCATAAGCATTTAATATTTTGTCAGTTTTTGTAGAAGGATTAGTAATCACTATTAAGGGTATTTCTGCATGCCCATTCGATTTTTTAATTTCGGATGCCAATAAGTTACAATCCATTTCCAAAGATCCATTTTCGATAAGGATGAGATCAAAAACTTTTTTATCATTGATGATATTTATGGCATTATTTGCTGAATATGAAGATAATACATTCATTCCAAGGCTTATACAAATATTAAGTAGAATAGTATTACTTGTTGGATTAGCGTCAATAATCAGCAATTTTTTCCCTTCTAAAATTGACAAGTTAGATGAAAGTTTTTGTGACTTCGCTTCAATATCGGGATAGTATGTTTTAATGGTGAAAAGAAACTCTGATCCATGGTTTATTTCACTTTTCACGCTGATAACACCATTCATCAGTTTGACAAGTTTAGAACAAATGGCCAATCCTAATCCTGTTCCTCCATATTTTCTAGTTGTAGAAGCATCTATCTGGCTAAATGGTTTAAAAAGGCTGTCAATTTTCTTTGCTGGAATTCCCATACCTGTATCTTTTACTGAGAATTCAAGTATAGCTACATGCTCATTTTTTTCAATCTGTTTAACACTAATCACAACCTCTCCATTTGAAGTAAATTTAATTGCATTTCCGGCGAGGTTTACCAGAATCTGTCGCAACCGTGTAAGATCACCTTTAATTATTGGGGCGATTTCAGGGTCGATTTGAAAATACAAGCCGAGTTTCTTTTGTAAAGCACCCGTGGCAAGCAGATCTATTACATCCTCAATAGCCATCCTTAGGTCAAAGTCATGTTCTTCTAGAACCATTTTCCCAGATTCTATTTTCGAAAAATCGAGAATATCGTTAATCAGATTGAGCAATAATTCGCCACTTATTTTTATTGTTTCAGTATAATCTCGCTGATCTGGAGTTAGCGGAGTCTGAAGTAGCAGACTTGTCATTCCAATTACTCCATTCATCGGTGTCCGAATCTCGTGGCTCATCGTTGCTAAAAAATCAGATTTGGTTTTGGTCGCATTTTCAGCGATTTCTCTTGCATTGGTTAACTCCTTTCCGATTATTTCTCTTGAGATACTTCCTCCTATGCTGGCGGCAAGTGCCGTAAGGATCGATGCCTCGTTGGCAGACCATTTAATCCCTTTTGAACAATCATCAAATCCAACCGTTCCCCAAAACTGGTCATTGACAAAAACTGGCACTACAATCAACGATATAATATCTTGTGGTTCTAGTAGTTGACGTTCATTGTCAGGAAAATCTTTTACGAATCCCGAAAGGGTTCTGTTATTTGATAAAAGATTATACCATCTCGGAAAATCTTTGCTAAATGGCATATTCTGCAGATCTGGATTATCAATTTGTGGCATAACTCCTTCAGCTGTCCATTCGAAACGTTGGCTAAGAAAAGTTTCATCAGTAATTTTATCAATATAGCTTTCAAAAATGTATGCGCGATCAACACCTGTTGCAATCCCCACCGCTTCAAGTGCTTTCTGCATCGCATGATCATGATCTTGAATAGTTAGCAAATAATTCATTGCCAGTGCTGTACCACTCAATATTTCACTTTGACGATGCAAGTCCTTTTCGGCTTTTTTCCTTTCAGTGATATTTCTGTATATCCATAGAATACCCTGATTTTTATTTTCATAATCTTCAATCGGGATAAAATCCCGTTCGAGTGATCTCCCGTTGTTTAGTTGAAGTTCGTGATTGGTAACAATATGACGTAAGCGAAGAGTATTATCAATATCTTTGATGAATGTTTCAGGATCAGTAAATAATGCTTTTGAACTTTCTGCTGCATCTGAGCATTTCATTCCTACTAATTGTTCGGGGGGCAGATTTATTGAAAATAAATCACAAAAGTATTGATTAACAAGTACAACTTTTCTTAGTTCATTTTCCACCATTACTCCAGCCTGCATGCTTGAAATCAGCGATTTGAATCTAAGATTGGCAATTTGAAGCGCATCATACTGTTCTTTACGTTCAGTAATATCTGTAATTAGAACCAAAAAATATTGATTACCATACGTTTCTATTAGTTCTCTGGAGAGTTCGCAATGTATTATTTCACCTCTAACGCTTTTCAATTCTAATTCCAAGCCAACAATTCGCTGGGTTTTCTGTAGCTCCATAGCGATTTTGGGTTGTTTGTCTGAAAATGATAATAATTCAATATCCGTGATAACCTTTCCAATAATTTCATCTCTAGACAACCCTGTTTTTTGAAGGAATGTATCGTTAACAGCCGAAATCTTTCGATCGGATGCAGTTAGCAATAACATAAGTGCAGGACTGTTGTTAAAAATATTGTTAAATTTCGATTCGCTTTTTTTAAGAAGTGCTTCTGCTTGTTTACGCTCAGTGATGTCATGATAGTTACCTAAAATTCCGAGAATATCACGGTCATGCATGAGGTTCATAGCTGTGAATTCAATCCATCTATAGTTTTGGTCCTTGCAACGGTATCTGCATTCGAAAACTCCCGATGCATTTTGTTCACGTATTGAGTTCAAAAATTCTTGTGCTGTAACGCGATCCTCAGGATGAAGATTTTCTAAAGTACTGACTCCAATAAGTTCATCAGGACGCCAACCGAACAATTTTTCAATATTGGGACTCTTATATGAATTATTGCCGTCTTTGTCGATGATTACAATTACATCACTGATATTTTCCACCATCCTGGCATGTTTAGCCTCACTTTTTATCAACTTTTGTTCAATTTCCTTCTCTTTTGTAATTTTTTTCTGAATGGAAATAAAATTTTTTAATCTACCAGCACTATCGAAAACTGGCTGGATTTGAATTTTAACCCAATATTTATTTTTTGACTTCGAATAATTGATGAGATCAACTTCGATTGATTTTTGTTTTTTAATGGCTTCGGCAAGTAAGGCCACTGTATTTGGATCAGTCTCTTCACCCTGAAGAAACTGATCAGGAATTTTACCCTTAATTTCATCAAGACTATATTCGGTAATACGAGTAAAAGCATCATTTACCCATTCGATTTCTCCTGTTTTGTTTGATATGATGACAGCATTTTCAGTTTCTTTTGCTATTAAAGCCAGTTTTTTTAGCTCAGTCTGGTTTAGTATTTTATCATATAATGCTCCTATTAAACTACAAATAAATGAGAGTATTGCAATATCTTCTTCGTTAAAGGCGGTTGGTTTGGCATCTACTATTTCAAAAGCTCCAACAATCTGATTGCAATTCATAATTGGAATACAAAGTAGAGACCGAACTACAAAAGAGCGCATCTTAGAATTTTCCAGCGCTTTGTCATCATCGAATAGTATATCAGGAATATTAATCATATTGCCGGACTGAAGCACCAATCCGGGGTTACGATCCATTGCTGTTACTTCCAAATTAGCTACTTCATTTTTATTTAAACCTTTAGAATAAAGAAGTTTTAGGCGAACTTCTGAATGGTCGTAAAGGTAAAGCCCAACATTTTCAGCATTAAAAGTTCCTTCAAAAACTAAATCCAAACATGGCCACATGCCTTCAAGAGTGCTGATTCCTGAAAAGGCTTTGGCAAACCTATCTAATTGTTTAATTATTTGCAAATAAGAATTTCTCATATTTAATGCATTTTGATTCCTTCATTCATAAAATGACAGATTCTTAATTTAGGTTTTACTTAAATAATGTTTCTTCCCCCAGAATTCGATAATTTTCACCAAATCATTTACACGTACGGGTTTAGTTAAATAATCGTCCATACCAGATTCAATACATTTTTCCTTGTCGCCCTGCATTGCATTGGCAGTCATTGCTATGATAATTGGTCGTTCATTTTTCATACGCTCAACAATGATTCTTGTCGCTTCATATCCATTCATCTCTGGCATTTGTATATCCATAAAGATCAAATTGTAATTCTTTATTTTTATTGCAACTAAAACTTCGAGTCCATTTGCTGCAATATCTGCTTTGTAACCCAGTAATTCAAAAACATTTCGAATTAGTTTCTGATTGATTAGGTTATCTTCTGCAATTAAGATCTGAAATGGATATTTTTTCGAGATTTCACTTAATTTCTCTCGGGTGGGAATATTAGCAATTGATTGTCTTTTAGCCGGAGTCATCACTTTCAGAAAGATATCTGCAAGTTGTGAGTGCTTAATTGGTTTATTCACATAAAAGGAAAACAATTTTTGTAATTCTTCTGCTTCTGTATTAAAACCTACAGAAGTAAGCATAATTAATGGTAATTGTTCTTTGCTTAATTTCTTTCTTATTTCGCGGGCAAGCATAATACCATCCATATGAGGCATTTGCATATCTAGAATTCCGACATCAAAATGTTGATTTTCGAGAAGTTTGAGCGCTTTTTCTCCTGATTCAACCGCTAAAGCTTTTATTCCCCAGAATTCGCATTGTAATGTAAGAATTTTACGATTAGTAGCATTGTCATCAACAATCAGAATTGTTTTTCCATGAAGACTACTTTGCATCGATTTTTCGACTTGATTAATCTCTTCTGTCGGAATTGAATTTTGTGTTTGAATCGTGAATCGAAAATCAGATCCAATTCCTTCCTGACTTATCACCCAGATTTTGCCTTTCATTAGTTTTACCAGACTGGAAGTTATTGCAAGACCGAGGCCTGTTCCTCCATATTTTCTTGTAGTAGAGGCGTCCACTTGCATGAAAGGAGAGAACAACAAATTAGTTTTACTTGATGGAATTCCTATCCCGGTATCTTTTATCGAAAATTCAAGAACCACATTCTTATCGATTTTTGATTCTAGGGAGATGTAAATTAGGATTTCTCCTTTATCAGTAAATTTTATTGCATTACTCACTAAATTGACAATAATCTGGCGTAATCTGAACCCATCGCCATAAATATAAGGGTTAACTGCAGGGTCAATGAAATAAATAATGTCGAGATGTTTTTCGAGTGCTTTCGGACCAATAAGATCAAGAACATCTTCAATACAGACACGCAGATCGAAGGAACTTTCTTCCAAATCCATATGGCCTGATTCAATTTTTGAGAAATCAAGGATTTCATTTATTATATTCATTAAACTTTCGCCGGAATTCTCAATTATATTGACATACTCCCGTTGTGATGGGTTAAGTTCAGAGAGCATTAAAAGACTTGTCATACCTATTACTCCATTCATAGGCGTTCTGATTTCGTGCGACATGGATGCCAAAAATTCTGATTTGGCACGATCAGCTGACTTCGCCATCTCCATTGCTATTTTTAATTCCTCCTGCGATTGCTGTCTTCGGATTGCTCCGCCGATATTATTTGCCAGCATATTTGATACTGTCTCTTCAGCCGGTGTCCAAACGTGGTTATTGGTACAATTAGCAAATCCTACGAATCCCCAAAAATTAAGTTTTTTTTGGTCAATGATGGGTACTACTAATATCGATTTAATCATTTGTTGTTCAAAGACAAGTTTTAGCTCATCCCTAAATTCCCGGGCAAGTCCTTTGATAGTTTTCCCATCAAGTAACTGACTATACCATCCGTAGCTATTGTCTGTATAATTAAATTCCTCCCAATCTTTTGTGTCTACTATTTCGCAAATGGAAGGTACAATGTATTCATTTACGCGCTTTACTTTTCTAATTTGTTTTGTGTCATAAACATTTTGATAGATGAAAATCCGATCAATACCTGCTGCATTACTGATAGTTTCAAGTGCATGGTGAATAGCAGAATTAAAATCTTCATTTGTGAGAAGGTGGTTTGATGCCAAAGCCATTCCATGAAGAATACCACTTTGTTTAAGCAATTCATCTTGCATCTGGATTATTTCGATATTTTCGAGTTCAAGTTTCTGTTTTTGATGGTTGAAAATTGTAATTAAACTGGCAATTTGACTGAATTCATTCTTGCTTTTTTCTAGGATAATTAGTTTTGAAGTATCACTATTTCGAAGACTATCGGAAATAATTTGGAGTGGGCGCCTTATCCATCGATAAAGTATTATAAAGAATATTGAAAGAAGCACTAGAAGCAAAATTCCGAGGAAATAAAATACAAAATTATTTAAGTTGTGGTAGTTAACAAGGGCAATATTTGGTTTTTTAATGATCAGAAATCCGATTTTGTTGTTTTCATAGCCCATTAATTCTTTTGAAACAGTTATAGAATCATTTTCAATGAGGTAATTTTCGGTAGAGACTGTTTTATTAAAATAGACTCTACCAGCCGTATTTTGAGATAGATCATGATAAAAACCTGAGTTCCAAATCCGGCTTATAAAGAAAAATCCGGAGGGAGGAGTTAATGCTAAAGTATCAAGTGTTGGATGAATGGTGGATGCAGTAATTTCCAAAAGACCCTCAGGAATTAGCTGAAAGTAGTGTATATGTTTATGCTCTCGTAACGAATTGATGATTTTATCGTGGGTTGAAGGATTGTCAAGAATATTTGTGGATTTTACGCCAAAACCATATACGATTTGATTATTAGTGTTATAAACGCTAACGGAATTTAGATTATAAGATTTAACAATACTTGCAATCGTATTCTCGGCCCATTTAAGATTAGGTTTATTAATATTTGTAATAATCTCATCCCAATTTGTATAATCTGTCACAATCTGATCGAGCTGCCTTGATTGAACGTTAATTGCCGCATTGATGAGTACCACCTGTTGCTCGGCAGCTGATTGCATGATCATTTCGTTTTGCTTCTCCTGGGTTTCGCGAAAAAAAAGAAGAACAAAAAAAAGTATGATTATCGACGTGAAAAACAACAGGAGTATTTTATTTCTAATATTCATTGGTTCCTTTGCAAATTGATATTTTAATCTTTAGATTTCCTATTCTTAGTTTTATTTCAAGACAATATTACTTTGAATCTGAATTGATTTTAAGGGCTCCGATGGTGAAATGTCAAGACTCTTGGCGTTCAGCATTAATGCCATGGAAGTATAAATCAGAAGGCTTGTCGGCATAGTCCCCAGAATTTCGTTTCCGTAGGATGCTACGATAATTCCAAACATTCCGGATGCCAAAGCTGCCATTTTCATTTTGAGTATTGGGTCTCTAATCCTGAAAACGATCAGATAAGAAGATTTAATGAGAACGTAGAATAGAATAAAAAGGTGTAATAACAGGCCTACAATCCCTTGCTCAGCCCATATCAGAACAAACCAGCTGTCTGTTGGTACTTGCGAGAGGAAAGCATTTGGAAGATAGCGCTTAGCCTTAACACCTCCAAGTCCGATTCCCCCTCCAAAAGGCCGTGATGCAAGGTATGTGCTCAATTTCTTTTGATTTTCGAACCTTACTTGGAGCGATGGATCGTTAGGATCGAAGGCCGAACGCATTCGACTGATCTGGGGATTAGCCTGACCAATCGTTGTAAATTTAAAAAAAACGAAAACAACGGTTAATAAAATGAATCCTGAAATCATGACCAATTTATTTTTCTTTAAGATAAAATAGGCCATGAATCCTGCCAATGGAACACTAATGGCTCCACGTGTTCCAGAAGCCAGCAAACCATAAAAACCAAGTAATGCGACCGTAAAATAGAATATTTTTTTCCGCCAATCTTTTTCCGCATTTCCAATAATTGTTGCTACTAACGCTGAATAAGCTTGATTTGCTCCAAAGTTAGCTGCGTCTGTAAAAAAGGAGAACACCCTTAGTTTTCCGAAAAGAATATGGGTTACTGCACCACCATTATCCAGCCAAGCTTGTTCCCAGCGGTCGACCCCAATAGTAATTTGCATAATCCCTTTTAAAGATGCAAATATTGATAGTGTGCCCCATAAGTATAAAAAATAGTCAAGTTTTTTTGTGCTATTTATTAATATTAGTACAAGCGGGATAATGAGCATCATGTAAAGCGCAATGCCTCTCATTCCTGCAAGCCAGGCCTCCATGCTGTGTGCTTCAGGATTAACCACTTGAAGCACGGCATAACCAAACCATATTGCAGCTAGTAACGTGACATCCCTATTTGCTGGCTTCCAATCAACCTTTTCATAAAATTTATTCGAAATCAGTGCAATATATGTAAGAACTAAAATGGCATCCATTGCCATACCTATTGTTGAAAGTCCGGGGACGTAACGCGGAAGCCCGAGCAAAAAGAATCCCAGTCCGATTGAACTGTAAAGTCCCACAATTGGTTTTCGGAATAGCAGGGTTAAATAGAATAATACGAACGGTATAGTCATTAATCCAATTCCTGCAACAATGCCGTTTTCGCTGATCATCCACGCAGAAAATAAGACAGTCGAAATCAGAATCACCAAATACTGAGGTAATTTAAGCCTTTCGGAGCCTGTTTTAATTTCAAATAGATTGGCACTTCCTTCCATTATGATTTAATTCAATTCTTTTAAAAATAAATAGTTATGACTTGTGCTTTTTAAATTTCATATACATCTCTTTATAAAACTCTAATCCAGTTGTATATATTTTAATATGACTTAGATGAAGCTCTTTATTGAGAAAATAAAATCCAACCCATACCCCAATGACTGTAAATAAAATGGAAGCAACGGCTACCGCAAGGAGTGATTTAAAAACAAAAACTGCAATTAAATCACCTATCACATTAGCAATGACCATATAACCAACTTTAATAAGGTTTTTACCCGGTTTATTGATACTGTCTAGACCGATTCCTGTCATTCTGTCAAGTGGAAGTATTAATCCGTAGATTGAAAATGTCCTCATGATCATTACCGTGTTAGCACCTGTTGCAGGATCTGTTCCTAAATATTGACTGCCGCCAAGTAATGAAACAAAAAAATCAGCGAAAACGAAAGTCACTATACTTATTAGCACAAACAAGTAGGTCATGGCGCCCGTGTAAGAATAAAAAAGTTTCTTGACCTCGTCAATTCTTCCCATGATGCTTGCTTTCGACATTTTAGGAAATGCGGTTGCAACAAAACTACGTAATGGAATTTGCTGTATTTCTGTTAGTTTTAATGGAATACTGTATAAAGCAACGGCTGCTGTTCCTAACGGACTTAGACTGATTATCAAAGTATCAGCACTTCGCAATAAATTTGTTCCGATAAGGGTAAATGTTGTATATTTTCCAAAATCGAGTAAAACCTTATTTGTTCTTCGCGTTGTTCTTCTTATATAACGAAGTCCATCCCATCCTTTTAACAAACAAATAACTGAGGTGATAAGACTAATAATTAACTGAGCCATAACCAAATGCACCAACGTCATATTGAGAAAGAAATAATTAAAGAGCAGAATAAGAAAAAACGCACCGCTATAAAAAGACTTTATAAACAACATTTTACTGAATTGCTGATCTGCTTGCATAATGACAAGGGCAGTGTTGTAGGGCAGGTTGATAAATGCAAGCAAAGGATACCAAGTAAAAAACAGTTCGTATCCTGCGTTTTTGATGGGACCCGAAAACATAAGGTGACATGTCCAAAGTATAATTGCAATTATAGTTGTGGCCATCAGTCCGATGAATCCATTTGATCCAATAAATTTCAATCGTTCTTCGTTTTCGACTCCAGATAAGAATCTTATTATTGCTGTATTTGTGATACCAAACCTAAACATCTCAATGAATGCCCCAGAGGAAATATATAAAACCCATTGTCCGAATATATCTATCGGAAAACTTCTGGCAAGAAGCGCAAACCCCGCAAACCCGAAAAAAGCAATTGTGATATTTCCGGCCAATGAGAGAAAATTTGCTTCCCTGGTTACTTTTTTAAATACAGTTTTCAATGGTTAATTTCTAATTAATTTATTTGTGAATTCGATATTAAAAAATTATTACTACGGAAGGGATGTAGCAAAAAACTGAAAACGAACAATTTTTTTTGTAATCCTACGAAACCAACTTCTTTTTTTAGGTAAATCCCCAAGAAGCGATTCAATAACATCCAATTCAACACCATTAAGCACGAAAAGAGGAGCCTTTGTGGTAATTTTTGAAATATTGTCAAGCGCACCATGGTCAGCTTGCGACCATTCCCTGTTCGCGCGGCATACCATCAATAATAGATCAACCGAACCTATAAGTCCAGTAGGGTAGGGGTAATTAAGAATTGGAGGGATCTCAACCAATACATAGTCGGGAACGAATGAAAGGTAATAATTATTCCTCATTAACAATTCTTTATAATCCTTTATCGGATGATATTCCTCATTAATCTTATAAATATAGGATTCGTTCTCCAAAAGTGCTGATCCATATTGGGTCACGAATGGACTTAGATAATCAACCCTTGGATCAGAATATCCTAACAACCAGTTGACCAAAGAAAACCCTTTTTGTTGATTATTTTCATTCTCTACATGACCTGAAGTGCCAACGTTATAATTTTGATTTACACTATTGTTAAGGGAGTCCTGTGAATAGCTGATCAGGATAACTTTGTTCCCGAGTTTTTTTAATTTCGATGCCAGATTCCTCGCAATTACAGTTTTGCCTTCGTTTTTTGCAGTACTAAAAACGATAATCTGATAGCTCTCACTTGATTCTGGCCTACCTTTTTTCAAAAGTTCGATCTGCTGCACCATCATTTCAAGTAATCGGTGAGCGATATATGAAAAATTGAGAACTTCAGGTTTTAGGTAAATTTTCGGAAATATACCTAATGGCAAAATATTGAGAATCTTAGCTGCTTTTTGGGGGTTTCTTAATGTACCATCGAAAAACTCAAGAGCCAGAATCGTTGAAAGCACAGTCAAAAAACCAAATAATAGAGCAATCACCACTAATATTTTACGCTTTGTGGGATTAGGTGTTAGCGGATAAAAGGGCTGATCGACGGGTTTTAAATTTGATGACAACTCAATATCCTGCATTTTTAGTTTCGCAAGATTTAAGCCATGCAAGAGTTCGAGAAACTCTTGTTCCGAAACTGATATTTCGCGTTCAATTCTTTTAAGGTTTGCTCCGGCTGGAGCATAGATCTCGTATTGTTTTTGAAACTCCTCAATCCGTTTAGCCAATACGGTTAGACCCGCTTTGGTATCTTCGTAGCTTATTATATTATTAATCCAGTCGTTAAGTAACGTGCTAACCGGAAGACCTTCGGTGGTGTTCCCTAAATGGTAGAGATCTCCAACATCAGTACGTATTTCCTCCTTTAGTTTTTCGGCGCTGGCTTTCAATGAAACCAGATTAGCCATATCAAAGGTGCTGCCAGAACCAATAATCTCGGCTGTGGCAATTTTCGTATTTATTTGACTGAGCTGATTTCTTTTTTCAAGAATTGGGGCACTTTTTAGTTGGACTTTTTGCTGGTTTTCTAATTTTTCTTCTAAGCGTTTGATTGCTGCTTCTGTACCTGCAAGCTTGATTCTCATATTATTATAATCGACATCCAAAGCTTCTTTGGCCAGTGCCACAGCTTTACTTTGTTCGTAATAGTTGATGATGTTATTACCCTTGTTGAAAGCAAGTAATTTATCCTCACCCATATTGAGTTTATGCGTAGCTTGATTTACCTGGAATTCAAAATATTTGACAACTGCATCCGAACGGTTTTCTTTAATAGCTTTATATTTTTTAATACAAACTTCGGTAAGAAGAGCGAGTGTTTGCTGGCATATACCGGGATCATCTGTAGTGTATTTCAACTTGACAAGATCGCTACTTCCAATCCTTAGCGCAGTCACCGTCGAAATGGCTTTCACCGAATATTCGGGGTTTTCGTAATTTAAAAGGTTATAGACGAAATTGGTATCGTTGCTTGCGACTAATTCGATCAGGTTTTTAACAGTTTGTTCATAAGCTGATTGATCGATTGCTAATGGAAGAGTTCTTGCACTTGGGTTGTCGGAATCAAGATTTGAAAATGAGAAGGTTGAAATACTGTCTTTTTGAGATTCTGATGCAGGTGAATCTTTACTGGTAGTATCCGAATTATTAGCATTTTTTTCTCTAATACGAAGTGACTGACCTAATCTTATTTTGTTTCCGATTAATCCGTTCAAATCGCTTATTTGATCAACTGAAACACCTGTCTGTTGAGAAATAGAATAAAGCGTTTCGTTGTCGGCAACAACATGTTCCTCAAATATTTTATTTTGGTTACGCTTAATAATTGTTGTGTCGATCTGCGAAACGATCGGGATTTTCTTGGTAGAATCAAGTGTGTGATTTGTAGGTTTAATCACCAAATTCATTACATATGCCGGCGTGATTTTTCTTAAGTAATTGAACGACTTTCGTGAAATATAGCGTGGATCTGATTTGGGAAGCATTAAATGCTGGGCCAATAATCTGATTGAAACCTCTTCCTGGGTTTCGCGCGATTTAATCACATTTATCAGGTTATCGAAAGCTGTATTAGTTGCAAAAAAACTTAGCGATTTGTCCATTTCAACACTCGAACCGGATGCTATCCCAGTATATAACGTGGTCTCAGAAGAATAAGTTAAACTTGTGTCTTTTGTAAAAAGAATAACAAGACCAGCCAGAATTATTGGTGTGAGTAGCAAAAGGACAAGATGCTTGCGCAACAAACGTAGCAAATCAACTATCTTCATTTATGGATTTAATTTTGTTGTAAGATTAAATTTGATGCCTACAATCTCTTCAAGCATCATATATGCAGTGCGAAATTCCATTTTTGAAATTTCAAAATCAGTTTCGGTAGTTGAAAAAATTCCTGAAATTCGAGCATACTCTGTTACTGTGACAATGCCATTCAAGAATTCTTTTTCGACCATTTCAATATTGATTTTGCTGGTTTCTGCAAATTTCGATTTAATTTTTAATATTCGTTGTTTGAGTATTAAATCGTTGTATTGCTTTATTACTGATTGGCGTACTTCATTTCGTTGCGCTTGCGAAAAGCTTTGCGCTTGTTCAATTTCTGCTTTAGCAAGCCTGATCTGATTTTTTCGGCTTACTACATCATATAAAGGAATCTTTAGATAAGCGCCTCCTCCATAGTTAAGTTGATTGCTTCGGGTTGCAATTAAAGATGGATTTTGCCCTGCTGCGGTATTGGTCGAAAAGTTATCAAAGGTTCCATAGCGCATGTCTGTCTGTATTCCCAAATCTCTGGTCCACTGTAAACGTTCAGCTTTCAATTTAGAATTATTTACATCGATTTGGAGGTCTCTGAACTTTACATTCGGATTGTGAGCGATTGCCGAATCGATGATGGATTCTAATGGCGGAAGCATCAATTCAATATCATCTTTCATTAAATTAAACTCCTTCGGTTCCTGGGCATATCCGGTTAACCCAATAAGAAGAAGAGTGAAAAAGAGAATATGATTTTGAATACTTAGCTTCACGGAAAGACGTTTAATTAATATTGTGAATTTAATAACCGGATGTTTCAAAACACATTTTAACAGGTGGCCGGCTCCATCATGTAAATGTAGTTTATACATAATCTAAACAGTATCTTTTTGAAAGAGTGCAGGAACAGTTCTCAGTATTAATTGGAGATCGTACCAGAAAGAGTAATTATTTCCACTAAAATGGTTTGCATATTCATTATCAAGCCTCATTCTTTCGTCTTCCGACATCACACCACCTTTTCCCCGCAGTTCAACCTGCCATAAGCCTGTAATCCCTGCAGGTGCCAGAAATCGTTTTGACAGCAAACCCCGGGTTAGTAACTCTGCCTCATAAACAGGCAAGGGGCGGTTGCCTACAATCGACATGTCTCCTTTTATAACATTGATAAGTTGAGGAAGTTCATCGATACTTGTATTCCGGATGAACTTTCCAACCCTGGTAATACGCGGATCGTCGACAATTTTTATAAAAGCCGATTTCGTTTTGGCAACTTCTCTCTTTTGGGTATTGTACCAATAGTCACAAATTTTATGAGGACCAATGTGCAGAATAGGAGAGCAGGTTTTGCCGTCCGATAATTTTGCACAAACCGGACAGGGCTTTGAAAAGTCGATTTCAGACTGTTTCGAGGCGACGTCGTATTGATTCTTGTCTTTGGCAAGTTTGTTTAATTCCTTATCGGCTCCAACCCGCATCGAACGCAATTTGTAGAAATCGAATGGTTCGCGTCCGACTCTCTTTGAGATATAATAGACTTTACCTTTCGATTCAAGACGGATTGCCAAAACAATCAGCAATAAGATGGGAGAAAGGACAATCAGGGCAGAGATGGCAACCAACAGATCAAACATCCGCTTCGACAGTGGCATTGAATATTTTATGTCCTTGTCGGTACTAACATAGGATACAAGAGAGTACTTATTTCTATATTCAACTAAAAACCTGATACGCCCCACGATACTTTCGGCTGATGGCAAAGGAAGTACAAAGAAATCGTCAATCCGGTTTGCAAAAGCTGTTTTGAATAAATCTTCTTTGAATTCATACGAAATCAGGATAAAGGCTACACGATCGAATTCTTGCCTTTCGCGAAGCCATTGATTCATCTCAAGGCCGTCACCACCTGAAAGTGTCATTTCGGATAGCACTGCATCTGGCTTGTTACCCGATTTGAGATAATTTACTGCCTCAAGTGTATTCGACTTGTGTATAACCGAAATATCGGTATGAGCGCGTAAGTCATTGATACCTTCACCAGAGCGTCCAATATAAAGAATTTTCAATAAATTTTCCATATTCATTCTTAATGCAACATGTTAGAATTTTGCGATTTTAAAGATTCATTCCTCAAAAGTGTTTTACCACTTTAGCGCATAATGAACAGGAAACAGATTTTTCAATATTAACTCACCTAACTCTTCGGGATTGAATGGTTTCGCAAGGAAATCCTGGGCCCCGAGCCGGTAACATTTAATCCGCTCTTTGCTGCTTTCAACACCAGAGAGCATAATTACGGGAGTATGTTTGGTAAAACCTCTCTGTCTTACTTTTTCGACAAAGATATATCCATCCATATTGGGCATTTGCAAGTCGCAAATGATCAGGTCAGGAAGATTGCCCTCCATCCATTCGAGCGCTTCAATTCCATCGCTTTTACAGACTACATCGTAACTTTTCGAGAGAAAATTCTCAAGTAACAAACGGATACTTTTCTCATCATCGATAACTAAAATCTTGTGCCTCATTGGTTATAAATTTGGGGGTTTGCGCAGTCAATTATAATTCTTTTAGCATATAATAAATAATCCTTTTCATGCCTATTTGTTCATTTTTTTTTCAGAGAACGTTGTTTGTTTTACATCTGAGACTATTATTTTTAGGTCGAATGTAAAATTATCAGTGTAAAATTTCTTTTACTGAAAGTTGATCCGGATAAATAAATCTGATAATCAGTTAGTCGTGATTAGAATATTTAAAAATCTAGTTCGATTCAAATATAGTAATTCAATTCACATATGAATCACTAGCACTACACTTCTTTTAATATTTGTTAAATTTCTTTTGAGAGAAAACTCTGAAAGGAAAATCAACTTATCCTTAAACAAAAAATTCCCTGCCTTAAAAATTTATTTTAAGGGCAGGGAATTGAAATAATTCAAGTGTGGTAAACTGCTTGTTTTAATCCCGGCAATTAAAGGTCTGTCGGATGAGTGCAAATGCCTTTTCGTTTATTTTCTGATCATCAAGACCGGTTTGGAAGAAGACTGTAATTGTCTTTTGCGAAGAATTAAAGCAATAAATCACTCCGTCGAGTTTTTGTTCCTTCACGATGGTAGTATATCGGCAGCTTAAGACCTTTAGACCAGCAAATGTGTCAGGATTTATTAATGCGAATTCGATTCCAGGATTGCGATACATGTTCGATGATTTCATGGTCTTCTGATGCTGCAAAATTGTAATCTCCGGTTTTTCTATTTTGTTGGCCCATGTTATAATTACCAAACCAGTTGCTTTAGGACCTGTACGTTCTGCTGAAAAATAATAAGCGTTGTCTCCGATCGAATCGTTTGCAATGGCTTTCCAGCCCTCTGCAACCGAAAACGAAATACCATTTCGCAGGTATGGAACCTCCTTGCTTTTTGAAAATGCAATATTGCAAACAGTTAATGAAATAACAAGAATAAGTGAGACCCTGATAAATGCTTTAATCTTCATATTCAATTAATTTATAATTACCAGATGGAGCTGACCTCCTTTTGGAAGCGTGAAAATAGCAATTAATAGCCACATTTAACAATTGTTGTGTTTGCAGATTTCCTGCTTATATAAATATATTGCCTTTTCGAGAGTCAGGTAATGTGTTCGGTTTTATACCTCAGAATTCCGGTCTTGTACCTTAGAAACGCAGGTCACGTCCTTCTGAACTTCGATCCCATGGAGCGTGCTGATTACGGCTACCGAGCCCTCATAACAACGAAAACAGGAGCCGAAGTGATACAACTCCTGTTTATTGATGGCAAAGAGATTCGTTTCAGCATTTCAGATTCAGATTATGAGGCGGTTTTAAACCTGACAAGTTCATGACCAGAATTAAATTCTAACAATAATATTAAGTAATTAGAATAATATAATGTCGTATTCTCAAACACGAAATCCATCGGCCAATTACGAAAAAATTGTCCCGAAATTCACATATCATCGCATCAACTATAGAATTCGCCGATTACCTAAATTTTATTTTCACCATACCATCTTCGGTATTTGTGTAATGTATCTGTAATCTTTCTGTAATGTTTCTGTAATATCCGTTACAGAAACATTACAGAAAAGTATCACAAACCTTATTTAAAATACAAAGAAGTTACTGCTAATATAAATATGGCATTATATCCGGGCAATTACTTATTAAACCCTTTCTATTTGATTTTCGTTATCAAATACACCCATCCGATTAATAAGTAGGATCGAATCAAGCGGACAATAAAAAAAGCCGATGGAATCAATGAATCCATCGGCTTTAAAATTATTCGGAAGAGGGCATTATTTTAATTCCCTGAAATGCTCTTTATTCTTTTCGATGATTTGACGGTAGTACCAATCGGGATAGGCAGGGTGAAGTGGTGATACGGCTACTTTGCCCGATTCGTTCCGTTCGAATTTGCCGTCTTTCTCAACCATAACGTTTCCGTCTTTGTATTTAATTAACAGGTAATGACCCAGATCTCTCCATTTGGCAACTGAGCTTTCAACCTGATTCACAGAATAATCCGTGAGATATTGAAGTGCAAGATCCTTTTCGCCCTTGTTCCACAACGTCAATGCTGCCTGATCGACAACCGGGGTAAGGTTGAAGAACTTATTCTCGAGCTGTGATTGTACTTTTTTCAGATCAACGATCATATCGTTGTATCTTGTGTAAACCTGGTTCGAAACTGTGTTAAATACCCAGAAAGCTGAATTATCGGACCAGGTAAGCATATCGCCATCGCCGACTTTTAACGATGCCGGAACCTGTTTAATTCCGCAATAGATGGGCATATAGCATGACAAATAGGTATCATCAACGCCAAACCATAATATACCTGCGATTGGGTTTGGAAGGTTAGGCCTGCTCTGTGCAATGAAAGAGAATCCGGTTTGCTGAGTTGAAATGGCCCGTTCGTGAACATAGGATATTGAATCGACTTTCCATTCCATAGGGCGCCAGCGGTAAGGCGATCCGAATGGACCAGTTCCCGGATCTTTTGTCATATCGAGTTCTGTTCCTTCATAATGGTCGCGCATCAGGTTCTCCACGTCTTTTACAGAAAGCAATGAATCGGGTTTTATCCAAAGGGGCATACGGTTGGTTGCATACTTATTTTCATCATAAGTCACTTTACCCATCGCATAGCTCTCGTACTGCTTCATTTGTTTATTCACTTTGTTAAAACCCGACCAAACACGGGCTTCACAAAAACGGGCACCGCTAAAATCAACAGGTGCATAGGTATCCGAAAAACTGAAATCGTTGTTCTTCCCTTCAAACCATCCTTTTTCGCGGGCAAACGAGATAACATCGGTTGCATAAAGACAGTTTTTAGGATCATTCAATGGGAAACGGGTAATACGTGCCTGGTTGGCATGTCCCGAAATATATCCGTCAGGAATCCGCATAGCCACCCAGACAGCCCCTTTTTGGCCTTCGCCTTTACCAATCATTTCCAGAATCCATGCCTCATTGACATCCGCAATTGAAAATGATTCACCGCTTGATGCATATCCAAAATTTTTGACAAGGTCGGTCATGATCGTAATCGCTTCGCGTGCGCTTTTTGAACGTTGCAAAGCAATGTATATTAAGCTGCCATAATCAGCGATGGCATCTTTCTGGGTTGCAAGCTCTTTTCTTCCTCCATAAGTGGTCTCTCCAATCGAAACCTGGTTCTCATTCATGTTACCGGTTACCTGGTAGGTATGTTTTACCTGCGGTATTTTCCCCATATACTTACCCGTATCCCATTCCACAACATCGAGCATCGCACCATCGGGATAATCGGCAGCCGGCCAGTAATAGAGTTCGCCGTAAAGAACATGCGAATCAGCAGCATAAGTGATCATCGTAGAACCATCTTTTGTAGCTCCCTTGGTAATCAGAAAATTAGTGCAGGCATCAGATGGTGCTACCTGTAATGCAACTAATATCGGAAGAATCAATAAAAGTCTATTTTTAAACATTGTAAATATATTAATACAGTTTGTGACAAAAATATGAAATTAGTTGTATCTATAACTTTTTAATCAGCGGGATAAACCTCTTTTTTTAATGAGTTTTGTCATTCATTTTAGATATTATAAATGATTCCTCCTATGTGATCCTGGGTTGATCCGGTAACCGAAGCGAGAATGTTAGTGCGGCCATTGAACGCAAGAACTCCCAGGAATGCAAAAATAAGCGCCTCTTTAAAATCGATTAATTTTTCTTCCGGAAGAACCACCTCGCAAGATGTTTTTTGCTTTAACCGATCGATGAGGTACAGGTTCTTCGATCCGCCGCCTGTCGTCAACAGCTTGCCGCTATTCCCAATAACGTTTGAAATCTGAAATGCAATATGCTCATACATCGTTGCAGCCTGATCTTCGATTGAAAGACCAGAGGCTGATAATAAAGGCATTATCAGAGTATCCGTCCATTCGCGTCCTAATGATTTAGGCCATTTTTGATGGTAGAAATCGAAGTTGTTGAGTTTCTGTAGGAGTGGCTCGTTGACTATTCCTGAAGCTCCCAAACGACCATCCTTATCGTATATATGGCCTTTTTTTTGAGCCAATTCATTTAGAACAATATTAGCCGGACAAACATCAAAAGCAATTCGGGTACCATCCTGATCAAACGAAATATTAGCAAATCCGCCGATGTTAAGGCAATAATCGAATTCGGAGAAGAGTAATTGGTCACCAATCGGTACCAGCGGAGCGCCTTGTCCGCCCAATGCTACATCGAAACTTCTGAAATCGCTGACAGTTGTAATTCGGGTTGTAGCTGATATCGAAGCTCCGTTTCCAAGTTGATAGGTGAATTTTTTTTCGGGTTGATGGAATATCGTGTGGCCGTGTGAAGCGATCAATTGCGGTATTGCTTTTGCGCGAAGAAAATCGTTCACCAATTCACCTATAAAACGGCCATATTCATCGTTCAGCATCAAAAATTCTTCTACTTTCAGGTTGGGTGCTTCCTTTAGTTTATCGATCCAGGCAGATGGATAAGCAATTGTTTCTGAATCGACTATTTCGTAGCTCCACTTGTCCTCGGACTCCGAAAAACGGCAAAGTGCCAAATCAATTCCGTCGAGCGATGTACCCGACATGATGCCAAGTGCTAATATTTTCATTTGTATATAACTGCTTTATATTCATTACTGTTCCCCTGATAATCGATTACGACCAGTCTTAGCAGGTGCGATTTTCCAAAGGCCATTCTGTTTTTATCAAATGTATAGGAGAGGATCTTTGATTTTGGTTCGAATTCAAAAAGGACCCATTTCCCGTCAATTTCACCACGGTAGGTTTTTATTCCCGCAAGGTCATCAGCAATTTTGAATTGCACTTTTGCAGGATTTGTAAGTGTCTTTTTATCTTTAATACTTAGTGGTGTGATTGAAGGAGGTGTTTTATCGACTGCAACTGCAAAACTTCCGAGCAGATTGGTTTTCACAGTAACCCAGCCTCCCGAATATTCGCCACCAACTGCAGATTTTTGCCCCGAAGAAAGATCAACTAAAACTATTAAAGCTTTATCTCTTAAATTTTCAGGCAACCCGTCGCATTTTATCGAAAGTGAGTACTGTTTTTGTAACGGAACAAATTTTGAACTTACCTGGTTAAGTTCTGAATAACAGCCATTAGGTTTGGGTGACGATTTCCAAATGAAGTCCAGATTGTCATACAAGGCACCTTTAGGAATATCAACTTTGATTTTGGTGTTCCCGTATTCATTTGATTGATCATATGGGAATAGTTTACCATTGATCTGGTCTTTGATTGGTAACGATGATTTTTTACTCGTAGTATGAAATTTCAAGCTTGTTTTATTTCTGAATGCATCCGCAACAACGATTTCGAATTCATGATCTTTCCCATCATCAAGGTTTAAAATTCCGTTTTTATCTGCAGGATCATAAATATCAACTTGATTTCCTGGTTGTTTGTACAACCGCTGAATCCAGTGATGCGTTTTCTGATATTCTTCGAAATCGCCCTGCGAATTGGCATATCTTGTGTCGTCGAATGAAAAGTTATTCATTTTAAAGCCAAAAACCAGCCGTCCATCACAAAACAGCGCAGCGGAATAAATACCTATTTTTAATCCGACGCCATTGAAATCATCGTCGGACTGAATTCCAAAACCTATTTTTCCAAAAAGCCCAATAGGTAGGTTAAGTTTTAAGCGGTAACCTCCCGGAACAGGTACTGCTTCATATCTTTTTTTACTCCGGTCCTGGCTAACATTGCTATTTGGCGACAATGGATAGACATACAAAGCTGTAATTTTTGGAGCACTGATGTCACTAATTCCTAAATTGTAAAATAATGGATTATAGGCTCTTTCTGTTTTTGTATTCCTGATTTCGAAATGAAGATGCGGACCTCCGGAACTACCTGAATTACCAGACCAGGCAATGATCTCACCCTTTTTGAAATGAAACTCACCCGGCTTGAGTGTAATGTTAACCTGGAAACTTTCCCTGTCATATTGTATATCTTTAACATATTCCTGCAATTTGGTCTGAAACCTTTCAAGGTGTCCATAAACGGTAGTCGTGCCGTCAGGGTGGTTCAAATACAGAGCATTACCGTAACCTGTAGTAGAGATGCCAATTCTGGAAACGTACCCTTCCTTTGCTGCGAATACGGGTAATCCTGTTTGCCCTTGTGTTCGGAAATCGAGCCCGGAATGGAAATGAGATGGCCTTAATTCTCCAAAATCTCCCGAGAATAAGAACGGAGGCTTAAGTGGGCTTGTAAATGGTTCATTTGCAGGTAAATTTTGACCGCTAATTGAATTGAAAGAATATATTAATAGACCCAAAATCAATAAAACAACTCTCATTTTTTACATTTTTCAAAGAAACGGCTAAATTACTAAACTTTTAAAAGCGTTTCAAAGCAATTAAATGATTAAGATATTTTTGCAATATGATTAAAATATTAACTTTGTCTCTGTAAACGATAGGTATGACAGAGCGTGAAACTGTTTTATTGCGGGAATTTAAAGGTAAGCTCGATAAACTGATCAATCTTCATTTGCGGATGAAAAGGGAGAAGCAGCAGTTAATTGAGGCACAATCGCAAATGAAAGAGCAGATCAAATTACTCAGTTTAAAGAATGAGGAGCTGACTAAAAAGCTGGAAGATTTAAAGTTTGCAAAATCTTTGCTTGGTGCGGATGAAGATCCACATGAAGCCAAAATAAAGATTAACAGAATAGTGCGGGAGATAGATAAATGTATTGCTCTGTTGAATAAGTAATACAATAATGCTATGGATGATAAACTTTCGATAAATATCAATATAGCCGATCGTATGTACCCTTTAAGGATTGATCGCAAAGAGGAGGAAGGCATACGTAAGGCAGCGAAAATTATCAACGAAAAGGTGGTTCAATATAAGCAAAAGTATGCTTCGAAAGACTTGCAGGATTGCCTTGCTATGGCAACGCTTCAGTTTGTAATTCAGAAGTTTGATACCGAAAAACGTATTGATGTTTCACCATTGGTCGACGAATTGGAAGTAATGAATGATTTTCTGACAGAGTTTCTTGAAAAGGAGAATTAGTTTTTAAATTCTATATAGACCCGCATTTTTCAATTAATTTGGATAAATAGCATTTGCTGTTTATCAGATAATTTGAATTTGCGGTATTTTTTTGTTAAACCTTTAATTGTATTTTACTAATGGACATAATTATCACGGGCATTCTTACACTGTTGATAGGAGGTACAGCCACCTATTTTCTGTGGGATATGATGCTGACGAAGAAAAAGGAAAAATTACTGGCTGATGCCGAAGTGCAGGCTGAAATGCTCAAGGAGAAGAAAATGCTTCAGGCAAAAGAGAAGTTTTTGCAGCTAAAATCGGAGCATGAAACTTATATTAATGAGCGGAATCTTAGGATTTCGAGTACTGAAAATAAGCTGAAGCAGAAAGAGACCATTTATCTTCAACGTAAAGAGGAATTACAACGCAGTATTAAAGATTTTGAAAATTCGGAGAGAGAGATTGACACCATTCGCGAAAACCTCAATGTTCAACTTGAATTAGTGGAACAAAAAGAGGAGGAGATGCAGAAACTACATAAACAACAAGTACAGCAACTTGAAGCATTATCTGGAATCTCTGCTGACGAAGCAAAATCACAGCTGATTGACTCATTGAAAAATGAGGCTAAAACAGAAGCGATGTCCTTTATCCAGGAAATCATGGATGAAGCCAAAATGACTGCAAACAAAGAAGCTAAAAAGATCATCGTCAAATCTATTCAACGCGTTGCTTCCGAAACGGCAATCGAAAATTCAGTTACAGTATTTCACATCGAAAGTGACGAAATCAAAGGTAGAATCATCGGGCGTGAAGGTCGAAATATTCGTGCACTCGAAGCCGCAACTGGTGTTGAAATCATTGTGGATGACACTCCCGAGGCGATTGTACTCTCAGCTTTTGATCCTGTTAGGCGCGAAATTGCCCGGCTGGCACTTCATCAGCTTGTAACAGACGGACGTATTCACCCGGCCCGCATTGAAGAAGTAGTTAATAAAGTGAAGAAACAAGTTGAGGAAGAGATTATTGAAACCGGTAAACGGACAACCATCGATCTTGGCGTTCATGGATTACACCCCGAATTGATTCGCCTGATCGGGAAAATGAAATATCGCTCTTCATACGGACAAAATTTATTACAACACTCTCGAGAAACAGCAAATTTATGCGCCATAATGGCTGCAGAGCTTGGGCTCAATCCGAAACGTGCCAAACGTGCGGGACTTCTTCACGATATTGGTAAGGTTCCTGATGATGAACCTGAATTACCACATGCAATCCTTGGGATGAAATTAGCTGAAAAGTTCAAGGAAAAACCAGATATCTGCAATGCAATTGGTTCTCACCACGATGAAGTTGAGATGGATAGCTTACTTGCTCCAATCGTACAGGCTTGTGATGCTATATCAGGCGCCCGCCCAGGCGCACGCCGCGAAGCAGTTGAATCGTATATCAAACGGTTGAACGACCTCGAAAATATGGCATTATCGTATCCTGGCGTTACAAAAACGTATGCAATTCAGGCAGGGCGCGAATTAAGGGTAATCGTTGGAAGTGATAAAATGACAGATATCGAGGCCGAAAATCTTTCGTATGACATCGCAAAGAAAATTCAGGATGAGATGACTTATCCAGGTCAGGTAAAAATTACTGTGATCCGTGAAACAAGGGCTGTAAGCTATGCCAAATAGGAAATTCAATTCTTATACAATATGAAGAAAGGGGTCAAAAGCCCCTTTTTTCTTGTTCAGTATTTTCGAAGTTTCTCAAGTAATTTTTCTGTTAGATCTACTTTTTCCTCATCTCCTGAGGATTGGTAACACTGTTTGAGGGAAAGGAGAAGCTTTTTAATTAGTGTTCCTTCACTTAGTGGTATGGCATTTTCGAGACTTTCTTTATTCTCGTGTACGAAATACTCCAACTCTTTAGCACCGATAATTGCTCCTTTATGCTCCATATTAATATAAAAAAGATAGGGATCGGCATTTTCACCATAAACCTCCTTCGAAATCTGGGGTTCGTAATAACCTAAAATCAAATACTGACCAATTCCAATTGGATGGATTGGAAGATTTAATCGTTGAGCAATAACACAATACAAAGTTGAAAGAGAAATCAGATTTCCTTTTCTCGAAACTAACAAATTATTAATCAGACAGTTTTCGGGAGCATAAATATCGGAAGTATTTAGTGCAAAATGGTACAATTCGAAAAAGACATGGTTAATTATCGATACCCTTTCAATTGAGGTCAACGTATCGTTAAACTCAATCCAGGTATCACGGACAATTTTCTGTATAAGCAGATCAATTTTATCTGGAGCAATAGATGGATATTGTATGGTACTGCACAAAATCCATCCCTCAATAAGCGTTTTTCCTTCGGACATAACCCACTGAGCGGTTTTTTCAACCAGTTTTGACAATTTGAGTTGATTAATGATCAACTCAAGGCGTTCGTGTTGTAATAAATTTGATGAAGAGCTTAAAGCATACTCTAAAACAGGTAAAATTGCAGGTCCGGATTCGAATAATTTGTCCCGAACAGCAAAGTAAACCTCTTCATCGCGATCGTCAATTAATGCAAGTAATGTATCTATATTTACGATTTGTTCCATACTTTTCTATTGCGTCAACTTATCGAGAATTTTAATTACAAGTCGATTCATCACAGGTTTATAGTCGCTGCTGGCACCGAGGCTAATACGATTTGCAATAATTATACAAACAGTAAGTGCCTGATGACCTAATAATTTACTAAGACCATAAATTGCAGAACACTCCATTTCGTAATTCGTGATTTTCATCTCTCCGAAACGAAATGCTTCAATTTTGTCATTAATTTGTCGGTCGATAATGTTTAACCGTAATTCCCGACCTTGAGGCCCATAAAATCCCGGTGCCGAGATTGTAATTCCTGAGATAAAATCACTATCTGTAATTTTATTGTAAAGACCAATATTACAGTCAACAACATAGGGTGACGCCAGTAATGGATTCCAGTTTGTGTAGGACTTAAATGCATTTTCGAATTCCATATCTGCAAATTCTTCTCGTCTTGCATAGAAGTTCATTAATCCGTCGAACCCAATCGCTTTAAGTGATATTAAAAAAGCATCAACCGGAATGTCAGCCTGTAATGCACCTGAAGTGCCTATTCTTATAAGGTTCAAACTAGTTTTATCAGATTTAATCTCCCGCGTTTCAAGATCAATGTTTACTAATGCATCAAGTTCGTTTACCACAATATCAATGTTGTCAGTACCGATACCAGTGGATAGAACCGTAATTCTTTTTCCCTTATACCGTCCAGTTACAGTAACAAATTCTCTGTTTTGAGCTTTAACTTCAATTTCATCAAAAAAGGCGGCAATCATTTCGACCCTACCGGGATCACCAACAAGGATTATATCCCTTGCAATTTGGCCTGGTTTGAGATGTAAATGAAAGATCGAGCCATCAGTATTCAGAATTAATTCAGAAGGTGCTATTTTTTTTGTCATTACTTTATAAACTAGTTTCAACCAAAACTATTCAAAAATATGGACATAAGCAAAAACTGCTTAAAAGAATTGTTTTTTACACATATTTGATATTTTTGCATAAAATTATAAAATAATGATACAGAGAATTCAAACAGTTTATTTGCTGGTTGCCGAAATACTAATCGGGGCCCTTTATTTTGTTCCGTTTGCTGAAATTGCCGGGAAAAAGGGCAGTATTTATCGTTTTGATATTAATGGGATTTATATTGAAGGGGTTCAGAAACAAGAGATTATCTACAGTGGTCTTCCATTGTTATTACTTTGGGTAGTAAGCTTGATTCTAATTTTGGGAAGCATTTTTTTGTTTAAAAACAGAATTCTTCAAATGAGGATATCAAAGATTAATATTTTTCTACTGCTTGGACTTTGTGGTTTGATCTTTTACTCCGCATGGTCGTGTGCCAGAATATTAATGGCGGTCTATTCTCTGACAATCTATTTGGTGTTTCCTATTATAGCAGCAATTTTAATATACATGGCTTATAAGGCTATAGCAAAAGATGAACTGCTTGTTCGATCAATTGACAGAATTCGATAAAAAATAAAGCCGGATAATCCCGGCTTTATTTTTTATTTGTGTGAAATCAGAATAATACCGAGACTTTCTGGCAAACGGCTGACAGAAAATTTTCATCGTCAGCGGTAAATGGGGAAGGAGAGTGGGAATCAATGTCAATTTCGGCCACAAATTTATCACCCTTAAGTATTGGGACCACAATTTCGCTTTGTACATCAATACTGCACGCGATATAGTTCCCTTCCTTGTTTACGTCTTGAACAATTTTAAGCCTTTTACTTTCAGCTACTTGTCCGCAAACCCCCTTACCGACAGGAATGGTGGTATGCTCTGTTGGCTTTCCAAAGTATGTGTCCAGAATGAGTGTTGAATGCTGTTCATCAAGCAGATAGAATCCAACCCAATCGTAATGATAAACCTTTTCTTTCAGCAGCTTACATATATTTGTTAAGATTTCATTTCGTGTAAATCCAGATATCGTGAAAATTTCAATTTCTTGGAGTAGTTGTTTAAGTTCTGTATTCATTTGATGTGACATTTTTCTGTTATACTCAAATTTTAAAAGAAAACCATTTCGTTTTCATTCGTTATTTTTTCGCAATAGAAGCATTTCATGGCAATTGGTTTGTCCGAAAGAACTTCAAAACGGGTTGTAATGTTTTCAGAATTTGTTATACAGCTTGGATTGAAGCATTTGACAATTCCTCTGATTTCACGCGGAGTTTCTACAACCCTTTTTTCAATAACACTGTAGTCGCGGATAGTATTTAGTTTTGCCCGAGGCGCTACTAGGGCGATTTTATTCACTTCTTCATCAGCAAAAAAACGGTTTGCAATTTTAATAATTGCTTTTGACCCCATTGCTTTACTATCCAGATTATTACCAAATGTAACCATTTGACTGCATTCTTCAAGCTTGAGAATTTTAATTACCTTAAAGAGTGCTTTTGTTGGGATATGGTCAATTACAGTGCCATCTTTTATTGCACTAACTTTCAGATGTTTTTCCATGACAAATATTTTAAAGGATTATTTAAGGTTCAATAAATGCGCAATAATCGCCATTCGGGTAAAAACCCCGTTTTTTGCCTGTGTAAAATAATACGCTTTCGGGTTACTATCAACGTCGGTATGAATTTCGTTTATCCTTGGAAGCGGATGAAGAATTCTCATATTCTCCTTTGTGTTTTTAAGCATTTCGTTCCTTAGAATATAAACATTTTTAACTTTTTCATATTCAACAGGATCAATAAACCGCTCTTTTTGCACACGTGTCATGTAAATAATATCGGCGGCATTAATAATATCGGTAAACTCGGTGTGTTCGAAATACTTGATTCCCTTGGAGGCGAGAAGTATTTTATATTCATTTGGCATTGCAAGTTCCTGTGGAGCTATGAAATTGAAAATAGGATCTTTAAATTGCAACATAGCCATGAGCAAGCTGTGTACAGTGCGTCCGTATTTTAAATCACCGACCATAAACAGGTTAATGTTATCGAGACTTCCCTGAGTTTTTATGATCGAATACATATCAAGTAAAGTTTGGGATGGGTGTTGGTTAGCACCATCTCCCGCATTGATTACAGGGACACTTGATACCTCCGAAGCGTATCGTGCACTACCTTCAAGTGGGTGCCGCATAATGATCATATCGGCATAATTACTCACCATCTTTATAGTATCATGCAGTGTTTCGCCTTTCGATACACTAGACGAAGATGAATCTGAAAAACCAATAATCTTTCCTCCTAAACGATTGATGGCGGTTTCGAAACTTAATCTTGTTCGCGTTGACGGCTCAAAAAAAAGTGTTGCAATAACTTTTCCCTGCAGTAGTTTCTGGTTGGGGTTTGCCTCAAAATCTCCAGCAAGATGCATAATTTTCAGGTACTCCTCTTTTGAGAAATCAGTAATTGATATTAAGCTTTTTGCACTCATTATAATATGAATTTTTGGTTATTACTTATGCCTGTTAAAAAGAAAACCAACAGTAACTGGATGAATAGTTTAGTTGGTTTCTGGCGAAAACGGTTTTTTATTTTGAATATTGATTGAATTATAATAGCAAATCGTCGAGTCGAAGCGTTTATTCTTTTTAAAAATGCGATTCATTTGTAATTTACTTTTGTGTGATTGATTTCCATTTTTTTCGGATGTCAAATAGTGTACAAAAGTATAAAATTTGGGTGTTATTCAAGGGGCTCATTTTATTAAGTGATGTTTAAGATATAAATCAATATTCTCGTTGATTTTTGAAAAATTAAATATAGGAATGTAGGAACTGAGGAAAAGTGTAGGAAAACCGTAGGAAACGCAGGAACATTTTAAAGTCTTATGAATCAGTAGGAAACGCAGGAATAAAATGAAAAATAAGGGCATTTCCTACGATTCCTACGTTTCCTACGGCCTATTTCCGTTTTTTTTAATCGAAGGTTCTGAATGAGCTTCACAGTATCGGCAAATAATGAAACAAGACAATGGGCCTTATACGTCATCTATTTTATTCCCCTGCCTTACTTAGTTATCCGCATTTATTGAAGCAGTAAGTTTGTCTATTTTGCCAAGCTTCTCCAATACGACATCTATTAATTGCTTTCTAACCATTATTATAGCCTTGCATGAGAGATCAAAATGACTTTCCTTCATCTCGAGTTGAAACTCCTTCAGCAACGTCATAAAGTCATTCATCGCATGGTATTCGAAATTTACTTTTATGGAAGTTTCAACAATTTTTTCTACTATGGCGGCATTTGCAAGTACATCTGAAGCAGCTTGTTTATAAGCATTTGTTAAACCACTGGTTCCTAATAGAATTCCACCGAAATAGCGGATTACAACAATCAGGATATCTGTTAATTCATGTTGTTGAATCTGACCATATATCGGTCGTCCTGCTGTTCCTGATGGTTCTCCATCGTCGTTTACCCTGAATAATTGATGATCTGATCCTAAGCGCCAGGCAAAACAGTGATGCCTGGCACTATGGTGTTCTTTTTTTAACCTTGAAGTGATCTCTTTTATCTGTTGTTCGTCAGACACTGGAAACGCATATGCAATAAATTTGCTCCCTTTCTCTTTATAAAGACCTTCAGAAGGAACTTCTATTGTTTTATAGGTGTCAGTGTAATCCATCGTAGAGAATGCTTTTTAATAAGATCGGATGAAAATTAAAATCAAAAAAAAACAGACCTTATTGGCCTGCTATCAACAAAATCGAAATTAATATTTCAGCCTGTTTTCTATTTCATCGAGGTATACCTTGAAGTTTTTATCGGTATCCTTCAAATTAGCTACGGTGCGGCAGGCATGTAGAACTGTGGCATGATCTTTTCCGCCAATTTGTGAACCTATAGCCGCAAGGGATGATTTAGTCATGCTCTTCGAAAAATACATCGCGATTTGGCGGGCCTGTACCGTTTCCCTTTTTCGAGTTTTTACCCCAAGGGAATCGATGGGAAGATTGAAATAATCACAAACGGTTTTTGTAATATAATCGATAGTAATTTCTCGCACCGAGCACTTTACCAGTTTATTAATCATTTTAATGGCCAGATCGATGTTGATCTCTTTCTTATTCAGGGTTGCCTGGGCAAGAAGTGAAATCAATGCTCCTTCGAGTTCGCGAACATTACTATTAATGTGTGAAGCAATGTATTCAAGTACCTCTTCAGGGATTTCGATCCCGTCTTTGTAAATCTTCTTTCGCAGAATATTCATCCGCGTTTCAAAATCGGGTATTTGTAAATCAGCAGTAAGACCCCATTTAAATCTTGAAAGTAATCTTTGTTCAAGTCCTTTTAGTTCAATCGGTGGTTTGTCGGAAGTAAGTATAAGTTGCTTTCCGGTTTGATGTAAATGATTGAAAATGTGAAAAAAGGTCTCCTGAGTTTTCTCTTTGCCTGCAAATTCCTGAACATCGTCGATGATCAAAACATCGATCATTTGATAGAAATGAAGGAAGTCGTTCCGGTTATTATTTCGTGTCGCTTCCGAAAACTGTGTCTGAAATTTATTAGCATTTACATACAGCACAATCTTTTCGGGAAATCGTTCTTTAACTTCAATTCCGATCGCCTGGGCAAGGTGTGTTTTTCCGAGGCCTGAATTTCCATAGAGCATCAAAGGGTTAAAAGCTGTTCCACCCGGTTTTTGAGCAACTGCATAACTCGCACTACGCGCAAGACGGTTGCATTCGCCTTCGATGAAGTTGTCAAACGTATTGTCCTGTTTGAGCTGTGGATCAATATTCAGTTTTTGAATACCAGGTATCACAAATGGATTCTTTATGGTACTGTCATCATGAAAGGATGAAGCAGCAACAGGCCTGTTCTTCAGATTGTTGTTCTGATTAGTCGGAAGTTTTACCGTATAAGGTTTGTTATTGGCATTGAGGTTGTTATCAACGACTACGCTATATTCAAGTTTGGCACCCGCACCAAGTTCTTTTCTTAATGTCTTCCTAAGTATATCAATGTATTGTTCTTCCAGGTACTCATAAAAAAATTGACTTGGAACCTGAATAGTAAGAATGTCATTGTCCAGTTTAATGGGGACAATAGGTTCAAACCATGTCCTGTAACTTATAAAAGGCACGTTGTCTTTAATTATTCTCAGGCAATTTTCCCAGATATTATTGTGGTCTCTATTCATTTGGGATGTAGGCTCATGTAATTTTGAACTTCGTTTTATATTTATCCAGTCGCAAAGATTGGAATAATTTAATCGGAAAAAAACAGCTTAAAAAGTTGCATTATTCTATGATTTTAATTGACAGTTTATTGAGGCCCTAAAATTTAATTTAAAAATTTAAATACTTCATTTATAATTAGTTACATTTAAGATATTTGCAAGCATTTGATTCATTGAGCATTGTAGAAAGCAATTTCTTAAATTTTTTTTATGAATTTGATACTTCAGTTTAGATATCGAAAGCTGATAAAATTCCACTTTCGGGTGCTCTAAAAGTAAGTAAAATACGATACGAAAAAAACTATTTATTGTTTGTTTTTATCGCTTTTTTCAAACTAATTTTTTTTCCGTTTTTGTAGGATACCAAAATTGCTTCAGGAAAAGCAAGTTGGACCTTATTTAAAATGATTATAACTTTATCATAAGCCGATTCAGCAGGAGTAACATAGTAATATTTGTTACCCGATTTTATCTCTGAAACCTCATCAATCCCTTTAAACATAGAGGATGTAACGCTTATAGGATTTAGTGAAGTGCATATTTGAACTCTAAATACAATATTATCAACAACTTGTTTATCTGCAGGAGGAGCAACATATACCTCACGACCAAAATCAATCGCAGAAAAATGAATATATTTCTTCGGATTAAGGCGAAAATCGACTAAAAGACGATTCAAACTTTCACTTGTATGATTCAGATTTTGGTACAATCGAGGGTCATTGACCAGAAGTCCCAGCGTTCCGTTTGCAGTATCAATTTTACTTAAAATAGTCTGAAGATTATTGACTGAACCATTCAAATGATTGATCGTACTATTCAGCTCCATTTTTGTAAGTGAATCACTGAATAATGAGAAATTATCCATAATATGCCCAAGCTTTCCAGAGTTTGTTTTCAAATTGTCAGTTACTTCACTAAGATTGGAAATCGTGGACGCAAGATTCTTCTTTTGACCAGTAACTACATCATTCAGATTACCCGAAATTTTCTCAAGGTTCGTCATTGTGAGATTGATTTGCCGGATACTTTCGGAAATATTGTGTTGTGAATCGCTATTAAGAATTTTTGAAACTGCGGTAACAATAGAATCAAGATTCTCGATCATCCTTTCAGCCTTCGCTTTTAGTGGCGCAATTTGTTCATTAACCTGCTGCATAATGTCAGCTTCCATTTTTGTTGCCAGCGTATCATTAGCATGTAAGAGCAGAACCGATTTGCCTAAATTGAGTTTTACGACCTTTGAGCCAAGCAAATCACTACTTGCAATCTCAGCAGCCGTACCTTTGGGAAGAGGAAAGTTATTGTGAATGGCAATTTTAACAATTAAATCACCGGATAAATCTTCTGCAAAGTAAATCTCTCTTACGTAACCGACCTTTAATCCATTCAGGGTTACTAGTGTGGTTGCTGTAAGTCCGCCAACATTCTTGTAACGGGCGAAAAAAACTTTTTCTGTCCTGAAAATGTCCCTCCCTTTAAGAAAGTTTATACCCCAGATCAAGAGAGTGAGACAGATAACAACCAAAATTCCGATTTTTGATGTCTTTGTGAGCTTCATTTCAGAACGTATTCAATTTATATGCGAAAATACGAAGGATTAAGATTAAAAAAAAGTGTGTAACTAATGCTTTGCATTCATTGCTTCTTTCAATGAAATGGGCTGACCGTTTTTGAAAGCTACAATAAAGGAATCTTTGACTTTTCGTTTGATTAGAGAAAGATTTTGTTTTGCCTTTGAAAAAGATTTTGTTTCAAGACAATAGTATTTGTAATAGCCGGATATCCTAATTTCTGAAATATTTTCGATCCCCTTAAATGTTTTTGAATTGAGTGAAATTTTCTTGGGATTAGCTGCAAGTTGAATGGCAAAAGTAATTTGATCAGTTTCTTTAGAATTTTGTTTAACATCTTCTTTAACTGTATTTTGTTGTTTGCTTTCCTTGACATCTTTGTGGTTGTGGATAGTTTTTTTTATTTCAGCGACTGGATGTTTCGCTGGTGCAGAATCGATTACTGCTTTTGGTTCTTTTTTAGTTTCACCAGATGAAAGATTCAACCTGGATTCAAATTTTTCTTTATAGGCTTTAAAGGAGTTAAAAATTGAGTAAGCAATAGTCTCTCTGCCTTCATGAGTCATTAGATAATTGGCTTCAGATAGATTACTCAGGTAACCAGTTTCAATCAATACTCCCGGCATCGCAGTTTCGCGCAGAACCAAAAAGCCAGCCTGTCTCACATCTCTGCTTGCTCTTTGGGCATGTTGACGAAATGAATCCTGCAAAATTCCAGCAAATGCAACACTTTGGTCAATGTGGGTATTCTGAATCAATTCAAACATGATGTATGACTCAGATAAGTTAGGATCGAATCCTTCGTAACGCGTGGAGTAGTCTTTTTCGAGCAAAATAACACTGTTTTCTTTCTTCGCCACATTAAGATTGTCCTCGGTACGGTGAAGCCCCAATACATAGGTTTCGGTTCCTTTGATTGATGGGGTTGTGCAGTAGTTGGCATGTATAGAGATAAAAAGATCAGCATTGTTTTTATTTGCTATGACCGATCGTTCAAATAATGGAACAAATACATCTGTGTTACGGGTATAAATAACACGTACATCAGGCAATTTTTCTTTTATAAAACTGCCAAGTTTCAGTGCGATTTCAAGGACAATATCTTTTTCGCGTGCTTTTCCTACAACTGCTCCAGGATCTTTCCCACCGTGCCCGGCATCAATGACTATAGTTTCGAGACCTTTGGGCGCCTTATTTTTAGCATTTAACGGATTAATATTTAATAAGATAAAAGTAAATATTAGTAATCCTGTGATGTAAAATGTGTCGCAGTCTTTATTGTTAAATAGTTTTTTCATTGACTTTATTTCTGATTTGTCCTCGTGATGAATCGTTATCAAAAGAACTTAAAGGCATCCAGGTATTTGAAATATTCCTCCCCGGACGTAATTACAGCCTCCTTATTTTAACAAAATCATCGCTGATTATATTATACAAAAATAGAAGATTAAATTATTTTTTCAGGGTGCAAGATTCTCTTAATGGTTTTTTTACTTTTGCCATATGCAATTCGTTGCAGTTATGTTAGATTTATCTTGATTAGGAAAAATTTTGAGCAAGTTGCGATTTTTATCTACCCTTGGAGTACTTTTGTTCCTGATAACTGGAACTATTTTTGGGCAAACGCTTGAGAATAAAAATTCTGTTGTTATTGAGAAACAGCGCGTTTCGACTCGTAATGGACAAAAAAAAACTTCTTCGGAATTACAAGACAGCATTCATATTTCGAAAAAAGATTCCTTAGCTTCTGATAGTATTCCAAAGGATGATACTGCAGGATTCGACGCTGAGGTAGAATACACTGCTGATGGCTATATAACCTTGATACAGAACGTATCCGGTAATAAAATAATCATGTACGAAAATGCAGAGGTAAAATATAAAGACATTGATCTTAAGGCAGCGTATATTGAGTTGAATAGAGACAGTAACCTCATATATGCTGTCGGAAAGCCAGATTCAACAGGAGCAATTGCAGGTAAACCGGTTTTTAAACAAGGTGAACAGGAGTTTCAGGCAGACGAAGTCAGATATAATTACAAAACAAAAAAAGGTATTGTAACAGGAGTTGTGACAGAACAACAGGGTGGATTTGTCCATAGCGGAAGGACAAAGCTGATAAACGATTCAACTTATTGCCTGAGAAATGGCAAATACACTACTTGTGATGCCGAGCATCCTCATTTCTGGCTTGAGATGACCAAGGCGAAGGTATTGTCGAACAAAAAAATTGTAACAGGTCCCGCCTACCTTGTTGTTGAAGATTTGCCGCTCTACTTTATATTCGTCCCATTTGGTTTTTTCCCAAACTCACCAAAATATTCTTCTGGTTTATTAATGCCCTCATATGGTGATGAAGTTAATAGGGGATTCTTTTTAAGGGATTTGGGATATTATTGGGCTGCAAACGATTACTTCGATGCATCAGTGAAAGGTGATCTCTATTCAAAGGGTTCAAGAGGAATTAAACTGCACACCAATTATCGGCTTCGATATAAATTTAGTGGCGCTTTTGATATGCAGTATTACAGAAACGTCTATGGTGATAAAGGTTTATCTGATTACAGAACTCAAAACGATTTTGCCATTACCTGGAGCCATTCAATGGATTCAAAATCGAGTCCAAGCCAGACTTTTAGTGCCAGTGTTAATTTTTCCACAAGTTCATTCGACCAAAATAACTCTTATACCACCGAAAATTACCTTACTAATACAAAACAGTCAAGTATATCTTATTCAAAACGTTGGGAGAATTCTCCATTCAATCTTTCTGCCAATATGCGGCATTCTCAAAACAGCCGTGATACAACAATTAGTCTGACACTTCCTCAGCTGACATTTAATATGTCGCGGATTTATCCGTTCAAATTGAAGTCCCGTATCGGAAAAGAGAAATGGTTCGAGAAAATAGGCGTGAGTTATTCGATGGATATGCAAAATACGATCAATACGAAGGAGAATAAGTTGATGAGTTCATCCCTTACAAAAGACTGGCAGAATGGCGTAAAACACAGTATTCCTATCAGTACTTCTTTTAAGGCCTTGAAATATGTCACAATAAGCCCTTCAATTAATTATAATGAGCGATGGTACACTCAGCAAATCAGGAAGAAATATAACCAAACAACCAAATTGGTCGAGGTTTCAGATACACTCTACGGATTTACACGTGATTACGACTATTCAGTAAGTATTGGTGCTTCAACTAAGATATACGGGAATTTTACACCATTGAATCCAAAATCAAGCATTAAAGGTATCAGGCACGTAATGACACCTTCTCTTAGCTTCAGCCTTAGGCCCGATTTTAGTAATCCTTCATTTGGTATGTATCAGACTATTGAGTATTACGACGAAAAAGGGATGCCTGTGAGTTTGCGTTACCCATACCACGAAGGTGCTATATTTGGAACTGCTGGAGCCGGGCGTTCGGGTTCAATTGGATTTAGTTTGAACAATACTTTGGAAATGAAGAAGCTAAATACAAAAGATACGACTTCGAAGGAAGCATTTAAAAAGATAAAACTTCTTGATCAATTGTCAATCAGCGGATCATATAATCTTGCTGCCGACTCATTAAACATGTCAAATATTAATATTGCTGCCCGTACAAAAGTTGCAGGCGTCGATCTTAACTTTGGTGCAATCCTCGATCCTTACGCTATGAAAAATGGGCATCTTATCAATCAATACCAATTTTCGAATAATGGTCAGCTTGCTCGTTTAACGAGTGCTAATATGTCATTCGGACTCTCATTCAAATCGAAGGAGGGTAAAGAAAAGACAAAGGAGGAAGAGAAACTCACGCCAGAACAGAAAGCTGAACTGGATATGAAAAAACTTAGGGAGAAATCGGGCGATATACCACAGTATGCTGACTTTAGTGTACCATGGGATCTTTCATTCAACTATAGTTTCAGGTATAATAAACCTGATCCAGCTTTAGCATCAATAATAACGCAAACAGTCGATTTCAATGGAAATTTCAGTCTGACTAAGAAATGGAAAGTTGGGTTCTTATCGGGTCTTGATGTTCAGAAACTACAGGTTACATTCACTCAATTCAATATTTTCAGGGATTTGCATTGTATGCAAATGTCGTTGAACCTTGTTCCATTCGGATATCGTCAGAGCTACAGTTTCACCATCAGAGCTACTTCAGCACTATTACAGGATTTGAAACTTGACAAACGACAGAGTTACCAGGATAATGTAACTTATTAAACTAAATAGCATTAGTCACAAATAAATTACATTTGGAAAAAGATCTTTTAAATTCTTTCCATTTGTTACCTCAAGAATGGTGAATAAATTCATTGACCTACAAAAATATTTCGCACCACTCATTAAAACGCGCAACATTTTTATTTCCAAATTTTAACATCGATTTTCTGATTTCACTTACAGTTTTCTCATGAAATAAATCTCCGCTTTTTGAGAAAAACTTATCAGCAAAACAGATAATCTGCTCTTCAACAGATACCGGCATATAATCACGTAATGGCAAAGGAAGATTATTGGCTATGATCTCCTCAATTGTTATCCCAACTCCTGTATGTCGTTCGCAGACAAGCCCATGTTCAGGAAAACCCTCGGCGACCAGGATTTCACATCCAAGGTAACCGTGACAGAGGTAGGGAAATTCACCAAAGCAATACAGATCGGGTGCATTCGTTTTGAAGATCCCAATATCGTGCAACATAGATGCTTCCTCGATAAATTTACGATCAGGAAGTAACTCTTTGTGATTTTGCGCTATTTTTAAAGCCTTTTCAGTCACCAGATTGGAATGGCTGACTAAGATCTTATACGCTTTCGATCTTGGTTTATAATACTTTGCAATAATCTCCAAGGGTTTCATAGGCGAAGATTTTGTTGTAAAAATAGTTTTTTTACGAACTCGATCGTTGATTATATTTGATTATTACCACTAAAACCAACAATTGTTCAATATTTTGCAAATAATATACCTGCAAATAACACATTAAAGCTAATTTTAGGCTCAATTTTGAATGAAGTAAAATGAGTCAAATAATTGATACTGCTCCTCGCGTATTTCGAAATGGAATTGAATCTCTGAAAAAAGGGAAAGCAGAAAAAGGGGTAAAAAGAATCGAATCATCGCTAAAAGATGGTTTTAAACCTGCAATGGTATTTCTCGATATATATCGAATTGAAAAGGATATCAATCAATCGATTATAATTTTCGAAGCACTAATGGAAAAAGGTTTTTCCTCGGCATCTTTAGTTATTGGCAGGAAGTATTACGAAGGAGTCGATCGACCTCACTTGCCTGAAGAATCGGTAAAGTGGTTTCTGGAATCAGCACGCGGGGGTGGGGTAGAAGCTTGTAATTTCATTGGCGAGATACGTGAGAACGGGAATGGTCTGCCAGTTGATTTTACTAAAGCCTGGGAATGGTACGAAAGAGGTGCCCAACGTGGCGATATGATTGCGAAATACAATTTTGGGCGATTATTGCAGTCTGGCGAAGGTGGATATAAAGATTTAAATGAGGCTGTTGATAACTGGTACGAATCGGCGAAGAGTGGATATGCACCGGCTATATTTAAAGTCGGAGAGATCTTCGAACAGGGTTTAACGGTTCCTGTTAAACTTACCAAAGCTTTCGAATGGAACTTAAAAGCTGCAAAAAGTGGCTACGCACCCGCCTATGAAAAAGCTGGTCTTTACCTTTATGAAGGAAAGGGCACTGAAAAAAATGCGACTGAAGCATTTTCGTGGTTCTCTAAAATGGAAGGAACAATACCTGCCGAAGTTGCTCTTGCACTCGGGAAAATGTATTTTACCGGGCAAGGAACCGAAAAAGATGTTGTTAAAGCTAAAGAATATCTTGAGCAGGCAGCCAATTCTGATTATGTTGAAGCAATTTTTTTAATGGGAAGACTGCTGGATGAAACAGGCGATACCCATTCATTTGACTGGTATCAGCGTGCTGCAGACAAAGGAAGTGCCGATGCACAGAATGCACTTGCTGGTTTATATTTAAAGAAATCTGATGCCGAAGGTGTCGATTGGTTAAAGAAAGCCGCAGCAACCGAAAGTCCTGAAGCTTTGTTCCGCCTGGCGCAGAAATATGAAATTGGCGATGAAGTAGAATCAAATAACAAGATTTCAGTCGATTATTACAGACGTGCCGCTGAAAGGGGTATTATTGAAGCACAATATAAATACGCGAGTATCCTACTTTCTGGTGAGATGACCACCAAAGATAATCAGTCGGCCTCTGATTATTTTAAGCGTGCTGCTGAGGCGGGCCATGCAAGGGCTGCTTACCTTGTCGGAATTATTCATGAGAAAAGTTTGGCTTACTGGTCCGAAAAGGAGAAAGCTTTCGAATGGTTTCTTAAAGCAGCCGAACTGGGTGTTCCTGGCGCGATGTTCCGTGTAGGCGTTTATTACGAAAATGGCATCACAAAAGATCAGAATTTAGACGAAGCTTTCAAATGGTACCAGAAAGCTGCAAATGCAGGTTATCCCAAGGCTGCGTTTAATCTCGGCGTGATGTACGAATCGGGTAAAGGAATTAGTCAGAACATGAGAATAGCCGTTCAGCAGTATGAAATAGCTGCAGGACTTGGTATTGCCGAGGCGATGAATAATCTTGGGAATGCCTATCACCAGGGTAAGGGAACCGATGCAAATCCTTCTGAAGCCATTAAATGGTATACCAAGGCCGATGAAGCTGGATTCTATCTCGGAACTTATAACCTTGGCGTGATGCACTATTTTGGCGATGCAGGCGAGAAGGATTATGCCAAAGCATTCGAATGTTTTAAAAAAGCTTCTGAAGCAGGTTATGCTCAGGCTCAATACAACCTTGCCGGCATGTACTATTTTGGAGAAGGCACAGAAAAAGATGCCAGTGAGGCGTTTAATTATTATTCGCGGTCGGCTGAAAATGGGTTTACAGATGCCTGGAAGAACTTGGGTGATATGTATTTAAATGGTGATGGGGTGCAAAAGAATGTGGATAAAGCCATCACAAGTTTCGAAAAGGCGGCCGAAGCAGGTGATGATGAAGCACGTTATGAACTTGGCAGGATTCTTTTCACAACGAAAGGCTATCAGGATTTTACGAAAGCTGTGTTACAACTCAAATCTGCTGCCGAAAACAAATATGCTCCTGCTTATAATCTTTTAGCTGTTGTGCTGGTCTCGAGGAAACTATCAGAACGCGATCCGGATGCGGCGTGGGTTTGGTTTGAAAAAGCTGCCGAAGATGGCATCACAGCTGCAAAACTTAATAAAGCTACCTACTTAAAACGAGGAGAAAATGGTGTTGTTGATTTACAGAAGGCATACGATATCCTCGATTCACTCGTTCAGGAGGATCAGGATGAGGTAGCAGCCTATTTGCTTGCATTATTAATTCTGTCGGCTGAATGTGAAGTCAAAGATCCGGTTGTAGCACAAAAGTATCTTGAATTATCCTCGGAGAAGGGTTGGAAACCTGCTGATAAATTATTGGATAATAATGATTTAATTACAGGACCTGCTGTTTTGAATTTCTGGGAAGATTATATTTTGGAGGATATGGAAGAATAATATCACTCGTTATTATTTGTAAATCAAATCATTCTATTTTTATTTAGGGAAATTGAGTCTACTTTTACACAGTTGGATTTGGTCGCTTTGTTTTAGTCAGCGGTAGTTACCCAAACGACAAACCCAGGTGAAGATATACGTCATTTGGGTTTGTTCAGTTTAAAGGATAGTGTACCATCTGCCAGTTGTAAGATTATCGAAAGGTAATATGTAAAATATCCTCAAAAAATCGGTTGTATTCTAAGTTACGAATGGGGAACAAATTCAGGTCCCGAATGACTTAACTAATTGCGAAGATAAAATATCGCATTTTAACTTCCTTTTACCTTAGCCATACTTCCTTCGTAATTTAAGTAAAACTTGCGTAATTTTTGTGTAATGTTTCTGTAACAAATATTACAGAAACATTACACAAAGATTACAGAAACCTTACACAAAGCATGAATTTGGTAGCGAGAAAGTATATTTTTAGCAGGGGGTGAAATTCCTGCACCCGGCGGGACCGGATGGAAATTTCGCGACACATTATATCAATTATCGATGGATTTTGTGATTGAGAATAAGGTAAAAATTGTGGCTCGTGACTTATTCCGGACTAATAACATTGTTTTATTTTGACAATCAAATTAGCCAAGATCGTGATACAAATTCTATTTATCATGCAAACAAGGAATCTGTTAAAATTTGGGGGCTTTTTATGGAAAAGGTCAATGTATTAGACTTTTGGGTGAAATAAAAACTAAATATGGTCATAGAATTACACAATTAATTCTACGACCAGTAATTTTTTAATGAGGGGAAACCGATGCAGATCAGTTTCCCTTTGTCATTTTGATCCAATTTAATGCATTTACAAAAGCTTCAGCCCATGGTGTTACCTGATCATCTTTTCGGTCAGCAGGATAATTTGCCCACTGCCATGGATAAATCGCTCTTTCGATATGCGGCATCATCGCAAGGTGACGGCCATCTTCTGAACAGATAGCGGCGGCATCGAAATCTGACCCGTTGGGATTGCCCGGATAATTACTGTGTGAAAATTTAACAGGAATCAGGTATTTATCTTCCTTGAAAGGCATTACAAACTTTCCTTCGCCATGTGCAACCCATACACCAAGGCTTTTTCCGGAAAGGGATTTGAACATAACCGATTGATTATCCTGAATGTCAACACTCACAAAGGTCGACTCAAATTTATGAGAATCGTTATGAGCCATTTTTATGCTTTCGGAATGTCCAGGATTTACCAGATCAAGTTCAACCATCAACTGACAACCATTGCAGATTCCAAGACTTAATGTATCTGTCCTTTTATAAAAATTTTCGAGTGCAGCTTTTGCTTTTTCGTTGCATCTAAAGGCTCCGGCCCATCCTTTTGCAGAGCCAAGTACATCGGAGTTGGAGAATCCTCCAACAAAAACGATCAGGTTCAGCTCGTCGAGTGTTTCACGTCCGCTTATAAGGTCGGTCATATGGACATCTTTTACATCAAATCCTGCCAGGTACATGCTCCATGCCATCTCCCTGTCACCATTACTCCCCTTTTCGCGGATAATGGCTGCTTTAATGCCAGAAGTTTGACGGCGTTTAGAATCAATACCCAAATCTTTAAACGTCCCGGCAAAAGCGCCAAAATCATATTTTAGTTCATTCTTCTTATAATTTTCAAACCGCTTTAATGCCAGCTTTTCACTGCTCTGGCGACGATCTAAAAGGTACGAAGGTTTGAACCATTTATCACGCAGGTAATCAATATCGAATTTAAATTTGTCATTGCCATTGATGACATTTATTTCGCGGCTTGTAGTAGGATTTCCGATCTTTATATATTCTATTCCATTGATATTTAATGCTTTTTCAAATTCTATGGAATCATTTGGCTGAACTACAATACCCGGGTTCTCGCTGAACAATGTCTTCACACTGTCGGCTTCTTTCAATCCGGTCAGATTAACGTCAATTCCGCCATCATTTTGTGCAAAACACATTTCGAGCAAGGTCGTTAAAATACCTCCTGAAGAAATATCGTGACCTGCAAGAATTGATTGATTTTCAATTAATTTTTGAATTGTGTTGAATGCATTTACAAAATAATCAGCATCGGTTACTGTAGGCGTATTCTCACCCAGTTGACTCAAAGATTGCGCCAACGAACTGCCTCCTAAAGATTTAGGCGATTTTGAGAAATCGATGTAATATAACGGTTTTGAAGGATCAACAACAAGAACTGGCTCAACGACTTTCCGAATATCTGAAACTTCACCTGAGGCAGATATAATTACCGTTCCAGGAGCATAAACCACATCGTTTTTATATTTTTGAGTCATTGAGAGCGAGTCCTTACCTGTTGGTATATTAATCCCCAATGCACAAGCAAATTTGGAACAAGCTTCAACGCCGCTGTAAAGACGGAAATTCTCTCCTTGATTCTTGGCGGGCCACATCCAGTTGGCAGAAAGTGAAATCCCTTTAATGCCATGTGTATGTGGTGCCCAAATAATATTTGTTAGTGATTCGGCGATTGAAAGAATGGATCCGTTGGCAGCATCAATTAAACCCGCAACCGGCGCATGTCCGAGTGAGGTTGAAATTCCTTTTATGCCCTGATAATCTATTGCTACAACGCCTAAATTATTCAGCGGAAGTTGCAACTTACCAGCACATTGTTGTTTCGCAACTTTTCCCGTTACAGACCTGTCAACTTTATTTGTGAGCCAATCTTTACAGCCAACTGATTCAAGTTGCAGAACCTGTTCTATATATCTATATATTAGCGACTCATCATATTTAACCTTGGAAAAGGTTGACACTTTAGAGTCATCCTCTAAAACTGTTTTCGGTGGTTTACCAAACATATAGGCAAGCTCCCAATCGATTGGTTTTTCTCCGGTTTTACGGTTTTCGAAAGTGAATTTGTGGTTGCCGGTAGTTTCGCCGATCACATAAATAGGCGAACGTTCGCGTTCTGCTATGCGTGTGATCAGTTCAATATTTTCACCGTGGGTTACAAATCCCATCCGTTCCTGCGATTCGTTTCCAACAATCTCTTTGGCCGATAGGGTAGGATCGCCAATCGGCAGTTGGTCGATATAAATTTCTCCCCCGGTTTCTTCAACGAGTTCAGACAAACAGTTTAAATGTCCGCCAGCGCCGTGATCATGGATTGAAATAATGGGATTATTGCCAGATTCTGCAAGAGCCCTGATTGTATTATAGGCTCTTTTCTGCATTTCAGGGTTAGCCCGTTGAACAGCATTTAATTCGATATGACTTTCAAATTCACCTGTATCAACTGATGAAACAGCTCCGCCACCCATTCCTATACGATAATTGTCGCCACCAAGTAAAACGACTTTATCGCCAACTCCAGGTACACTCTTTAGGCAATCTTCGCCACGGGCATAACCGATACCTCCAGCCTGCATAATTACTTTGTCGTAGCCAAATTTCTTCTGGTTTTCGAAATGCTCAAAGGTTAAAACAGAGCCATTTATTAGTGGTTGACCAAATTTATTACCAAAGTCAGATGCGCCATTAGAAGCCTTTATTAAGATTTCCTCGGGTGTTTGATACAACCATGGACGTGGTGCTGTCGCATCTTCCCACGAACGTCCCTCTTTGTCATTTCTTGAATAAGATGTCATATAAACAGCCGTTCCTGCAATTGGAAAGCTCCCTTTGCCACCAGCCATTCTGTCGCGAATTTCACCTCCGCTACCTGTTGCAGCGCCATTAAATGGTTCAACAGTTGTCGGAAAATTATGGGTTTCGGCTTTAAGTGATAGAACGGTTTGAATATCAGTCACCTGGAAGAAATCGGGTTTATCCTGCGTGATAGGTGCAAACTGTTCTGAATCAGGACCTTTACTGAACGAACAATTGTCTTTGTAGGCTGAAAGAATTGTATTGGGATTGACTTTTGTGGTTTCCTTGATTAACTGAAAAAGCGAAGATGGTTTCTCAACACCATCAATTATGAAATTTCCGTTAAATATTTTATGCCGGCAATGTTCGGAGTTTACCTGTGAAAATCCAAAAACCTCACTGTCAGTCAATTTTCTATCTAATTTTTTGGAAACATCATTAAGATAATTGATTTCATCTTCACTTAAAGCCAGGCCTTCCTTACTACTATATTTAGCGATATCATCGATGTAAAGAATAGGTTCGGGCTGATGATAAATTGTAAATATTTGCTGATTAAGTTCTTTATATACAACCTGAAGCATCGGGTCAAACTTTGGATGTTCTGAATCGGACTGAAAAAACTCTTCAATTCTGACGATTCCGCTTATACCCATATTTTGAGTGATTTCGACAGCATTTGTGCTCCAGGGAGTGATCATCTCTTTTCGTGGGCCGACAAAAATCCCGGAGATTGATTCCTGTTTGATCAACGATGCCTGATCAAACAACCAGATGAGTTTTCCGAGGTTGAAAGTGCACTGTTCTTTTTGAGTATCAACAGCTATAAGATTTGATTTTCCTTTGAAAAAGAGGATCATTGAAGTGTATTTTAATTGACAGCGTCAGGGTTATCATTCTTTGCAAAGATAACGAAAAATTATTCCGGCTTCCATTCAGTAACCTTGATAAGTGAAGGGAAAGCTTTTGGTTTATAGATTGACTGGTTGTAAAAGATACGGATACATTCCTGTATACCCTCTGTCACACTTGGATGCGGATGAATGCTTTGTAATACCTCATGCAACCTGATGTCAGAATTAATTAAATAAGCTATTGAGACAATAAATGCTGATGCCTGAGGCCCTGCAGCACGCATGCCGAGAATTTTTTCTGAGCCATCGTTGCTCACAATTATTTTAACGAACCCTTTAGTACTACGCATTGCAATTGCCCTGTTAACCAGCTCGTTCGAATAATACACTGACTTATAAGGTATTTTTTTGTCTCGCAATGATTTTTCATTTGCGCCGACTGATGCCAATTCTGGCTTAAAAAACATTAATGTAGGCATATAGGAGTAATCAAGCCTGTAGTTTGATGCCCCGAATATAGCTTCAACAATAAATCGTCCTTGTTCTTCTGCTACTCCATATAGTGCTTTTTGTCCTGTCACATCACCAGCTGCGAAAATATTGCATTTCTGAAAATCATCAATGGCACACTCCTCATTGATATGCAGATATCCTTTCACGTTTGGATGAATTGCCACATTCTCGAGACCAAGACCCTTGGTATTTGCATCGCGGCCAATCGAAACAAGAAGAATATCAACCTCTACGACCTGGCTATGGCCATCATCGTAATCGAGCACTACTTCAAGGTGATCTTTCTCTTTTCTAACGGTCCGCATTGTGGCAGTATGGTGAATAATGACCCCATTTTTTTCAAGATTATCGGAAACAAAGTCACTTACATCATCATCTTCGAAAGGAATGACTCGGTGTGTTCTGTCGAGAAGATGAACCTCCGTTTGACGAAAGTTTGAAAAGATTGTAGCAAATTCGCAGCCAATGATTCCCGATCCCAGGATCATCATTCGCTCAGGGAAACTATCCAGGTTAAGCAATCCGTCAGAATCGAAAATTAGTTTCTGATCAACCGGTAATTCGGGAAGTTCACGGGGTCTTGAACCAGTTGCAATGATAATATATTCAGCTTCAATAATTTCTATTCCGTTTTCGCCTTCTATTTGTAGTGTATTGCGATCGATAAATTTAGCAAAACCACGCTTGTAAGTTATGGTTCCTGCATCACTACTTCCCTTGGTTGAAAATGATTCGATTTGCGACAGCATTTGATACTGTTTGGTTTTCGCTGCTGCGATAACAGTCTTTTTTACCAAATTGTAATCGACTTGCAGGCCTGAAGCACGGTAACCCCTGTCAACTGCTGCTGCAATGGAATAGTCGACGGATAGTTCCCACATTGTTTTTGAAGTAAGCGGGCCATTCATGATTCCTGTTCCGCCAATATGCCCTGCTTCGATCAGACATACATTTTTGCCAAAATCCACGGCTCTCATAGTTGCCGCAAATCCCCCGGGGCCGCTACCAATTACGGCCAAATCAAATTTCATCATTTCAAAAGCTTATTTTGATAACGTAAACATACGAATGTTTGGTTAAGTTCAAAAGTGGAAGGGTGAAATTGTGATCCTTTTTTTCGATATTCGAACGATTCAAACCTATTGTTCGATTTTTTTAAATTAACAATTTTTTTGCACTATTTTTCTTTTTCTCCAATGTTAAATTCTTTACCTTTGCGGCAATTTTAAATCAGTTATATTTTCATATGAAGCAAGTTAGATATGTTACTGCTGAGGATGCGGTCAAAGTCATCAAATCGGGCGATCGGGTTCATTTAAGTTGCGTTGCAGTTACACCCCATCGGTTGATCAAAGCAATGGTTGAGCGCGGACGCGCTGGCGAACTATATGATATTAAGATTCAGCATCTTCATATCGAAGGTGTTGTTGATTATGCTAATCCTGAGTTCGAAGGGATTTTCAATGCACAACAGTTTTTTGTTGGTGCCAATCTTCGCAAACAAACCCAGGCAGGTTATGCTGATTATATTCCAGTCTTTTTGAGTGAAACCCAAAAATTAATCCGTGACGGATATCTGAAAGTAAATGTTGCTTTAATAATGGTTTCGCCTCCTGATAAGCATGGTTATGTTTCTCTGGGAACTTCGGTTGATGCAACACTTGCAGCTGTTGAATGTGCAGATACTGTAATCGCTTTGGTTAACCCAAATGTACCAAGAGCATGGGGAGATGCAATGATCAAACTTGATCAGATTGATATTTTTGTTGAAGATGATTCTCCGTTATATGCACACGATCTTGCTCCATTGTCCGAAATGGATATAGCGATTGGTAGGAATGCAGCTGCCTTGATTGAAGATGGTGCCTGTTTGCAGATGGGAATCGGTGGAATACCAAATGCTGTACTTTCTCAGCTTGGCAACCATAAAGATTTAGGTGTACATACTGAAATGTTTGCAGATGGAATTCTTCCGCTCGTTGAAAAAGGTGTAGTAAACGGCAGAATGAAAAAAATAGATACCGGAAAGATGGTGGCTACCTTTCTAATGGGATCAAAAGCATTATATGATTTTATTGATGATAATCCAATGGTGGCGATGATGGATGTCGGTCATACCAATAACGTTGCGGTTATACGTAAGCTTGACCAGGTTACTGCCATCAATTCTGCACTGGCAATTGATTTAACGGGTCAGGTTTGTGCTGATTCAATCGGGATTAAGCATTATTCAGGTGTTGGTGGTCAAATTGATTTTATTCGTGGAGCAGGACACTCTTTCCGTGGCCGACCAATTATTGCAATGCCATCGGTGACCGAAAAAGGTTTGTCTAAAATCAGTCCAACACTCATCGAAGGATCAGGGGTTGTTTCAACCCGCGCCAACATACACTGGGTTGTAACAGAGTATGGTGCCGTTAATCTCTATGGAAAGACATTACAGGAACGTGCCAAATTACTCATCTCTATTTCACATCCAAACCATCGCGAAGCGCTTGATAAGGCAGCTTTCGCAAGATTTGGCTCGCATTACCACTTTGTACCAAAATCATATTAATAAATTTTAAAGGCAGGTTCTTCCTGCCTTTAAACGTGAAAATCAAACCATTTCATTAATCCATATAAATATGAATGTATCACATATTGAACACATTGGTATTGCAGTAGCTAGTCTTGAAACTGCAATTCCTTATTATGAAACGCTTTTAGGAACTAAATGTTATGCTACTGAAGACGTTGTAGACCAAAAGGTTAAGACCGCTTTTTTTAAAGTAGGTCAAACTAAAATTGAACTATTGGAATCAACAGATCCAGAGGGTCCAATTGGTAAATTTCTCGAGAAAAAAGGGCCCGGAATTCACCATATTGCCTTTGCTGTCGATGATGTAAATGAAGCCCTTCAACAGGCGAATGATGCAGGTATTCAATTAATTGATAAGCATTCAAGGAAAGGTGCTGAAGGATTGAATATCGGATTTTTACATCCCAAATCAACTTTAGGGGTACTTACCGAACTATGCAGCGAATAATTTTCAGTTTAAAAATAATTAATTAGTACGATGAGCAATCAGGACAAAATCAAACAATTGATTGACCTTCGTGCGGAGGCCAAACTTGGTGGGGGAGCGAAAAGAATTGAATCGCAACACATCAAAGGTAAATTAACCGCACGCGAACGTATAGATTTATTACTTGACGAAGGTAGCTTCGAAGAGTTCGACATGTTTGTAACCCATCGCTGTACCAATTTCGGTATGGAGAAGACCAAATTTTTAAGCGACGGTGTGGTAACCGGACGTGGAACAATTGATGGTCGTACAATCTTTATCTTCTCACAGGATTTCACAGTTTTCGGTGGTTCGCTTTCGGAAACCTATGCTTTGAAGATCTGTAAAGTAATGGATATGGCCATGAAGGTTGGTGCTCCATGTATTGGTATCAACGATTCAGGCGGTGCCCGTATTCAGGAAGGTGTTACCGCTTTGGCCGGTTATGCTGAGATTTTTCAGCGTAATATCATGGCATCCGGAGTTATTCCACAGATCTCTGCCATCTTTGGCCCTTGTGCAGGAGGAGCAGTTTATTCTCCAGCACTGACCGATTTCATTATCATGAAAAAGGATACCAGTTATATGTTTGTTACAGGTCCTAAGGTCGTGAAGACAGTAACAGGTGAAGTTGTTACTGATGAACAATTAGGTGGTGCCAGTGTGCACGGTACAAAATCAGGCGTTACTCATTTTGTTTCTGACACAGAGGAAGAAGGATTAATGCTAATTCGCAAATTACTCTCTTATTTGCCACAAAATAACCTCGAGGATCCACCATTAGCATATTGCTCGGATCCGATCGATCGCCTTGACGATAAACTGAACGATATTATTCCTGAAAATCCTAACAAACCCTACGACGTAAAAGACGTGATCCATTCAATTGTCGACGATGCGGAGTTTATGGAGGTTCACAGAAATTATGCGCAGAATATTGTTGTTGGTTTTGCCCGTTTTAATGGTATGCCAGTCGGTATAGTTGCCAATCAGCCTGCTTATCTTGCAGGAGTACTTGATATCAATGCTTCAAGAAAAGCAGCTCGCTTTATTCGCTTTTGTGATGCATTTAATGTTCCGCTTGTTACACTCGAAGATGTTCCTGGTTTTTTACCTGGTACAGCTCAGGAGTATGGCGGTATCATTATTCATGGGGCAAAATTACTTTTTGCTTATGGAGAAGCCACAGTTCCGAAGATAACTGTAATTTTACGAAAAGCTTATGGTGGAGCATATTGTGTGATGTCTTCCAAACACTTACGTGGGGACATCAACTATGCATGGCCTCAGGCTGAAATTGCAGTAATGGGACCAAAAGGAGCAATTGAGGTTTTGCAAAATAAGAAGATTGCAGCATTACCCGATGACGCTGCCCGTGCTGAGTTCATTGCCAAGGCTGAAGCTGAATATAAAAAGGAATTTGCAAATCCTTATAATGCTGCCAGATACGGTTATATTGATGATGTTATTGAGCCTCGTAATACAAGGTTTCGTATTATCAGAGCCTTACAGGCGCTTGCTACTAAAAAGGATACAATGCCGGCGAAGAAACATTCAAACCTCCCGTTATAATTACCTGAAGTCATGCTAAAAAATATACTAAGTTTTATATTTGGTAAAACAGTAGAAGTGCAAAAACCGATTTCCACGGAATCGGTACAGGATAGATTATCTGGTGAAATTAATGCTGCTATCGTCATGGCACTATATCTTTACACTGAGGAGATACATGATCAGGAAGATCCTGTAATTACGATGATCAGGGTGTCGCGCACTTATTCGCCATGGAGTTCAAAAATTTATGGATTAAGAAAATCACCAAGATAAATCGAACTAAATATGAAAAAGTTTAAGTTTAAAATTAATGGAAATCAATACAATGCTGAGGTTGTAAGTATTGAAGATAATATTGCCGAGGTAGACATTAATGGTACTAAATACCGTGTTGAAGTTGATAAGGACATGCAACCCGTTAAAACACCTAAATTGGTACGTAGTGTTTCTGTTCCTTCTACAGATAGCCATCCTGCAGTAGCTAAAACTGCTAGTCCGGATAGTCCTAAAGGTGCCGGAACAATTAAATCACCGCTTCCAGGAGTTGTACTTGATTTATTTGTAAAAGTGGGTGACAATGTTAAAATTGGACAGCGCGTACTTATTCTTGAGGCCATGAAAATGGAAAATAACATTGAGGCAGATAAAGCCGGAACCGTTATATCAATTGGCAAAAACAAAGGGGATTCGGTAATGGAAGGTGACGTGTTACTTGTAATTGGTTAAAAACATTGTATACACTGATTCACGCAATGGTTCTAATCTAGCCGAAGTTGTTGGTTGTGCATAATCGTTTCTGAATTGTTGCTATGTTTTTAGATAATTTTTGATTTTAAAAAAGGCGATCTTTGAATAAAGGTCGTTTTTTTTTATACTTTCGAAGCTATTAAATCACTTAAAATTACCTGAAATGAAAAAAATATTGATACTTTTTTCGGCATTGTTTGTTTCGTTAGGAGTTATGGCACAGTCGGATCAAAAAGCGGGAGAACAGAAGAAACTAAATGTTCTTGTCTATTCGAAGACAATGGGTTATCGCCACACTTCAATTCCATCTGGAATTAAAGCGATTACAACACTTGGCCAGCAAAAAGGGTGGGTTGTTACAGCTACCGAAGATGCAACCTTATTTACATCTGAGTTTCTTGCACGATTTGATGTCTGTGTATTTCTAAATACTACTGCGAAAGTGTTTGATGAGGCTCAGGAGAAAGCTTTTGCAACTTTTATCAAAAGTGGAAAAGGCTTTGTTGGAATCCATGCGGCGGCCGATTGTGAATACGATTGGAAATGGTATGGCGAATTGAATGGGGCATTCTTCAAGACACATCCTCCCTATCAGTTGGCAACAATTAATATCGAGAATACTAACCATCCTGCAATGAAACCATTTGTGGGGATGAAAACCTTTACGTTTGAGGACGAGTGGTACTCCTACAAAGAGAACCCACGTGGCAAAGTAACTGTATTAGCAACACTTGACGAATCGTCAATTAAAAAACTGCCGAAAGATGACACCTGGAAAATGGGTGATCATCCAATTATCTGGTACCACGAATTTGAAGGAGCCCGCTCATTCTATACTGTTTTTGGACATGGTGACAGTACATTTGAAAATGAAATGATTCAGCAACATCTGGGCTATGCTATTGAATGGGCTGGTAAACGAATTGATTTGTAATATTTTACTCGAGTTTAACTTTTTAATTTCGCCTCAAAGGTTATTACAACCTTTGAGGCGATTTTTTTTATTAAAATCTATTTGTTTCGTATAGTTTCGGAAAGTAATTTATATATTTGATGTGAAATAAAATGAAACAAATCTTATTGAGAATGAATTCATGTGTTGACCGCCGTATGTTTATTTTAAAAAAAATAGAGAAGGAAGAACAGGTGAATGTTTCGGAACTTAGCCAGCTGTTTTTGGTGAGTGAAGTCACTATTCGCAAGGATTTAAAGTATTTAGAAAATAAGAATATCCTGATCCGATCGCGTGGTGGTGCCATGAAACAGAGTTTGATCAATACCGATCTATCAATTTTTGATCGCCGTAAACAAAATACTAAGCTTAAAGAAACAATTGGGGTTGCAACTGCCAGGTTAATAGCAAATGGTGAAACTATTTTGCTGGATACCGGGACGACAATTATGGAATTGGCTAAACATTTACCCAAAAAGATTGATATCACTGTGATTACCAATTCAGTGGATATTACATTCCGCTTAGCTGAATATCCCAACATTCGGGTTATTATGCCGGGAGGAATATTGAGACGGAATTCTCTTGCCCTGGTGGGCGAACAAGCTGCCGAGTCTTTTAGAAACTATTATTGTGATAAATACTTCCTAAGTGCTGATGGTATTGATTTACAAAGTGGAATAATGACGATGAATATTGAAGAAGCTTCGCTTGCAAAACTAAATATAAAGAATTCTAAAAAGGTATTCGTTCTTATTGATTCATCAAAATTCAAACAGAAGGGAATTATGACAATAGCACCACTTTCGGATATCGATGTAATAATTACGGATAGTAATGTTTCATCTGATATGGTTGAAAAGATTGAGAATCTGGGTGTGGAAGTCATTGTAGTGGACAAATCTATCGATATTTAAAGTATAAATTAAATATTATTATCGTTTTTTAAGTAACTTAAGTATGAATTTCTAAATGTCATTAAAATGGAAAAAGCTTCAAGATCATTTATTATTTTTGGTTTAGTTTTAATTTCGTTATTTTCACAAAGCAAGGCTATTACGCGTGTTTCCACAGCAGGTGATCAAACAATGCAAACGAGTGTCATTGCTCCACCGCAAGCAGATAATAGTCAGTGGAGGCAGTTGTTCAATGGTAAGGACCTGACGGGATGGAAACATGTAGGCCCAGGTTCACAATATGTTGAAGATGGTTTTATTAAATCACACGGCGGAATGGGGTTGCTCTATTGGACAGGAGAAAAATTTGGTAATTGTACTATTCGTGTTGTTTTCAGGATGCGGGATACAAACAGTAATTCCGGAGTTTTCATACGAATACCGATTGAACCTTATGAAGAGTGGATGCCTGTATTTTACGGATATGAGGTTCAAATTGACAACAAACCGGAACTCTCGAAAGAGGATGATTACCATTACACAGGAATGTTGTATTCACTGACAAAGCCTTTAGCTAAAACCGGTAAACCAGGTCCGGAGTGGAATACGATGGAGATTACCTTAGAAGGGTTAAGAACCATAGTAGTGTTAAATGGAGTGAAAGTAACTGATTTCAAGGAAGGAGACCCTGTTCCTGATCGTAAATTTGACTTTGAGCCATTTCATGGTCCACGTCCTGAGTATGGATTTATGGGTATACAAAACCATGGTGACAATGATGTTGTATTTTTCAAAGAAGTTTCAGTTAAATCTTTGAAAAAGTAAGAATAATAAATTTTAGTAATTGCCAGGATATAATGTCGTATTTATATTAGCAGTACCTTCTTTGTATTTTAAATAAGGTTTGTGATACTTTTCTGTAATGTATCTGTAATATTTGTTACAGATACATTACAGAAAGATTACAGAAAAATTACACAAAGACCGAAGTTGATATGGTGAGGGTAAATTTTAGGTAATCGGTGAATCCAGCATTTGATGCGATGAAATGTGAATTTTGAGACATTTTTTTAGCAATTGACCGATGAATTTTGTGGTTGTGAATGCGGCACCTATTTATTCTGATTATTTCGTATAATTTTTTTATGGAAATTTTAAACAGTTTATAAATGGAAAACATTAGTCAGGAAACAACTAAATCAAGCAACGTTAGTCGCCGGAATTTTGTAAAGTTAACTACTTCCAGTGCAGCTGCATTTTCTATTCTCCCAAGTTTTACAATCGGCGGTTTGGGTCATGTTGCTCCAAGTGACAAACTGCATATTGCTGCAATTGGTTGCGGAGGTGAAGGAGAAAATGATATCCATCACTATGCCACAGCACCTAAAAATAATACAGTAATTTCGTGTTTGTGTGACGTGGATGACAGACAAGCCGCACCGCGTATTAAAGAATTCCCTAAGGCAACTTTTTACCATGACTGGCGGGAAATGTTTGATAAAGAGGCTAAGAACTTTGATGCAGTGTCTGTTGCGATTCCAGACCACAATCATGCACTTGTGGGTTTAAGCGCTATGCAGCTTAATAAACACTTGTACCTTCAGAAGCCATTATCTCACGATATTTATGAGGCACGTATTTTGACGCAAGCAGCTGAAAAATACAAAGTTGTGACTCAAATGGGCGACCAGGGCGCATCATGCGACGGAATGCGTACGCTGCGTGAATGGATTGAAGCTGATATACTTGGTGAAATTGAAAAGGTTTATTGCTGGACTGACCGGCCTGTCTGGCCACAAGGTATTCAATGGCCCGAAGCACGCCCCGCTGTTCCAAAGGAACTTAAGTGGGATCTTTGGCTGGGAACTGCACAAGAAACCAACTTCATTGATAATATGGTTCCGTTTAACTGGCGGGGTTGGTGGCAATTCGGAACTGGTGCGTTGGGTGATATGGGTTGCCATATCATGGGACCTCCATTTAAATTGCTCAATCTTGGCTATCCGACAGAAGTTTCCTGCAGTGCAAGCACTGTCTATAATGGCATTTTTAAGGAAGGTATTTTTCCGGACAGTGGCCCTGTCTCAAGTTCTGTTCGTTTTAAGTATCAGCAAAAGAATGGCAAAGATTTAAATCTTTACTGGATGGATGGAGGTATAACTCCCGAACGGCCATTTGAACTTGACGTAGATGGAAATATGAATGATATATTGGCTGATTGGCCAGCATTAAATGATTATGAGGGAGGCACATTGTTTGTCGGCACAAAAGGAAAAGCATCGTGTGGATGGGGAGGACGTAATCCTGTACTACTTCCCCTTGGCCGTAACAAAGAGGTTAATGTACCTAAAAAATATCCACGAATTGTTGGTGATATGGATGGTCATTGGTGGCAATGGGTTGATGCCTGTATTGCCGGTTATGGAAATGCCGAAGTTGATTCCCCATTTGTCGGATATGCCGGACCATTAACCGAAACGGTTTTAATGGGAAACTTGTTATTACGCAGTTTTAATATTCGCGAAAAAGTGAAAAGGAATGACCCTGTATATGGTGAAATGGAATCAAATACCTATCCAGGCCGGTATATCAACTATAAATGGGACGGACCAAATATGCGAATAACCAATTTTGAGCAAGGCAACCAATTTGTAAAAAGAGAATACCGAAAAGGCTGGGGTGAATTGAAAATTTGATGAAGTCTTGTATTAACATGATTTTAAATGGAGTAACTGATTTATTGGTTACTCCATTCAAAAATCTGATTTAATTTTGAATAAGTGGAACAAATAATTTATAATAGCTATTCCGATTTGTCATTGAAAACCGCAGAGATGATTGCGGCCATTATTACAGAAAAACCTGATGCATTACTCTGCTTTCCTGCCGGAGATACTTCGGTTGGAACATTTAATCATTTGATTGAATTCAACAAAGCAGGGAAGATCAGTTTTAAGCGAAGTAAAATTGTTGGATTGGACGAATGGACAAATTTGAGGAAGATGAGCAGTGAAAATTGTTTCTCATTCCTGAAAAAGCATTTGTTTGACCAAATAGATTTAACACCATCAAATCTTTGTTTTTTTGATGGCGAATCGTTTGATTTGGAGGAAGAATGTAATAAAACTGATATTTTTATCCGTGAAAACGGACCTATTGATATGATGCTGCTTGGCGTTGGAATGAATGGACATTTGGGCCTGAATGAGCCAGGAACGCCATTCGATCTTTATTCGCATATTGTTCATCTGGATAATGTTACAAAAAAAGTTGGGCAAAAATACTTCTCTGGAGATGTAATTCTAACCGGTGGAATCTCCTTGGGTATTAAATTTATAATGGAAGCAAAAAATGTAATCTTACAATTAAACGGAGAAAAAAAAGCATGTATTGCCAAGCGATTGATTGAAAGTGAAATTTCACCTGATTTTCCAGCTTCGGTAATAAAGTCGCACATTAACTCTTTTTTACTCATGGATAAGGAGGCTTCTAAATATCTATAATGAGTCGCTATGGAAAAAGAAATTAAAAATGAAATTCAGTTGGTCATTTCAGAGCTTCAGCAAATGGAAATCGCTGAAATTCATGCTTTCCTTGGATTTGATGCGTGTATTGATAATATTGTCCGGATAGTAAAGGACAAAAATGACAATAATGAGACCAGGTTTTTTGCTAATAGCCGGCAATTTGGAGAATTTCTGATTAGTCGTGAGAATAAAAGCTGCGGAATCGAATTACGAACTCAACAATCAAAAATAGGCGGAAATATGGTTATTACCGGCAATGCGTTGGGTAATCTTGGAATAAAAACCCAATGTATTGGAACTTTTGGCCTCCCGGATATTCAGCCAATTTTCAGGTCAATGTCTGAAAACTGTACCCTCTATACGATTGGAGAAACAATTACAACATCGGCGCTCGAATTTAATGACGCAAAAGTGATGATGTTTGATCCCGGGCCATATGATAAACTCGACTGGAATGGGATTGTGGATTTGTTGGGAGTCGATATGATCATACAGCTCATTTCAGGTAAACAACTGGTTTCATTTCTTAACTGGAGCGAGATTGCGAATTCAACCGATATTTGGAAATGCGTTCTTGACGAAGTTTTGCCTTTTGCGAAGCTATCAAATGTAAAACCTTATTTTTTTACAGATTTTTCTGATTGTTCGCGTAGAACCAATGAAGAAATATATTTAGCAATTGTTCTTTTAGGGCGATTCAAAAATTATTTCAAAATAATCGTTAGTCTCAACCAAAATGAGGCAGAGATAATTGCACATGCGCTTAACCTGTCTGATATTGAATCGGATGAAAAGTTTATTAAGATGCTGTTTAATGCCTGTATGACAGATATTTTAATCATTCACCGTACTAAAGATGCGCTTGCTTATAATGGGACAACATTTGAAAAATGCGATACTTTTTTCTGCGAGGAACCAAAAATACTTACAGGTGGAGGCGACAATTTTAATGCTGGTTTTTGCTTCTCCCAATTTTGTAATTTTGATCTCTTTCAATCTTTAATTGTTGCCAATGCACTTTCTGGTTATTACGTTAGAACAGGAAAAAGCCCTGATGTTTCCAAACTTATTGAATTTCTATATCAGATTAACGCATAGATGAATATTCCTTTATTTTAATTTTACCATATTTGAACCTCTTATTACCCGATTGAGATATTAGTCTTTAATCTCTACAACGAATTTCCCTTTACTTTTCATCACTCCAAATGATTCGGGTTGCAACCCATATTGGGAAGCGATTTCAAAAAAGGAGGTTATCTCTTCGGGTGCAACCGCAACTAAAAGACCACCACTGGTTTGAGGGTCGCAAAACAGATGTTTTTGTTCATCGCTCATTGGTGATACTTTGTGACCATAGCTGTCGAAATTTCGGAATGTCCCGCCAGGAAATGTTTTACGATCCATATAATAGCTAATGTTATCAATTTTGGGTACCTTATTTGGATCAATTTCAGCGCTTAGACCACTTCCTTCACACATTTCGATCAGGTGACCAAGTAGACCGAATCCTGTTACGTCTGTCATCGCCTTTACTCCGGCCAGTTTTCCAAGGTCTTTACCAATTGTATTGATTGTCAACATTAAATTTCGAGCAGTCTGTCGGTCATCTTCTTTCAGAATACCATTTTTTTGAGCTGTCGACAAAATTCCGATTCCTAAAGGCTTAGTTAGAAATAGTTCGCATCCTTCTATTGCTGAGCAATTAAGCCTGATTTGATCTTTTGGAGCTATTCCTGTAACAGCCAAACCGAAAATTGGTTCCGGACCATCAATACTGTGACCTCCGGCAATCGCAATACCTGCTCGCGCACAAGCTTGCTTTGCACCTTCGATCACCTGACCTGCAATTTCAGCTGATAATTTATTAACTGGCCAACAAAGAATTGCAACAGCCATCAAAGGCGTTCCACCCATTGCAAAAATATCACTGATAGCATTGACTGATGCAATGCCTCCGAAATCGAATGGATCATCAACAATTGGCATGAAAAAATCGGTTGTTGAAATGATTACCTGGTTATTTCCAATATCGTAAACGGCCGCGTCATCGAGAGTACTGTTTCCAACCAACAAAAATGGATCGGGGAATTCGGTTTTGCATTGTGATAAAATATCATTTAAAACCTTAGGCGATATTTTACAACCACAACCGGCTCCATGTGAGTATTGAGTAAGTTTTACAGGTGAATTATCTGATAAATTATTGTTACTATTCATATTTTATATAATTGATCTTTAAATATTTATTATTCCACTGACGAAAAATATCTAAAATAAAAGAACCGCTTTTTCAAGAATTAAAGCAGAATTTGAGGCTGCATCGCCACCAGGTAGTTCAATTTCTGTTAGCTTTCGTTTGTATTTGTCACGACTATACTGGTAAGTCTGATCGTAATATTCGAGCAACTTTTCAGCAACGGAAACAAGATTTCTCTCCCGATAACAATGAAGAATGTCATTCATGAGTTCAATTCCAAGTCGTTTAACCAGATTGGTAATCGCATTTTCCATTAATTCATGGGGAAGATCACCATATTCCTTGACAAGACGACTTATTCGGTCCTTCCTTGGCACCAAAATCTCAATGCATTCTGCTTCATTCATTTTGTGCCACAAAGGATCAGGGAGAAAAACTCTTCCAACTGTCTGACTTTCACCTTCAATCCAAATTTTTTTTGCCAAATCAAATGTAAAGAACGTATCAAACAGATCATTTTGAAATTGTTGGGTAGTGGGTTGTGGTTTTTTGCCAATTCCGCCAAAAACAGAACCTTTATGGTTTGCAAGTTCTTCAAGATCGATTATCTGCTCCCCATTTGCTTTCAGACAATGAAGTATTTCTGTTTTCCCGCTTCCTGTATGTCCTTCAATTACAATTAAGTGCGGAATATTTCCAATTTTATCAAGTAAATAATTTCGGTATGATTTATATCCGCCTTGCAACGTAAAACATTCAATTCCTACTCGTTCAAATAGCCACGCCATGCTCTCAGAACGCATTCCGCCCCTCCAGCAATGTATAAGCAATTGCCCTGATGTGGCTATTTCTACCGCCTGATGCGCATATTGTGCCATTTTGGGTCCGACAATCTCTAACCCTTTTTCAATTGCCAGAACTCGTCCTTTTTTCACATAAATTGTACCGACTATTGCTCGTTCATCATCATTGAAAATAGGAATATTGATTGCACCCGAAATATGGCCCTCGAAAAACTCTCCGGGTGACCGAACATCAACAATTGGAATCGTTGTTTTTAATGTCAGGAATTCTGCAGCATTAAGCATTTGCATATATAGTCAGATATGAAGACAATGTATAATTGACATGCCAAAGATATAAGTAATGTGTAAAAATAAATGTTGTACATGAGACATCTGCCTAATTTATTATTTGCAGAGTCAACGTTTCTAATTCAACACCTCCTTGATTAAATATAGGATGCAGGATTCGAAGGAAACGTAGGAAAATAAAAACATGAGCATTTCCTAAAAATCTTACGTTTCCTACGTTCTAAATTTTAGTTTTACAAAAATCAATGGCAAATATTGATTTACTTTTGTCTCTGTATTCGCGTGAATTGAACTTAATCGGGAATCAGTGGCGCAAAATCAGGTAATAGTCGATATTGGATAAGTTTTTAAGCATTTCATTGTTTTCAGATCGGCAAAATACTATAAATAATTGTCTTATAAATGTAAGTGGACAATGGATACTATTTTCTTGACGCTACAAACGAAGATTTCAAAAGCATTAATTTTTTTAAAATTGGATGACAAATCAATTGAATCACTTAAATTCATCATTGTGTTCTACCATACAGAATATTTTCGTATATTTGAAAATCATACCATTAATCGACCAATGTTCCTTCCAATATGAAGAAATTCAATATTTTAGTAATTGATGATAATGTCGAAAATATGGTTTCTCTTGAGGAGATGCTGGTTGCAAACGATTTTGTCGTAAAAACTACTACAAGTGGTAAGGAGGGATTGACGATATTGAACAACGATTCAATTGACCTTGTTTTTATAGGTGCAGAGATGAATGGAAAGGTTAGTTATCAGACTTGTCAAACCATAAAATTTAACCCTGATTTACGCGGAACTCCTGTTATATTTATAATTGGAGTTGACGAGTTGATTTTTATCAAAGAGATTTATGAATCGGGTGGTGACGATTTTATTACCAAGCCATTTATTTGGAGTGAATTGTTGATGAAAGCAAGAATTCATCTCGAACTGAAGTATAGTCGTGATATGTCTCGAAATATGAATCAGATACTCGAGGCAAAAGTAGCTCAAAGGACCTTTGAACTCGAGGATTCGTTGAAGAAGCTTAGTCAGGCTAAAAAGGAGTTGGAATTACTCTCAGTTGCTAAATTTGAATTTCTGAATCTGATCAGTCATGAGATCAGAACCCCCCTAAACGGAATCATGGGAAGTCTGGCCTTAATTGGTCGTTATCAATATACTGAAGAGGTGAATCGCTATTTTTCTCTTTTAGATACTTCGGTTAAACGATTAGAAAAATTCTCAAACGCTATTCTGGAGGCTTCAACTCTTCGGTTGAAAGGCGAAAAAGCATTGATAAAAATAGAAATAGACCTTGTTAAAGTAATTCAGTATTCAATTAATGAATGTTCGGCCAAGTTCTTGGATAAAGGAATTGACGTTACTTTACAAAATGATGCACAAAATACATCCATTAAAGGAGATCATAAATTCCTCTTGAAATGCTTTACGGCTATACTGGATAATTCCTTTAAATTTTCTCCTAAAAATGGCAAGATTGATATTAACATAAGCGATAAAGAAAATAAATTCGTAAAAGTCACTATCGCTGATAATGGGAAAGGGTTTTCCAAAATTGCTATGGATAATATTTATCGGCCGCTTAGTAATCTTGAAGCGCATTTTGATCAGAATACAGGAATGGGACTACATCTTGCAAAATTGGTCGTTGATGCGCATTCTGGATTTATATCAGTCGGAAACCGCGAAACAAATGGTGCCCTTATTGAGATTCGTCTTCCTGCAAGATATTGAATATTATTTTGTTACTTTTTTGCATTAATTTCAGGTATCAAAGCTACACTGATAAAATTTTTAAAGTCAAATGTTCGCAAAGCAGCAGATTTTAATGATTTGGAGGTTAATCCTTCCATTACACCATCAAATTCATCAAAACTCTTAAAATTACCCTCTTTGTTTAGGTAATAGGTTTTGAGGACGCCTTCCCAGTAGCTATTTTCACGTAAGTTGGTTTCATGCTCTCGCTTAATTTTTTCCCTTGCCTTATCAACTTCTTCTTGTTTAGGTCCATTTTCAAACAAATCGTGAATCGTTGCAAAGACAGATTCTTTCAGTTCTTTGAGCATTTCTGGCGAAGTTCCATAATAAATAGTCATTTCATAATCTGTAACAGGAAATTTATTGTAACCTGGTTCAGCACCGATATAATAAACACTTGATTTATCTTCACGAATACTCTCTAATAACCTTGTTGTTAATATTTTACTCAAAGCGTCCAGTTCGAGGATATCTTTGGTCGTGTAATTAAGGTTCCCATGAAATAAGATGTACTGAATGGACTTTGATTCTTTCCCCTTGATTACAATTTTTTCAATCACACCTTTCGGTTTTCTAATGCCAAGGTCTACCCATCTTTCAATATTTTTGGAAGCAGGCAGCGAAGCCAGGTATTTTTCGACAAGTGGTTTAATTTTGATTGTATCGATTTTTCCAACAAAGAAATAAGTAAATGCACCCGGATTTGCAAATCGTTCTTTGCCAATTTGTTCTATTCGTGAAAAATTTGCTTCTTCCAGCATCTCCTTGGATAAGGGTTTCATCCGAGGGTGGTAATCTGATGTAACAACCCTGAAGGTGTCGGAAAAAGCACTCTCGGGTGAGACATCTTTATTATCCAACTCGCTTTTCATGCGTGTGATGTAGGATGAGAATGCTGTTTCGTCGAACCGAGGTTTGGTAAAATAAAGATTAATGAGTTGAAAAAGAGTCTCTATATCCGAAACATTTGAAGACCCATCTAAGCCTTGGGTCAGCATTTTAATGTTCGGTGTTACTGTGACAGCTTTCCCGGCTAGCATTTTTTGGAGAGTTGTTTGACTAAAATCGGCAATCCCGCTCATATCCATAATCGTTGATGCAAGTGAGGCAGAAATATTATCAGTTTGAGGATACAGGGATGATCCTCCCCAGGAAAAACCAGTGAAAAGTATCTCATCATCCTTAAAATCAGTTTGTTTAAGAACTACCTTTGATCCGTTGGACAGTGTCCACTCTACTGCATCAACTTCAGGGATTTTCTTTTTGCTGATCACATTTCCTGCGACCGGAATTGATTTCATCATCGGTTCACTGGTTGTTTCATCCTTATAAGCATCAAGGTGTTCCTTTTTAACTTCTTCCAAAACATCACTGATTTCAGTTTCTGTAGGAGCAGGTACTCCAGCTATTTCTGGTGCAGTAACAATAACGACTCGATTATCGTCAGTAATCCATTTCTTTGCAAGGTCGTTAACCTCATCCAAGGTAATTGCAGGCATAAATGCTTTATAATATGCGAATTCCAGATCTATTCCTGGCATTGGTTCCTTTCGCAACAGAAAATTTCGACTATACTCTTCGGCAATGCTCATTGATTCTCTTTTATCTCGCTCGTTATAAGTTGATTCCATCGACTTAAGGATAGCTTCTTTATTTCGGTCAAGTTCAGTTTGAGTAAAGCCAAATTTTCGGATGCGTTCATTTTCAAGTAGTACTGCTTTAAAACCTGCCGGAATTTTTCCGGGATGCGCGATAGCGGTCGATGTATAAACATCTGAAGGACCTATTAATCCACCATATCCGGATTGTCCCATCACAAACGGTGGGTTTTCTTTTTGTGTCAATTCCGCAAGTCGAAGATTAATCATTTGATTGTAAAGATTGTAAAGGATCGAATTACGATAACCATTAATGGTCAGGTCAATATTCATCGGATGTTTGATGTAAAGCGATGCAGCTGAATAAGTGGCTTCTTTATCGGTAATGATTTTTATGAAAGTCTTAACATGACCTGGAATAGGGTAATCTTCTTTTTTTCTTGGATTTATTTTTGTCGGTATAGTCGAAAACTTCTCTTCAACCATTTTGACCATTTTGGGTTGATCAAAATCACCTACAATAATTATGGCCTGTAAATCTGGACGATACCAGTCATTTCTGAATCGTCTTAAAACATCTGGTTTACATTTATCAATAATTTCCATTTCACCGATTGGTAATCTCTTTGCATATTTCGAATTATTGAGGAATATTGGAAGCCATTGATTCATCATTCTTTTTTGTGCACCCTGACCTCCTCGCCATTCTTCGTGAACAACACCACGTTCTTTGTTGATTTCTTCATCAGCATCGGTGACCTGTGAGGCCCAATCATAAAGTACCTGAAGTCCTTTTTGAATGTATTCATTTTTGTCGAGCGGTACCTTAACCATGTAAACAGTTTCATCGAAACTTGTATAAGCATTTATCTCTGGACCAAATTCCATACCGATAGATTCAAAATACTTAACGAGTTCATTTTTCGGAAAATTTTTAGTTCCGTTAAAGCTCATATGTTCACAGAAATGTGCAATTCCAAGTTGATCGCTATCTTCGAGAACTGAACCAGCTGAAACAACAAGCATCATCTCTGCTCTGTTTTTCGGTGTTGAATTCGATTTAATATAGTAGGTCAATCCATTTTTGAGAACACCTTTGCTGGTTTCTGAATTAAATGGAATCTGATCGGACAGGCGGAATGGCTGCGCGAAAAGATGAATGATCGACAAAATTAAAAAAGAGGTCAAAAATATTTTTCTCATCTTTTTCATTTAGAGATGTTTGTTCACAGCATGACTGAATCCGTCCTCGTCATGAGCAAGGCTGATCAGGTATTTGATTTTTAATTCTTCAGGTGCGTTGCTTACTACATACGAATGTTGCGTAAAATCAAGCATCTCAAGATCATTGAAATCATTTCCGATACCTAAAGTGCTATTCTGATTAATCCCTGTAATCCTGCATATCTCCTCAATTCCATGAGCTTTTGATACACCATTGGGAAATATCTCCATCCAGGTGTAATCTGGACTGAGGGGTGAAGTCGTTCGTATAACGCTTAATTCGGGGAATGTCATTAGTATTTTCTCTTTAAAAAGCTCAAATTGATTACTTTCGCGAGGAAAAAACATCAGCATTTGTGACGAAATAAAGGGTTTATCGGGGTCAATTTTAACGGCATCACCAAATTTTTTGTGATGTTCAACATACCTTTTAATTTCCGGACAATCATAACTTTCCCACCATCCGAAATTATGGTTGTCGGGTAACTCACGCGAAACTTTAAAATTTTGTTTTTCACCGATCAGAAAATGGATGATCTCTCCGGTTGTTGCCGCAGGAATAGAAAGTGCCCGGATCATCTTCTGAGTTTTCCAATCTATTATTCCGGCTCCAGAGGATACTATCACAAAATCAAATGGAGAATTTTCGTCTAAAACCTGTCTGACTTTAAAAAGATTACGCCCTGTTGCGGCAACCCTGCATACACCTAAATTTCCCAATCTTTCAAGCGTTTCTTTATCTGTAGGGCTGATCGACTGATCTGATTGCAAAAGAGTTCCGTCAAGATCAGTAACAACCATTTTTACTTCTGGCATAAATATTTGATTTATATTGTCTTACCAAGACAAATTCCAATTGTGAAAATAAAAATTTGAACTTTAATTAAAAAATACTAAAATAGTGCTTTGAATTGGTTGTGGAGTAATTATGCATGTTATTTAATTCAAATTTATATCCCATCATCGGAATTCCAGATGTCATTTAGATTTTAACAAGCGAGAAGAAGGCTCAAAATGAGTTCATAAGGTTATTCCTTAATCAATAATTCTGCCAAGATTTTGAATGATAATTTCAGCGCAATTCCCTTTGCTTTCGGTAGCGAATATTTATGCTTTATTGTTTTTGGTGATGAATTCAATTTTTAAAGTTACTCAACTTTGAATAATTATTGCATAACATTGATATTAAAACAATTAAATTTTGAAAAAACAATATTTTAATATTTGCAAAAAATTAATCCTGCGAATAAAAAAAAATATAAATCCTTATTATTATATTTTTAATCATAGTTTTAAGTAAAAATATTTCATAAATTAGTCGCTGAATTCCTAAAACAAATCATCATTCTAATTTTAAACGTATGAAACGATCATTTTCCCTTTTTATGGTTTTTTTATTTCCGGCATTGGTTTTTGGAAGCGAAGCCGATCTTAAAATTCCTGTTCTTGAGTCTGGGCAGTATAGTATGCTACTGTTCGGTTTTTTGATTTGCATTCTTGGATTGCTTTTTGGATTGTACCAGTTTTTACAGGTTAAAAAGCTCAAAGCGCACAAGAATATGTTGGATGTGGCGCATATTATTTTCGAAACCTGCAAAACTTACCTTATTCAGCAGGGGAAATTTTTACTTATTCTGTTTGCTTTTATTGCCGCATGTATTGCCTTTTATTTTGGATTTCTCCAGCAAATGAGCTTTGGTGGCGTTTGTCTCATCCTGATGTGGTCGGTAGTAGGTATTCTGGGTTCGTATGGGGTTGCCTGGTTTGGTATTCGTATGAATACATTAGCCAACAGCCGCATGGCTTTTGCCTCATTGGAGCGTAAACCACTGAAACTACTCAATATCCCATTAGATGCCGGGATGAGTATTGGTGTTCTTTTAGTAAGTGTTGAACTAATCATGATGCTTATTATTCTTCTCTTCATTCCGCGCGAGTTTGCTGGTGCGAGCTTTATAGGTTTTGCTATTGGCGAGTCGTTGGGCGCATCGGCACTTCGTATTGCTGGTGGCATCTTTACCAAAATTGCTGATATCGGCAGCGACTTAATGAAGGTCGTGTTTAAAATTAAAGAAGATGATCCACGTAACCCAGGTGTAATTGCTGATTGCACTGGTGATAATGCAGGTGATAGTGTAGGGCCGACGGCAGATGGCTTCGAAACTTATGGAGTTACTGGTGTTGCTCTTATCAGTTTTATTGTTCTCGCGGTATCGAATGTTGCCGACCAGACTCTTTTGCTAACATGGATATTCCTTTTACGTATTCTGATGGTAATCACTTCGATAGTTGCATTTTATATCAATAGGACCTATTCAAACGCAAAATACAAAAATGTATTGGATCTGGACTTTGAAAAACCCCTCACTACTTTGGTTTGGATCACTTCAATTCTATCAATAATAGCAACTTTTGCTGTTAGTTATTTCATGTTAGGCGCATTGGCGAATAATTTGTGGCTGACTTTATCAATTATAATTAGTTGTGGAACACTTGGTGCAGCACTTATTCCTGAATTTACGAAAATTTTCACCAGTCCAAAATCGGGACATGTGAACGAAATTGTAACAGCATCGCGAGAAGGTGGTGCATCACTCAATATTCTTTCTGGTCTTGTTGCTGGTAACTTTAGTGCATTTTGGCAAGGTATGGTTTTTCTTGTACTGATGTTTATTGCTTATTTTGCTTCTACACATGGGTTGATTGCTCTTATGATCTATCCGTCAATTTTTGCATTTGGCCTTGTCGCTTTTGGTTTTCTTGGTATGGGACCAGTAACAATTGCAGTTGATAGTTATGGTCCGGTAACCGACAATGCTCAAAGTATTTACGAACTTTCATTGATTGAAGAAAATCCCAATGCAGCTGTCGAAATTGAAAGAGATTTTGGTTTCAAACCCGATTTCGAAAATGCTAAACATTACCTTGAAGCTAACGATGGAGCAGGTAATACTTTCAAAGCCACTGCTAAACCAGTGCTCATTGGTACAGCTGTGGTTGGTGCAACGACAATGATATTCTCACTTATTCTGGTGATCAAACATAAATTTGGAATCGAACCTGAAACAATCCTGAATATACTTAATCCATATACAATTCTTGGTTTTCTTGCCGGTGGTTCAGTAATATACTGGTTTACTGGGGCATCTATTCAAGCAGTTACTACAGGAGCTTATCGCGCTGTGGAATATATCAAAAAGAATATTCATCTTGATGAAGGGGCGGATAGCAGTGCCTCTATTGAAACGTCTAAAGAAGTAGTGAAGATATGTACACAATATGCTCAAACAGGTATGTTCAACATTTTTATTGCTATTTTCTCTTTTGCCTTGGCATTTGCTTTCTTTGCAGGATACCGTGATGTGGCTGCCACAACACCAACACAAATGTACGCGGCTACATCATTTTTTGTTAGTTACCTGATTTCAATTGCGGTTTTCGGACTTTTTCAAGCACTCTTTATGGCCAATGCCGGAGGTGCATGGGACAACGCAAAGAAAGTTGTTGAAGTAGATTTACGCGAAAAGGGCACAGCTCTGCATGAGGCATCTATTGTTGGTGATACGGTTGGCGATCCTTTCAAAGATACTTCGTCGGTAGCTTTAAATCCTATTATCAAGTTTACTACACTTTTCGGGTTGCTGGCCATGGAAATTGCCATTTCAGAAAGTTTTTATTCTGTTGCACCATATGTAGGAGGAGTATTCTTTGCAATAGCCTTATATTTTGTTTACCGGTCATTCTACAAAATGCGCATCATTAAGTAAAAATATATTTTTTAGATATAAGAAATTGTCAGGATAAAATTTCGCAATTGAATCTCCTTATACTACTGATATCCTACCTTCGTAGTCGTAGTTTAAGATAGATTTGTATAAGTCTGCTGTAATGTTTCTGTAACAATTGATACAGAAACATTACACAAAGATTACAGAAACATTACACAAACACCGAAGTTGGTAGTGTGAGAGTAGATTTTAAACAATACTTGAATTCTGTACTTGAAAAAATGGGATATAAATTTAGTGACACTCTTTAGTAATAGAGAGATGGGTTTTGTGTCGATGAACGGCACATTTATTTATTCTAATTATTGAATCAGGGATTTTTAACAAAATTTAAGGTCTGTTTTATCGGCTTAACTAAATTCATATGCATATTTGTGATGTAAGAGTAAAGCACTTTTTTTCATAGATTTTGGTTAGATTAACATAGGCATCCTTTTGGGGATGCCTTTTGTTGTTATTGCGATATAGTCTATAACCCAAGCATCTGTTCTGCAGGGCTTTTACCTTCGAAAAGAAGTTTTGACGGATCTTCAATTAATTCCTTAAGCTTTACGAGGAATCCAACCGAGTCCTTACCATCTATGAGCCTGTGATCGTAAGAGAGTGCAACATACATCATCGGCCTGATTTCTACTTTGCCATTAACTGCTATCGGGCGATCTTTAATCGAATGCATTCCAAGGATTGCACTTTGGGGTGGATTAAGAATTGGTGTAGACATCAGGGAACCGAATACACCGCCGTTGGTGATAGTAAATGTACCACCTGTCATTTCCTGAATAGTGAGTTTTTTATCTCTTGCTTTTTCTGCGAGTTCTTTGATCTCCCGCTCAATGCCCTCAATGCTTTTGGTTTCCGCATTACGAATTATCGGAACCATCAAACCTTTGGGTGTCTGAACGGCTATGCCTATGTCGTGATAGCGTGGTGTAACAATACTATCACCATCAATCATAGAATTGATAGAGGGATGTTTAGAGAGTGCTACGCTAACAGCCTTAGTGAAAAACGACATAAAGCCAAGCTTAATTTTGTATTTATCAACAAAGGGCTGCTGATAAGCTTTACGAAGTTCCATGACCTGACTCATGTCGATCTCATTGAATGTTGTGAGCATTGCTGTCTCATTCTTAACCGCAACTAATCGTTGACTAAGTTTTCTTCGAAGAGGAGACATTGCTACCCGATCAAGTTCGCGGGTTTTTTCCAATGCAGGTTTTGAGTGTTCATTCTTTTGCACATTCAAAACCATCTCAACATCTTTTAAGCTAATTCTTCGAAGTCCGTTGAGAAGATCGTCGATGCTTAATCCTGCTTCCTCCATTACTACTTTTGCTGCGGGCGTTAATTTAACCTGATGATTTTCTTCCACAGGTAAGGTCAATACTGTTTCTGCTATTTTAGAATCTTGAATAGGTTGTGTCGTTACTTTTGCATCGTCAGGTTTTAGAACCGATTCTTTACTTAACAGTACGGAGTCGTTCTCTGTCGGCTTAATAGATTCATCAAAATTAATTGTACAGACTATTGTTCCAACAGCAACCCTTTCTCCCTCCTTCACTAAGATATTCAGTTTCCCGGTTGTTGAAGCTGTTAAAGACAAGGTCGCTTTATCCGATTCAATTTCAGCAATTTCCTGATCTTTTTTTACAATTGAGCCATTTTCAACAAGCCATTTCCCAATTTCAACTTCAGTAATCGACTCTCCTGGTGAAGGTATTTTGATTTCAAAAATCATATCAGATAATTTAATTGCATAAAATTAGTTAAAAACGGCGTTCAGAATCCACTCAAGACTTTTTTTGTGTTTCTCTAAAAGTCCTGTTGCCGGACTTGCACTTTCAGCCCGGCTGATAAGCTCCAATTGAAGTTCGGGATATTTTCGCGAGATGTAAGGCCATACTCCCATATTAGAAGGTTCATCCTGAACCCAGAGTATTCGCTTTGCATGAGGATTCTCATATTTAATCATACGAACCTCTTCGGAAGGGAACGGAAATAATTGTTCGATACGAATAATTGCAAAATTTGATCTCCCTAATTTCTCACGTCGCTCAAATAATTCATAGTAAATCTTTCCTGAAGTAAAAATCAAAACCTCAGCTTTTCCTGCCGGAACTTTATCATCGCCTATTACTTCCATAAACTGATTCGAAGTAAGATGTTTAATTGGCGATATAACCAATGGATGCCTTAGAAGACTTTTGGGTGTGAAAACTACAGTAGGAATTCTGATGTCCCATAAAACTTGTCGTCGTAATAAGTGAAAAAGATTTGCAGGTGTAGTTGGCATCATCACTTGCATATTATAATTGGCACATAAAGATAACATTCGTTCCACTCGTCCGCTAGAGTGTTCAGGGCCTTGTCCTTCATAACCATGAGGAAGGAGTAAAACAAGGCCATTCATCAATCCCCATTTTTCGCCAGCAGAACTAATGTATTGATCTATAATTACCTGCGCAACATTGCTAAAATCACCGAATTGAGCTTCCCAGATCGTTAATCCTTTTGGATATGATAATGCGTAACCATATTCGAACCCCATCACTCCATATTCATTAAGAGGTGAGTTAAGTACTGTGAATGTTGCCTGGTCTTTATCTATATTTTTCAATGGGAAATACTTTTCATCCCCTTCCTCGGTGATGATTGCTGCATGTCGGTGTGAGAATGTTCCACGCTGACTATCCTGACCACTTAAACGTACAGGAATTCCCTCCGAAAGAAGCGTCCCGAATGCAAGTTGTTCTGCCAATGCCCAGTCAACCTTGTCATCAGCAATTAGTTGACGGCGATCATCCAGTAGTTTAATAATCTTACCAAAGAATTTTTTGTCGGTTGGTAATGTATTAATTTTCTCTGCTAACTTTTTCAGTTTTATTTCGGAAACTGCTGTTGGAGTTGTATTTATTTCTGTCGGTTCAGGGAAACGGTACGGTTTATATTCTTCGACCAGAAAACATTTAATCTTAACCTTTTGGATACTCTTACTGATTTCGAATTTCTCTTCAAGATGTTGGTCAAATGCCGTTATTTCGCGTTGGACCTCTTCCGAAGTCATGACACCAGACTGAATCAACTTAGCGGCATAAACATCGCGCGGATTAGGGTGCTGTGCAATTGCTTTATATAAAATTGGCTGAGTAAAACGAGGTTCATCACCTTCGTTATGTCCATATTTACGATACGATAAGATATCGATAAAAATATCGGCATGGAAATGCTGCCTGAATTCAAGTGCTAATTTAACCGTAAAGATAATAGCCTCTGCATCATCACCATTGACATGGAAAACAGGTGAACGCGTAATTTTAGCGACATCCGTACAATAAGTACTTGATCGTGCTTCAAGGTAATCGGTGGTGAATCCTATCTGATTATTAACAACAATATGAATTGTACCTCCAGTTTTATATCCGGGGAGTTGCGACATTTGAACGACCTCATAAACAACACCCTGACCTGCAATAGCCGCATCACCGTGGATCACTATAGGAGCTATTTTGTTGAAATCGCCTTGATGAGAAAAATCAATCTTTGCGCGCACCATTCCTTCGACAAGTGGTGCAACTGTTTCGAGATGAGAAGGATTAGGAAGCAGACTCAATTTTATTTTGGAACCATTTTTTGCAATGACCTCTTTATCAAATCCTAAATGGTATTTGACATCGCCTAAAACGATGCCTTCCTCATATTCGGTCGCATAAAACTCCTTGAAAATATTCTCGTATGGTTTCTGTAAAATATTTGCAAGAACATTTAATCTTCCGCGGTGTGAAATACCAATTACGTATTCTTCGATACCAAGGTCTACACCATGTTCAATAATAGCATTTAATGCTGGAATCAGTCCTTCAGTTCCTTCAAGTGAAAATCGTTTTGCTCCTACGAATTTTTTATGGATAAAGCTTTCGAAACCCGCCGCTTCTTTTAGGTGACTAAAAATTTCCTTTTGATATTCATTTGGAAGTTCTTCTGTATTTTGTGAACGCTCCATACGTACTTTTAACCAGTCAATTAATTCTGGATTTCGCATATAGAGATATTCTACACCAATTGATTCGCAATAAGTTTGTTCAAGATGCGAAATAATTGTTCTTAAAGTCGCGGGCCCGATTCCAATTTCTTTCCCAGCTTCGAATACAATATCCAAGTCACTTTCCTCAAGACCAAAGTTATGATATTCAAGTGTTGGTGAGTATTGACGACGACGTCTTACAGGATTGGTGCGGGTAAAAAGGTGTCCCCGTTGCCGATAACCATTGATCAAATTAAGGATGTTAAACTCCTTTTTTAAATGACTCTTATCTACCAATTCCATTGATTTGGCATCGTAAGATTTGCGCGCCAATTCGAATCCTTCGAAAAAATTACGCCAACTCTCATCAATCTCCTTGGGGTTTTGAAGAAAACTTTTGTATAAGTCTTCAATCGCTCCAATTTCATGATTTCCTACCAGAGAGAATCTATCCATGTTTAAAATTTAGTTCTACCATAATTACAAATAACGAGCCGAATAAGTTCAATAAAAGCGATTCTTCTATCATTTTATCTATATTTCAAAAAAAAGAACCAATTTTAAATATTATTTAGATTTCATTTGTATTTTATTGTTAACTGATAGCATTTATGAAAGGATTTTTGAAGCAGGTCGCATCCCATTTATTTGATATTTACCATGATAACATAAGTCAACTAACACTTGTTTTTCCGAACAGAAGGGGAGGCGTTTTTTTCACAAATTATCTGAATAGTTTGGTCACAAAACCGTTGATTTCACCTGAAATTATCACTATTAATGAACTGTTTTCATCACTTTCGCCTTTACATATTCCTGATCGTTTAAGCTTGATAATCAGACTTTACAAGGTTTACCAGGAATCGACAAAGACAAAAGAACTTTTTGATGATTTTTATTTTTGGGGTGAGATGTTGATCGGCGATTTTGATCAGGTTGACAAATATCTCGTTAATGCACGTGACTTGTTTACAAATGTTACTGAACTTAAAGAGATTGATGCCCGTTTTGGTTCTTTGCATGAAGAAGAGAGGGAACGCCTCGGAAATTTTTGGAAAACCCTTTCTGATCATGAAAAAACGCCTAATCAACAAGAGTTTATAAAACTTTGGGAAGATTTATTTGGTGTTTACGAAAAATTAAAAGCTTTATTAATAAATGAGGGGCTTGCTTATGAAGGAATGTTATACCGTGAAGTTGTCGAACATATGGTCCAAAATAAGGCTAATTCATTCGACGATAAGCACTTTGTATTTATCGGTTTTAATGCTTTGAACAAATGCGAAGAGGAACTTTTTGATTATCTCAAAAATAATGAAAAGGCATCATTCTATTGGGATTTTGACAATTACTATTTATTGGATCAAACACAGGAAGCTGGTTATTTCTTACGGAAAAACCTTATAAGGTTTCCGAATACAGGATACATTCCTGAATGCGAATTGCTTACATCATCCACCAAAACGATGAAAATCGTAAACATCGCCTCTCAGGTTGGGCAGGCCCAGGTGGCAGGCAACGAGCTATTATCTCAGTTCAGTGGTGAACTAAATTTTGATGAAACCGCAGTTGTACTTTGTGATGAAGAGCTGCTTTTACCTGTTATCAATTCCCTGCCATTGAATATTGATAAAGTAAATGTTACAATGGGTTACCCACTTAAAATGACGCCCGTTTTTAGTTTAATTTCCCAATTAATTGATTTGCAAAAAAATATCCGAAATTCAGAAGGCGTAGTGTCTTTTTATAATAAGGATGTTATGAGGGTACTAAGTCATCAGTTGGTTATCGATTTTGAACCGCATAAGAGTAAAGAGCTTGTTGATTTGATTCTGAAAAATAATGCCATTTATTTAAATGAAAACGATCTAAATGGAAATACAATTTTCAGACAATTATTTGTTGCGCCACAAAATATTATTGAGCTATCGGATTATTTTCTTGGAATTTTAAAAGTTGTATTTTTACATTGGGAAAAGAAAAGTGACGATGAATCAACCTTGAACTTATTTTCTATAAAATCAAAAACTTCGGATGAAAACACTGGAATTTATCGCGAATATCTTCATCAGTCCTGGCTTGCCGTCAATAGGCTCAAGGATATTCTTGTTAATGATGGAATTAAAGTGTTTGAATCAGACAATATTGTTTCTAAAGAAGCATTTTTCCGCTTTTTGTTGCAATATTTAAGTGGTTTGGCAATCCCGTTTGAGGGTGAACCTCTCGAAGGTTTGCAAGTGATGGGAATCCTTGAAACCCGTACACTTGATTTTAAAAACATTATTCTCCTATCGATGAATGATGGAATTATGCCTAAAATTTCATCTTCAGGATCGTTTATTCCTTATAATCTAAGGCGAGTCTTTGGTTTGCCAACCATTGAGGAGCAGAATGCCATGTATGCTTATTATTTTTATCGGTTACTGCAACGAGCAGAAAATGTGACTTTTGTGTATGATTCGGGTGCAGGTGGTTTATTCACGGGAGAGAAAAGCCGCTACTTATATCAAATGCAGTTAGAATCACCGTTTAAAATATCAGAAATAAATATGGTTTTTGGTGTTGAAAATATTGCTGTTCAGCCAATCAGCATCGTAAAAGATCAAAATGTGATGACTCGGTTAAATGAATATTTGACCGGGCAAAGGCGTTTATCTCCAAGTGCAATCGACAAATATCTTACTTGTCCTTTGCAATTCTATTTTCGGTATTCTGCAGGATTAGACGAACCAGACGAGATATCGGAAGAAGTTGATGCAATGATATTTGGTACTCTTTTTCACGATGCAATGGAAAATATTTATAAGCCATTCATAGATAAAACCATTGATTATGAAATTATTGCTGGAATAATTAATAATCAGGGACTTATCAGTGACACAATTCTAACTTCATTTCGCACAGTCTATTTTAAAGGAATGAAAACGGATGATAAGGTCTCTTTAACAGGTCGAAACTGGTTGATATATGAAGTTGTAAAGAAATATGTGAATAAGTTATTGGAGGTCGACCGAAATCGAACACCATTTGAAATAATAGGACTTGAGAAGAAGGTTGAAACAGTAATTTCGATCGCTGAATCTAAGCAAAATGTTTTAATTGGCGGAACTATCGATCGCATCGACCGCAAGGATGGCAAATTATATATTATTGATTATAAGACTGGTAGGGTGGAGCAAATTTTTTCAATGCTGAACTCGCTTTTTGACAAAGAAAATAAAATACGGAACAAAGCAGCATTCCAGATACTTGTTTATTCCTATATTCTTCATAAAAATCAGCCGTCGATCACTAACATATATCCGGGAATTTATTCTTTACGTGGTATCTTTGAAGAAGCCTTTGATCCTTCACTTCGTTCAAAAGAGGCAGGAAATCTGCCTGTTGAATTTATTTTAGTCTCGGATCATTTTGAGGCTCATTTCAGAGAGTTGCTCGAAGAAATTTTCGACCTTACAATTCCATTTAATCAGACTACAAATGAGGATCATTGTAAATATTGTTCTTATCGGAAGATATGCAGAAAGTAAATTAATTCTGCTCTGGTTGTAACAATTAACTTATCTAAGCAATTGGCAGTTGATATCTATACGCAATTAAAATCAGCACTTGTTTTCAAAGTCAGCCACTAATAAAGTCAATTCAATTTGATTGAATGTGAACTATCTACAAATTGTGCATAGAAAGCTGCCAAACTTTAGTACAAGCATTTCAAAATAAATTCAATTTAATCGTTCGCCAGCATATCAGGCCTAATTCTTTTTGTCCTTTCGTAAGCCTGTTCCTGTTTCCAATCATCAATCAGTTTGTCATTGCCTGAGAGGAGGATTTCAGGAACTCGCCATCCTTTATACTCTGCAGGTCTTGTATAGACAGGAGGTGTGAGCAATCCATCCTGAAACGAATCTGTTAGCGCCGAAGTTTCATCTGACAGAACCCCGGGAATCAATCGGACAATGGCATCTGCAACAATGGCAGCGGCTAATTCGCCACCCGTAAGAACGTAATCACCAATAGATAACTCCAGTGTGACCAGATGGTCACGAACCCGCTGATCGATTCCTTTGTAATGTCCGCAAAGAATTAGAAGATTTGTTTTTAATGATAAATTATTGGCATCTCTCTGCACAAACTGACGCGCATCTGGTGTGAGAAAAATGACCTCATCATAATTGCGCTGACTTTTTAGTTCACTGATTGCACGATCGATCGGTTCGATTGACATGACCATCCCTGCGCCTTTACTAAAAGCGTAATCATCAACCTGTTTATGTTTATTGGTTGACCAGTCTCTTATATTATGAATATAAATCTGAGCAAGTCCTTTGTCTTTGGCTCTTTGTAAAATCGAGTGATTGAATGGACTCTCCAATAATTCAGGAACTACAGTAAGAATATCGATACGCATGATATTTTTTTTGTAAAAGTAGTATTCCCGATCGATCCTCCCAATTGAATGAATGGAATAAACCACATCAAAAACATCAGAAAATCAAATATGATGACATTGTGGCATGATTATTAAATTTACGATGCCATTATGTCTGATATTTGAATGAAAATACCTAAACAATTGATTTGGTACAAGAATTGATTAGAAAGACATTGAATAAAAATTAAATAATTTGTGTTAAACAATTTAAAAATAAAAGTTATGAATGTTTTAAGATTTACAAATCCATTACGTTACCATGCATTATTAGATAGCTCATTAAATAGTTTATTAAGCGATCTGAAAGATGAAACATGTTATGATATTCCGCAAGCCAATGTGGTTGAAAGCAAAGAAAGTTTTAGGCTTGAATTATCGGTTCCGGGATTTACGAAGGAACAAATAGGAATTCAGTTTCAGGAAAATCTGTTAATTGTAAAAGGTAGCGTAGTTGAAAGCCCGAATGAAGAAGAAAAATTTCTGTCAAGAGAATTTGGTTTAAAAAGTTTTGTCAGGCGCTTTTCGATTCCCAAGACAGTTGAGACTGACGACATCAGTGCGAGCTTTTCGAACGGGATATTAACGATAGTTGTTCCTAAAATGGAAGAAGTCAAAGAAAAGGAACCTAAAGATATTTTGATTAGTTAAGTTTCTATGTTTTTAGTAAACAGTGCTTTAAGAGGGCTGCAGTTATCAACTGCAGCCCCTTGTTTTATTTGGTTCAAAAATTTGTTTTCGAATTAGTTGAGTATTAGCTTGTAAATATCTATTTTCGTGAAAAATAATATTGTACATACATCCTGGCTTAATCGCCGTAACGAAATTGCAGATGGAATCTAACGAATTGACAAAAAACGCATCATCCGAAGAAATCGAGTTTCTCGCTAGTGGTGAAACTGTTGAAAAAGATGTTGCTAAAACCTCAGTTGCTGTCCTCGAAAGCGCTGACAATGAAAAAGAAACATTGGTAGAAGAGCCAGAATCTTCGCCTGTTATTTTATCAGAACCTGAACTTGTTCCTGAATTAGAACCTGTAACTGTTCCTGAATTAGCCCCGGAAAATACCCCGGAACTTGTTCCTGAATCAGTTCCAGAATTGGAGCCAGAGGCGATTCCTGAACTTTCACCGGAACCCAGCCTGCCTGAAGCATTGCCTACAGCAAAATTGGAAGTAGACACACTTGGCAATGAATCTTCAAAAGTATCAGATGATCAAGCTATTGTTACTGAATTTGAAGTTAAAGCGGAAGCTGTGGTGAAAGATGTTCAAGAACCTGTTATTTCAACCGAAGCTATTCCGGTTCCAGTGAAAGAGATTTCAGGAACTGCTGAAACAACATTGATCGATCAGATCGTTCAGGTTCCAATAGAAATTGATGACGATGATGATCTTTTCAGCGATAGTGAGCCTGATGCCAATGCAATTCCAATCCATGATTATTCTTCATACAGCAAAATACAATTAATAAATACGTTACGAAAAATTTTGGCTGAAGGGACGATAGACGAAATCAGACCTCATGCCGAAGCAATTAAAGGTTGTTTTTATAAAATTCGTAATGCAGAGATTCAAGAGCAGAAAGTTGCCTTTATAGCCGAAGGAAACGATGAGGTTTTATTTGAACCTCAGATAGATTCGATTGAGTCAGAATTAAAGGACCTTCTTCGCGAATATAAAAATCTTCGTGCTGAATTAAATAAAAAGCAGGAAGCGGTTAAAGAGGAAAATTATTTAAAGAAACTCGCTATTATTGAAGAAATTAAGTCTTTAATAAATAGTGAAGAGTCAATCAATATGACCTTTCAGGAGTTCAATAATCTACAGGACAAATGGAAGGCAACAGGACAGGTACCGCAAATTAAGGTGAAGGATTTGTGGGAGAATTATCACTATCATGTTGAGTTGTTTTATGATTTTGTGAAGATTAACCGCGAACTGCGTGATCTTGATCTTCGCCGTAACATGGATGAAAAAGCCAAACTTTGTATAAAAGCAGAAGAACTGGCTGCTGCTGATGCAGATGCTTTATCCACATTTAGGGATCTTCAGAAACTTCATGAAGCATGGCGCGAAATTGGTCCCGTTCCCAGAGATACCAAACAGGATTTGTGGGAACGTTTCAAAGTAGCTACAACTGTTATTAATAAACGTTACCAGCAATTCTTTGAACAAGAACGCTCAACACAGAAAGAGCAGTTACAGAAAAAAATTGAGCTTTGCGAGCAGGCTGAACAACATTGCGGATTTACTTCAGATAATCCGCGCGAGTGGAATGATGTAACTGAAAAAGTGATCGCTTTACAGGAAGCATGGAAAGTTTCAGGTTTTGGTCCAAGAAAAGAAAATGCGAAAGTTTGGGAACGATTTAGAGCTGCCAATGATGCATTTTTTCAAAATAAACGCAATTTCTGGAATAAAAGTAAAGATCAGCTAAATAAGAATCTGGCGCTTAAATTAGAAATTTGTGAACAAGCTGAAAAGTTAAAAGATTCTGACGATTGGAAAGCAACAACCGATAAGTTGATTGCATTGCAGAAAAAATGGAAAGAGGTTGGGCCAGTTCCACGTAAACAATCAGAATTGATCTGGAAACGATTCCGAAGTGCTTGTGATGAATTCTTTAACCGCAAGACAACTCACTTTTCTGGTGTATCCGGAGATCAGGATGAGAATTACAAAGCTAAAAAAGCTCTGATTGGTGAGATTGAAGCATTCAAACCGACCGGCGATGCGAGAGTGGATATTGAAATTTTAAAGAAATTTCAGGAGCGGTGGTCTGAGATTGGATTCGTGCCGTTCCGCAAAAAAGAAGAATTGCAAGCCCGTTATCATAGTCTTGTCGATGCTTATTTTGATCAGTTGAAATTGGATGATCAGGATATGGGACTGTTTAAGTTTAAGAGCAAAATCGAAAATCTAGCTTCACAACAACGTGGTTGGTCAAAAATTAATATGGAGCGCGATCGGTTGTCGCAACATCTTAAACAGCTTGAAAGTGATATAAATACGCTTGGGAACAACGTTGGATTCTTCGGATCAAGCAAAGGAGCACAATCGTTAATCCAGGGAGTTAACGCCCAGATGGAAAAGATTAAAATCCAAATTGATTACATCAAATCAAAATTGAAGATAATCGATTCACAGGAAGAAGTAAACTAATGTTTTATTGATATTTAAAAACCCGTTCTGGTCAAATGGAACGGGTTTTTCATTGTAATAAAGTAACTCAAATTTAACCGAAGTCTGTAAGGGTTCCGATTATTATTAGTTACTTTGCAAACTTTTAGAACGTATATCAAATCTTATTATTGTGGCCACAACGAAGTATATATTTGTGACAGGCGGTGTGACCTCTTCTCTCGGAAAAGGGATTATTGCTTCATCCCTTGCGAAACTTCTTCAGGCAAGAGGATACAGGGTAACTATTCAGAAATTAGATCCTTACATCAATGTCGATCCGGGAACTTTAAATCCATACGAACATGGTGAATGTTACGTAACCGAGGATGGCGCCGAAACTGATCTTGATCTTGGACATTACGAGCGGTTTCTTAATTCACCAACCACACAAGCGAACAATGTTACAACCGGCAGGATTTATCAGTCGGTAATCAACAAGGAGCGTCGTGGAGATTACCTGGGAAAAACAGTTCAAATCATCCCTCATATTACAGATGAGATCAAAAGATATATCAAATTTCTGGGATCGAAGAAAAAATTCGATGTCGTGATTTCTGAGATTGGGGGTGTCGTAGGTGATATTGAGTCTTTACCTTTTATTGAAGCAGTTCGGCAACTTAAATGGGAGATGGGGAGTGATGCACTTTTTATCCACCTGACCCTTGTTCCATACCTTCACGCATCGGGCGAACTGAAGACCAAACCTACTCAGCATTCAGTTAAAACAATGCTCGAAAACGGCGTTCAGCCTGACGTTCTAGTACTTAGGACTGAGCATCCACTCTCTCCAGGATTGAAAGAGAAAGTCGCCTTGTTTTGTAATGTTGCTAAAGAGGCTGTTATTGAGTGTATAGATGTTCCGACAATCTATGAAGTTCCGATCAAGATGAAAGAGGAAAAGCTGGATGAGATCGTCTTGAAAAAACTGGGACTTCCACTCGGCGAACCACCCGAACTCAAAGATTGGAACGACTTTCTATACCGCTATAAAAACCCAAAAAGTGAAGTCAAAATAGCATTGATTGGGAAATATGTTGAACTCCATGATGCTTACAAATCGATCTGTGAGGCACTGATTCATGCCGGAGCAGCCAATGAATGCAGGGTCAAAATAGAATGGATTCATTCCGAAAAGATAAACGAAGAGAATATTGAGCGGAAATTAAAAGGATGCGCCGGAATTATCATTGCACCAGGTTTTGGGCATCGCGGGATTGAGGGAAAAATTGTTGCTGCAAAATACGCACGAATCAATAAAATACCTTTCTTCGGAATATGTCTCGGGATGCAAATCGCAGTGATCGAATTTGCACGCAATGTTTTAAAATTGTATGATGCCGACTCGACAGAGATGAATACTGAAACCAAATTTCCGGTTATTGACCTTATGGAAGAGCAGAAGGAGATTACTGATAAAGGAGGAACAATGCGTTTGGGCGCTTACTCTTGTCACCTGAAAAAGGATTCGAAAGCCTATGCTGCTTACGGTAGGTCAAAGATCACCGAAAGACATCGCCATCGTTATGAATTTAATGATGCATACCTGAAACAATTTGAAGATGCCGGAATGAAGGCAGTTGGTGTAAACCCAGATACGACTTTGGTTGAAGTGATTGAAATTCCCAGCCATCCTTGGTTTGTAGGTGTTCAGTTTCATCCTGAATATAGTAGTACCGTACTACAACCACATCCTTTATTTGTCGCTTTTATTAAATCAGTTCTTGATAACTCTAAATAAAAAAATACGATCATAACTACTTATGGATAAAAATACGATTACAGGCCTGGCCTTGATTTTTGTGATTCTGATAACGTTTAGCTACTTCAATAAACCATCAGAAAGCGATTTGGAAGCGGCTAAACGGCAGCGCGATTCAATAGTTCAGGTTGAAGCGTCAAAAGCTCAGCAGGCAGAAGTTGAAGCAAAAGCGGTTGCAGCTACTCTCCAGTCGAAAGTAACAAACCCCAGCTCCTCAGATAGCGCAGGTATTGCAGGTGTTGACAAGGATCTTAAGAACCTTTACGGAGTTTTTTACGAAGCTGTTAAGGGGACTGAAAAATTTATCACTCTTGAGAATAACCTGATGAAGGTCAGGGTATCAACAAAAGGGGGAAAAATATATTCTGTTGAATTAAAGGGCTATAAAAGATATAATGGTGAGCCGCTCATTCTTTTTGAAGGGGACAAAAATCGTTTTGGATTGAATTTCTTTTCGCAGAATAAAAGCATTCAAACCGATCAGTTCTTTTTTACGCCATCTGTGACAGATACTATATTGTCTGTTTCGGGACCTGCAGTTTCCAAGGGGAAGGAAGGACGCGAAAAATTTAATGAGGAGGGCAAACAGGCATCGAAATCATTGACAATGCTTCTTGATGCAGGCAATGGTGTATCTGTAGCATACAAATATACGCTGAAGCACAACTCCTTTATGGTCGGATTCGATATACAGACCGCAGGGCTTAAAAAAGTGATGGGTGCAAATTCTGACTATGTTAGTTTTGCATGGACACAGGAAATGCCACGTCAGGAGAAAGTTTCGAAATTTGGTGAAGATAACTACGCTACTGCCTACTTCAAGTATTATAAAGATGAAGTAAATAAAATAGCCACTAAAAAGTCCGAGGTTAAACCACTGACGACGAAAGTGGAATGGGTAAGTTTTAAAACACTGTTCTTCTCCTCGGCGCTGATTGCTGATAAGTCATTCATGAATGGTCAGGTAAGTACAAAAACACGGGAAAAAGATCCCTTGTTTGTTTCGGATATGACCGCAGATTTAACGATTCCACTCGATAATTCAGGAAGTGAAACTTTCCCTGCCAGGTTTTATTTTGGTCCAAATCAATATAATACGCTGAAACAATATAATGTTAGTCTTGATGAAGAGTTGTCACTTGGGTGGACAGTTATCGGCTGGGTCAATAAGTACATTATTATTCCGGCATTTGATTTCCTACGCAGATACATCGGAAATTTTGGATTAATCATCTTGTTATTGACAATCTACGTCAAATTGATTATTGCTCCTTTTACCTATAAATCTTATATCTCTCAGGCAAAAATGAGGTTGTTGAAGCCTGAAATTGAAGAGATTCAGAAAAAGTTTGGTGAGGACAAAAAGATGGAATCGCAACAGGCTACAATGGCGTTGTATAAGAAGGCGGGCGTTAATCCAATGGGGGGGTGTATACCAATGCTCTTTCAAATGCCCATACTCGTATCTATGTTCTATTTCTTTCCGATCTCTATTGAATTGAGGCAACAAAGTTTCCTTTGGGCTCATGACCTTTCATCATACGACTCGATTTTTACACTTCCTTTCGAAGTCCCTTTTGGGTATGGAAGTCATGTAAGCCTTTTCTGTTTGCTGATGACTGTTACCAATATTCTGTATGTAAAGTATAACAACGAAATGGCGGGTGCCGGAACACAGCAGATGCCAGGTATGAAAACCATGATGTATTTGATGCCTGTAATGTTCCTGTTTATCTTCAACAGTTACGCTTCGGGATTGAGCTTGTACTACTTCTTATCATTGGTCCTTACTTTTGTGCAGATGTTTATCTTCAAAAAACTGATTAATGAAGATGCGATCCATGCACAACTGAAGGCCAAACAAAAGATGCCAGTTGTTAAATCGAAATTTACGGCAAGGCTCGAAGAGATGGCCAAACAACGCAACGTTCCGCAAAAGAAAAAATAATCATTTGATTTTTAGATATTAGAAAGAGCTGTTCCACATTTTGGAACAGTTCTTTTTTATGGGGTCGCGCGGATGCAAATCGAAAATGGTTTTGTGGATTTCGGTTAAACATTGGGCAATATACTTTCCGAATCGGTCCTAAATTCCAGCAGGTTCTTCGTCACAACCTCTGGCGAAGAATTCGCGTAGCAGTAAACGCATAAGTGATTGCAGGTGTTATACGAACCGATATCCTTGCTGATGATGCACCCGCAAGCTTTGGGCTGACCTTTGTCTTTGAGATCAGGGCTTTTAACCTGAACTTCTTCACTAAAAAGCAATGGCTCTTTGAGACTTACGCCGACCAGATTCATTAATTTTCGGTCTTCCGGAAAAAGCTCTTCAATGAGTTTATCATCAATACATTTATTGTGGGCGATCTGATATTTTTCCAGGTCAATATCTTCGGCACAACTGGCAATTTGGAAATTCGGATTGATTTTTCGCCATTGCTGTAGGAGCTCGCTGATCCCTTCAGCGAATTCGATTTTTTGAGCAAGCGTAAATTCTGCCAAATGAATTGTTGACTCATCGTAATATTTAGTCTCCCTGATCAGGTTTGATCTTACTTTTTGATACGAAAGGATATTAGCAAAACTAAAAACCAGCTTATTGGTATGATTGACTAACAGACTTCCTATCTCACGGATTCTTTTCTGTAATTCGCTTACGGTCAACTGATCGGTCAACAATAAAGGATCGAATAGCCAGATTACCTTTTCTTTCCCGATTAATTCTGAGAGACGGATGAAAGTCTCAATTCGCATTGTTAGCGGTGGCACATTCGGCTCAAATCCCTCTTTTTCATAATTGTTGAGTGTATATTGAAAATAGTAGTTCAATTCAAGCTTATCCAAATAGGAGAGATGCTGAATAATTGGTTCGGGATTCTTTGACCAGAATACAAACAGCCGTGCTTCCCGGAAGGAGATATATTGAGGGCTTGTGTGGTTAAAAGGATTGTACCAACACACATAGCCTATCTTCAACCGGTTGACCAACCACTCCGAATGGAAAGCCGGAATATCAGTCGAACGGCTCGCAGATATGATCAGTGGTGCGATGGCAGGTTTTATTTCGGCACTTTCGGTTTTGAGTTGAATTTCTTTCCAGATTTTCATATTGGAGGTTCTTTTGTACGAAGCTAATTTTTTTATGATGAAATTCCTATTGTACTATTCTCTGTTTTACAGAAGTTCCTGATTGATATCTTCAACTAATTTCCCACGTTCGAAAATTCAAGTAAGGTAATATAGACAGATACCACTGTATATGACCTGAAATAATGGCATCAATTTATGTGGACGTATCGAACCGGTCTATACGGACGTATCGAACCGGTCTATACGGGCGTATCGAATCATTCTATACGAGCGTATCGAATCATTCTATACGAATGTATCTTGTCAAAGTGGTACAACCTTGGGTTTATTGGTTGAAAGCAAAAGATTGTTCATTGAGAACAATTTCAGGTTTTAATAATTGTATTACTTAAGCCTGAAGCTCAATTATCATACTTTGAAATTAATTGCATTCTTCATCATGAATGGCAATTGACTTCCACCAATTGAGGTGCGAGAAAAATCCAAACAGGCTTTAGCCAGAGTGCTGGAGATAAGCTAATTATTTGAGAGATAATTATTCCTGCTTCAACTCCTCCATACAATCATTACATAGGCATTCATCAAAATGAGTGGCAATATAATCCAATATTTCTTCCGGTACTTCTACCTCAAAACATGGACATCTGACAGTTCCGGTGCAAATATGCATCTGCCCGCAAGCCGCGCACTCTTTGGGATCGTATTTTGAATACATGAAGTTATTTTTAAAGGGTCAAGCGATAATGCTAACGCCGATCTTCGATTACATTCATTTTTTATACCGCGATTGTAAATCTCGTGACCCGAATTTAGAAGAACACCTCTGTGCGGATATTTTCGGGGATGATACCATTCTTTTCGAGGATTTCGGTTACATCGTTCACCATTCCAGAATTGCCACAGATGTAATAGATCGAATCTTTATTTATCCCTTTGTCCTTCAAATAATGGGTTACACGTCCAAAATTGTAAACTCCATGTTCGCGAGAGGTGCAAAGGTTGTAACAATCTTCAGGGTAATCGGAGGAGTCGTAAGCTTCGTAGCCATGCCTTACACCATGAATCACCTCGTAATTAAGACCCGGATTCGATAAAATAATGCTGTGGAATGGCGCAATTCCGGTACCTGTAGCTATAAAAGTGAAGTGACTGTGTTTAATCTGCTCGTTATCCCTTAAAAGGAAGAAGCCAAATGGTCCTGTTATTTCAACTTTTGTCCCGACTTTCAGGTATTTTAATTCTTTCGAGATTTCACCTTTGTCGACTTCTTTAATTAACAGATCAATACAGGGTGCATCTTCGGGACTGTAAATCGAATATTCGCGGGCTTTGTTCTCGCCTGGCACATTTAATACCAGGTATTGACCTGCTTTAAATACGAAATCGCTCTTCTCGAGCCTTAAAACATAGGTCGATTCAGTCAAATTCCGTATTTCCAGTATTTTACTGTATGTTATTTTCTTCGTCTTCATTTCTAATTAATTAAGCGTGAATATGTCTTTCTGCACGATAGGAGGAACGAACCAAAGGGCTACTTTCGACCATGCTGAATCCTTTATCGAGGGCAGCTTCACGGTATTTAATAAAGACCGCTGGTTTCACGAACTCGACAATTTTAAGATGGTGGGGTGATGGCTGAAGGTATTGTCCGATGGTCAATACTTTGCATCCTGCTTTAAGCAGATCGTCCATCGTTTCGAAAACCTCACTTTCGGTTTCTCCCAAACCAACCATGATCCCGGATTTCGCCACAATTCCTGACTCAGCAATGATCTGAATTACTTTAAGACTACGGTCGTAACGGGCAATATCCCTTACTTTTGGAGTGAGTCTTCGCACCGTTTCCATATTGTGTGAGATGACTTCCGGACTTGCATCGATCACTTTTTGGATCAGTTCGGGTCTTGCATAAAAATCGGGGATCAAAGTCTCGATCGTTACTCCCGGATTAACTTCTTTCAATGTCTTTATTGTCAATGCCCAGAATGCCGCACCACCATCGGCGAGATCATCACGCGTAACAGAAGTTATCACACAATGTTTAATCTTAAGCGCCTGAATTGTTTCTGCCAACCGATGTGGTTCTTCCATATCTACCTGATCTGGAATCATATTCTTAACATCGCAGAATCGGCAGTTTCGTGTGCATTTCTCACCCAGAATCATAAAACTGGCAGTCGCTGCTCCCCAGCATTCTGCCTTATTGGGGCAGTTGCCGCTTACACAGATCGTATTAAGTTGCTGCTTTGCTGCCAGGTTCTTAACGGTAATATAATCTTTACCGGATGGGAGAGGAGTCTTCATCCAATCGGGTAATCTTCGCGTATGTATTGTCATAAATTATCTGAAAAATAGAAAGATACTGCTGATTTATATTTCAGTTTCTTCCGGATTTTCATCCATGGAATTGATTCAGAGAAGAATCTGAAACTGACAATTCAGCGCTCATAATGATTAAACAACCATCCAATCAAGATGGTTTAAATTAAAATAGGATTCAGCTTTCAAACGGTCGCGAGCTATTCCAAGAATATGTCCTCCGCCTCCTGAACCACAAAGTTTTAGATAGAAGTCGTCCGTGTTAATTCCACGCTCAAAATATTTCCTGATACTTTGTGGTATCATCGCTTCAAAGTGTGAAAGCTGAAATTTGGAATACATCGCAATTAATTCGTCAAAAGATCCAAAGTCAGATTTGATAACAGCTTCAATAACCTGGTTAGTGATTGGAATATAATCATTGTCAATACGAGCTTTAAATTCAGGGTGATGGTAATTTTCCATAAAATGATTCACCAAAGCGCCTGTGTTTCCCTTTGAATGCGTATTGATCAGAAATAATGTGTAATGATTGAAAAAAGGAGAAAGGTCGAAATCTGAAACAATCGACGACTTGCTATCCATCATGACTGGTTTTTTCAGCAATGATATGAGCGGATCGAAGCCGGAGCTGTTCCCATGAAAGCAAGTCTCGATAGCTCCGAGTTTAGATTTTATTGATTGATAATCGTTTTGAAGTGGCTGGATTAAGTATCGCTCATAAATTGCTGCTGTAAGAGCGCCGGAACTTCCAAGACCGGAACCAACCGGTACCGATGAATCGAAGTACAATCCACGATTTATTTCATATTCAAATCGCTCAAGATGTATGAAGTTGAATTTATCAGACTGGGATAATAAAAATGCAAGTAGTTTCTTCAACTCACTATTCGATTCTTCCTCTGTTTTAGAATGATCGTTTGGGTATGTGCCCGGTAATCTGAACTGACCCGAAAAGCGCGGGTAGGGTATTGCGAGCGCCATCGAATTCAGGATGATTCCATATTCTCCAAATAACAGTATTTTGGCGGGATAATCCATGCTAAAACTCAATTTCGGGAGTGAGCAATTCCGGACCGCTTCCAATTTTATCGTCTATCCACTGGCCCTCCTCGCAAAATTGAGCGAGCATATTCTTAACAAAGGAAATAACCAACTCCCGCTGATCTTCAAAATAGATCAGATGAACATTGGGCCCGGCATCAATTGTGAAGAACAGATCAAGTCCCGTTTTTTCCCGGAAGCTTTTGATTGCTTCGATAATATTTAAGGTATTCGGCTTTAGTAGTAGTCCGTTGGGAGAGGAAGTCATCAGCAAAGCATGTAGAGAAAGTGCTTCATTTTCAGCAATTGTACCTAATAGTTGGAAGTTATCGTTGCTAATAGCTTCAATTAAAGTACTCATATTTCCGTTCGCCTGCAATATTCTACCTTCCCTGAAAGGATGATCTTTCATGAATCCATGTCCGGAGGTGCTTGACACTGTTTTTTCTTTGGAACTAACTATCAGAATAATATCCATTAGAGAATTAAACCTGCTTTCCACCGGCAAGTGAAATGGAGAAGCAAATTCGTCGGAAGAATAATCAAGTTCGGCAATACTTCCCCAGGTAACAATACCTCCGTAAACTGATCGTGAAGCACTTCCGGAGCCTATTCTGGCAATATAGGATGCCCTTCGAAAAAAATCGTCTTTGTTCAGCTTTTTATGAGTTACAATCTCTTCCATACTTACAAGGCAAAGAGCCAAAGCACTCATTGAAGATGCTGAGGATGCGATACCAGTCGAATGCGGAAAGTTGTTCTCACTTTGAAAGACAAGCTCATAATTGATCAGAAAGGGCATCCCCGGAAGCAAATTATTCAGTAACAGGTTTGTTTTTTTTTCAAACTGATACTGACGATTACTATGAAAATAGTACTCTAATTTAATACCCTCCTCTTCAATTACCCTTTTTCTAAATGATAGGGAGGTGGTTGTTGATGATTTTTCTAAAGTAATACTTAAAGAACCATTAATCGGAAGCTGATGGGCTCGCTTTCCCCAGTATTTGATGAGAGCAATATTCGAAGGGGCTCTCCAACTGATATTTATTACTTCTTCGCTCATTGATTTGTCAAATATGTTTTTCAGAAAATACGATTTCATCGAAATGGAATATTGTATTTAACTTCTTACTCTTGAAATACTTAATTATATAATCTTCAGATTCGGATGAAGCTGCAAGGATGAAATCACCGCCCCAGGCTCCAAGTGATTTTACTGATCCTTCAAAATCTTTGAAAAGCTGCGATTTCACAGGCTGTTGTTGAATGATATTCGCGATTAGTGCTTCGTGTTGATCAATTTGCGACTTAAAAGTTTCAAGATTGGTTGCATTTTCGATGTCCAGCGTCAGATTTGAAATGTCGAGGATATCCTTTGAATTGATATTTGACAGATCCAGCTTTCTGATGCTCTCTTTTGAGTTTTGCTTCTGATTCAGGTAAACGAAATAGAGCTGTTTGTGGAACGAAGGATAAAAATTAGCTTTCCGATAGCATGGCTGATCGTCTTTTAGTTCATAAATAATAGGATTCGAAGATCTAGCGCAGGCAATATCATACCCTGATCCATTAAATATTTGAAAATTAAGTTTGAATGGATCGCATTCTGCCCAGTAAGCAACATTCGAAATAAGCGAACTACTTGAACCAATGCCCCATTGAGGGTCGAAATCCATTACCGAGGTTACCTGATATTCACATTTTAGTTCCAGAAAATGGGGATTTAATGCTTTTGCTGCTACCAGAATTCTACGAAGCGTTTCCGAAAGATCTGTCCTGTTTGTAATCCCAATCCGAAAGTCGGGGAGGAGTAGCGTCGTTGTAAACCATAAATCGTTATTAATCATTGATTCCCATCTTACTGAAGGCAATCCATCTATTTCATTCACCATCAGTTTCTGACCAAATCTTAAAGGTGCTGCCAATGAACGTGTACCTTTAAGAACGAGGTACTCACCCGATATCATTAATTTTGCACGCGATTCAAACAATTTAATTTCATTCGAACTCATTTATTTTGCTCCCTTAAATGTAATATGAATTCTTCGACACCTACGAATGAAACAGTCTTGTTCGAGAAATATTTGTGGGCTTCTACTGATTCTAAAGTACTTGCTGATAATTGGTTTAGGATGTTTGACAAATGCATTTTCATATGACCAGCCTGAATTCCAGTCGTAATCAACGAGGCAATTGCCGCAAAGTTGCTGGCAAGCCCTGCCGCCGCAGTAATCATCATCAATTTTCGGGCATTGGGATTTTTCAAAATGGCTAGTGAGTTTTTTACAACCGGATGAATGCCTGTTATTCCTCCAACGGTCCCAATGGCTAAGGGAAGTTCTAATTCATAGGTAAATGTTGATTCATTGAGCCTGACTGTGGTTAAACCTTTGTATTTTCCGTCTCTTGACGTATAAGCGTGAGCGGAAGCGGAAGTTGCTCTCCAGTCGTTACCTGTAGCCAAAAGCACCGCATCTATTCCGTTGAAAATCCCTTTATTATGAGTCACTGCTCTTGAAATATCAATGTTCGCAATGTCAACTGATTGTTTAAACTTCGCAGCAAAAGCATTGTATGATAAGGCATTGTTCCACCCTACCAACTTTTCGACTGGACATTCTAACCAACAACGAACAAGGCATTCAGGTGTATAGTTGGAGAGGATCGCCATGATTATTTCCACCTTGTTATTTCCATTATTCAATTCATTGATATTCTGTAATGCTGATGAAATCTTTTCAAGGCAAGAGTTTATAAAATTTGCTCCCATTGCATCGGCAGTTTCAAACGAAACATCTATCTGGTAATAATCAGAAAGCTCTTCAGTTTTATCATTAAGATGAATAGCTGTAATACCACCACCCCTTAATTTCATTTTTGCGGTGATAGCATCTGTCGCATCAAATATTTTTTCCCTTATTAAGGGGAATAATTCCTTAATTAATTGCTGTTTGCCATTCCATGTAAAATGGACCTGACCTTTTTTGACTATTCCTTGAACAGTTGCCTTAAATCCTCCTCTTTCGGCCCAGAATTTAGCTGCTTTCGATGCTGCAGCTATCACAGAACTCTCTTCTGTCACAAACGGCACAACAAATGTTTCGTCATTGATTACCATATTTGTAACGACTCCCATTGGAAGCGGAAAATTTCCAACGTAATTCTCGATCATTTCGCTATAAACACGGTGTTGATTTTCGTCTGATGCACGATAATCATCAAATCTATTGACATCAGCGCTTTTCAAAAGCGAATTTTGTACGATGTAGTCGATTCTTTGTTCGCGGTTCAATTTTGAAAAGCCGGAAAATGGGGACATGTATCTTTAGTATTTTAATTGAATGAATTACTTTATCGCCTTGGTACTTTTAAAGTCAGAAAACTTTTAGCCATTCGATAACCTTCGATTTGGGAAGTGACAAATTGTTGCAAATCAGAATATTCACCCTGACTATATTTCAAAAAAGCAGAAGCTTGAGCGTAAATAGCAGGAAGAACTGACTTTTCGGTAAGGTAAAACCCATCAAGATAGTTTTTGATTCCGCCTGAGATGATAAGTTGATTGCAGGCAAATTTTTCACCATTAAGGATCATTTCATTGACCAAGTCAATCATTTCTTCAGCTGTTACACCTATATTTACAAAGGGTTGGTACAGTTCCTTCCGGGGAATCAAACTGCGGTGTATTTCGACTTTCGTAAAATTGGTGCCTCCAAAAGCACCGAATTCAATCGCTGCAAGGGGTAACTGAAGTAAACGCCGAATACTCTGCGGACCAAATCCCTGGCCAACTTCCTTTACAATTAATTGAAAATCAATTTTTTCTAAAAGCCGTTCGATTGTGTCAACAGGCGCATTACAAATTGTATTTCCCTCTGGCTGAACCCATTCCTGAAGTGGATTGACATGGATAATTAGTCCGTCAGCTCTCAGACGATGGATCAAACGCCTGATTTTATCCGTTTCATTTTTCTCTAAAATTTCTTCAACCTGTGCAATTCCCAAATTCGCATAGAGTGGTAAATCATCGCCAATAATTCCGCGGACATCAAAATCGTTGAAATAGGTGTCTTCTCCCAACAGCATTCTGCAGGAGCCTAGTCCCATACCCATTCCAAATTCTTTACATGCCAAAGCCAGATTTCGATTTATAGTTCCTGATAAGAGATGACCACCAGTCATGCTTGAAACCCACATAGGAACATTTAATTTTTTGCCTGCAAATGGGATTCGCTTTGATTTATTTATTGGAAATCCTGACATCATCGGTTCATAATAAAACCGGTTATCCGTTTCATTTACCAATGTTTGCGAATGAAGCGCCAGGTTAATATGATCAGATTTTCGTTCTGAATTATCAGGAATTGCCTGATTTTCATTCTTTTCTGATTGATAAGATATTTCCATGGTATTTAAGGAATTAAGCTATAAAATATGGCGCGAAATGACCATTTTAAGTATCTCGGATGTACCTTCGCCGATTTGTAGAAGCCGTTGATCGCGGTAAAACCGTTCGATATGATTTTCCCGGAGCAATCCGTAGGCGCCATGTACCTGAAGGGACTCATCTGCCACTTCACGGGCAATTTCAGAACAATATAATTTCGAAATAGCAGCTTGTTTGGCAAACGGCAAACCGGCATCTTTAAGTCGGCAGGCATGATAAAGCGTATTGCGGGCAAGTTCTATTTTGACAGCCATTTCTGCAAGCTTAAAAGATATTGCCTGAAACTCCGACAATGATTTACCAAATTGTTTCCTTTTCTTCGAATAATCAACAGCCATTTCAAATGCACCTTGGGCAAGTCCAAGCCCGATAGCTGCTATTGAAAGTCGTCCGCCATCAAGGGTCGAAAGCATAATTTTCATTCCATCACCGCGATTACCAAGCAAGTTCGTTACAGGAACAGCACAATTTTCAAATCGGAGTTCTCCGTTGTCAACAGCGCGCCACATCAGCTTTCCCTTGATCGGAGTCGTGAAGTAACCAGGAGTAGTTCGATCGACCAGTATTGCGGATAGCTCTTTTTTGCCATTTTTTTCATCAGTAATTGCCTGTAGCGTAATTCCTGAAGCGATGGATGAAGAACTATTGGTAATAAACATTTTAGAACCATTGATTAACAATTGGTTATCTGACATTTTTGCGACAGTTTCAACACCTTTTGCATCTGAACCTGCATTTTTTTCAGTTAGTCCGAAAGCCCAAAGTTTATCACCAGTGCACAATTCCGGAAGGTAGTTCGTACGTTGTTCTTCGGTACCATATGTATAGATTGGTGTAATTCCCAATGAGTTATGTGCGGCAACTGTTGCAGCTGGTGAGCTATCAATTCGTGCAATTTCTTCAACTGCAATGATATACGACAGGTAGTTCAAACCTTGGCCTCCATATTTTTTCGGTAGCGTGATTCCGAATAGTCCTTCTTGCCCCATTTGTTGAGCCAATTCTACAGGAAACTCTTCCTTTTCATCCTGAACAATTGCCAGGGGCTTTATAACACTTTCAGAAAACTCCCTGATTTTTTTTCTGTACTCAATGTACTGGTTGTCCAATAGTTCATTCATAGTTTATCCTCCAAAAATATGAGGGGCATCTGGTCAGTAACCTGCTCACCCACATTAACAACAATTTTTTTCACTTTAGCATCTATGGGCGAGAGAATCCGATTTTCGGACTTCATCGCTTCAATTATTATCATGAGGTCTCCTTTTTTAATTATTTGATTTTTTTCAACGTTTATTTCCAATACTTTACCATGCAACGGCGATTTGATCTCACCAGTTTCCATATTTCGCAAGTTTTCTGAAGAGACAATGGTTTCAGGATAACTTTTTAATAGCCCTGGAAATGAAATCCGATATTTACTATTCTCGCAACTAATCCAAAAACTATCCTGATCATTAGTAAAATATGATAATTGCTTTGTGATTTCATTAATTGTTATGCTGCTCCTTCCTTTTGAATTGTTACTTATTTTGAAGCAGTATTCAGTTCCATTTAACATGAAAGCAGGTTTTGCTTTATTACTAAGACGTATTACTGGATTAATTAATTTTCCATCTATCTCTAATACAATTTTTGGGTCTGTAATTCGCCAATATCCAATATAGTTCCATGGATCTGAAATATCAGGATGATCGTTACTTAGATATTTGTTTTCGATAGACAGAGCGATCAAATAGTGCAGATGAATGGGAAATAATTGATTTATATAATAGTCAATTAATGATTTATGATTGTCTTTACAAAATTCAATTGTAATACTATTTTGTTTGTAATCGGGATGCACCAGAATAGCTTCGAGATATTTTGTATTTGTTTCAGGACCAATTATATTTAAGTTTTTGATTTCTTCCAGAAGCAGTTTTATTGTACTGTTCCGATTCTTGCCATTTGCAATTACTTTTATCAACAATGGATCGAAATGGTTCATTGTATTTTGATTGCCGTTGATATCCGTCTCTATTCTTAGATTTGGATGTTCCGGTAGATTTAAAGAGAATACTGGCTGAGGAGATGGCACAAAATTTTGCGAAGGATCTTCAGCATAAATTCTTAATTCGATGGCATGTCCCGTTACAATCACTTCTTCTTGTGAAACAGAAAGAGGAAACCCTGAGGCGATTAGTATTTGCTCACTTACAATATCAATACCTGTTATCTCCTCTGTGATTGCATGTTCTACCTGAATCCTTGGATTCATTTCCATAAAGAAAAAGTTCCCTGCATTATCTATCAGGAATTCAACTGTTCCTGCTCCGGAGTAACTGACGGCTTGCCCAATTTTTAAGGCTGCCGAAAGTATTTTTGAACGCAATTCAGGTGATAAAAAAATAGCCGGAGCTTCTTCAATTATTTTCTGATGATTTCGTTGAATAGAGCACTCACGCTCATATAAATGAATGATATTATTGTAGTTATCACCTATTATCTGAACTTCGACATGACGTGCATTTTGAATGTATTGCTCGATAAATAGTTCTCCGTTTCCAAAATAATTCAATGCCGTACGCGCTGATTTCTCAACTTGTCTTTTAAGTTCCTCTTGGTTATGGACTAATTCCATCCCTTTTCCGCCACCACCGTAGGAAGCTTTTATCAAAACAGGGAAGTGTATTTGATCGTCAGAATGAATAGGTAATGTGATATTGATTTCCCGGCTAAAAATGACTGGAATTCCAAGGCTTGTTGCCAATGACTTAGCTGCAGGTTTGTTGCCCATTAATCTTAATACCTCCGGACAGGGTCCAATAAAAACAATTTGATGCTCTTCGCAGGCTAAGGCAAACTTTGGATTTTCCGAGAGAAATCCATATCCAGGATGGATGGCATTCGAAGCTGTCGAGATAGCAATGTTTATGATCTTGTCAATATCCAAAAAAGTTGAATTCAAATCACCGTTTCCAAGACACACTGACTCGTCAGCTAATAAGACGTAATCAGCTTCTTTTTCGGAGTCCGTATAAATAGCTACAGTCCTGATCGCCAATTTCTTTGCCGAACGGATTATTCTTAAGGCTATTTCACCTCTATTCGCTATTAATATTTTATCCAATAATGCCATTGATTTATTGATTAATAATACTTTGTAATATTAGAGCTCAGTTTAAGACCTTTTGATTACCATCTTGGTTTTCTTTTCTCAAGAAAGGCCGAAAAACCTTCCTGTGCTTCCGGAGATACCCTGATTCGTGCCAATAATTCAGGGATTTGCAGCATCTCAAGTGACATCGATTGATCGGTCAGGCTATTAATTAACCTTTTCGATTCAATCAATGCCAATTTGCCATTTCCAAGAATCTCCGTTATAATCGAATTCAAATACAATTCCATAAATTCAAGAGATGTAAATGATTTATTAAGTAAACCATATTTAACAGCATCTTTGCCATTAAAGCTCATCGCTGAAAAAATCAACGCTTTAAGATCTGAAGCATGTACTTTTTTGAGCATATAAGGGGTGATAGATGCAGCAGCCATCCCAATACGTGTTTCGCTTAATGAAAACTTTGCGTTGTCAATACAGTAGGCAAGATCGCAAGCAGCGATTATACCGTTGCCACCACCAAAAACGTTGCCATGAACAGCGGCAATAACAATTTTACTGCAGTCATAGATCAATTTGAATAAGTTTGAAAGCTCTTTACTTTCTCTTAAATTTTCTTCCTCTGTAAGGCTGAATGCCCTTTTCATCCAGTTTAGATCGGCACCTGAACAAAATGATCTCCCTTTTCCCTTAATTACCACAAGCCTTATCTCGCTATTTTCATCGATCTTTGTAAAGAAGGTTGATAATTCTCGAATCATAATATCATCCAGCGCATTGTGGACTTCTGGACGCGAAAGCCACAACGTTATGACCTGACCATTATATTCTGTTTCTATTGTATTAAACTCTTTCACAATAAATTAGTTTTAGGATATATTTTACATTCTAAAAATCCCATTTTTAGGCTCCGGAAATTTTTTGTTCGATACAATCGAAATTGCCAAACCAACTATTTTTCTTGTATCTACTGGATCAATAATTCCGTCATCCCATAGCCTTGATGTACTGTAATATGCTGTACTCTCTTCTTCGAATTGATTGATTAGGTTTGTGTTGTCATCCATATCATTCCCCTTGATCGAATTCAGAACCTGCTGTGCCTGTTGTCCACCCATCACACCAATCTTTGAACCAGGCCACATAAATAGGAAATCGGGGTTATAAGCCCTTCCGGCCATTGCATAGTTTCCAGCTCCAAAAGATCCGCCTATTATGACTGTTATTTTAGGAACTACTGCAGTTGCCACAGCATGGATTAGTTTAGCACCATTTCGGGCAATCCCTTCGTGTTCATATTTTTTACCGACAATAAAGCCCGATATATTTTGTAAAAACAGGATGGGTATTTTCCTGAAATTGCATATTTCGATAAAATGAGCACCTTTCAGCGAAGCCTCTGAAGTAAGAAATCCATTGTTCGCGATAATCCCGACGGGAAAACCTAGTATTCTAGCATATCCCGTTACGATCGTTAGACCGTAATATTTTTTAAACTCTTCAAATTTGCTTCCATCAATAATCCTTGCTATAATCTCATAGATATCAACAGGTCTCCGGAGATCTGCAGGAGCAAGGCCATACAATTCCAAAAAATCATATGCTGGTTCTTCTACTGGAATACTCTCAAATTTTTGCGATTCATTTTGAGGGATCAATTCAAATATATTTCTGCAAATTCGAATTGCATCTATTTCATTTTCTGCAAGATGATCAGCTACCCCCGAAATCCCTGTATGAACGAAGGCGCCACCTAACTCTTCGGCAGTGATCTCTTCACCTGTCGCAGCTTTAACCAGAGGTGGTCCACCAATGAAAATTGTTCCCTGATTTTTAACAATAATCGTTTCATCGCTCATTGCAGGAACATACGCTCCGCCCGCAGTACAAGAACCCATAACGATGGACACTTGTGGAATGCCGGCAGCTGACATTTGTGACTGATTGTAAAAAATGCGTCCGAATCCGTCGTGATCAGGAAATATCCTCGATTGCTCTGGCAAAAATATTCCCCCGGAATCTACTAAATAAACACATGGCAAGTGATTTTTCAAAGCAATCTCCTGACCCCGCAAATGTTTCTTTACAGTTTCTTTAATATAGGTTCCACCTTTGACTGTGGCATCATTTGCAATGATCATACAGGATTTGCCATGAATCTTACCAATCCCTGTTATAATTCCTGCCGAAGGAAACATATTTTTGTATTGACCATAAGCAGCAAGAACAGAAAGCTCCAAAAATGGGGTCGCCTCGTCAATTAATAACTCAATTCTGCTTCTGGCGTCCAGTTTACCTCGCATGCGATGCCTGACTACACTCGAATCCTCATCGCGATCGATAACGCTTTTCATCCTTGAATGATAAGTATTTATCAATTGGGTATAAGACTCAACTCTTTCCTTATACTGATTACTTATGATGTCGGTGTTTGATTTGATCTCTTTCATAATCAGTCGTAAAGTCCGGGGAATTTTGAAGGATATACATTGTGCATTATTTCATATACTGCTTCGATAATTGTTTCCGTATTTGGTTTTGAAAAGTACTCACCATCCGTACCATATGCACCCCGATGTTCTTTGGCCGACAAAGTTTTTGGAGGTGCATCGAGAAAATTAAACGCATTTTGTTCAACCAAAACCTTTTGCATCATATAAGCTGTACATCCGCCGGGAACATCTTCATCAAGGAATAGAATTTTATTCGTTTTTTTAACTGATTGGCTTATAATATGTTGTGTGTCGAATGGAACAAGAGTCTGTACATCAATTAATTCAGCGGAAATATTGAGTGCTTTTAATTTATTGACCGCGCTATGTGCAATTGTAACATTCCATCCATATGTAACTATCGTAATATCCGTTCCTTCCTCCAATATTTCGGGTATACCCAGAGGAACTGTAAATTCTCCAAGGTTTTCAGGAAGCATTTCGCGGATATAATATCCTTTCAGTGGTTCAATCACTAAAGCTGGATTATGACCTTGGAGAAGCGTATTGTAAAACCCTGCTGCCTGGGTCATGTTACGGGGTACACAAATATTAATTCCGCCAAACGAGCCAAGTAACATGCTCATTGGTGATCCTGAATGCCACATTCCCTGTAGCTGATGTCCTCTGGTTCTGATAATTAATGGTGCAATCTGCTGACCACTTGTGCGATAATAAAGTGTCGCAAGATCGTCTGAAATAGTTGGCAACGCATAGATCAGGTAATCAAGATACTGGATCTCTGCAATTGGTCTAAACCCTCTAAGCGCTAAACCAATTCCCTGACCTATTATTGTTGTTTCCCTGATTCCAGTATCAAATACCCTATGAACGCCGTATTTTTCCTGCATTCCTTTCATTCCCTGGTTTACATCGCCGAGTCTGCCGGTATCTTCGCCGAAGGTTAACAACAGCGGATATTTTTCAAAAAGAATATCAAAATTTTGATTAAGAACCTCGTGTGCGGGAACTGATTTAGAATCATTGGCATAAACAGGCCTTATATTATAACTTGAATCAAAATTATTTATATCGCTAAAGATGTGTGAATTGTATTGATTTTTTCCTTTATTTTCTAATTTCTTTATCCACTCCAATAAATTACGCCTGCTCTTTTGAAAAGAATTATTTCCATGAAGTGACCTCAGCTGTTTTTTAGCAAAGGCCAATATTTTTTTTCTTGTTGGAAAAGGTGCGTTAAGAATCTCGTCAAACCCATCGACGATTATATCAGCAATTGATCCATTTTCTGTTACAATTGAATCGATTAATTCCTTTAGCTCATTTATTTCAGTCGTAAAACACTGAATAAATGATTGCCATGCAAGTTCCCGCGCAAGCTTTGCCCTTTCAATCGCCTTATTTTCAACTGTATCAATATTTTCTTGATTGGCTATATTTTCATTTAATATCCATTCTCTGAATTTTAAAATTGGATCGTTTTCCTTTTCCCAATCCAATCGTTCATCGCTCTTGTATCGTTCATGGGAACCCGAAGTTGAATGTCCCAATGGTTGGGTCAATTCATTAATGTGAAATATAACAGGTGTATGATTATCCCTGCAAAATTTTATTCCATTCTCAAAGGTTTGAATCAAACGTGGGTAATCGTATCCGGGACAAACAAAGATTTTACAACCTGGGTCTTCTTCATTAACTTCGAATCCCTTGAGTGCTTTAGATATACTTCCTTTTGCCGTCTGAAGTTCAACAGGAACACTAATTCCATATCCATCGTCCCATATGGCTATTGCAAGTGGAACTTGAAGTACACAAGCTGCATTTATGGTCTCGAAAAACATTCCTTCGGAAGTACTCGATTCACCAATTGTTCCAAATGCGACTTCATTTCCAGTTATTGTATTCTTGGTATATTGTTTTAATTCAGGATTTTCTCTCACAATTTTTGATGCATGAGCCAAACCTAAAAGGCGAGGCATTTGCCCTGCAGTTGATGATACATCTGAAGAGGAGTTTTTTTGTTCAAGTAAGTTATCTAACCCTGTGTCAATTCCAAAATTTCGTGTTGCATGATGATTATTGAAATTTCGGCCACCTGTTGAAGGATTGTTCTCAATATCAGTGTCACCGTAGATTTGCGAGAAAAATTCTTCGGGGTTGAGCAATCCAGCTGCAATCATAAAAGTCTGATCCCTGTAATAACCAGATCGCCAGTCACCTTTCATGAAATTCTTAGCATATGCAACCTGGGCAAGTTCTTTACCATCACCGAAAATTCCGAAATGAGCACGCCCTGCATGAACCTCTTTCCGACCTAAAATACTCAACTGACGACTTAAGAAAACAGTATAGTAGTCATTGATAATGACCTCTTTATCTATAATTATCGACGTTGGTTGTTCTACTTTTTCCAGTTGCATTATCAAATTTTGAGAAATGAAATCTATCATAAAGCCGCCCAATCAAATTAACTAAACAAGCTTATTTAGATTAAATAACGATTATTTAAGCGTTTAGTTTTAAAGAACAACACAATTTAAATCTGTTTCGCATATTTTTTGTATTTTAAGTTACAAATATAAAGTAATCAGTAAAATATAAATAATTGTATTCTAATTAGTTATTTATTAGATTGAAATTTTTTTTGAGTAATCAGGTTCATTACAATTTTTTTTATCTGTTCAGATTTGTTCAAAAAAAAGGCGATCCGTTTAGAATCGCCTTAAATTTATTTAACAGATTGTTTAATCCTGCTTAATCTCATCTTCGAAATTGTTCTGTAGTTCAACCATTTTAAGGGCAGTTACGGCAGCTTCATCTCCTTTGTTACCCAACTTACCACCTGCACGGTCAAGTGCCTGCTGTTGATTATCAGTCGTTAAAACACCGAAAATTACAGGAAGATTGTATTTGATATTCAAATCTGTAGCCCCCTTAGCAACTCCCTGACAAATAAAATCAAAATGTCGGGTTTCGCCCTGAATTACACAACCTAATAATATAATCGCATCAACATCAGTATATTCTGCAAAAAACTGTCCCCCAAGTGTTAACTCAAAACTTCCCGGAACATGCTTCACGATAATATCTTCATCTTGCACCCCATGCTTTTTAAGCGTTTCGACTGCTCCTCGCATCAAGGCTCCAGTCACATCGTAATTCCATTCTGACACAACGATTCCGAATTTCATTTCATTTCCGTCAGGGACTGAACTTAGAACGTATTCTGAAAGATTTTTTGTAGCCATATTTTAAATTTTTGACAAAAATAATAAGAATAATGTGACAATTTGACGATTTCGTAATTTGACAAATTTGTGTTAGTATAATTTTATCCGTGAAAAATTTGATTTTTAAAGGACAGATGGAATTGATGACCAAAGAAACTAATAGCGTGATTTAACACTCTTCTTCTGTTTATGATTTTCTGATAAAATCTTTATCATCTGATTTTATACTTTCCTTTCAGTCTTTCTCAAATTTTTTTACGATCTGATTTCCTGGACCCTGCCCACTTCACCATTTGTCAGTCGTACTTTGATGCCATGAGGATGAAACTGACTGTTAGTCAGTATGTTTTGAACGATTCCTTCAGTAAGTCTACCTGTTCGCTGATCTTCTTTCAAAACAATTGCGACTTCTATTCCTGGTTTGATATTACTTCTGTTTTTGCCGTCCATAAAATTTAATTTTAAAACCTCAATTCAATTTATTTTTTTCTCAAAATGCAAAAATAGAGAGGATATGTAGACAATTTACTGTTGCTACCTTTTTTATTATTCTGGTATATTTATTCAGGATGATATTATGCATCCTAATTTAATTCCAAATTGCCAAAATAATAGATTACTTTGCCAAACAAAAATTAATGGTCATGATTTCACCTCGTTTGCTTTTTATCCTGGTAATTCTCATTATACCACAGGCAATTTTTTCACAAGAATCTTATTCCAGGAATTCATTTGTGTTAAATGCAAAATCAAACACAGATTTGATGTTCCCGCTTCCTTCCCCGGATATTGATTTTTCATTGAAATACAATCAGAAATTTCAGAATGTGAATACGGATACGCTTAAAAATAAGACAATTGGGTCATATCAGTTACAGAATCAAATTGTTCATCCACAATGGATAAAGGCAGCCATTGTTCCATCAGTGCTTATTGCGGCAGGAACGATCACTTTATTGCCAGCTTCTCACTGTTTATTAAGTAAATACACAATTCATAATAAAGTGATGGATTTATTCCCGGGTTTTCATTCATCCTTAGATAACTATATGCAATATGCCCCCTTAGCGGCAGTTTTTGGTTTAAAGGCAGCTGGTGTTAAAAGTCGAAGTGATTTTGTGAACCAGGTAGTTATTACAGCCAAAGCTGAATTATTAATGACTGCTATTACATCTGGAATGAAGCATTGGATTCCAAGTGAAAGGCCTTCCGGATCGGGGATGAATTCGATGCCATCGGGTCATACTGCTCAGGCTTTTGTATCAGCCACAATTCTCGATATGGAATACCGCGATTCTTCCCCATGGATAAGTGTTGGTGGTTACGCTGTAGCAACGACAACGGCTGTTTACCGCATGGCCAACAATCAGCATTGGATTTCGGATGTTCTGATAGGGGCAGGAATTGGGATTTTCTCAACAAAGGCTGTTTATTATACGCATCGCTATCACTGGGGGAAAAAGAGCAATATGGTTATTCTGCCAGCATTTTACAAAAATGGAGGAGGAGTTTCTTTTGCAATGATATTATGAAAATGATGGTTATTAGACCATTTAAATACTTGATATGAAATAAAGTCGTACTTCTAAAAGGAGAATTGGAAGCATTCAAAACCAAATTTCAATTCAACATAGTGCGAAAATTCACGATCAATCTTTCCTCGAACAAGGTATAGTGAAGTTATTAACAAGACAAGGAGAGAACCCAGTTGAATTGAGTTGCCATTATCTTTAAAAGATGTTGTAGAATCATCAAACTCAAAATCTATCTGCAATTTGAAATGAAATGTCGCAAAATTTACATCATGTCCAGCCCTGTGCGAGATTCACCCATTGTTTAAATTGAACTAACATACTATTTACTTCGTGGTTTGTGTAAGGTTGCTGTAATCTTTGTGTAATGTTTCTGTAATAATGTATACAGAAACCGTACACAAAGATTAGACAAAACATACTCAAACTACGAATGATCCATGGTTGAAGTAAAAGGAAATTGAAAGTTTTCTTTTATCTAAGCAATTACTTAAAACAAAATGCACCCGGAATTATCCCGGTTTTAAAGCTGTCGATTTTGGCACCAAGCGCCGAAAAACGATAAATCAAGCCACGCTGCATATAATCAATTGCATCGCTAAGGTAGATTTCCGATGTTTGTGGATTGATGGCAAGACTGTAATACAAATGGTTTGCAGTTGATAAAAAAGGATGATCACCAATCGTTGTTTGATTTACACCGATTTTCCAGATTCCATCGTTGATAAATAACAGGGAATCGCCAGTACCATTGATTGCAAGTCGCGAAGGTTTGGCATCAGCGGATAAGGAAAAGCTCTTATCAATTGTTCGAGTAACAGGATCAATGCGTTGGAGCATAGGTATTCTGGAAGTTGTGCCGCTTTTCGACCACCCACCATCACAAAGCGTCCAAATTTTGTTGAATTTGTCAAGTACTAATCCACCCGGTTGTTTCCCTGTTTTTATTTCATCGATAACTAAATCTGTTCGGGTATCGATCACTAAGACTGTGTTGTCGAATGACCAGCAACTCACAAACAGGAAGTCGTTCCATTGAACCATTTGTTCTGTAGAAGCATGTCCAGTTGTTATAATCGCACCTGTTATTTGATAGGTTATTGGATTGACAATTGTAATCTGACCTGCATAAAGATCTGTGATATAGGCTTTTTCTGAATTGACAAAATGAATATATCTTGGAGAAGTCAAACCAGTTATTTTGCCGACGTATTTCCCGTCCGAAGCATTGATCACATAAACTTTCCCCGAATTATTGATGACAATATACCCCAGGTTATCACGAATAACCATCGATTGAGCGACATCGCCAAGCGGCAACCCATTTGTGCTGTAAAAAAGATCATTTCGAACAGTCCGCGTTGACGGATCGTAAAACGAAAGGGAAGCATTTCCATACATGAAATTCCCCTCATTGACGATAAATACGCCTGTCGGAAGTGTTGAACTACTTTGATGAGATTTTATCCATTCATCATCTTTCATACATCCGGCTAAAGCAAGAAGCGTGAATGCAAGCAAGGCGATATTTGAGCGTTTGATGATCATTTTTCAGAAATCGTATCGAATTAATAGTGAATAATTTCTTCGTGGCATCGGATGCTGTAATACCGTACGATAATCCTCATTGAAAAGGTTAAATATTTTCAGTTCAATGTCCAATTTCCTTTTATTCAATTTGATCTCTTTACCGATATAAAGATTATTCATAAAATAGGGGTAAAGTACATCGAGTTTTGATGTTTTGTCATTACTCGAAGTTGTGAAACGTTCGCTGTAATAGGTCCATAACCAGGTAAAATGGAAGTCCGAATGGGAAAGATTGAATAGGAAATTAGCTGAATGCCTTGGAATATACGGAAGTTGTTTCCCGATCGATTCATCTGCCCAGTTTCGGGGATCGTCGCGATTGATCGAACGGGTAAATGAATAATTTCCATTTAAATGATAGTCGATGGTGTATATTTGGCCGCTTATACCTGAGTTAAACTCAAATCCGCTGGTATTTACCCTTTTCATATTGTAGGGTTCCCAATATCCCTGGGGTGTAGGTAACCAGATAATCCAGTTGTTAATGCGAGAATAATAACCGTTTAAAGTAGCATGAAAAGTTGTATTTCCTGTAGCGCCCGAATAACCGCTCCCCATATCAGCCATTATTCCTTCTTCTGGCTTTAACAGTGGGTTTCCCCCGGGAATATAATAGAGATCATTGAGTGTGGGCTGATGATAATTTCGTGCCATATTACCCTTTAAAAAGAATCCTTTATCCATGAAGGGATGGTATTCAATCCCAGCAGATGGGATAAAAGGTGCAGATTTACCACCAATAAAATCTTCTCTGGCCAGCAGATTGGCATAAAGCTTATCGCTGAAGGCTTTACTGATTTGAATGTAAACTGAATTGTCCTGACGTTGCCGGTCATAACCCTGCTGGTCTCCATTTAACGGCGAATTAGTTGATTGAACACTATTAATTTCAGTGTTCGCACCTGAAATTATTGATAGGTTATCGGAGAATTGATAATTATAACTTGCTTTAATAAAGTAAGATGCAGCTCTTGAATCAGAGTTGATCACGAACTGGTCAACAGCACCCGAAACTTTGGTTTTCAACTGGTAGTTTAATCGCTGTATATTTGCCCCTGAGGTTATATTCAAGGTTCCTTTTTTACCAAAATACTTCCACTCAGCTACAGGTCGATGAGCATTTTCTAATTGTCGGTTAATATTGGCATTGTTCTCAGTTTCGTTTGTGAGAAGTCTTGGAAGACTGCGGTCGTTATGTTGATACCAATATCGAAAAGTAAGTATACTTTTTGCAGATGGGTGCATATAGAATTCCTGAAGAAGTCCGTAATTTTCGTAATGTGAGTTCTCGTTTCGCTGAGTAGGGTAGATGTAGTTACCTGTTTTGGGATCAATGTCTGCAATAAATTTATTTACAAAGTGATAGTCATTGTCGGAGTAATTATAAAAGGCCCTGGTCTGCGACTGTATTTTGTTGTTTCCCAGGTTAATCTGGAAAAATTCATCCTTTGTTCGATAGCTTCCAATACCAGTAAGTAAACGTCCGGAAAATCTGTTTTGCCAGTTAGTGGTATTATCAAGTTTAACTATACCACCAAGGGCACCGCTTTTTTCAGATAATGATCCAGAACCATGCATTAAACTAACATTATCCGTAAAATAAACCGGGATAGTTGAGAAATCGACCATACCAAGCATTGGCGAATTAAGACTGATTCCATTCCATGAAACCTGTGTATGCGAAGGAGCTGTTCCGCGAAACGAAGCTGTTGCCATCGCACCCCGACCATATTCTTTAATAAAGATAGGTGTATTTTGCGAAATTAAATCTGAAAGATTGGAAGTCAATGCTTTAATCATTGCAATTGAATCGATTTTTGTAATGATTTTTCCGGCTTCCTCCTTGATTACTTTATCAGCATAAACTTCGACGGTTTTAAGTCTCAATGTGTCAGAAAGATGCTGCGCCGATACGAAATCAACGGATAATATTAAAATGACAGATACCCAAAGAGAACTCAGATACCTGAATTGAAATTGGAAATTTTTAAGATGTCTTTTTAACATTAAGAAATTTCAAGAAGTCAATTCGGTACATATACAATTAACGAAAGATCGGCGGCACCGCTAACCTCTGTCGATATTTCATTAAGCCACCCTGCTATCTGAAATACGCCGCTTTGAACTTTAATGAAGCTGATTCCTGAAAGATTTACTTTATTTCCTGCTTTGTCAACTGCATTTGAAATATCAAAAAGATTAGCTTTTAATGAAATATTATAATCTAAGTTGTTATAGCATTCGGCATAACCCGAAGTAAACATGCCAGGAATGACAGTCCAGTTTTCTATATCAGGTTGTGTAGAAATGTTTTTATAAGCATCGGGTAATTTTACCCCGTTAAATACTACTTCTGTTTTGTCTCCATATCCGCTCCACCACCACGAAGGAGTTTCGAAAACGGGCTTTAATTCATTGCTGTTCCCTTTATTATCTTTCCATGTCACATTCCCATTACCGACAGGTTTATAATAGGTTACCTGATAATCAAGGATTGTTTCAGGGTGATTGTATTCACTTCCTTTAATTTCAGCCCATTCACCATCATTTGGAATTCCATCACCATTCTCGTCATTCATAACATATACAACTCCGGGCTCAGACGAGGCACCAGGCTGGGTAAAAACTGCGAAATCGGCTCCCTCCACATTTTTAACAACATGATCGAAACCAGCAATAATATATCCGCCCCATCCACCAAGCGAGGTATATATTTTGGTTCCTGTCCACGGCTGACCGATAAAATCAGCACCTTTCCAATCTGCCGGAATCAGGGACGCATGTTGTCCCGGGCCATATTTATAATCGAAAACTTTGGTAATATAAGGAGAAAGATTCGAAAAAGCGGAGATTACAATCGTTTTAAAATCGGTTCCAACTTCATTTGATACTTTAAGTTGAAGATTATAATTGCCTATTTTTGAAGGTGTAAACGTATATAACTTTTCAGTTGATACAACTTCTCCATTTACTTCCCATGTGTAGGAAGATTTTTCGTCATTAATAATTGTTGGATTGAGCGAGAGCGACTTTCCTAATTCGACCTTAAATCCTTCGGCAGGAGTTGTGATAGAGATTACAGGTCCAGAAAGCTTACCTGTTTCACTACAAGAAGTAAGCAAAACTGAAAGTCCCGCAAAAATCTGGAACACCAAGTGAAATTTAAATTTCAACATACTTAAAATCAATTGAATAAATAAACATTAATTGATTCTAAGCTCATCGGAAGTAATGCAGAATGGAAAAACGGCCATCTGTACGCTTTTATCCCGAAAGCTTAAACCGTGAATGGCTGGTCTTCTGACTTATCCCGATTTCTGGTAACCTTCCCATCCTTTTTTGGAAAGAATAGTGGTCATTAACCAGAAACATACTATTCCGCATCAGCGGAATCGGGTTTTACAGCAGCGGGTACTGTCCCGGATTTTCACCGGATTCCCAAATTAAGCCTTTACAGGCACCAATTCAGTGCAAAAATAAGAATTTAGTTGCTCTATTCGCAAAAATCAGGTATGTTTTTTGTATAGATTTGTAAAGTTGTATACGAACATTAGTTGCAGGTAGTTTTTAATTGAATGGCTGTTTAATTTGTAATCAGTGTCGCTTACGCACCCGATCTGTATAGCTGCATTTTTATTCATTTTATAACCTACACCAATGTAAAGACGGTTCTTCTCAACAACAGGAGAACCATACTGGGGAATAAATAACTCATCATTAACAGCAAGAAAAATAGTTCCGGAATCCATTTCACTTTTGTTAATTGGTAAAATTAAACCAAGACGGTATTTTAAGCGATTTTTGTAAGAATCACCAATAAATCGTTGTTCAAGTCGAGCTCTGTGTTCGAAATTAAACCGATTGAAATTCTGTTTCAGATTTAATTCAATCCAGCTTCTGAATTCCTTTTGAAGCGCAGGTGTCTGAAAGAATCCGCCCGGCTCGTCTGTATTAAAAAATCCGGTACCAATATAACCTGTGAGATTTCTGTTGATAGAATAACCAATTCCTGTTTTAATTTCGAAATAGTCGAATTTAAAATCATAGTTCCTACTCCTGATATGGTTTTCAAGAAAAAGTGACCATTTTGGTGAAATTTTCCCACTCAGAAAAATTGTATTCCAATTGCCTATACTGTGATCTGTTTGTGAATAGCTGGAAGTGTAAATGCAAATAAACGAGATAGTTAATAAGATGGTTGCAAATAGCCGTCTGGTAAAATTCATGTCATTAAAATAATTTGCAAACATAGCATTTAAATCTATTTATTATGGTTGGTTTTATGCTATTGTTGTATGTTCAGCAATTTATTTGGATGAGACGAAGCATTCACAAAATATGATTTTTTAACTCGCTTAAATTTAAAATATAATTGTACCTTTAGTTGAAAGGTCTATTTGTGACCTTGTATCTTTAAAGTGCTGTAATTTAATTAAATAATATTTTGACTATGAATAATTTAAATGGATTAACCCCTCCTTTGGTTTGGAGTTATTTCGAATCTATATGCCAGATTCCGCGTCCTTCAAAACATGAAGAGAAGATTATCGATTTTCTAATGGATTTTGCTTTGCAACATAATTTGTCGGCAAAAAAAGACTCTTCTGGCAACGTGTTGATTAGTAAACCATCTTCAAAAGGTATGGAATCAAGGAGAACATTAGTTTTGCAATCGCACCTTGATATGGTTTGCGAAAAAAATGCAGAAACTATTCACAATTTTGATACGGATGCAATTAAGCCATATATTGATGGAGAATGGGTTACGGCAGAGGGCACAACACTTGGAGCTGATTGTGGAATCGGAATTGCTGCTCAGTTGGCAATTTTATCGTCGGATGAACTTCTGCATGGACCAATTGAGTGTTTATTCACTGTTGATGAAGAGACAGGACTTACAGGAGCCAATGCCTTGGAACCAGATTTTTTTAGTGGAAACGGACTTGTTAATCTTGATTCGGAGGATGAGGGTGAACTGTTTATTGGATGTGCCGGAGGGATTGATACAGTAGCGACTATTCATTATGAAAAAATTGCTGCTCCCTATGGATTTTTTTCTGTTAAAATAGGCATTAGCGGACTTTTGGGTGGGCATTCAGGAGATGATATCAATAAAAACAGAGGTAATGCTATCAAAGTTTTAAACAGGTTTTTGTGGCAATTAAACCGGAATTATGAAGTTTATATCGCAGATCTTAATGGTGGAAACCTTCGAAATGCAATTGCCCGCGAAGCCTTTGCAATAGTTTTGGTTCCAGGTGTATTTAAAGAACAAATTACGGTTGACTTTAATATTTTCAGATCAACTATTGAATCGGAAATGAGTCTCAATGAACCAAATATATGCCTTTCACTTGAAAGTATTGAACAACCCCAATTTGTAATTGACAGATTAAGTCAGATCCGATTGATTAATTCGTTATATGCCTGCCCTCATGGTGTTTTGGAAATGAGTACGCGAATGCCAGGGTTGGTCGAAACATCAACAAACCTTGCTTCGGTGAAGCTCAAGACGGGAAGTACAATCGAAATTACCACAAGCCAACGAAGTGATCTTGAAAGCGGAAAATTGGACGCTGCTAATATGGTAGAATCCGTCTTTATGATGATTGATGCCGATGTGCGTCATGGTGAAGGATATCCTGGATGGGTTCCTAATCCCTCTTCGGAATTGCTTAATATTACGAGATTATCATATCTCCGACTTTTTGAGGCTGAACCTATTGTCCGATCAATTCACGCAGGTCTTGAATGTGGACTTTTTCTCGAAAAATTTCCCGGTCTTGATATGATTTCTTTTGGGCCAACTTTACGCGGGGTTCATTCTCCTGATGAAAAGATTAATATCGAGTCGGTTGATAAGTTTTGGCGACTTCTTGTGGAAGTAATATCGAAGTATTAATTAATTTGGAATTTTTAGTATTTTATTGTATATTTATAAGGTGAGTTCAGCGTTTATTTGCATTTAATATATTTGTTCATTATTAAAGAATTATAGATATTTTAATTGTTAAAAACTAAAATCATGTCAAATAAATTAACTACCGTAGCTACTTTAGAACATATTAACCAGGCTAGTATGATGAAAGGATGGCTCGATTCTGCCGGTATCGATAGTTACATTTTGGATCACGGAATTAGCGTTGAAGCAGCTACTCAATTTGAAGGGCAGATTGAACTTCAAGTCTTTGAGACGGATGTTGCTAAAGCCATGGAAGTTATCGACAATTTCGATAAAACCGCTAAATCAGAAGCTGAGAATTCGGTTCTTGAAAATAAAAATATAAATAAAATACTTATCCCTGTTGATTTTTCATCTTATTCGCTTAATGCAGCTTGTTATGCCGCACATGTTGCAAAGCAGAAAGGTGCGGGAATCATGTTGATTCATGTTTATTTTAATCCAATAACAAATCCGATTTCATACGATCATTTTTATTCTTTTCCTGCCAACATTGCAGAAACACTCAACGAAATTGTTGAAAATGCCAACGAATTGATGAGTGAGTTTAGTAAAAAGCTGAAGACATATATGGATGACCATGAATTGTCAGCTATTAAACTGAAAACTGAAATAATAGGAGGAATAGCTGAGGAGGCAATTCTCGATTTTGCTGAATCGGGACATTACGATTTGATGATTGTAGGGATTCGCGGAAAAGATTCATCGGATAACTGGTTTGGGAGCTTTGTTACAGAGATTATTAATAAATCTCATATCCCGGTTTTAGCAATTCCCGGTAATGCCAGCTATAAAGAAACAATGTTCAAGAGATTAATGTATGCAACAAATTTTGATAAATCGGATGGTAAGGCGATTCGAACATTAGTTGAAATTGCTAAACCACTTGAAACTCATATTAGTATTGTCCATATTGATGAAACTTCAGATAATCCATTTATTAATTACGATTTAGCCCATTTCAAGGAGAAATATGCCGGAAATATTGGTCAGGTTGATATGGACTTTGATCTGATAATTAATAAAAATCTGGCTAAAGGAATTGAAAATTATATAATCGATAAAGCAATTGATATTATTGCAGTTACATCTCACAAGAGGAATATTATTACTTCTTTATTCAAACCAAGCCTAACCAAGGAGCTATTGTTCCGGCTTGAAATACCGATGCTCATCTTTCATCCCGAGAATAATTAAATTTGTACTTTGGAAGTTCATTTTGTATCTCATTTATTTGGTTTTCGAATATAAAATCTTCCGTAGAAAAATTATTTGGTACATATTTTGTTGTCTCTTCATTTTGTGATATTTGATAAATTTGTTTATTTGTATCCGAATTGAAGCTAACGTTTTTATATATGATACTTACACCTATGAAGATTGTGCATTATTTATTTAAGATTCGACGTTTATGCGTAAAAAGGATACTTCCAGTTTTAACCGTTGTAACATTTTTCGCCTGTTCATCTCTGAAAAATATTGGAATTGAAGTGGCTGTTCAGCCGGAATATCCGATAGACGATGACATTCAGAGTCTGGCTTTGCTCAACAGGAGCATGACCAATCGATTCACAAATCATAAGAATGATTCACTTGAGAAAATTCTGATTAAGAACAAAATGTTATTGGACTCTGTTTTTCAGGACAGTATTGCCACCGACACAATTATACAGGTTGCTGCCCAGGCACTTTTTGAGTCGTCGAGATTTGATGTAGTTGTTCCAAAAGAACGAAATATAGTCAGAACTGATTCCGAAGAAATTCTTAAACCATTAAATATAAGTTTTGTAAACGACATTTGTACAGATTTCAAAGTTGATGGAGTTTTAGTACTCGAAAGTTTTGCAGAACGATTAAATACTAAATATGGCTTAAAAAATTTAGGTCAAGGTGCTTTTGAATATAATGCGTCCACAGATATTACTTATTTCTCCGAATGGCGTCTTTACAGGCCTCATGATCTTAAACCAGTGATTCGATTTCAGGTCGGAGATTCGATATTTTGGCGTGAAGTTAATTACTCTTTAGAAGATGTTTATAAACAAATGCCGCTTACCAAAGAAGCGCTTATAGGTGGCGGGATTGCGGCTGGGTTGAAAATGTCAGGATATATAAGCCCGAAATGGATCAATCAAATGCGCTATTATTACCTTACAGGTAATAAAGAAATTGATGCTGCTGTCCCTTTAATCCAAAACAACAAATGGGAAGAAGCAGCCGATATTTGGCAGAAATATGCTTTGAATCCATCGAAATCAATCAAAAGTAAAGTTGAATTTAATTTGGCGCTGGCTGCTGAAATGAATGGTGACCTTGATCAGGCAATTGAATGGGGTCTTAAATCATTTAAAACCAAATATACCAAAGCAGTAGAGGTTTACGTTAAAACACTTGATAATAAAAAGAAGGCCCAAGAAAAAGTACAGATAAAACGATATTGATGCTTGATTTCGGCATTGTTTTTGTTAAATTAAATAGTTAGAAAAAGTTTTATTTGCGACAATTAAAATAACGAAACAATCTTGTCATGAAAGAATTTAATAAATACTTGTGGATTTTATTTGTAGGATTGATTTTATCCTCCTGTATCACCACACAAAGTGTCCCAATTGATCAGTTGGAGCCCGGAGTAGTAAGTTTACCTTCACAAATTCGAAAGGTGGCATTGATTTCCCGCAATTTCAAATTTTCGGTGGACACTTTGACAAAATATTATAAAGCTGATTTTCAACTAAAGAAAGGAGCCAGGGTAGAAAATCTGGAAATTGATAGTATTGCAGTAACTAAAAGTATGGATAGCCTGCGAAAATCTCTAATCGAATCAGGACGATTTGATGAGGTTTTTGTTTATCCTTATAGTGCCATAAAACCTCACATTGGAGAAAGAGAATTGCCACTTTCTTCAGGTTTTATTCAGTCGATTTGTAATGAAAGTGCGACGGATGCTGTGATTTCCCTTGAGATGCTAAGCTTTTTTTACAGCCGACATAACAATTCCGGGCGTGAGATTCAGGCAGAAGCAAACGTAAAAGTTACCGCAATCTGGTCTGTTTATACACCAAAGAGCGAGGGTCCAATTGACAGGTTCACCCATTCGGAGGTGATCAGATGGAATGATCGCGATGAAAATGACAATGATCTTAAGTTTAAGCTTCCTGATCGAAAGGTGGCTATTCCGATTGCATGCAGCGTAGCAACCAAAAATTACAGTAAAAGAATAGTCCCTTTCTGGACTGAATCATCAAGAGTTATTATTTGTATAACCGGGTCTGACTGGGAAAGGGCTTTGTCGTACGCTGAAAAAAATGAATGGAAAAAAGCTGCACAGATTTGGAAAAAATATTTGGAAAGTTCTCAAAAAAGAGTTGCCGGGATTGCTGCATTAAATTTTGCTGTTGCACAAGAGATGCTTGGTAATCCTGAGATGGCAAATGTTTGGTCGGTGAAGTCAGTGATGCTTCTAAAAAACGGTGAAGCTGGTCGGATTGCGAGAGACTATGCCGCAATTCTTTACCAGCGAAAGCTAAAAGCGACGCAGCTCAATTCACTTTTGAAAATCAACCATCCTTGATATTTTGCATATTTAAATGAGTCAAATGGTCACGTTGCTTTATTATTCTATTATTATTGTTCTGATTGCTAATTATGTTTTTGAACGGGGACTTGATTATCTGAATACCAAAAGTTGGTCAGCAAATCTACCTCCCGAACTCTTAGGGATATATGATGAAGAGAAGTACCAGAAATCACAAGATTACCAAAAAGTATCGCATCGATTTACGATGGTAACCGAATCAGTGGGATTTATTGCAATTCTTGTGATCTTCATCAGCGGCGGATTTGGTTGGCTTGATGGATTCGTTCGGTTGAGATTAAGTAATCCAATATACGCAGCACTTTTATTCTTCGCAATTTTAGGATTTATCACCGAAACAATTTCATTACCATTTTCATGGTACGACACTTTTGTTATTGAAACAAAGTTTGGATTTAACAAAACAACGAAGCGAATTTTCATTCTTGATAAAATTAAAGGATGGGTTATATCTGCTATTATTGGAGGTTTAATTCTATCTCTGATTGTATGGATCTATTTAATTGCAGGTAATTTATTCTGGTTGTTTTCTTTGATGGTAATTTCAATTTTTTCGATTTTCATGGCCATGTTTTATTCGAGTATTATAGTGCCAATTTTCAATAAACAAACTCCTCTTGCTGACGGTGAGCTGAAAAAAGCGATTAGTGACTTCAGTGTAAAAGCCGGATTTATTCTCGACAATGTTTATGTGATTGATGGATCGAAAAGATCAACCAAAGCAAATGCTTATTTTTCGGGATTAGGGAGCAAAAAAAGGATCGTACTTTACGATACATTGATCAACGATTTGGATACTGAGGAGATTGTTGCGGTTTTAGCACACGAAATAGGTCATTATAAGAAACATCACATTTATTTTGGATTGTTTTTTTCATTAATGTCTACAGCCTTTATGCTCTATATCTTTTCGTTAGTAAGTGGTAATCCAGCCTTTGCCAAAGTGCTTGGTTCGGATGTCCCAAGTTTCCAATTAGCAATTATCACATTTGGAATTCTTTATTCACCGCTTTCAGTAGTTATTGGCCTGGGAATGAATTACAGCTCAAGAATCTTTGAATATCAGGCCGATAATTTTGCAGCCGGAAATTATAAAGGAGAATACCTTGCCTCTGCCTTGAAGAAATTGTCAATTAATAATCTTAGTAATCTGACTCCACATCCTGCATATGTATTTTTCCACTATTCACATCCAACTCTTTTGCAAAGATTGAAAAACTTGCGGAAAACACCTAAATAATGCCCGTTTGACAAGTTTTTTGAACATGAAATTGATTATAATCTTAAAGAAATTGAAACTGGGAGGAGATTTTTTCCCATTATGATTTAGGTGGATTTGAAAATAGATGGAGGATATTGCTAATCCTGTGTTTTTTAATATCAGTGATTTAGCCAATTCATATTTAGAGAAATTCAAAGTTATATCAATTACAAATTGACTTATTAAGAAAGATTTGTATTTTTACCCAGGATAAAAAAAACGAAAATGAAACTTTTAGAGGGAAAAACGGCAATTGTTACCGGCGCATCACGCGGAATCGGTAAAGCCATTGCAATTAAATTTGCTGAAGAGGGGTGTAATATAGCTTTTACTGATTTGTTTTACGACGATATCGCAAAAGCCACCGAAACTGAACTTCAGGCTATGGGCGTAAAAGCGAAGGCATATGCTTCGGATGCTTCGAAGTTTGATGATACCCAGAACGTTGTGAATCAAATTATTGCAGATTTTGGATCAGTTGATGTTCTTGTCAATAATGCTGGGATTACAAAAGATTCACTACTGATGCGAATGACAGAAAGTCAATGGGATGCAGTCATTACTGTTAATCTAAAATCAGTGTTTAATTTTACCAAGGCTGTTCAGTCAGGAATGCTTAAACAGAGAAGCGGCTCAATTGTAAATATGAGTTCAGTGGTTGGTGTAAGTGGAAATGCTGGTCAGGCGAATTATTCGGCTTCGAAGGCAGGTATTATTGGATTTACAAAATCAATTGCCAAGGAACTTGGTTCTCGGGGTATTCGCTCGAATGCAATTGCTCCGGGATTCATAATTACTGAAATGACAGCAAAAATTCCTGAAGACGCCCGTAAACAATGGGAAGCTGCAATTCCGATGAAACGTGGCGGTTTACCTGAAGAGGTTGCCAAAGTGGCACTTTTTCTGGCTTCTGATCTCGCTTCTTATGTTTCAGGACAAGTAATTAATGTATGTGGCGCTATGAATACATAACATCCATTAGATTGAAATTCAATAATTCACAATCTTTTGATTAGTTTTGCCTAATGAGTTAATTTTAAAAAGAATAAGAGCGGAGGAATCCGCTCTTATTCTTTTTAAATGCCACACTTGTCGCTCTTAAATATCTGCGAAAATAAGAAAGGCCGGTAAAAGACCAGCTTTTCATGTTAAATTGTGCTTTGTCTTATTAGATGAACTTGAATCCAAGCGAGAAAGTTAAGGTATTTCCTTTGTTTACGAAACCACCAATCTTTCCTTCTGAAATATTTGAAAGTCCCCATTCATATCTACAATCCAGGGTGAACATACCAACATCAACGCCGGCACCTAACTGCCAGTCCCAAATGTTATTTTTATAATTTTTAGTGTCAAAAATAGGATCAGTAATGCCATAATTAATACTGCTGTTATTCATTACTACTGACATAGCTGGTCCGGTAAAAGCGCGAACTGATGCAAGTTTCAGATCAATCAGTTTAAATCCAAGTAATAATGGAACCTGAATAGTATTTAGTTTAACTGACTGATTAACAGTAGTGGTTCCTCCCGCTTGGTTCGATGATTGGCTATTTCTTACACAATACAGAAATTCTGGTTGAAGATAGACTTTCGTACCGAGCCGGGCAAAAACACCAATATTGTATCCTGATTTTGCATCCGATTTGAAATTGCTAAAGGTATAATCACCAGTATAATTATCAGTAGTGATCTTGCTTGAATTAATACCCCCTTTTATGCCAAGAGTGAAAGGCCCGATTGCAAATGACGACAGAACCAATGTCATTAAGGTAAAAGTCAAAATTGTTTTTCTCATGATATTAATTTTAAAGTTTAAACTTAATTCAAATTTAGGTATTTAATTCGGAAAATTAAATTTATTGAAAATATTTAACAGAATTAAGTAATTCGAATCAAATAATGTCGCATTATTTACTAAATATAATGATATACTACTTTGTATGGATTTTCTCCCAATCTTCCCTATACCTTCTCTATACCATGTCCGTATCAAGCTTTATTGCATATGTTGCATAATGTATGATTGGGAATTAGGTTCAGAAACCCTTAATTCGGCTTTTTGAAATCCGATAAATTAAATTTATGAGTAATTATATTCCACGCTCCTTGCAAATCGCTTGATATGCTTCATTTAGTTTTTGAAATTTTTCATTTGCAGCTTTTTGAACATCCTCACCTAAATAGCTCACTTTATCTGGATGATACTTTAATGCCATCTTTCGATATGCTTTTTTTATTTCATCATTCGTAGCTTGTTCATTAATTTCAAGAATATGGTAAGCCCAATCAGTTTTGGGAACAAACATTGCTTGAATCGAGCTATAATCAGCATCCGAAATGCCCAGTGTTGTTGCAATGTGATGAATTAGTTTAAGTTCTTCCGGATGTAATATTCCATCTGCATTAGCTATTCCAAACAGGAAATGAACAAGTTGCAAACGTGAAGAATGATCGACATATTTCCGGATCTGAATACATACATCGGTAACAGGAATATTCTGTTGGGTAAGATCTTTAAGAATGATCAATGCTTGCTTGGCTCCCTCTATCCCAAAATTTTGTTTCAAAAATTCTTTTACATAATCGAGTTCTGAGCGTAAAATTTTTCCATCCGCTTTTAAAACAGCAGTTACAAGTACGAGCAGACTGAACATATAATCACCCTGGGTAATCTGTACTTTTTTACCGGTTAAATTTTCCGGTTTGGAAAGTAGGTTATCTGCTTCGTCAAAAACCGAACCTAGAAAGAAACCTGCAAGTGCTCCCAGTGGCCCGCCAAGTGTGAATCCTAATCCTCCACCAATCCATTTACCAATTTTTGCCATCTGATCTGATCAATTTATCCAATTCAATAATCTGCGTAAACAATAATTTTTTGTTGTTATTTTCAATAATATAATCGGCCATCTTTACTTTTTGAACCTCCGGCATTTGATTTTTAATGCGCTGCATTACAAGGTCTTCAGATATATGATCACGCCTCATTACCCGATCAATCCGTACTTTATCATCGGCCAAAACTACTATATTCCGTTCGAAATCTGATGCATAACCGCTTTCGAAAAGAACAGCAGCTTCGTAAAGAATATAAGGTGCATCCTGATGGTTATCAGCCCATTTCAGAAAGATTTTCCGAATGGCAGGATGAATAATCGCATTTACATTTGCCAGTGCTTGCGAATCATTAAAAATAAGACTGGCTAATTTTTTTCGGTTAAGAATTCCATCAAATGAATAGATTTGCTTACCAAAAAGGTGAATAAGTTTTTCCCTGATGAGCAAATCGTAGTTCTGCATATTTTTTGCTTCAGCATCAGTATGAAAAACAGGAACTCCAAGTAATTTAAAGATTTCACAAACAGTTGTTTTGCCACTGCCAATTCCTCCTGTAATTCCTATTTTCTTCATTGAATCAAATCTTTCCGTTCAATAATATATTCCACATCTTTTGGAAAATAATCCACAGATAGAACCGTCTCCGGAACTTTATCCAGAAGTACCCGTAACTTTGATATCACTTCAGAACGATGTGAGTAATCGACAATAGCCCTGAAGCTACTATTTTTAAGTTTATTATATTGGCTTAATCCAATCCTGCAGTTAACTTTAACCTTTGCCGGAAAGGTTTTAATTAATAATGAGTCTGGTTGATTAATAATCACAATTGGAATTTCAAATTTAGCTTCTGTATATTGTTCAACGTCAATTTGTACAGTCACCTCGTCGAGCACTGACTTCAATTCAGGCAAAATAATCAAATCAGCCTTGCGCATGATCGTATGTGATAAATTTTTTAACTCAATCGGTTTGGTATAGATATATTTCAACGTATCCAAAATTTCCTGTGGCCCACGCACCAGAATTGACTCAGGCTTAACAACAGGTGGTTTCTGAAGTATAAATTCTTTTGCAAAAGTGAAATCAACTATAGGACGGATTTTTACTAGTTTCTCGATTATGCTGCTCACTTTGAATGAAATAGAATCTGGTCTGATACTAATAATCTCAATTTCGTTACTGATCTGCTTGGCAATTTCTTCCTTATGTCCATTCGTCGAAATGGTATATTTCGACATGAATTTATTTTCTAAATAATTATTTGTCAGTTCGTTAACATCCAAGAGTACAGGAGAAAATGCAAGGCTAAGTTTATATCTTAGTAATGTGTAACCAAACGCATCAACAGTGAGATCAAATTTATCTGGCAATTTACCTGTAAGATCTTTATCTTTTGGAAGATTAACATATCTAACAGGGACACTAATATGATCAGTATAATGTTTTTCGAGCGCATTGAGGAACCATAAAAACGAGGCTAATGCCAGGCAGGCTAAAAAGACAAATGCTTTTCCATTGCGAATAGCAGTAATTTCGGTTTTAAAATAGTCAATAACTCTTCTATGCATATGGACAGAGATCTATGAGTGAAGCAAAAAAAGGCCGGTTACCCAGCCTTTCAGAATTAGTTTAAAGTAGTTTCAATTATTTCTGAACCGGAGCATCCGACATATCTTTCAGAACAACGCTTTTGTCAACTTTAAGTTTAACGTTTAGAGCTACTTCAAGAATAATGATATTATCTTTAATTTCATCAATTTTACCATAAATTCCTCCTGTTGTTACAATTTTATCACCTTTCTGAAGTGCTGACCTAAATTTCGTCATCTCTTTCTGGCGCTTCATTTGTGGCCGGATCATGAAAAAGTAAAACACAACGATCATCAGACCCATCATCAATAGCATGTTCACTGACGATGCTCCTCCAGCAGGAGCCTGAGTGACAATAAATAAAATAGAACTCATTTTTCTGTATTTAAAAGGTTATTAAACTGTTTATTTTCTATATAAGCACCAATCTGCAATTCTTTTCGTTCACCTACCGAAGTTTCAATTGTCACTCCTTTTATCTGGTTGCCCCATTCACCAGCTGTATTGAAAATTAATTCAACTGATGAAGTTTCGCCAGGCTGAATAGTACCAGAATTATATTTAAAATCGATACAACCGCACGACTTTTCCACTTTATTTATTATTAATGGCGATCCTCCGGTATTTCTGAATATGAAAGAAAATGATACAATTTCACCATCTTTCAACGTACCAAAATTATGAATTTCCTTGTCAAATACAATTTTGCCTGGAGTCTTTTTTTCATGGGATATATTCTTTTTCAAAACCCCATTGTCTTGACTTCTACGGTTACCGCAGGATGTGGAAAACGATATTAAACAAATGATAATTAAATAATTAATTGCAATACTTTTCATCCTTCCAGCAATCCTCGTCCGGCTTTAATGATTTTACCCTCTTCGCGGAAGTCTTTGGTAATACGGTCAAGAACACCATTAATAAAAGTGCTGCTCCGATTTGTACTATAATATTTGGCAAGCTCAATATATTCGTTTAGAGTTACCTTCACTGGAATTGAAGGAAATTCCATGAGTTCTGTCAGCGCCAACTGCATGATTAATACATCCATAACAGCAACCCTATCAACATCCCAGTTCTTGGTATAATTTTCGATGATTTTCCGGTTTTCAGTTTCGTTGTTGATGGCCTTCCTGAATAATTTTGTCGTAAACTCTTGATCTTCTTCGTCTTTATATAGCGACATCAGGTATTCGTTCCGGTCGTTTTCACTTTTAAATTTCTTGATGGTTTTAATAACCATTGAAATTGCAAAATCGAGATCATCGTTCCAGTAAATACTTTGCTCTTCGAGTTCATTAAGCATTATATCATTATTTACCAAAATATTGCTGAAAAAATCCTCGCAAAAGCGACGATCATTTTGAAAATCATCGACTTCCGAGTTGATGTAACTGGTATAAAGATCCGACTCGATCATCGAACCATAAATGCCACGAATTAGATCGGGATAATTCGACCAAGTGAGTTTATTACGCGTCAAATAATCATTCAGACTTTTGTCCTCTTTCAGTCTGGTAATCAAACGGTTATTTATGAATCTAAGATTGGGGTTAAGATCATCTTCAGTTGGAAGATTCTTCATTTTACGTGATTCAATCCGCTCGTTTGCAAAATCGCTGATTTCACCAAGAATCGCAAATAGCAAATGGTACAAATCATATGTTTTTCTGATACTGAAATGGAGCTCAGATTCAGATTGAGTCATTGTTTTTTCGGGGGAAGATACATGAGCGTATAATATTTGCAGTACCTTGGTGCGGATAATCCTTCGACTAATCATGTTTTAACAGAACTGGTTTCTAATAAATTTCAGGGTACGAAAGTACAACAAATATCTGATTTGCTCAATTGTTTTCTATTGTTGATTCTTCCTCCGATTCAATCTCGGTCTCTGGTATTATATCCTCAATCTCCTCATCTTCTTCTACTTCTTTATCCCCTGTATCAGCCGGCGCCGATTTACGAAATAATAGGGCCAATACTAAACCAGAAATGCCCCCCCATAAATGCGACTCCCACGAAATTTCGGGTTTAAGCGGAAATATTCCCCAAAACATTCCGCCATATACTAACGAAACGATCATTGATATTGTTAAAAGTCTGATATTTAAACTGATTATTCCACTCAGGAACAGGAAAGAAGCAAGTCCATAAATAAGTCCACTTGCACCGATATGCAAAGCCTCACGGCCTCCTAACCATACAAAAACGCCTGAAAACAGGTAAATTAAAAGGAAAATCGTGTAAGCAGATTTCCTGTAAAAGAAGAATAAAGAAAATGTGAGAATGAATAATGGAAATGTATTGGCTATAAGATGATTAAAATTGGCATGAATAATTGGAGAGAAAAGAATTCCGCGTAAGCCCAAAAGGTCATGTGGTAGGACCCCCCAAGTTGAAAAGTCAAGATTAAATTCAACCTCAAAAAGTTTTACCAGCCACAATATAATGACAAAGAAACACGAGACGAAAAGTGAATGCCTTACAATACGTTTTTCAATATTGTATTGCTCGTCGGTATAAATCCCAGGATGATATCGCGAAAGCATTGGCATTCAGATCAGTGACAAATAGTTAAATGCATAAAACTTGATTTATAATGAGCCTCTTAAAATTGGCTATGTTCATGATAAAAAACATAGCTAATCCCCATTCCAATACGAAAATAAACTTTTATTCATTCAGCAATTTGCGAAGCAGTTTTGCAAAGTTAAGTATATCCTCTTCCGTAGTATCAAATGAAGTCATCCACCTAACTTCTCCTCTTTGTTCATCCCACATATAAAAGAAATATTCATTCTGTAGTAAGGGAATCAATTCTTTAGGAATAATTGCAAATATGCCATTGCCCTCCACAAGTTGAGTGATTTCAACTCCTTTAAGTTTTCTGACTTCTGTTTCAAGTATTTTAGCCATTCGGTTGGAATGTGCGGCGTTTGATTTCCAAATCTCATCGCGCAGGTATGGTACAAATTGAGCTCCAATAAATCGCATTTTTGAATAAAGTTGAGCAGCTTGTTTTCGGTAATATTTGCTGTGTAAAGTTAAAGCAGGATTTAAAAAAAGTACTGCTTCCCCAATCATCATTCCATTTTTTGTCCCTCCAAAAGAAAGAATATCAACTCCTGCATCTTTTGTGAATGCCCGAAATGGAAGTCCAAGGGATACCGCAGCATTTGAAATTCTGGCTCCATCCATATGAAGAAACATACCATGGCTATGAGCCAGGTCTGCTAAAACCCTGATTTCATCAACTGTGTAAACAGTCCCCAATTCAGAAACCTGAGTAATGCTTATCAATCCAGGTTGCGAATGATGTTCAAAACCAAATCCATGTAAATGTTTTTCAATTTGTTCCGGGGTAATCTTTCCGTTTTGTGTTGAAACAGGGATTAATTTACTTCCAGTAAATTTCTCAGGTGCACCACATTCATCGGTATGAATATGAGCAGTTTCTGCGCAAATTACAGAATGAAATGAATTAATACCAGATTGGATTCCGAGGATATTTGCACCTGTTCCTGTCAATACGATAAACACCTCTGTATCCTCGCCAAACTCCTTTTTAAACAAACACACTGCCTCATTTGTCCATTTGTCGTCGCCATAGCCGATTGAATGACCACTATTTGCGGACTCAATTGCTTTCAGAATTTCAGGATGGATTCCTGAATTGTTGTCGCTTGCAAACCCACGTTCTCTCATTATCAATTTCTTATAACTAAATACATACTAAAATTACAAACTGTAAACATGATTTATTATTATTAATCAAAAGTAATGTTTCCCATGAATATCTTTTAAGTTGAATGTTTTTAGTTTTCGACATTGGTGCAATCATTGTCATTTTCATAGCCAGAATAAATCTGTTCTGAAGAAACTCCGGATTTAGCGTCAGCAAATTAAAGAAGAATTTTTAAAATCGTAACCGTGCATAATGATTGTTGCAAAAGATTATGCGATTAAAAATATGCATATTTTTTGAGAAATAACCTGATTAACCGGGGTGAGATCGTCATTAGCCAATTCGGATCCAGGAAGGTGACAAACACTGAGAAACTCCTAAGCTTGTAATTGATATTGGGGTAATGATTTAGGTTCGGATGATTACCAGTTATGTTTCAGAAAGTGGAACCATTATTAAAGACTTAGTAAGTCAGAATTGAATTCATCAATTGATGTTTTACAACATGTTATAAATTCAAAATTTCAACATTATTTCAGAATTGTTAAAGCGAAATAATTATTTAATATTGTTATCTTTATCGTATGAATTTTTAAAGCTGAAGTCATGATCGAAATAGACTTAACCAGTAAGGAGCGACAAAAATCAGAAGCCAGCAAAAAACAGGAATGCCTTAATAAAAAACATAAGGAATATGAAAAAAGGTTACATCCGAATCATCCCGATTATGCTAAAAATTATATTTTAACCCTGCGTTTAAAAAATGAGGTCATTATAAATCCAATTTTGAATTATCCACCGCATACAGGCCATGAAATCGGGTATTCGATGGAAAATATATGGAGTATACGAAAAGGTTAAAGGCGAATCACCTAAATTATTCAAAATACAACTGTTTAGCTCATTGGCGGAAGAAGAGGATAATCTAAAATATAATTCGAAAAATCAAAAGAAAACTAAAAAGACTCCAAATGAACAATACAAAACTGCGCCAAAATTCGAAAAGCTTCGGTAAGAAACAACCCAAAGCTGCAAGTAAAACAGATTTAAACCATTATTCGAAAAAGGTTAACCCTTCAAACCCTATTTCGAACTCTGAATGGAAAAAAAAGAAGGTTGTCGATCCGTCTCCACCAGATAAACGAAGCTTACTTCCAGTGGACCGATATCATAAAAACATGTTGATAAATGTGAACGAACCGCATGAGTTTCTGAATCGTTATTACATGTTAAACCTTAAAGAGACAACAGAGTACAATAAAAAAACTGCTGAAGAAAACATGCAAATAATATCTGGAGCGACTGAGTATTTGCAGACAGCTAAATCTTTTAAAAAGCAACCTCCGAAAGAAAAAAAAACTAAAAAGAAATTAGCCTCTTTGACAAAGGTTATTAAAGTACACAAATCTGAACATCCCTTTAAACTTGAACCGGATTTGGGGTGCTTTCCTAAGATGCAATTGGTGGATATTGGCAGATTTAAGCAAATTAAAATTGAGCAACTTGTTTTTGGGACTTAATAATCATTTTTACCTTGTTCTGCAAAGGATTAAATCGAGGAATAGGTTTAATGAATGGCTCAATGATTTTTGGTATGGGTAATTTGATTTTATAATGATTGCTTGTGCCTATTAATGACTGTCGCCTTGCAGGCACGCTTACAAAGAAAATAAGCTATTATCATTATTTTTTTAATGGATTAGAGTCAAATAGTTAGCACTATCATGCAAGCTGCAAGTGCCAAATGCCAGCTGCTCATTACTTCATCCATTTGAAATCGGTTTGCAAAATTTTCCCTCACAATCCTTTATAGAGACAAAATTTTTAAGAAATTTTTCATTTGAAAAGGAAAGCAAGTTGAAGGACTAAACATTAAAAAATGAGCCTGTCATTTGCAAGATCCCGAAAAATTCAGCTATGAATGCGACGGCGTCAAATATGTCATATTCGAAGTGGCTAAAATGAAACTGGCCGATAATTTTTAGTCGGGGCTAATTGCTTTATGTTTCCCCAAAGGCAAGAAATCCAGCAGAATATTGGAACCTGCCAATATAGAAGGTAATGATCTTTCGTTCTGTGAAATTAGAATAAAGCCTTGTTTTCAAGGCTTTTTTTGTGGTCATCTCGCAAGGAACACGACATACAGGACTCTGCTATTTTAAATGTATTTTGAAATATTGATTTCGCATCAGATCCGCTTTACAAGAAAATAAATAAAACAGATTAGTAATGGTTTAATATTTGATTGAAAAATTAGTTTCTGCCGTATAAATTGTTTCACGTATATTATTGTATCATAGGTTATTAATGATATATTTCCGATTATATACGTTTATAATCGATTGTAAACGGATATATCCGGTTACACTCCGAATGAATACTTAGTATCTTCTATTTTTGAATTATTATTTTATTTAATAGCTATGATAATTTCTTATTTTAATCAGCATAAAACTGAACTCCGGCTTGAAAATTTAACTTATTCAGGTTTCATATGTCCTTACAGCAAAGAAAACTGTTTGCATATTGATTCATTATCCATGACCAGAACAGTAAATTGCAATGTTTGCAGTATAAACAGATATGATAAGAAAACAGAAAATGAGATAAATGTTTCAGCTTTTATCTATAACAGTAATTAGTTATGCCAAACAACTCTAAAACCAAAGTATGATGGAAATTAACCAGAATCTATCGGAAAGTGCACAACGGGATTTGGAATTGATTAAAAACGCCAGATCCGGAGACGAAAAAGCGTTTTCGAAACTCTTGAATCATTATAAAGGTGCAATTTATTTTATGATCCTTAAAATGGTTAATAATAAATTGGACGCAGAAGATCTTACTATGGATGCATTTGGAAAAGCTTTTGCCAATATTCATACGTACGAACCCAATTATTCCTTTAGTACATGGCTATTCCGTATCGCTTCCAATTGCGCTATCGATCATTTACGCAAGAAAAGAGTAGCAACAGTATCTTTGGAGCAATCTGACCAAAGTGGTATTAAAAATTTCAGAGAAATCATTTCCTCTACAAAATCAGACACAGATAACCCTGAAGAAAAGATTGTTAAGGTTCAAAATGCAATAATAATGCGAAAGACTGTTTCCAAATTAAAACCACGTTATCGCTCATTAATTGAAATGCGCTATTTTCAGGAATATTCATATGCTGAAATTGCCAAAGAACTAAATTTACCTTTAGGAACAGTTAAGGTACAATTATTCCGTTCACATGAAGAGCTGTATAATCTTCTGCAAAACACTGAAATGGCACATTAAACATGTCTGAAAAACAGTGTTAAAATTCTCAGGAACCAAGTTTTTTCGTGACTAATAGTCGTCGAAGTAGTGATCAAGGTCAGTCAAAAGTTAAAATTTTCAGTAATCATTTCAAAATATTTAGTGTGGCGAAATTGTAATTCCGGTTTATGTTCGCATTAAGACATCCTGTACAGACTAATAACCTACAGCTGATAATTCTTTAATCTCTACGGGCAAATTTCCAGCTACTTGCGACGAAAGAGAAAATTATTCCATCAAGATACCCCGTCTGCTTGCAGCGGGGAGATTCCTTCAAAAATAAAATGGCTGAATCTTAAATTATCAGCAAAAATATTATTTCCAAAGAGTTCGAGTAAAAGATACTATCCCAGTGTGAAAAATGTTGCTTTCTCCCTCAAGTTTGTGAAAAAGAATGAGAGCATGTATTTTTCTCACGTGCCGTTGCTGCAGTGTTGCGCTTCAAAATGCGTGATATAGGTATTCACGGCGCACTCCCAATTGATAACCAAAACAATTCTTCAGGTCACGTAACACCAATTCATATAAGCAATGAGAATAAATTGGTGTCGCATTCTCGTACACAAAATTCATAGACAAATTGCAAAAAAAAATGTCATAAAATACACATTTCATCGTCTCAACTTCGGGAATCACAAATTACCAAAATATTACTTTCATCATACCAACTTCGGTCTTTGTGTAATGTTTCTGTAATCTTTCTGTAATGTTTCTGTAACAAATATTACAGAAACATTACAGAAAAGTATCACAAACCTTATTTAAACTACAAAGAAGATACCGCTATTATAAGTACTACATTATATCCTTGCAATTACTTAGATGGTTTCATTGAGTAGAATAGTAAAAATGTTTCACTGCAAAGACGATACTCTATGATCGCCCCTTAAACTAAGGATTACGGCAGAAATCTTATTCAACACCACAGGATTCTGTAGATTTATTTTGGCAAGAGTTACCAGCAACTACAATGGGTAGCCCTTCCGAGCAACCAAAAATGTGGTACGACCCAAATACCCCGATGAGAAATACCTTATTATTGCCAGTCCCAAAATAGCGGTTTGGGAAACAACAATGATTTCCATTCGATGTCAGACCAGATTATTTGCGGCATTGGCATTTTAAATCTTTGTCTGAAATTTATGTGCAAATTCATGCTGAACCAATAATTCGGATAAACTTCGACTGGCACAGCATTATTTCTTTCGCGGCATATTTCAGCCGACCTGCCAGATCTTTTTTTATGCTACTTTAAAAGGGGTTGCCTATTCTCCCTTAGCAACTTGAATGCCCTTGGTGGACATACAAGTGCTGCTGTAAGTGATGTCAAATCTATAGTCCATGCGATTAAATCTTTAAAATGTTTACAACCGGTTCTGATACTAAAGAACCGGGTTTATCTATTTATTTGTTAGATGGTAAGGGTAGTAAATTTGTACCTGTAAGGGTCGTCGAATTCATTATCATAAAGGAATAGCTGGCCAAATCAAGTCCTCAGTATGTTATCGAAATAGGTGAGTATGTGCGGAATAATATTCTCCTTGTAAAACCTCTTTGATGCTTATTTGTTGAATGTTGTATATGTTTGAAAGGCAAAATATTTTCCTGTAAAAATATGTTTTGTTTATGGCTTTTTAGTATATTACAAGCCTTGTAATTGTATTTTGTAATTCATATATGTATTAACTAATTCATTTTCGGATGATAAAAAAAGATAAGGCGGTTGTAAATATCGTATGGATGCGCCGCGATTTAAGATTAGAAGATAACACTGCTCTTTTTCATGCGTTAAAAACACGAGAAAATGTTTTGCTATTGTTTATTTTTAATCCCGACATTCTTGAACAGCTTGAAATACGTCCGGATTTCAGAGTGAATTTTATTTACAAAACACTGGTTGAAATTAAAGAGTCTCTTGAAAAAATCGGATCAAGTATTTATATTGCCCATGGAAAACCGCAGGATGTTTTCAAAAAAATGGCTACTGAATTTCATATTTGTAGTGTTTATACAAACAGAGATTACGAACCATACTCGATTTTGCGAGATCTAAATGTAGAAAGATTTCTGAAAATCAATAAAATAGAATACCATTCCTACAAAGACCATGTGCTTTTCGAAAAAGATGAACTCGTGAAAGATGACGGAAAACCATATACAGTTTTTACTCCATATAAAAATAAATTTCTCGAGAAGTTTAACAAAGAGATGGTTCGTACATTAAATACAACTCAGTATTTTCATAATTTCATTCGGATTAAACCACTTCCAATGATGAGTATTGAAATGCTTGGTTTCGAATCTGTTAATATTACGTTTCCATCAAAGTCATTGCCAAAGACCTTATTGGAAGGATATGCGGCCAACAGGGATTTTCCTGCCCGAAATGGTACTTCAAAGTTAAGCGTTCATCTGAGGTTCGGCACTGTCAGCATTCGCAAAGTTACAGCGCTTGCACTTTTACATTCCGAAACTTTTCTTTCCGAACTTATCTGGCGCAATTTTTACAGTCAGATTCTTTGGTATTTTCCTCATGTGGCTACAAGAGCATTTAAACCGATTTACGATAATATTCGATGGGAAAATAATCTTGATCATTTTAATGCTTGGTGCCACGGAATGACCGGTTATCCGATGGTCGATGCAGGAATGCGTGAACTCAATCAAACCGGATTTATGCACAATCGGTTAAGAATGGTAACCGCCAGCTTTTTGTGTAAGCATCTATTGATTGATTGGAGGTGGGGAGAAGCTTATTTTGCCGGTAAACTTAACGACTACGAGCTTGCCTCGAACAATGGTGGTTGGCAATGGGCCGCAGGTTCGGGTTGTGATGCGGTTCCTTATTTCAGAATCTTCAATCCTGAATTACAAGCCAAAAAATTTGATCCTGATGCTGAATATATTCTGAAATGGGTTCCTGAATTTGGAACAATCGAGTATCCGCAACCAATTATTGAACACCGCTTTGCACGTGAAAGAGCTTTGAAAAGATATGCTCATGGAATGAATTTTGCTGAAGAATAAGAACGAACAGTGAAATATTGACTTGAAATTCCTGGAAGTAGGTTGTTGAACGTCTCATTCTCCAATAGCAAACTTGTGGAAGCAGTTCAACTGTTATTTCATTGTCAAATTGGAATTAAGCTGGTATATACTCTTATATCTCAATGATTTTTATGAATTTGTTGCGATTCAGGTAACCTTTGATGATTACCCGTATATCGCGGTTATCGTTATATTTTTGAATACAATCGTGAAGAAACTCTAAATTATTTGAAGTGCAATCGGTTGATAAATAACCAAATCCTACATAGCGACCACTTGAAATTTTGATAATTGCATTTTCGTTGTTTGTACGGCCCTGATCAATCACAAAAAAATTAGGTGAACGGTATTGAAGCGCGTGGATGGATTTATTAACGCGTAAATTGTAATTCGTTGCGCTCTCAAGACCAGTACATGCACCCTGGCAATGATGAATTTGCGCCTCGAAGCACTCACCTGAGCAGTTTTCAAGATGGCACAGTTTTTTACAGAGTGCGTACTTATCGGCAAGATTATGCAGATATTCAAGACCTTCCTGTTGAAAGTGAAAAGTAGTTAATGGAATATCTTCTCCCTCAATTGGATTGATTTTTAAATGAAGGTATCCATCCGAATCCTCATAAGAGAACAAACCAAAGTTAAAAGCGGATCGACGCTGGCTTCGGTTGTATAGGGGTTTGTGTTTCTTAATTTCAGACGATTCGAGCAAAAGTGCGACAAGTTCACTACCGGTCTCTTCCCATGATACATCTGCAATTTTATCACGCATTTCAATCGCCTTTTTTGTTTGCGAATTGCTAAAATGAGTTAACACGCGTTGATGTATATCTTTACTTTTCCCTACATAAATGATATTTCCATGGGTGTCGTAAAAATAATAAACTCCGGTTTTTCCGGGAATTGCGGCTATTTTATCTGCTGGCAGGGGATAGGTTTGTTTAACGAAAAGTGACGATTCAAGCAGATTATTCTGACCTAATAAAATATCGAAAAGTTTTGCGGTGGCTAAGGCATCGCCAATTGCCCTGTGTCTGTCGGTAATCTGGATTCCCAGATCAGAACATATATTCCCAAGCGAGTAGGAGCGATGTCCTGGCAGTAGTTTTCGACCAAGTTTAACAGTACATATCGTTTTCCGCTTAAAATCGTACCCTAAACGTTTAAACTCCTCCTTAACAAATGTATAATCAAACTGTGCGTTGTGAGCAACGAAAATTCTTCCTGCAGTCAGTTCAACAATTTTTTTGGCTACTTCGTAAAACTTTGGAGCACTGGCAACCATATCATTGGTTATTCCAGTAAGTCGAGTGATATTCCAGGGAATATTACATTCCGGATTAATTAATGTGGTATAGGTCTCTGTTACCGCCTCTCCGTTATGAAGAACAATGGCAATTTCGGTGATCTTTCCGTAAGTGGCGCCGGTTCCGGTTGTTTCTACGTCAATGATGGCATACATGGTATGCAAAGTTAATTATTTGGTACATTCGTCCAATCAATATTTCGAATGAAATAATGAAAAGTAACATACACCTTTTTGAATCTTTGGAATCACAAATATTTTTAAAATAATGGAATACAATAATTTAAATAAATATCTTGATTTGGCCATCAATGCCGCATTAAAAGCGGGAAGCAAAATAATGGAAGTTTACCAATCGGGAAATTTGGGGATTGAACAGAAAATTGATCTTTCGCCCGTTACAATTGCCGACAAAGCTGCAAGTAAAATGATCGAAGAGTTATTAAATTCGTCAGGACTACCATATTTATCAGAAGAAGAGACATTTAGTTCATTCGAGGAGCGCAGCAAATGGGAATTATTCTGGTGCGTTGATCCGCTTGACGGAACAAAAGAGTTTATCCGTAAAAGCAGAGATTTTACTGTAAATATAGCTTTAATCGATCGAAGTGAACCCATTCTTGGGATTGTTTATTTACCTGCTTTTGACTGCCTCTATTTCGGAGGGAAGGGAATTGCTTCACGGAAATATGAAAACGTCGAAAAAGCTTCAGTATCCGAAATTATTGAAAATTCAGTACAACTTCCTATTATGCAAGCAAATAATAAATTTGTAATACTTGGAAGTCATTCACATTTAGATGATGCAACGAAAACCTATTTTGAAAACATCATTGAAGAGAAGGGGAGGGGAAACGTTGAAATTCTTATCCGTGGAAGTTCACTTAAAATGTGCCTGTTGGCAGAAGGACTTGCAGATGTTTATCCACGCCTTAGTCATATCATGGAGTGGGATATTGCTGCAGGTCAGGCAATCTGCGAAGCTGCCGGCTGTAATGTTGCGGACTGGACTGGAAATAGGCTGATTTACAATAAAGCCGATTTTCACATGCCATGGTTCAAAATCGACAGAAACCAATAACGAATGGATAATCAATGCAAAGATCAAAAAGTAGAATGAATATAGCAGATCCGTCTTAAATTTGATTTTCAACATGAATCCGGATCATGCGATAGATCTCAATAACGCTGTCGTTTTTTGGAAGTGAGTCGTAAATATGACGAATATACTGCTTTTGATTCAGTATCTGAAAGCTCTTTTTAAAATGAAGATCGAAAATCCATGACATCTGGAAAATAAGAAAATCGTTAAAAGTAACAATATCAGATCTATTTGGAATTCCACCTTCTATTATAGTTTTCGAAAATGAATGCGTAACAATTGGTTTTTCCGAAAGGGCAAGTTCAATTGCCATATTGGGTTTTCCACCTTTACGTGTAATATATTCAGATGTCGAACGCCATGAGTCTAATTTGTCAGCATCACGTAAAAGCTTAACATAGAAAAGTATGGCTTCCCCATCTTTTTTAGGAAGTTCTGGCTTATTGTGATTTTTAATAACTTGGATTATAATGTTTTGAGTTGCTTCGTCAAGCTCTTTAAAGACCGGACTGGTTTTCAGGTATTCAATACTTGCTTCTGCATGATCTGTAATTTTACTTTCAGAATTTTCAGGAAGAAGTAACCAAAATCGACCAATATCGTGGAATTGCGCGACAATTTCGGCCACATGCTTCTCGTTTTCGCTAAGTTCGAGTGAATCAGCCAGGATTAGTATATTCTCAACAACTCTATTTGTATGAAGTAATATTTTTTCAATCGTTGGATTTGTATTGTATGGAGTATGTTTAAAGGGAGTTACATAATCCTCAAAAGCTTTTCGTAATGTAGAAATCAATTCACCAGGCACCATATCATTAAGATTTAGGTTTGTTACAAAAATAGTATTTTCGATCCGAAACACGATACAAGAGAAAGAATTTAGAGCTGGAATCGAAAAACTTAACATTGAAGAATAAAACTATCAATTTGCACCTAAATAACTACAGACGATATTCTGTTTGGAGAATATTATTACTTTTGTAACCGCCTTCAGAAATGGCCCCATAGTTAAATGGATAGAATGGAGGATTCCGGTTCCTTTGATCTGGGTTCGAATCCCGGTGGGGTCACTAATGCCGCTGTAATCAATTGATTTACAGCGGTATTTTTTTCATACATACAATAATACATACATCAAATTAGTCTTAAAAAGCTGTTCATTGATTATTTTACACCTTAATTGTGTATAGAGAACTCATTCCTGATATAAAGATTAAACATCAAAAAACTATTCTTATTTACCAGCTTTCAATTGGTGTTGCGTTTACTTGATCAGGTTATTCTGCACCTTTTAATAAAGGAGTATGTCAAAAAAAATAAATACAAGTTTATCAGGATGATTGACCAATAGGTTAAAAACATCCCAAATTCTTGTCAATAATTCCTTAACCATTACTTGATCGGTAAGCAACAATGGGTTGAATTGCAAGATTACTTTCTCCTTCCCAATCATATCAGAAAGACTGATGAAAGTTTTATTCTGAGAAGCGCAAAAAAGACATAAACACATATAGTCAATTGTATAAGTAATTCTTAGGGCATGAATAGTGAATGTTTCTATATTTCGATAAAACTCCAAATAAATCGCGAAAACTGCAAAGGAGCATCCTGAATTAATTGAAAATTACAGACAGCAAATTAAATTTAAACGCCTATTAAAAACGAAAACAGATGAAAACACCAAGACCAGTTAATCAGAAATCAATTTATCACAGTTATGGTGATCTATATGAGAAACTTATGAATGATGAAATCCCTCTCGAAAAGGCTTCACTGGCAAGCGGTGTTTTGGCAGGGATGAACAAGACTTACGCGCTTGAGATTAAAAGGGCGCAGGTTGAGTTTGCGCTACGGGATAGTAATTCGCAGCCGACAGAAATCAGGATACTTGAGGTTGAAAAAGCTTTTGATAATTTGGTGAATAATCATGAAAGCATGGGCTATTTGGGACAAAATGGTGATAAAAGGTAGGATATAAATATAGAGGATTCAGCCGCTTCGAGCGATGAAAAGCCATTCGAGGGTCTGGGAGTTGTCAATTGCCCTTCGAGGGTCTTCAAGAGGGTAAAAGCCCATCGAGGGTTTGGGACCGCCTGAAGGGCTTGCGACTGCTGGATGCGGACACCGGCTGTATATTTGCTAATCAAGGAACGCTATTATATTGCTTTCCTGAGAAAACACGCCGATATATGATATTTATCACTTTAGACCATCAATAAAAATACATTTTCCAATAGAAATCACCTAAAAAAACCTGAATTTTCATTTGCAGTATTGATTTATTGTTTATTTTTACGAAATGTAAAGAACTGATATTCAATTACTAATTTCCTAATAGCTTAGAAAATATTGACAAACATCTTTGACCCAACCAGCAAAAGGTGGGTTAGCCGTGTATTCAAGTATTGTATTTCCTTGTTGATCAATTTTTGCGTGTTTATTTTTCTTGATTTCTTTAAATGAATTAAGATGTAGGGAAATAAATTTGATATCATTTACTGACATGCATTGCATCTGCTCTGAACTAATCTTATATAAATAATAGTCTACTGAATTTGAATAGGATATATTGGTTGCCATAAGGGAATTTCCAATTTTTCCTGTTGAAGAAACTTCAATATGTCCCGTTGGACTATAAAAAGTATTAGATCCACTCGCAATCCTGTTAAATCGTTTGCTATAAGGGGATAATAATATATTGTCTCCATTTTTCATCAGCATGGACAAGTTATGTTTCTGATCCAGGCTATCAATTGGTAAAACATAATATTGAAAAACGGCATAGTAATTACCTGCATCTTTAATCATAATAATATGGCCAAATGTAGTCCATGATGCGAAAATTTCAATTGGGATTGTACTTGTTTCAATATTTATATTATATTTTTCTGCCAAAGCTTGAATATAAAGATCCTTTTCTTTTGCTATCAGCTTAAATTTTTCTATGGACTTATTTTGCGCTTTAAGGTTCATATTTACAGTACATAAGACTACCATTAAAATATAAATGCTAATTTTCATTATTAATATATTTACTGTTATACCTACTCTTTAAAGGATTTTCGGTATCCTCCTGTTTTCTGAATGTGAGCTAATGAACTATTAATCAATATCAACCTGCTTTAAGCAAAGTAGCAATTCTATAAAAATTATAATCTGAAAATTACTTTATTGATTTAACCATTCATGGTTTGAATAAACATATTTAGCTCCATTAAACCGGCAGGTTGTTCCCTCTCCAAAAATGCCAGCTTTGTTTTTTTCATAATACATTACTGAACCATTTTCAAATTCAATATCAGTTGTATTTGTTTTATAAGATCCTGTAAAACTTATAGTTCCACTATCAAGAAAGGCCGTAGTTTCGCTGTAATCTACTTTAGCCCCATTTATTTTTACCTGGCCTCCAGCTATACCCATTTGAATGAAAGGACCTACCAGTATTTTTATTTTACCAGAAACTAAGATGTCTTTTACTGTATCCTTAAGTTGAATAGCGCGGATAGTACCTGGTGCTCCATCGATTTTAGGCAATCTGTTTTCAAAAGCCTCTTGTTTTTCAAAAGCATTAGGATTATTCGAAAGCTCAATTTTTAGAGGGTGCGCCTGATTTACAATAATATCCTTGTGGACACGTTTACCAGTAAAACTACTTGTATTTAATTGATCAATAGTTATTTTTAAGATGCAATAATTTATTGCATCAGTAGCCTCCTTTACCGATATTGATTTATCATTTTTTTCCTGAGACAAGCAATTGTCAATTAAAAGTGTGCCAATAATTAAACACATCATTAATCTTTTCATGTTGTTTTCTCCTTTTCTTTGGTTTAAAATAGATTTCGTTTTTACAGTTACAATTAAGTAGTCCTTTTGTCATGAGCGCTAATGTTCTCCAAATGCAGGCTGGGCGAGTCTAACCAAACTATTCCAGCAAAGTACATTTTATCAAATGATTAAATTCATGTCATCGAAGCTATGAAACGCAGTTTGCGTGTATTTGCTTATCTGCGGAAAAAATATTTTCAGTTTAAATGATTTATTTGTGATTTCCCATTTTTAAGATTTTGCGTTTAGTTTTCAAATAGGCACCAATGATTGAAATAATTTCAGGTGCCTTTTATTTCACGAAATATTCAAAACGTTAAGTTAATACCATTCAAAATTGCATAGGATTGTTTTATTAGTCGTATGATAACCGATTATTTCCGATTATACACGGCTAAAAACGATTAAAATTCAATATCGAATAGAAATACGAAGGATAACTTCGACAAGTTTAAATAGCCGGTAACGATCTTCGTCAATTGAAGGATTGACCCGAAATTTTCATAGTCGTAATTTTTTAGTGCAAAACCAATCAAGCACTATACTGAAACATGTTAAATTGGTAAGAAAACGACTATGCAGTAATATATTATGCGGTAAGCCTTCATCTAAATTCAAAAGAATAAACATGCCAATATTGGTTTGTTCACTTCACAACATGATTATTGATGTCGCATTATATATGGCTAAAAAATCAAATTACTAATAAAAGAAAGGTTGCTGTGAATTATAACTGAATTTATTACTTTTAGAGTATATTTTTCAGGGGTTGCTTTTAGTTTACTTCGGTCTTATATTCCTCGTCGACAACTAAACAACTTGAAATTCAGACAATATCTTTATTAATTAATCATATGGCAAAAATTGTTGTTTTGGGTGCGGGTATCTCAGGGCATACTGCAGCTGCATTTCTAAAGAAAAAACTTGGTCGGGCGCACGAAGTTGTTGTTGTCAGTCCTGGCGCTTATTACCAATGGATACCTTCGAATATATGGGTAGGTGTTGGGAAAATGACCATCGATCAGGTGAGGTTTAAACTCCAGCCTGTTTATGATCGTTGGAAAATTGACTTCCGGCAGGCGAAAGCTACAGCCATTTTTCCCGAAGGTGATCAAACGATGGACCGGCCTTACATTGCGATTGAGTACACGGCTGAGTCCCGGCGTGGTGAAAAAGATAAAGTTGATTACGATTACCTCGTAAATGCTACCGGACCTAAACTCAATTTTGAAGCTACAGAAGGGCTGGGTCCGAATAAATTCACTCATTCAGTGTGCTCGTGCGATCATGCAGTAGCTACATGGGGTGCCCTTCAATCCTGCTTGTTAAGAATGGAGAAAGGGGAGAAGCTTCGTTTTTTGATCGGCACTGGACATCCTACTGCTACTTGCCAGGGTGCTGCTTTTGAATATGCTCTCAATGTTGCCTACGAGATAAAATCACGTGGATTGTTGCACATGGCCGAGATCACCTGGATTTCGAATGAATATGAGTTGGGTGATTTTGGTATGGGTGGAGCGTTTATCAAAAGAGGCGGATATGTCACTCCAACAAAAGTTTTTAGCGAATCTATTTTTGCTGAATATGGCATTCGTTGGATAAAACGTGCAGGTGTATCAAAAATAGAGGAAGGACTTGCTCATTATGAGACCCTCGACGGACAGTTGCATACCCAACCGTTCGATTTTGCTATGCTCATTCCGGCTTTTGCGGGCGTAGGGTTAAAGGCGTTTGATAAAGCGGGTGAAGATATTACCGCAAAACTTTTTGCACCAAGTGGCTTTATGAAAGTGGATGCCGATTATTCGGGTAAAGCATTCGAAGATTGGTCGGTTGACGATTGGCCATCGGTTTACCAGAATCCTAATTACACGAACATCTTTGCAACAGGAATTGCCTTTGCACCGCCTCACCAGATTTCAAAACCAATAAAAAGCCTAAATGGAACGCTTATTACCCCTGCTCCGCCAAGAACAGGAATGCCATCGGGAGTTATTGGTAAAATTGTGGCACTTAATATTGTTGATCGGATACTAACAGGTCGCACTGTTTTTAAACACAAAGCTTCGATGGGTAAGATGGGTGCAGCCTGTGTTGTTTCAGCTGGCTTTAGCTTGCTGAAAGGTAATGCCGCTACAATGACGGTCTTTCCAATCGTGCCCGACTGGCAGAAGTTTCCCGAATGGGGCCGTGATCTCAACTACACAATGGGTGAAGCAGGTCTTGCAGGGCATTGGATCAAGTTATTTCTGCATTATATGTTTATTCACAAGGCAAAAGGGTACCCTTTCTGGTGGCTTTTACCTGAATAGATCTTTGATTTTCAATAATTAAATAAAACTAAAGTGATGGCAAAAAATATAGTTCGCGGATATTACGATGAATCCTATCCGCCAATACCAACCGGAGCAACTCGCTTCTGGCGCCGTAACCTGCATTGGCAAGCCTGGCGTTTCATTGTTCTCAACCTTAAAATTATGCGAATTATTGTGGGAGGGCACTCATAGTATATTAATTTTTGGTTTAAATGATTAAAAAATAAAAAATAAAAAATTTCAAAGGAAATTGTTTATTTTTGTTTCGTAAAAATACGAAATGATATAATTAATGACAGTCAAAGTAAAATATTTCACAGATAACCAAGAGAAGCTGGCTCGCTATGGTAAGGCACTTTCGCATCCTGTAAGGGTTTTTATTCTCGATTACCTTGCAAACAATATCAATAAATGTTGTTACAGCGGCGATATGGCTGAAGAATTGCCAATTGCCCGTTCAACCCTTTCGGAGCACTTAAAAGAATTAAAGAAGGCAGGATTGATCCAGGGCGAAATAAATCCACCCTACATCAAGTATTGTATTAACCGCGAAAATTGGCAGGAGGTTCAACAAATGTTTGGTCTTTTCTTTAAACGATAAAAAAATTTGAATATATATTTCGGGAATATCCGAAATGAAAAAACAATAATAGATATGAATATCAAAATTTTAGGTACTGGTTGTTCCAAGTGTAAAACACTCGAAAAACTAACGCGTGAAGTGGTAGAACAATATGGAATCGAAGCCACCATTACAAAAGTGGAAGACATTGTTGAAATCATGAAGTATGGAATCATGTCTACTCCTGCTCTGGTTGTTGACGAAAAAGTTGAAATCAAAGGTCGGGTTCCGTCAATTGATGAAATCAAAAAAATCTTAATCAAATAAAATAGACACAATGAAAAAAATTATTCTTTTCGGTTTTACCGTAATGTTGATGAGCGGTCTTTTTTGTAATGGTCAAACGGCAAAAAAAGAAACCAAAAGCGCAGCATCAGCTAAGGTTGAAGCCTATTATTTTCACATGTCGACACGATGCGTTACCTGTAAGGCAGTAGAAGCAGAGGCAAAAAAGAATTTGGAAGCTCTTTATGGAGATAAAGTGACTTTTCAGGCAGTCGATATTGAAGATGATGCAAGTAAAGCGATAGTTGAAAAGCTGAAGATATCCGGTCCAACGCTTTTACTGGTTAAGGGAGATACTAAAATCAACCTTACCAACGAAGGATTTATGTATGCCATGAATAACCCTGAAAAATTTAAGTCGATTATTAAAGAAAAGGTTGACGGCCTCTTAAAATTGTAGTCAATGGAATTCCTGACGAATCTTTTGGACAATAGCACCATGCCATGGCTTTCGGCTTTGGTGCTGGGTTTAATGACTTCAATTAGTCCGTGTCCTTTGGCAACAAACATCACTGCGGTTGGATTTATCAGTAAGGATATAAAGGACCGTAACCGGGTTTTTGTCAATGGACTGCTTTACACATTAGGTAGAGCAATATCCTACACTGTAATTGCACTTGTTATATATTTTGGAGCTGATCAATTTAAGTTTTCGGGTTTTTTCCAGGCTTACGGTGAAAAGATCTTAGGCCCGTTACTGATAATTATTGGTCTGTTTATGCTCGATGTGATCAAAATAAAATTTCCAGGCATGAGCAGACTAACCTCCAAAATGGAGGCAAAAACAAAATGGGGATATCTTGATGCCATTTTGCTCGGTATGGTTTTCGCATTGGCTTTCTGTCCATACAGCGGAGTTCTTTATTTTGGGATGCTTATTCCCATGACAGTTGCAAGTGCATCCGGGCTTTATCTTCCCATCGTTTTTGCACTGGCTACCGGAATTCCGGTGATCATATTCGCCTGGATATTGGCCTATACTATATCGGGAATCGGCACTGCCTACAACAAAATAAGAACCTTCGAAATCTGGTTCAGACGGGTCATTGCAGTACTGTTTATTATGGTTGGTATTTACTATGTAGTCAGACCATTTATTTAATGGAAACCAATACGATGAGCAAAATAATCTGTTATTGCAAAAATGTAACTAAAGCTGAATTGGAGAAAGCAATAGAGAAGGGTATTAAAACTGTCGATATCCAAAATATGACAGGTGCATGTACAGGCGGCCAATGCAAAGAAGTAAACCCTTCAGGAAGATGTTGCTCCGAAGACATTAAGGTATTTTTAAACGATAATAATTCAAAAGTCGATAACCATTGTTGTTGCAAGTAAAAAAATTTAAAAAGTCATTTCGTGTTTATTCGAAATGAAAAAATAGTCATTATGAAGTTGAATAAGAATATACTATTCCCATTGCTGCTCCTGCCAGCCTGGTACCTGATTTACCACAACCTGCAGCCCATGACCGATTGGATCATTGATTCAGAATTGGGACTGACAAATGGAGCTCATTTCACTGAGGCAATACGGTTTTTCGTTTTCGAGTTTCCAAAAGTTATGCTTCTGCTAACGCTCATTATCTTCTTTGTCGGAATTATCCGAACTTACTTCACCCCTGAACGAACCCGTAAGGCACTTGAAGGAAAAAAAACATTTACCGGTAATGTAATGGCAGCAAGTCTGGGAATTGTTACCCCGTTTTGTTCGTGTTCTGCCATCCCGCTATTTTTAGGATTTGTTGAATCAGGTGTTCCACTTGGTGTCACATTTTCCTTTCTGATTGCTTCCCCAATGATCAACGAAGTATCCATCATTCTTTTGTATGGCATGTTTGGCTGGAAGGTTGCAGCCATTTATGTAGGAACCGGATTGGCAATTGCCATTATCGCCGGATGGATTATTGGTTTGTTAAAGCTCGAAAAATGGGTAGAACCATGGGTGTATCAAACACATATGGGCGAAATCGGATCTGAAGAAGAAAAATTAACTTTTGTCAAACGGATCAATCTTGGATATGATGCAGTAAAAGAAATTGTTGGTAAAGTCTGGATTTATGTGGCTTTGGGCATCCTAGTTGGTGCGGGTGCTCATGGATATGTTCCTGAAGAATTTATGGCTGCCCTAATGGGCAAATCTGCCTGGTATTCCATTCCACTTTCCATTCTGATTGGTATTCCCTTGTATTCAAATGCCGCTGGAATCGTCCCGATTGTGGCAGTACTCATTGAAAAAGGGGCATCGCTTGGAACTGCTCTGGCATTTATGATGGCAGTGATTGGTTTATCGCTTCCGGAAATGGTGATCCTGAGAAAAGTATTGAAACTCCCGTTAATATTCACCTTCATAGGCATTGTAGGAGTTGGAATAATGATAGTCGGATATTTGTTTAACTATATTTTTTAAGAAAATGAAGATAAAAGACAAACCAACATTGCAACAATCACCTATTGATTTTAAAAAATTTTCAATGGTGTTGATTTTACTAATAAGCATCTTGTCAAATAACTATGCACAAAATACGCATCAAGATAACCAGAACAAAAATGCAATTAAATACAAAGTAACCTTTATTGAGCTTGGTTCGATACGCTGTATTCCCTGCCAGAAAATGCAATCCGTAATGAAATCCATTGAAAAAAAATATAGCAATCAGGTAAAAGTAGTATTCTATGATGTATGGACGCCAGAAGGTAAACCATATGGAAAACAATACGGTATTGAGGCGATTCCTACCCAGGTCTTTTTAGATGAAAAGGGGAAGGAATTCTCAAGGCATGTGGGTTATTTTCCCGTAGAAGAATTGATAAAAGTATTGCAGTCAAGGGGAGTTAAATAGTCTCATTTTCAAATTAGTAAATTGGTATATTATAAAACAAAAAACAGGTATTAACTTTTAATTGTTACGGTTATGAAAACAAATTCTTGAGGTTTTATCGGCGGTGGGCGGATCACCAAAATTTTTCTCCAGGCTTTTGCGAACAAGAAAGTTGAATTCGAAATGATCATGGTTTACGACACTAATACCGATGTATTAAGCACATTAAAACTACAATTTCCTCAAATCACGGTTGCTAAAACGCTTCAGCAGGCAGCATCGCAATCCATTGTATTTATTGCCTTACATCCACCGATTATCATGGAAACACTCGACAAAATTGTTGAAGTCGTTTCCAATGATGCATTAGTGATTTCGCTTGCTCCGAAGATCACAATTGCCACAATTGCATCTAAACTGAAAACCTCAAACATAGTTCGAATGATCCCAAATGCAACATCTTATATCAATGAAGGTTACAATCCTGTGGCGTTCTGGTCCGGTTTTGATCAAAACAAAAAACCGGTTATAATTGATATGTTCAAATTATTGGGGAATACCTTCGAAGTAGCAGAGTTCAAACTCGAAGCATACGCCATACTATCAGCAATGCTACCCACCTATTTCTGGTTCCAGTGGAACGAACTAAGCAAACTTGGAATTCAAATGGGTTTGAGTGAAGAAGAAAGCAAAACATCTGTTCAGCATACTCTGATGGCTGCGATCAATTTGATTTTCGAATCGAAACTTACGCCCGAACAGGTGATGGATTTAATTCCTGTAAAGCCTATTGGCGAAAATCAGGCACAGATTTGCGAAATCTATCAGTCTAAATTAATGGGATTGTTTGAAAAGATTAAGCCATAGGCCTCATAAATTTTTATTTTGAACATTTGTTCAAAATAATTTGTTTTGTGAACATATGTTCGTTATTTTTGCAACGAATTAGATAATATGGGACGTACCAAAAAAGACAGGAGAATTCAGATGGCCCCCCACTTTAATGGGTTTAAACCACAAGGGATTCAATGCAAAACCGGCGAAGATGTAAGCATTAATTTTGAAGAATACGAAGCGATTAACTTATGTGATTATGAACTGCTAACACAGGCGGAAGCAGCAAAGTTGATGAATGTTTCTCGGCCGACTTTCACCAGAATATACGAAAGTGTCCGCCGGAAAATAGCAAAGGCTTTTATAGAAGGTAGTTCCATTTATTTTGAAGGTGGGAATGTAGCAATGGCTTCCTGGTATAGATGCACACAATGCAAAATAAACTTTACCCTAAGGGAGAATGAAGACAAGTTTTGTCCATTCTGCAAATCTCAGGTAATAATCGAAAACAACTAATATCATGATAATTGCTATAGCTACAAACGAAAACAATCTTCAAGCCGTCGTTGACCTCCACTTTGGAAGGTGCACCTGGTATTGCATGTTTGATACTGAAAACAGGAAAAATTCATTTATTGAAAACCCTGCAAAACACAATCCTGAAAAAGCCGGGTGTGATGCTGCCGCGTTATTGATTGACAAAAAAATCAGTATGGCCATCGCAGGGCGTTTCGGATCAAAAGTCGTAGATATATTCAGAAGGAATAATATCCAAATGGTAATTCCCGAAACACAACAAACTGTATCTGAAATTATAAACCAAATAAAGTAGAATAAAAATGAAAATAGCAATACCCACAAGAGGAAACATAGTTGATGACCATTTTGGCCATTGTGAAGCTTACACTGTTTTTAATATCGACGAAAACAAAAAGATTATCAGCACGGAAATGTTGCCTTCTCCGCAAGGTTGCGGATGTAAAAGCAATATTGCATCTATATTGCAACATAAAGGTGTGAGCATTATGCTTGCAGGAAATATGGGCAATGGCGCCTTAAATGTGCTTCAAAGTCATGGCATTGAAGTATATCGTGGTTGTTCAGGCGATGTTCTTCAATTAACTGAAGCCTTTATGCATGGAAAAATAGGCGATTCTGGCGAAGGGTGCCATCACCACGAACAGCATGGAGAAGAACATCAATGTAACCATTAAAAAATGGAAGAAAAAAACATCAAAAATTTGTACGATAGTCGTTCGATAGAAATCATGCAGACTGCGGAAGATGCCTATGTACGCGGATCAAACCGGGTATTGGAAATCAAAAATTTTGCCCGTCAGGCCGGAATCAAACGAATTGGTATTGCCCATTGCGTTACCTTTCCAAAAGAGGCAGAAGCGGTGAAAAAGTTTCTGTCGGATGAATTTGAAGTATATAGCGTTGATTGCAAATGCGGACATATTACCAAGCAAGAAATGCTTGGATGCGAAGGTAAAAGCATAATGTGCAACCCTGCAGGACAAGCAGAATACCTGGATGAAAATAAAACAGAGCTCAATATTTCAATGGGCTTATGCGTAGGTCATGATATGGTGTTTAATCAGAAATCAACTTCACCAGTGTCTACCTTAGTCGTTAAAGACCGTACGAATAATAACAACCCAATTGAAACAATAAATAATTTAAAATTTTAATTTATGTCCAGTTTTGATGCGCGTGCCCGTGAATGGGACAAAGATAAAATGCACATGGAACGTTCAATTGCCATTGCTGCTGAACTTGAAAAGATGATACCACTTAACCACTCTATGAAAGCCCTTGAATATGGAGCAGGTACTGGAATTCTAAGCTTTTTGCTTAAAGACCATTTCTCTGAAATTACGCTTATGGATAATTCGCAGGAAATGATTAAAGTTTGCATCGAAAAAACCGAATATCACAAAACCGATCACATCTTTCCGATTTGGTTCGACCTTGAGCACAAGAATTTTGATGGCAAATTTGATATTATTTTCAATCAAATGGTTTTGCATCATGTAAATGACTATGATGCCATTATTAATACGTTTTATTCATTACTAAATCCTGAAGGATATCTCGCCATAGCCGACTTATATCCTGAGGATGGATCGTTTCATGGAATAGACGTAAAGGTACATTTGGGTTTTGATCCTGACGAACTCGCTATAATCCTCAAAAAAGCTGGATTCAAAAATATCGAACACAAGACTTGTTTCGAAGTGAAGCGTGAATCTGGCAAGAAATTCCCTGTGTTTTTATTGATAGCCCAAAAATAAAATTATCGGCTAAATGGAATCAGCCATTTTGGTATGCAAACAATGCAACTGGCAAGGTGGGCCAGATGAAGTGAATTGGGAAACCGTGGAAACCTGTATGGGAGCAGATCAAATTGAAGTTTGTCCCAAGTGCGGAAGTCAGGAAGTGTTTTGTTTATAACTTGCTATTTATATTTATTTTAAACTAATCATCATTATAAATTATAATTGCCTGTTTTATTGATTGATAAATAAAACAGCTCCCAAGGGAGAGAAGCAAAACTTGTGTTGCAATTTTAATCAAATAAAGATATCTATATATTTGCATTCGAATTGATTGGACTAAAAGTCAAATTTACTCAGAAAAACCTGTTTCCGGATTAAACTGAAAGAAAAAACGTTATAATATGCTCAGAAACATACTGCTGGTAATTACTGTTGTCATTATCTCTTTGGTAATGGTAAATGTTCTTCATCAGGAAGATAACTACAATCTTAAACTCGAAAGTCTCCGGCATAAGTATGCATTAAAGGACATACCTTCTGTTAATCACAGCAAACTTTCGGCCTTGCAAAGAAATTTTAAAACCCCTCAGGAGGTAACAGAAGCCTGTCTTTCGTGTCATACTGAAACGCACAAGGAGGTGATGGCTTCATCGCACTGGAACTGGGAGCGTGTAGCTTATGTTGAAGGGCGCGGTATCTCATCAGCAGGGAAGAAAAATGTAATGAATAATTTTTGCCTCGGAACTAATTCCAACCAACAGTCGTGCTCAAAATGCCATATTGGATATGGTATGTCAAGCAGCCATTTCGATTTTAACAATGCACGGAATGTCGATTGTATGGTTTGTCACGATAACAGCGAGGAATATCTGAAAGGAGCTTCAATGGCAGGTTATCCTGATCGAACCGTAAACCTTGAAAACGTAGTGCTAAGTGTTGGTTCACCTAAGAAAAGCAATTGTGGATCGTGTCACTCTTTTGGTGGAGGTGGAAATAATGTGAAGCATGGAGACCTTGATGTTGCATTAAACTCCTGCAGTCGTGAAGTAGATGTTCACATGGGAGCCAATGGGATGAACATGGAGTGCGTGGCCTGTCATACTGCTAAAAACCACAATATTATTGGTAAGTTATATTCGGTTTCGTCTGATAATACAAATCGGGCTACCTGTGAACAATGTCATACCAGTACTCCTCACCTAAGTGATGTGATCAACCGACACGGATCGAGAGTTTCGTGTCAGGCATGTCACATCCCTGTCTATGCCAAAGTTAATTCCACAAAAATGTCGTGGAAATGGTCTGATGCCGGGAAATTAAAAGATGGTAAGCCTTATGAAGAAGAGGATTCTCTGGGTAATCATGATTATATGTCGATAAAAGGTTCTTTTGTCTGGGCACGAAATGTTAAGCCTGATTATATCTGGTTTAACGGAACAGCTGATCATTACCTTTTGGGTGATAGCATTAAATCCGTACCTGTTCAGATGAACACTTTAAACGGCTCACACAGTGACAGGCACTCCAAAATTATTCCTGTCAAAATTCACGTTGGCGACCAAATTTATGATAAGGTTTATAATCGGTTAGTGCAACCTAAACTATATGGTGCAACCAAAGGAGATAGTGCCTACTGGAATGATTTTAAGTGGGACGAAGCTGTAGCCGCCGGGATGAAAGAATCTGGTCTCCGTTACAGCGGTCAGTATGGGTTTGTGAAGACTGAAATGTACTGGCCTGTAAACCATATGGTATCCCCTAAGGGGCAGGCAGTAGGTTGTGCTGAATGTCATACCCGAAATAATGGCAGATTGGCAAAATTGACCGGCTTTTATCTCCCTGGACGAGATCAGAACAAGCCGCTTGATTTTCTGGGCTATTGGATGTTTATCTTAGCATTGATTGCTGTTTTCGGACATGCTGCAATTCGCATTTCAATGAATATTGCAAAGGATAAATTCGAAAAACAGATTATCAACTACGACGAGGATAAACCTGCCGAGTAATTAAGTATTTTTTAATTTCAGATATACAATAAAAATATGCGTAAAGTATATATTTACAAACGATTCGAACGCTTCTGGCACTGGGTTCAGGCATCCCTGATCATGTTTCTGGCATTAACCGGATTCGAAGTTCATGGCGCTTTTAAAATATTTGGTTTTGAAAAAGCTGCTGAATTTCACCGGACTGCCTCATGGATGCTGATAGGGTTAATCATCTTTGCTATTTTCTGGCACCTCACTACAGGCGAATGGCGTCAGTATATTCCAACTACAAAACAATTAAAGGAGCAGGTGATCTACTATATTTCCGGAATCTTCAAAGGAGAACATCACCCTACTGAAAGAACACGACTTAGTAAATTAAATCCGTTACAACGGATTGTTTATTTGGGATTTAAACTTGTACTTGTTCCCATTACAATTATTTCGGGCATACTCTATATGTTGTACAAAACCTTCGACCAAAACAATATTATTGTAATTGAAGATTACCCGTTAGCATCCATTGCCTTCTGGCATACACTGGGAGCAATACTTCTTATGATATTCCTTGTCGTTCATGTATACATGACTACTACAGGTAAAACACCCACTTCAAATATCAAGGCGATGATAACCGGATACGAAGAGTTGGATGAGGATCAGCAAGAGACAACCATCGAAAACATTACTAATCAGGATAAATAATGAAGCCACAAAAATTCATGAACCCTTACCTGGCCGGATTTTTATTGGGCCTGGTTTTATTGGGAACTATTTATGTTACCGGGCGTGGTTTGGGAGCCAGCGGTGCAGTTAAGAGTATCGTCCTATCTTCCTTTGTAAAAGTAGCTCCCGGGCATTCTGCCAATACTCCTTTCATCAAAGCATATAGTGAAGAGCATCCCGATGGTCCCTTGAAGGATTGGCTGGTTTTTGAGGTGATTGGTGTAGTAATTGGTGCTTTCTTTTCAGGTGTGATATCAAATCGCGTTGGAATTAAGCTGGAGAGAGGCCCAAATATCACAAACAGAACGCGGATTATTGCGGCTATCATAGGTGGTGCATTCTTTGGATTTGGATCGCAACTCGGACGCGGATGCACAAGCGGGGCGGCCCTTAGCGGGATGGCCGTGATGTCGTTTGGCGGAATCATTACCATGTTCGCTATCTTTGGATCGGGTTATGCAGTTGCTTATTTCTTCAGAAAACTTTGGTTAAAATAATTGATATGGGACCATTAGTACCATTTATTATCAGCAATGAGTTCAACCTGATCATTGCTTTGATTGCAGGAATCGGATTTGGATTTGTTCTCGAACAGGCGGGATTTTCTTCGACCAAGAAATTGGTAGGTTTGTTCTATGGCTACGATTTTACAGTGCTTAAAGTATTTTTCACAGCAGGTGTTACAGCCATGATCGGCGTATTATTGCTCGGTCACTGGGGATTACTCGATTTGAGTATTATATACATCAATCCTACTTTTCTTTGGTCAGCGCTTCTCGGAGGTGCCATTATGGGTGTTGGATTTATTATCGGGGGTTTTTGTCCCGGAACTGGCATTTGTGCGGCAGCAATCGGCAAACTTGATGGTGTGGCTTTTGTATTTGGAACTGGACTTGGTGTTATTGCTTTCGCAGAAAGATACCCTTTTCTTGAAAAGATCTATCTTGGTGAAGCATGGGGTGGAGTTTTGATGAACGATATGTTAGGAATGTCGAAAATCACGTTTGCTTTTCTGCTAACGAGTGTGGCAATTGTTGCTTTTTATCTCACCGGACTCATCGAAAACCGTGTAAATGGTGTGAAGTCAGAAGTGAATAAAAATAAGAGGATAGTCTATATATCATCTGTTGGATTTGCATTTATTGTATTGGGAATAATTGCTTTCTCGCCTGATAGTTATAGCCGGATGGAAGCTCGCATCAACAAAACGCTAAATCAAAGGGATTTTACCAGTGCATCGGTTCCCTCTGATAAGCTTGCAAGCGAAATTGTAAATAACTATTACCGGATCAATATCATAGATGTTAGGGACACGGCGGCTTTCCGAAAATACCACCTTCCTTTTGCCATCAATATTCCTTTAGAAAAGATGAACGACCGGCAGTGGCAAAAGATTCTGGATCAGAAACACAAGGCAAATTATTTTTATGCTGATAATAAGTTGGTTGCAGAAAAGGCCTATTTACTGGCAAGCGATATAGGGAAAGCTGAAAACTATATTCTTACCGAATCGCCCATGTATTTCCGGAAATTGTTTTCTGATCTGACACCACCCGGTGCAGATGCCAATAAAAAAGAGATCGACACCTACAATTTCAGGCAAAAAGCAGCATCAGATATGAAGATGTTGGTTGATGCGCTTAAAAACTCTTCAGAACCTGTTGCCGCAAAAGCGACAAAAATCAAAGGGGGATGTTAAGAGAAATTAACTAATTATGGTTATTGCGGTAAAAAAAAAGCTGATTTCAAGGTATAGGTACTGAAAACCGGAAATACCGAATAATTTAATGTCTCTAAGATGAAAATTGTCACTTTAATCGAGAACCTTGTTTACAAGCAGGGGTTGATAGCTGAACATGGATTGGCTATTTATTTCGAAACTGAGAACCGAAAAATTCTTTTCGACACGGGGCAAAGTGGGCTATTTCTTCAAAATGCAAAGGCACTCGGCATTTCAATTGAAGATATTGACTGTCTTGTATTATAACACGGTCATTATGATCATACCGGAGGTTTGTATCCTTTTCTCGAATAATACAGTAAAGCTAAAGTGTATATGCCTAAAGGCAATTATTTACGCCAAAATATGATGGGAATTCGCGCTTTTCAGGAACTATATTTACTGAAGAACTTCTTAAAAACAGGCTGCAATATTTGGATGAAATTACTGAAATCGGTGAAAATATATTTATCATGCCTGATATTGATATTTCCAATTCAATTGATAGCCATTTTAAAGGGTTATATGTAAAATTGAATAACGACATTGTTTCTGAAGAGTTTAATGATGAGTTATTTATGGTAATAAAGCAACAGGGAAAGATTAATATTGTTAAAGCTTGTTCAGACAGAGGAATAACAAATGTTTGCACCACAGCTATAGATAATTTTAAGCTTCCTGTTGGCTTAATTCTTGGCGGATTCCATTTGAAAGATTGCACTTCCGAAAAATATGTACAGATCACTCACTATTTCCGGATTTTGCAACCCGAATCAATCCGGGTTTGCCATTGTTCAGGTATCGAGAAATATGCAGAAATTCAAAGAGATTGCGAAAGGCATTTGTTTTATAACTATACAGGAAATGAAGTAATTATTTAACTTGTCAATATTTTCTCGATCGAAGTGCGTTCTTTGTCAGAAAGGGTGTCAATATCAACGAGTGCATGTTCGATTTTGGTTTTAAAGGTCCAGCAAGTCATCTGGCGCAATGAAAGGCGACGGCCAAATTCGTAGGATGAAATATCCTCCTTGCCTTTGCAAATATTATAAGCAATATAAAAAGCCTTACTGATAGGGAATTTAACGCCATGAAAAATTGTTCCATTTGTAGCTGTTTCCTTTGATTTACATTTGGAGCACCGGCGGGAGAATGGTTCTTTTCCGGCACAAGAATTGGTATTGCCACATTTCTTACAGACAAACCCATTTGCCCATTTTATCCCTGCTAAAAATTCGAGGCATTTTTCGTCGCTTCGAAACATTTCTTCAAGTTGCTCAGGGCTAAGGCCATCACTAAATATTTTGCTCATAATCGAATTATTCTGTTGCAAATGTAAGTAAAATTAGTGTCATTAAAGAGATTTAGGTGTCACTAATACGATTTATTAAATTTCTTTTGCTAAGTTTGCCACGGAAACAATTTACATTAATTGCTATGGAAAACAATTCTGAAGTGAAAGAGCGTCCATCAACAGCTAAAGATTTTTTTAAATCAGGGAATTTTTGGAGACCCTTTTTAGGAACAGTAATCGGAGGCCTTGCCGGATTTTTGTATTATTATTTTGTTGGCTGCTCATCGGGAAGTTGTCCGATTACGAGCAATCCATATATGAGTATCATTTATGGTGGTTTGCTGGGTTTGTTTGTCGTGAATAGTCCTTGCAGCAGAGGTAAGTGCTAAAATTAAAAATCAATAAAGGAGAATAGTTATGAGTTTGTTGGAAATCAATAAAAGGTACACCGAATTGGCAACCTCAGGTTGTTGCCTTTCGTGTGGAGGTGCTATAAATTATGCAGATGCAAAACCTAATGAGGTTTGTGTTGATTTAGGAAGCGGACGTGGGACTGAGGTAATGCGTTTGGCCGAAACTGTAGGAAACGGTGGATTTGTTTATGGAATTGACATTGCTGACGGTATGATTGAAAAAGCGCTGAAAACAGCTCAAAGTCTTGACGTAAAAAATGTTGATTTTCTGAAAAGTACACTTGAAGAAATAAAACTGAACGATTCAATTGCTGATCTTGTTATCTCCAACTGCACGATAAATCATGCATCCAATAAACAAGCTGTCTGGAATGAGATATATAGAATTTTGAAGAATGGTGGTCGGTTTGTAGTCAGTGATATCTATTCAACGACCTCTGTTCCAGATGAATATAAAAATGATCCGGAGGCCATCGCCGAATGCTGGGCTGGTTCCTGCACGCGAGATGAATATTTGAAGCAACTCGAAACTGCGGGATTTTCCACAATCGCGATACTCGAAGAGTCAGCTCCGTATATAAAAGGCAAGGTAATGGTCGTAAGTTGGACAATTGCAGCTCAAAAGCCATTAGGCGAATGTAGTTGGTGCAGCTAAAGTTAATCATCAGATTTTTTAATTTTTTTATGATGAAAAAAGCTATTATATTATTATCAATCAGTTTTATATTCTTATTTGGCAATTGTTTTGCAGGTAATCCCTCAAAAACGAATAATAACGCTACTACTACTTCAAGTGAAGTAATTGTATTAACCAATGAAATCTTCAAACAAAAGATTTTCAACTATGAAAAGAATAAGCAATGGAAATACGAAGGTAACTTACCTGTAATAATTGACTTTTATGCTACCTGGTGTGGTCCCTGCCGACAACTTTCACCCCGGTTAGAAGAAATTGCAAAACAATATGCCGGGAAAATCATAGTTTATAAAGTGGATACCGATGCTGAGAAAATGCTTTCTCAAAACATGGGTATTACAAGTTTGCCAACACTGTTGTTTATCCCTGTTAAAGGCCAGCCTCAGGCTTCAATGGGGTTAGTGCCAAAAGAAACACTTGTAAAAGCAATCAATGATATTTTATTAGTTAAGTAATCAATTAATTTATTATTTAGCAATGAGAATAAATAAGTGGCGCATTCTCTAACACAAAATTCATCGAACAATTGCGAAATAAATGTCACGAAATTCACATTTCATCGTATCATCTGCGGAATTCACCGATTACCTAATATTTACTTTCACCATACCAACTTCGGTCTTTGTGTAATGTTTCTGTAATCTTCCTGTAATATTTCTGTAATATTCGTTACAGAAAAATTACAGGTAAGTATCACAAACCTTATTTAAACTACAAAGAAGGTACTGCCAAGATAAATACGACATTATATCCACGCAATTACTTATTTCATTTATTTAGGAATAAAAAACGTTTAATGTTCTCGGAATTATTTCATGTAATTTCTTCATAGATTTAATGATGGTGACTTTTATTGCTATACTATTTGTGGGCGCTTTATTTGCCGGATTTATTGGCTCACTTACAGGACTGGGTGGAGGTGTGATTATTGTGCCGCTTTTAACAATTGGGTTTGGCGTTGACATACGGTACGCCATAGGCACATCCTTAATCTCGGTGATTGCAACCTCTTCAGGCGCTGCATCTGCCTATGTAAAAGAGGGTATTTTAAATATCCGGGTAGGAATGTTTCTTGAAATAGCCACAACTTTGGGAGCTATTGCCGGTGCCGCTATTGCATTATTTGCACCTACACATGCAATTGCAGTAATTTTTGGTTTAGTACTTTTATATTCCGCGGCAGCCTCATTTATCAAAAGAAAGGTCAATATGGAATCAGAAATCCAGCCTGAAAAAAACCCGGGCCGAATGATTGGATTATTAAAGGCAAAAGGGAGCTATCCAACGGCCAATGGACTGAAAAATTATACATTACAACATTTAGGGAATGGTTTTTTCGTTATGAGCATTGCAGGGATTTTATCCGGCTTGTTAGGAATTGGTTCGGGAGCCCTTAAAGTTATTGCAATGGATTCTATCATGAAAATTCCGTTCAAGGTCTCTACTTCAACAAGCAATTTTATGATTGGTGTTACTGCTGCTGCAAGTGCCGGAATCTACCTGAACAGGGGTTATATCGATCCTGTTTTATCTATGCCTGTAATGGTTGGAGTTTTGATTGGGTCGCTTGTTGGTTCGAAATTTCTGATAAGGTCGCGCACCAAATCGATACGGTTGGTTTTTGCAATCGTAATTACTCTTTTGGCATTTGAGATGATCTATAATGGCCTTGTTAAAAACATTTGATATGAAACCAAATTCTCAACATTGGAATGATGGAAAAATGAGAGATATCATTGGGACATTGTTACGTATCGGTGTATTTACAGCTGCATTGTTAGTGATATTGGGCGGGGGATTATTCTTCATCCAGCATCCTAATGAGGTTTTTGATTATACCACTTTTAAGGGAGAACCCGCTAGATTTAGGGAAGTGCATCTCATTTTAAAGGAATCATTCAATTTAAGGGGGCGTGATATTATTCAGCTTGGACTCCTGGTGCTAATTGCAACACCTGTTGCCAGGGTGATTTTTTCATTGATTGGATTTCTGATCGAAAAGGATTGGATATACGTGGCATTAACATCGATAGTTTTACTTATTCTTTCTTTTAGCCTGTTTAGTAAATACTTAGCATTTTGATAACTGTTTTTTTAAATACATATGTAATGCAAATGTAAATTTAAAATTGTTAAGGAAGTGATAAATATCACATAAATAAAGTGAAATGATTAGGTAAAGGATTGCTGATTTTGGTAAATTTGGCTGGAAAAGAAAATGATATTGAAATAGATTTTATTATAAATAAATCCGAAATATATTAATTAAATAAATTATGGTCCTAACAATTTTTATCCTGGGATTCCTGTTTGGAAGCATTCTGCAATATGCAAAACTGAATAAATATGATACAATTAGTGGTCTGGCGATATTGAAAAATTTTGCAGTCGCTAAGGCCATACTAATAACGATTGGTGTCGGTGCAATAATACTGAGCATTGAAATTGGATTAGGATATGCTTCTTATCATACTAAACCAGTGATATTAGGTGGAATAATGCTTGGTGGGTTAATTTTTGGTGGTGGAATGGCCATTTTAGGGTATTGTCCCGGAACGCTTCCTGTTTCAATGGGCGAAGGTTCTTTGGATGCATTAATTGGCATTTTAGGTGGATTATTCGGAGGTGCAATATATACTATTTTATTGCCTTCGATTCATGGAATCTTAGGTCCGGATTATGGAAATATTACCTTAAAATCATTAACTGGTGAAAATACTATGCTTTTTTATCTCCTTGTTTTCATTATTGGTGGTATTTTTATAAGCCTCTCATTTTTAATACATAGATTAGAGAAAACAAAAGATTTAAAATGGCTTTTCGCAGGAATTGCATTAGCAATACTGAATTCCATTGTGTTCTTATCCTCTGTGTCGAACAGGCAGATTGGCGCATCAACATTTTATCCCTATTTAAGTGATCTAATTACTGGAACTACCGGGAATGAATATTTTACTAAGATTAAAGAACCAGGGCAATGGGAATTGATTTTTTTGGGTGGAGCATTCTTTTCGGGCCTAATATTGTCATTGATCCGGAAGGATTTTAAACTTGTTCTAATCCATCAAAATTGGAAAAAATATAAAGGAGATTCTAATTACAAACGGATAATCTGGGCATTTATCGGTGGATTTTTAATTATTTTCGGTGCAAGAATGGCTGGCGGTTGTACAAGCGGACATATCATTTCGGGAGGAATGCAACTTGCCGCCAGTAGTATGATGTTTGCAGTTTTTGTTTTTACTGGTTTGCTAATAACCGGTAAATTATTCTACCGTGACCTGTAAGATTTCAAAAAGCTATGATTTTTAATAATTTACATCGGAAAGTTTACAGATATAATAATTCCGAATATTAGACTAATAACTCAAGTATATCTTTAATACGTGAATGCAAAATTTGAAATGAAATTACGCATTAAAAACATTTATCAATTTTACTATCAAGGTTTTAGTAAAATGACTGTTGGGAAGAAACTTTGGTTTATTATTATCTTAAAACTGATTTTGATATTTTGTGTATTAAAGATTTTTTTCTTCCCCGATTTTTTGAAAACTCATTTTAGGACGGATGCTGACCGCAGTAACTATGTAATAGAACAATTAACTAAATAAAAAAGAATGGAACACATCAATTTTTCGCTTGTTGACTGGTCTCGCGCTCAATTTGCACTTACCGCAATGTATCATTGGTTGTTTGTGCCGTTGACACTGGGACTTTCGTTTATTATTGCATTTATGGAAACGCTTTATTACCGGACGGGGAATCCTGAATGGAAGCGTATTACCAAATTCTGGATGACCCTTTTTGGGATTAATTTCGCCATTGGAGTGGCCACGGGAATTATTCTTGAATTTGAATTTGGAACCAACTGGTCAAATTATTCGTGGTTTGTGGGTGATATTTTTGGCGCTCCACTGGCCATTGAAGGAATTATGGCCTTCTTTCTTGAGAGTACATTTATTGCAGTTATGTTCTTTGGCTGGAATAAAGTGAGCAAGAAATTTCACCTGACTTCGACATGGCTGGTGGCTATTGGTTCAAATCTGTCGGCTCTTTGGATATTAGTTGCAAATGCCTGGATGCAATACCCGGCAGGTATGCGGTTTAATCCCGATACAGCCCGAAACGAAATGGTGAATTTCTGGGATGTTTTGTTTTCACCGGTTGCAATTAATAAGTTCTTCCATACCGTTTTATCTGCCTATGTGTTGGCTTCTGTTTTTGTCATTGGTGTAAGCGCATGGTTCTTAATAAAGAATCGCGAGCAGATATTTGCAAAGAAGAGCATAAAAGTCGCCGCAATATTTGGTTTGGCAGCATCATTCCTGACTATTATATCGGGTGACGGTTCTGCCCGGAAAATGGCAAAATACCAGCCCATGAAATTTGCAGCGATGGAAAATTTATATGTTGGACAACAGAATGCTCCCCTTGTAGCCATAGGAATACTTAAAGAGGATAGTAAAGAGACTCTTCATAAAAAACAGAATTTCCGCTTTGAAATTGAAATTCCAAATATGCTTTCTTATATGGCTTTTCTTGATCCAAACGCGTATGTTCCAGGAATTAAAGATCTTGTGCATGGAAATCCTGAACACAATATATTATCTTACCAGGAAAAAAGTGAGAAAGGTAAGATTGCCATCCAATCGCTTGCAAATTACAGGAACGCCAAAAATGCCAAAAACGATAGTTTGGTAAAAGTCTCTTTAACCAATTTCGAAGCCAATTATCCCTATTTTGGTTATGGATATTATGCTGGCAGGGATATGCATGAATTAATCCCCGATATCCCCGCTACCTTTTATTCATTTAGAATTATGGTTGGCCTGGGATTTTACTTTATAGTCCTTTTTATTGTTATACTTAGATTAACCGTGAAAAATAGAATTGAAAAGAAACGGTTTGTTTTATACGCAGCGCTTTGGACGATTCCTTTAGCTTATCTTGCTTCTGAATTAGGATGGGTAGTTGCCGAAGTTGGTCGTCAACCGTGGGTAATTCAGGATATTTTACCAACCATTGCAGCAGTATCACAAATTAAAACTGCTTCTGTTCAAATTACTTTTTGGCTCTTCTTTGTCCTGTTTACCGGCTTGCTGATTGCTGAAATTAAGATTATGGTTTCGCAGATTAAAAAGGGTCCGGCGACTGAATCACCTGAAAACAAGCTATAAATAATTAAAAATCTGAATTATGTTTGAAACATTTTCACATATCCTGCTGCAGCAATATTGGTGGATGATCGTTTCGCTGCTGGGGGCAATACTCGTTTTTCTGATGTTTGTCCAGGGTGGACAAACCCTTATTTACACGATAGGAAAAACAGAAGACGAAAGAACTATTCTTGTTAACCTTTTGGGGAGAAAATGGGAATTTACCTTTACCACGTTGGTCACTTTTGGCGGGGCATTCTTCGCCTCTTTTCCATTGTTTTATTCCACAAGTTTTGGTGGTGCCTATTGGGTTTGGATGTTGATCCTTATTGCATTTGTTGTCCAGGCAGTTTCATATGAATACAGGAAGAAACCTGACAATTTCCTGGGTAAACGCACCTACGAAACATTGCTATTTATAAATGGATTGCTTGGCACCATTCTTATTGGGACGGCCGTTGCAACCTTCTTTACGGGATCTGAATTTTCAGTAGACAAAATGAACCTGACCCGTATTACGGGTGATAAAATGCCGGTTATTTCAGAATGGAAAGGGTTTGCAAATGGTTTGGAAGCAGCGTTCAATCTGCAAAATCTTAGCCTGGGCTTAGCCGTATTCTTTCTTGCACGTGTTTTGGCATTGCTCTATTTTATGAATCGAATCAGGAATGCAGAAATGATGGAACGCATCAAGAAACAATTGCTGTTTAATGCAATTCCATTTGTCGTATTCTTTTTGACTTTTGCAATATGGTTAATGCTATCATCGGGATTTGCCGTAAATCCGACAACAGGTTTAGTTTCGATGGAACCGTTCAAATATCTTCATAACCTGATTGCAATGCCCGTCGTTGCGGTTCTTTTTGTTTTAGGTGTTGCAATGGTTTTAGTTGGGATCATCAGGCCAATAACCTGCTTTGAAAAGTGTGGAACGAAAGGGATCTGGCTTTCGGGTATTGGGACAATCCTCACTGTATTTTCACTGCTTCTTTTAGCCGGATTTAATAATACAGCCTATTATCCATCAACCTTTGATCTGCAAAGCTCCTTAACCATTCAGAACAGTTCTTCAAGTCATTATACCCTGACCATCATGAGCTACGTTTCATTGCTGGTGCCTTTTGTAATCGCTTACATCTGGTATGCATGGCGGTCGATTGATAATAAAAAAATTGACATTGAAGAGATTCAGGCTGAATCGCATGGTTATTGAAAATTAATAGGTGGCTGACTCAAAAAATTCTTTTGAATAAACAGTCACCCGAAAAACACACGGGTCATAAATATATAACATTGTATTTATGACCCTTTCGTTCTTATATAATAGGTTCGTGAAGGATCTTGCCCGCTCACCTGGATATTTTATATCATCCCTTCAGACAATCGCTTTGTCATCGTTGTTTTACAGACAATACTTTCTTAAAGGGGTCCAAATCATTGTTTTTATTTTCCATTAAAGAAAAGAATGATAATCAGTTTCACCTTTTTTCAACTGTTTGCTTAGCCTTCTTTTATAAGCAGACATAGTTCTCCTCCTATCAAAAAGCAATTAAGACTATTTTAATAATTTGATAGGCAGAACGATATCCCTTTGCTTTTGGACGAATCGAATGCTTTAATTATTCATTCTGCAAGCAATTTAGCAATTACCTGACGGTTTGGGGTCTTTGTATTTTGAATAGAACCACACCAAAGGTTAGAGGACCATCCGAAGTGTTTAAAAGAGTTTTTAGTTTCTCTTTCTATCCTTTCCTGCTTATTTCAAGCAATCCGTTGTGATTAACTACTAAAACATCCTTCTCGTTTAAAACGATCAATCCATCCTTCTCGAAACTCTTTAATAATTTGACGGCGCTCTCTGTAGAAATGCCTGCAAAATCGGCAATGTCTTTACGGGAAAGAAGCTGAAAAATATGCGGGTTTTCATTTCTGAATCCATTAATATATAACACTGTTTCTGCGATGCGCCCGTTCATTTGCTTGTAGATGACCGTTCGCAGCGTATCGAAAAGGTTTGCATTTTGTTCGCAGTACCGTGTTATCATTGTAAAACCAAACATTCCGTTTTGTTTTATGACTTTTGCAATGGCATCCTTTTCAACCAGAAAAACCTGGCAATCGGTTAGTGCCACAGAAGAATAGTTAAACGTATTTTTAGTAAATACTGCCGAAAGGCCCACGAACTCGCCAGGTTTAATAATCCTCAGGTTATAATTCCGGTTACTGTCACCTTCGATATATTGTTTGGCTAAACCACTGATTACAAATAATACATAAGATGCAAAAGCCCCCTGTTTGGTGAGGTTATCACCTTTGCGGAAAAGCACCTGTGTTTTACTTCCCCTTACAAGCGTTACTTCTTCAGGTATAAGCATTTGAAAACATGGCGCCTGAATGTCGCAAATAAAGTCATTGTCATTTTCGAGTATGGTTTTCATACAATTATAATCTAAATTATTGGGCAAAGTTAATCTAAATCAATTAATTCTAAATTTTGAATTGTTGCAAACAATCATTTTTTTATCTTTGTTTGGTAACGGTTGAATTTGGTTTATAATCAGGAAATAGAATGAAAAAATTTACAACTCAAATATTACATCTGCCAATTCTTGTTGAACAGGACGAAGATAATATCTACATTGTCAGCTGTCCTGTTTTTAGCGGTTGCCACTCTTATGGCAATACCATCGACGAAGCTTTAGCCAATATACAGGAAGTCATAGATATTTTCGTAGAAGAAGAAAAGGAGAAAATTAAAGAAATTAACCGATTTGTCGGTTTTAGAGAAATTCAGGTTTCGTTAAAAAAAGCTGTCGTTTAATTTTTTGATATGCCGCAATTGCCAGTAATTTCAGGTAAAAATTTTATTGTATTTCTTGGATTTGTTGTCGTTCGTATCAATGGCTCCCATCACAGGCTTAAGCATCCTGATGGGAGGATAACAACAGTTCCTGTTCACAAAAATGAAGACCTACCACGAGGATTGATGCGTAAAATTATCCGAAAAGATTTAGGATTGTAAATGGACGTTTTTTTAAAGCTTTTCCAGCACTCGAAGTAGCTGACTCAAAACATTTTTATATTTAATTTCCAGGTTAATCTTTTCTGATTCGCACTAAAAAGCATTTTCAAATATGAGTAGCCTTCCCATATGGCTCGCCTCATGTTTATGTATCCTCCACTATCGTTAATCTAAATCAATTAAAAAGTTGTCCTAATTCAATTCAGGAGCTGTTGCGCTTTAAAGTGAAATCCTTTATTCACATGAATAGGCCTTGTAACTTTGGATCATAAAATTTAAAGATGAAAAGTCATGTTATATACCAATTTAAAACATATCGAAAGTGCGGTAGCGCATGCTGAAATAATCAACGCAAACGAAGATGTGATGGTTATCTGTGGCCGAATGGAGCCCATGTGTGTCTCCGTTTACAGAATAGCTGAAGAATTGGAAGATGAATACAAACATGTAAAATTCTTCGACATGGAATTTGATAATCCGGAATCGCATTTTATACGCTCTTTGACCGAAATTCATGGTTTTACAGGAATCCCTTTTACGATTTATTATAAAAAAGGGAACATTGTGAAAACGACATTTGGCATTCAATCCAAAGCGCAGATAATATCTGTTTTAGATAAAGAATTCATAGCGACTGTCAGCGCCTGAGACATTATATATAACCTTAATAACCGCCAAATATGCAAACAACATTGATAACAATCGGGTTTTTAATAGCCACATTCGCAATTCTCCGCTATTTCAGGATGGTAAAAATCAAAAATACACCCATGGTGGCTGACCACGAAAAAGTATTGACACTTACAGACAAAAATTTTCAGCAACTGACAAAGAATAAAGTAGTATTGGTTGACTTTTGGGCAACCTGGTGCGCTCCTTGTCGCATGATGGCACCTGTCTTAAATGCTGTAGCATCTGAATTACCGGATAAGTCACTGGTTGGAAAGATAAATATCGAACTACATCAAGCCCTCGCACAAAAATTCAAAGTCAGGAGCATCCCAACCTTAATCCTGTTTAAAAACGGATCAGAAGTAAACCGGTTTGTAGGTATTAAATCAAAAGAATTTTTACTCAAAGAAATTGCGAAAGCAGGATAATCAATAATACGATTCAAAAAAAGATAAAATAATTAGATGATGGAAAAGATTGTAATTATAGGTGGAGTTGCGGCAGGTGCAACTGCGGCGGCCAAAGTTCGCCGGATATCCCCGAGTGCTGAAATCGTAATGCTTGAAGCAGGGCCCGATATCTCGTTTGCCAATTGTGGATTGCCGTATTATATTGGAGGAGATATAAAAAGCAGATCAAAACTGATTCTTCAAAGTCCAGGGAGTTTTAAAGAGCAATACGGAGTTGAAGTACACATAAATACCGTTGTTTCGTCAATCGACACGGTTGCGCACAAGGTGAAAACTTTGGATGCCATCAACGGTGAACGAAATGCATTTGAATATACAAAATTAATCCTTGCACAGGGTGGACGCCCCATCACACCAACACTTCCTGGTGCTGATTACGGACATGTATTCACGTTATGGACCCTCGAAGACATGGATAAAATTTCACATCACCTCGACGATAAGAAACCAAAAACCGCAGTTGTTGTAGGCGGAGGCTTTATTGGACTCGAAATGGTGGAGGCTTTGGTGAAAAGGGGTTTGAAAGTGAATGTAGTGGAAATGATGCCACATGTGATGGCCATCATGGAAGCCGAAACAGCCGGATTTATTGAGAATGAACTGCTATCATATGGAGTAGGCATTCACACAGGAGCTGGTGTTACCGAAATAATGCCACGTTCGGTGAAACTCGACAATGGTAAAATTCTTGATGCCGATATGGTTCTGCTTTCAGTTGGTGTACGGCCTACGTTGCAACTTGCGAAAGAGGCAGGTCTCGAAATTGGAGAAGCAGGTGGATTACTGGTCAATTCACAATTACAAACTTCTGATCCTGATATATTCGCGGCAGGCGATATGGTTGAAATTGAACATCGTGTAAACGGTAAAAAGGTTCGAATTCCGTTGGCAGGACCTGCAAATCGTCAGGGTAGAATTGCTGCTGAAAATGCATTGGGTGGAAATCACAGTTACAAAGGTTCGATTGGAACATCGGTGGTTCGTGTTTTCGGAGCGGTAGCCGGAATTACAGGGTTCTCACTGAAGCAGGCACGTGCTGCAGGAATTGATGCAGATGCCGTAGTTGTGCACAAAGAACATCATACCTCCTATTATCCGGGTGCAGAAATAGTAACAACGATGTTGATCTACGACCGCAACACGGGAACCATTCTGGGAGGACAAGCAGCTGGATACAAAGGGGCTGATAAACGGCTGGATGTAATTGCAACAGCTACCGCTGCAAAACTCACGATCAGTGATATTGCGGATATTGACTTTGCTTATTCGCCACCCATCGGAACGGCCAACGATGCGATTAATATGGCGGCGTATACTGCAGAAAACAGAGTCTCAGGATTCAGCCCATCGGTCACAGTTGCTGAACTCGATACATTTATCGAAGGTCGGCATCCTGTATTTGTAGATGTTCGTGATGTTTTTGCTTTCGAAAAGAGTCATGTGAAAGGAGCTGTTCACCTGCCGCTGGAATTATTAGTAAAACAAATGAAGGACATTCCTGCCAATCGTTCGGTGATTGTTTATGATGAAACAGGTAAAAAAGGACATCAGGCACTTCGTACTTTACTGGGAGCAGGATTTAAGGATGTTACCAATATTTCGGGAGGACATATTTCACTTCAACGACAAGCAAGAGCCATTGGTTTTAAATACTTGAAAATAGATCTTTTGCCTGTTGAGTTGAAATCGGTAAATGAAGAAATTCCGAAGGCTGAAGAAAAAACAGCAGTGAAAGCAAAAGATACTAATTCTCCAATAGTCATTGATGTAAGAACTCCTGAAGAATTTCAAAGTGGAGCTTACCCCGATGCAATCAATATTCCATTGGATAATATACAATTTAGAATCAGTGAATTAGGTAGTAAGACACGGGAAATAACCCTTTATTGTGCATCAGGCGCCAGATCGGCTTATGCGCAACGTGTATTGACGCAGATTGGTTATACCAATGTGAAAAATGGAGGTGGAATTGCCGCGATGATGGCAAACCTAAACACAAAACCTGCTGCACCAGGCTTACCGACAGAACCTGTTATTATTGATGTTCGTACACCCCAGGAGTTTGTAGGCGGAGCATTTCCAGGTGCCATTAATATTCCATTGGATGACCTGCAAAAGAGGATTAACGAATTGGGAAGTAAGTCAAGGGAAATAACCCTTTACTGTGCTTCCGGAGCTCGTTCTGCTTATGGGCAACGGGTGTTGCAACAAATGGGATTTACAAATACGAAGAATGGCGGTGGAATCATGCAGATGATGAGTCATAGATAATAGATATATACATCAGATTTTAATCAAAAATCAAAAATTAAATCGGAATAACAATGTTATCATTAATCAAAAAAATGCTGGGTATTGGTCCCAAAACTGACTTTTCGGAATTAGTAAAAGCAGGTGCAATTATTTTAGATGTTCGTACCAAAGGTG
>Ga0118677_10000082_pt1 | contig 179118 bp, 99 predicted proteins | sample AliMusrvi5mmetaG_FD_86154 | JGI IMG/M metagenome (GOLD analysis project Ga0118677, IMG submission 86154) | reverse complement strand
GGACATAAAAATAGCATATGGGCAAGGGAAAGAAAGAATGTTCAGTCAATCTATCAAAGGAGAAATACCTAACTTAAATATCAGCACTTTATTGTATTGACAAAGGGGTCCACTTTATCTTGCAGTGTAGTTACATGGTAGTAATACCAGGTTAGCGCAGTGTCGAGTCTTCGTTATCTGTAAAAGGAGGGTTGATAGACCCAATGAGGTCAACTGTAGTCTGCACTCGATTTCTGTGTGTGCATCGTTTGAGCTGGTTTGTTCTATCGACAGGAAAAAACGAAAGGAAAAGGATTATGAGTTACAAATCAAAAGTTTCGTTTGTGCTTTGTTTGTTGTTACTTGTTTGCTGCATGAGTTTGTCTTATGCTGCGACGACTGCAACCAGAAAAGCTGTGTGGACAAAGGCATCTCCACTGACTGGTGGTAATGTTTATTATGGTTACCACAATCCAGTAGATAATAATTATTACCTGGGCCATAGCGCAGCAGGTTCAGCAACTGTATATTGGGGTGGAGCTCTTGAATATGATAGAGCAGGTAATCTGTTGAACTCCGTGCAGTTCGCATATGACAACCCTAATGAAGCTGAAAATGCAGCAAAATCAGCTGTACGGATTGGTGATTCAATCTATCTGGGTTACTCGGTTGTTTCCAACCACAATCTTATCCAGCTGGATGCTAACGACTGGACTGCTCCTCATTCTCATTTAGCTCTGGGCGGTAATCAGCCGGAGTCTATTACTACCGACGGAACAAATATCTACTCTAACGCATATGACGGCGCTGGCAAGAGTCCAGTCACCAAGTATTCAACTTCCGGCTCAGTGATATGGGCTGTTTCTATACCTACCCCTGGCCGCATCAGAGGCTTGAGTTACTACTCTGGAACCGACGTTGTTTATGTGGCTGATGGTAATAATGGAAACATCTGGGAGATTAATGCTGTTGCCGGCACTCTCACCAGCTCTCTCCCTATCATCACTGTACCTGGCATGACCGGCGCCGCCTTTAAGACACTTTACCAGGTGGTTCGGTCTGGCAGCAAGATTTATGCAGTGACTGATAATGGGGATCTATACACTTATGTGCTTTCAGGCGGTAGCTGGTCTCTAGCCAGCACTGAAGCTCTTCAGGATGCCGATGGAAATAGTATTGCTCCGGGTGTTCAGGGCGGTTTTGGAATTGGGATAAACAATGCCGGATCCGGAATCTGGGTCTCTGGTGGTAATACGAAAGTTTCATACTTCGTGCTTGAAGGAAGTGAAGCAAGAGCTAAGCTGAACCTTGGTCCTGCGTTTACCGGCACTGGGGATCCAACCACAGTTTCGGTGCTGATTGAATTGGCTGATGAATTCGGCGCAGTACGAAATGTGACAACCAAACTTGATGCAGACACTACATTCTCCATACCGGATGTAGAAGCTGGTTTCTATACAGTAGCCATAAAGCCTTCACATTGGCTGAAATACCTGGTCAAAGATCCCGATACTGGTGAAGCCTTACTTCTACAGAAGACAAATGGCCTTAATGACTATGGTGAATTGGGCTGGGAATTCATTAATGGCGATTGTGATGGAGACAATGAAATAACAGCCATCGATTACAATATTGTGCTTGGAGCATTCGGTGCACTTGAGGGTGACAGCAATTGGGATGCAAGAGCAGACATTGATGGAGATGGTGAGATAACCGCTATTGACTACAATGTGATGTTGAATAACTTTGGCCAATTAGGCGATTAGTAATACAATAAAGGAGAGCAAAATGAAGAAAATAGTATTAATGATCTCGGTAATATTGCTTGTATCTGTGATTTCTGCTGGTGCACTACAGGCAGCAACGGTGGATTTCTGGTTTGCAAAGGCGGGTGATGCCACCGGAACAGCTATAACCAGTTTGAATGTTATTACAGGCGCTACGTTTGGTTTATCAGTATGGTATAAGACTGATGTAGCATTTGATCACACTACCTGGGAGACTATGCTGGGATTCGATAGATCCACTACAATGGGAACTAGCGCAACCGCACTTGATCACAAACTTGCGCTGAATGGAACTGCAACAACAGCTGTTACTAATTTGAACAGTAATTTCGCCACCAAGCTTATACAGACACTTGCTGGTGGAAGAGCAGCAAGTTCAACTACTGGGAGCAGACCATATGGTCTAAGAATCTCTTATGCCATAGCCCCAGGCACTTCAGCAGTATCCCAGACAACTGGTGCTAAGCTCTATGATGTAAGTCTTGTAAACAATATGTTGGCTGGCAACAGTTATGATACTGTTATTTGGAACTATGGTTCTGGAGCATCTTATACTAGTTTCCTTATGAATGCCAACGCAACTCAGATTAGAGATAATGCAACGCTTAGAGTGACTTCTATAAAAGCGGTTCCTGAAGCTTCAAGCTTGTTAGCTTTCGGTGTACCGATGCTGATGTTGGGACTTGGCAAACTCAAAGGACTTCGCAAGTAGTCTTCCTTTGCTCAAGTTATAATGCGAAATGCCCCCTGGGATTTGTTTCCCTGGGGGCTTCGTTTTTTTGTATAGGTAAAGCTGCCTTAACCTGTGCACTTGACAGGTAGTTTTCGTATGCCGCGGGAACGTTGGTCAGTACTGTGCTTTATACTTGCACCTTCCAAGTTCCCGCAGCTAAATGCAACACTTTGTGCAACCAAGCCTTCCCACAGGGTAGCATACGCAAGGTCTCAAAGCACTGTTTCCAAACATTCTTAGCTGCGGGAACTCCTATTGGTTGAAGTATAAAGCACTATGCAAACCGGCGTTCCCGCAGGATAGAGTGGAGCACTTTGTGCAGCTAAGCGTTCCCGCAGGATAGAACGTTGGTCAGTACTGTGCTTTATACTTGCACCCTCCAAGTTCCCGCAGGATAGAAAAATCTACGGGATGTAGTCATAGATATATACACCAGAGACTCTGTCTCTGGACTCTGCCAGGGAGGTAACCTCCCTGGACCCATTAAACTGTTTTTCCCGGAGGGTCTTCAGACCCTCCGGGAAAAACAGAATATGGGGTCTGGGGATAATATCCCCAGCGAGGTGCAGGGGTGGAATCCCTGCAGATATAATCCTATAATATCGTTTCCGTAGATTCTACCCGCACCCCTGGCGAATTGACAGTTTGCTGGATCAGCACTATATAATGACGTGTTGATATCTTCTGGAGGACATCCAATGTTTTGCAAACTGATTCGCTCCACACTCTTCTGTATATTCCTGGCAATGCTTGCACAGACGCTCACAGCGGCTCCGGTCAAACCTGAAAGCGCGGGAGCGTTTGTTGATCGTGACGGTGTCAAGCACTCGTGGAGGGTCAATCAGGCTCACACACTAATCTGGGATAATAAGCCGTATCTCCCCGTCGGAGGGATGATCTGCTCACCATATGTCTGGGACCCAACCGAGAATGGACTCCGGAACGCAAAAGCACAGTTCGATATGCTGAAACAGAAGGGGATAATCGACCTGTACTTCAATTTTGGAGGCCCAGGTTCACTCCCCGTGGAACATCTGCAGCAGTTGACCGATTATCTGGATCAGATCGGAATGCGGTATGGAGTTGAAATAGCTGAGGGTCCTGGCTCCGGACCGGGATATATTGTAGAAGGAAACGGGCCAAAAGTTGAACATATCGATAAGTCCGGAACCTATGGTGTCGATGCGGGGGATGCAATAGGAGGCATCTACATTCTGGTGGACGAATCGACAGGGGATGTTCTAAAATCCGGCCAGGCAAATGTCCGCGAAAAGCAAGGGCCCTCTGGTAAAAATAACGAATCCGGTCAACCGGAAGCGGCTAAGAAGAAGGAACTGCAAGTTAACGTCGAGTGCCCTGCAGGAAAGAGCCTCTGCCTTTACTTCACTTTGCAGGTCAATGGCGGGGCACCTTACTTTTGGGATGGCGGATATGAGAAATATCGAGACTATATCGTAAACCACTACAGCAAGGTAAAATTCGGCAGAGGTTTCAGGTTTATAGTTGACCCACTGTTCAACGAACTGTTTATCTCACACAACTTCCTGCCTTCGAGTCCTCAATACTCACGCGAGTTTTCCCAGTGGCTGATCAAGCGTTACAAAAACATCGATTCTCTGAGAAAAGCATGGGCAGTAGAAGTTACCGGCTTCGATGAAGCTTCACGACTTATTCCACTGCGTGTGCTTAAGGTAAAAAACGCCGAAACCGGAGTACTTTACGATCCTGCAGATGGGAAAACATACCTCTCCAATACTGCAAAGTCGCAGGCGTGGTACGACTACATCGAGTTCTCCGGAGATAACATGACCCGCTACATCAACATGGTATGTAACGAGCTTAAGAAAGTCGTGGATGTTCCAATCGTTCTGAAGCACTCGACTGCGATAGCCAAATATCATATCAACATGGACAAAACCGGTTTTGATGGAATCGGAATGGAGCCATACGGAGTCGGAGACGCTCTGCTGCCGATGAACGGGGTAGTGTGTTATTCGGAGGCTGAGCAGTCCGCGAAAACGATGTGGCTCCTTGTGACAGAGTTCTCACAGGCAGCTTTCGAAAACCAATGCGATATAATCGGGTATTCGGACCGGGCAAATATGTATGCCGACTGCTCCACACTACTCGGCGCTGGCGCAAAAGGGGTGTTTTTCTTCGGTTTCTCATTCTGGCCCAGGCAGATCAATCAGTTCTGGATGAGTGAATACATCCGCGATCCTCGACAGCTTCAGTGGATGGCGACCTACCGGAGAATTATGGAATCAAGCACCAAACTGGTGGACTATCGTCCTACATATTATTATCGTTACCCAACTCAGCAGACAGAACAGTTCATATTTGGCCGGTCCGAACACGACTATGCAGGAACAGACGGGAACTGGTTGGCACAAAACGGAGGAAACAGCCGGGGTGTTTCGCGTGCAGCCGATAGAACATGGATTCTCCCAACATGGGATATGTCTGTAGACTCACCTCTTATACTTGTAAATCTCAATGATGCACCTGCAAGTCTCCGCTGGGGCAGCGAACTGAACCTGGCAATCCATAAAGGTTCGAAGATGATTGCATACATCGGCTTTAGACACGATCTCGGGACCATCCCGTTACTCGATAAATATTTCACAAATGAGTTTTCTGCAGCTGCAGATGGTAAAAGGTTTCAGGTGTTGAAACCTGCAAAGACGAGTAAGGTTCTCGGCAAAACACCCGACGGAAAGGTCTGGAACCTGGTAGATGGTAAACTGCAGATCATCAGCAAAGAAGCGGAGGACGTGGAGGGTTGGATGCCTGACGGGCTTCTTCTCCCGAAGACGAATGCAGTTCATGTTGCTGAACGTTTCCAGCGTGAAATCCTCGGGGTCACCGATCTCAAGTTCGGAAACAGCATTCACGGGTTCACGTTCCGCGATCAGAATACGCCGGTCACATATCTTTGGGCTGAAGATGGAACCCCAAATCTTCCGCTGAATATGCAACCCACCAATAAGCACAAGGCATACTATGAGAATGGAGAAGTATGCACAGCTGGACCGGCTGGATTCGAAATACCGTTAATCCGGACTCCGGAGCTTACTGAAACTCCTGCAAGCCATCTGGAAGGTAAACACTACGACACAGCAAAATGGAAGGAAGCTCTGGTGATAGAAGGAGCAGATTCTCGCAAGATTTCGCGCAGTCTGCCTCGAGCGGCTGAACCTGCAAAACCTGCAGATATCCGTATAATGGCCACAAAACCGTCGGAAAGCAACTTTAATGTAGGAATCTATGGCGCTGTAACCAAGGCTTTGAGTGGTGGACTGTGGGGTCTTGCTACATTCGCAGACCCACCTTCAGACACCGGTTATTACGTGAAATATATTTTCAAATCAGGCCGAACAGAAACGTGTGATCTCTGGGTAAGAGAGTGGACCAATAAATCCCCATGCCGGTGGAGAATAAACGGCGGCGACTGGCACGATGCACCAGACACTCTCAAAGATATCGACGCCAAATCCGCCGGTCCGTGGGCATTCTACGATGACGGCCGGATAATGCTGGCATGGCACAACTACGGCCGGGCTGAATTGACTGGAGGCAGGAATACCCTGGAAATTCAAGTAAAAGCCAGGCGCAAGACAGGCGACAAATACTGCAAGTTCCTGGATGTAGTGGAATTCAGAAAAGCAGAAAACACCAAGTAGGGCGAGATAGGTTACTTATGTGTTACGAAGTTATCCTAAGGTTAAGACGTCATTTTCACCTGTCAAAACCAATCTCGGTTTCTAATCGAAATATGTTGGCACCCCCAACTTGGGGGCTCAGGATGAGCGGGATAGCCCATTATGTTTCGGGATTCTGTTTTGAATTAGCAGAAGGAAATTAACCACGGAATACACTGAATACACGGAAAAGGGAATGGGTTGATGCTATGCATCTTCCGACTATTCTCCTAAGAAATCCTTAGGTTAGGACGACATTTTCACCTGTCAAAACCAATCTCGGTTTCTAATCGAAATATGTTGGCACCCCCAACTTGGGGGCTCAGGATGAACGGAAATTTACCATATTACACATTAATAGTGAACTGTTGCATGAACAGTTACCTCAGGTATTGAGGGCATTTGTTGTGATATAATCAGTGAAAGCTCAGTAGTATCAGGCTTACATTAACAGTTTTGGGATTACTGAGTTCTACTGTTTGCGGCACTATAGAAATCCCTGGAGGATAACAATACCCGTGCGAACTGCCCTGTATTTCGGTCTGGTGCTACTGCTCCTGCTATCACTACAGCCACACTCACTGGCGGTAAGGCTGCCTGGTGTTACCTATACTTACTCGGTCGCCCCTGATGGCGGTGACAAGGCGAATATACTCACTAACGGCGTAACAAGTGACTCCGTCGGCTGGAGTAACGGAGACGGTAAGCCGCTCAATGTCGGTGCTACCTTCAAGCTGCCGGGTGCACCTGCGCTGGACCGCATCAAAGTCTTCTCCACAGGCATCAATGTGTGGTGGTGGGTTCCTCATATCAAGGTAACGGGTCGTGCCTCCGGTGCTAAGGACTGGCAAACGCTTCTTGATCGCGACTGGTATGAGCGCAAGCCCAGCGTTCCCGGTGAGCCGCAGGACGTGAGAACCTTCGATGTAACCATCCAGACCGAAGGCAAGAGATACGAAGAAGTGAGGGTGGAGATATCAAGACCGAGTATATGGGTGCTTCTGCCGCTATCAGAGGTCGAGTTCCACATCTCCGATGCCATCGAGACTGCCATCGGGACCAACTGGACCGCCTACACCGTCGGTCAGACTTGCAATGGAACTCTTAGACTCGATTCCAGTATGAAGACGTCCGTGAAGGGTGCAAAGGTTACGGTTGAGGTTATAAACGCCGACACCAGGAAGAAGGTCGGCGCATGCCTTGAGGAGAAAGTCGATCTGCCGGGCGGCATTAAGGAAATCAGCTTCACGTATCCGACTAAGACTGTGGGCAGGTTCTACCTCCGCGCTAGACTGGACGGACCGGTCAAAGGTAAAGTCATTGCCTACAACTCACCCATCATCGAAGTCCTGCCCCCGCGCAGCAAGTACTGGTTCCCCATCGGCACGTGCATCGGGGCTGAGGACACTCCCCACTATGGGTTCTCGGCCTGGCACTACTGGGACCAGATGCCGAAGACGGAGACCTTCTGGAACGGGCAGGATCACTACACAGCGTTCACTACTGACGGCACGTTATCGAGCCACTTCGCAGGCGCGGACTGGAAGGACTCGAAGGAGTTGGGTTTCTCATCCGACGATGCTCAGATGGTGAATGCAGAGGGTAAGAAATTCGGTCAGACTCTTCACCTGCCGAAGTATGAGCTTACGAAGACTCAGGCGGAGCGACTGGACTATTGGGATGGGCATCCCGGTATGTTCGAGTTCTGTTACAATAATGAGCTGTGCTACGTCACGTGGGCGGTCGGCGGAATCGTGGACTACAACAAGTTCGCTATCGCCGACTATCACAAGTGGCTGGCCGAACTATACGGCACCATCGATAAGCTGAATGGTCTCTACATGACCAGCTATAAGTCTTTTGACGAGGTGCAAGCACCCAGGGAATACAAAGGTCCTGCGCCGGACTGGTATGACTGGTTGCAGTTCAGGAAGTTCGGACTGGCTAAGTATACGAAGTTGTGTTATGACACCATCAAGCCTCATCTGAGGAATACGATCATCACTCCGAAGGCGATTTCCAATGTTGACTACTTCGCCTCGAGCACTGCGATTGACCCGTGGCTTTGGAAAGACTCCGGGGATGTCTACGGATATGATCTTTATCCATGGGCAAGGGACGGTTATCTGGAAGCGCCTTTCGGAATGGATTTCCAGCGCACCCAGACTCCAGGCAAGAACATAGAGTTTCTGGAGAGCAACCTCGGTTACTGGAGGCCCGGCCAGCGGGATCGCAAGGCTATCGATTTCAACCGGAGCTATTGGCCTTCGTTCCTTCGATCCCTTCGAGGCTGTTACTGGTATGAATGGTACGCGCCCTGGGATCTGGCCCAGCGCGACTACTACATGAGATACCCTGATGGCACGCTGTTCGAGACTGGACAGGAGGCCGTAAGGATGGCCAAGCAGGTGCAATCGCTCGCTCCAGTCCTGAACTTCGCCAATCCAATCGGGGTTCAGGTTGCGCTCTACTACCCGTGGGAAGAGGTTGACCAGACTCCAAACATAGCTCCGCTGAATGCCGCTCGGGGGGCCTACAAGGTGCTCACGCAGCTTCACTACCCGCTGGATATCATCACATTCCACAATGTCGAGGCAGGAGAGTTGAGCAAATACAAGGTCCTCGTACTTGCCGACGCGCAGCATATGATGCCGGAAGTAGCAGCGGCTATCGACAAGTTCGTGGCTGACGGCGGACTCGTGATATCTGATATGCAGGCAGGATTGTGGGATGAATACAATCGGGAGACCAGGTCGCTTGAGAATGTCTTCGGGGTGAAGCATATCCAACCAAACGATGGTCTCACCCAACTTGCGCTGACCAACTCGAAGAAGATAGACCTTCCGGTTATTCTGACGAAACCCAGCCCATTTGGGGACAGCGGAGCGTATGTCGGTCCTCAGTCGCGTGCCGAGGTCGTCGCAGTGGCCGAAGAATGCAAGGTGCTCGCAACATTCCCCGACACGATGTTGAAAGGCGCTGTTTCGGATGATGTGAAGGCCCAGACTCCAACCTACAAGATGCCGGAGGAGGTCAAAGGGGACACCGTGCCGCCATCGGGACTTCCAGCTGTTGTGACACATAAATACGGCAAAGGCGAGACGCTCTACGCCGCGGCGTCGATGTTCGCAGCCTATCGAAACTACTTCTATACGCTCGATCAACCGCCGCATCCGGTGACCAGGGATAATGAGTTACTGAACGTGGGCGATCCGATCACTCGAAAACTTGTCGGGGATTTCCTGGCAGCGCATCAGATCCTGCCACCTGCAGATGTCGATGTTCATGACGAGGATTCCGAAGCTGACGACACGCGCTTCCAGATATTGTCTTTCACGGGAAATGAGCACTGCGCGATCATGGGCGTTACTAACTGGGGACCGAGATTCAAGTATCAGGTTCCGGCCTATATGGACCTGCCGTTCAAGAAGGCACAGGCGCTTTACTATATAGATACTCCAAATGAGACGCTGAAGTCACTGCCGTTCACGATGGAGAAGAACCGGCTGAAGACCACCATACCTTACGTCCAGGGAACTGCTCTCCTGGTCGTTGTAGGTGACAGCGGACCGGTTATAGTTACAGCCGAACAGAGTGGAGATGCAGCGCCTGTGCAGGTCAGGGTCATAAACCATCTGGCTGAGAAGGCAGCGGGGAGCATTCAGTTGAGGATCGATGGGATAGCCGAACCGGCATCGGAAGCTATTCCATTCGAACTCACTTCCGGACAGCAGGGGAGCTATAAGCTTCCGGTCAAGAAGCTGGATCAGAGACTACTAGTCGACAACCGCGGCATCAAGCGCCCCTGGTATGTGTGGGTCACCTACGACGGAACCGCTCGAAGCTTCGCCCGAGTCCATCCCACCGGAAGCCTGATGGCGCCATAGAATATGGGAGTAAAGTTATCCTACTCTATGCGGGGAACACCGGTTTCCACAATGTTTTGTGCTTAAGGTAACAGTTCAATATTTGTGAGTAAATTTCCGTCCATCCTTCGATACGCGCTTCGCGCTACTCAGGACGAACGGAAATTTACTATATTACACATCAACACTGAGCTCTTGCTGCTTAAGCAAATATAAGTTCCCCTCAGAGTCGCAAGCAATGGTTAAATGAATATATTTATCTTGTTTTCAATGGTTATGCTGATTATAATGAGTGGTGTCAAGAGGGTTCAATCGTGTGAAGGGAATAGATAATCCTATGAGACTAATGGTATTCATCTACCTGTTAACATTGTGTTCTATCACCTCGGTTATTGCTCAGGAATCCAATATACTCAGTATAGATATGCTGCGGCATGCGTATTATCGCGGAGAGTTTATTCCGATAACCATTACCTTCAGAAATTCCAGTGCATCTGTGCTGAATAAAGTGGTATTGAGTGCTGGTCTATTTGGAATAGATCCGATAACCTGCACAATCGGTCCAATTCAACAAGGGGAAAGTATTACCAGACTGATGCGCGTCCCGACTGCTCTTGCCAAAACGGGTAATTACAGACTAAACGTATCTGCTAATTATTCCGGAGGTAAGGCGGCGGCAACTGAGACAGTGTATATCGGCACCAAACCAAATCCGGATGCGATTTTGGTGTGGAACTGGGGAGGGAACGGCGATGAGTGGGATTTAAAGCACGGGTTTAATACTCTGTGTGGGACTACATGGGCACAAAAGGAATGCGCGGACAAGGATTTTCTTAAGCGCATGGATGATGCTATTGTCCGCAATGCTTATACAACTTTTCATCCCTGCGGAGGACTCACTGAAGGTGAAGGATTGAGCAGACTAGATCTCTCCGACATCAAGGATCCGGATAGCCACTATACACGTCTCAGCGAATATTACCGCGAGCATAATTACACAATGCCGAACCCCTTTTATCCTGAGATTGCCGGAAGGCAGAACGAACGCAACAAGAAAATAATGGAGTTCATGAAGGACTTCCCTCAGATTAAGTTTGCATTCTTCAACTCAGAATTATGCGACATGATGGATATCAACCTGAACAAAGGTGGACTGGAGTTGATGCAATCTACTCTCGGATTTACTGATGAAAACACCGGGCCCCCGAACTATGTTGCTCCAAATGTCATTGCTGATGACGATAAAGGTTATTTGCTCCATAAATACATTGCTAAACAGGGAAAGGGTTGGAACCTGACTAATGAACGTGCTGCAGAAATGGTACACCGGTATCGTAAAGATATCTGGACTATAACAGATCCTTACAGAGATGCAGCGTTGTTAGACATGTTTCCAGGCATTGATGTGGTTGGCACCTGGACATACACGAACCCGGACCCGAAGCTGATGCTCTATGTGGAAACCATGCGGGCAGTATGTAAACCAACTGGACAGATACCCCTGAATGTGGTGACGATGCTTAATGATCCAGGGATGTTGGCACCTACAAAGAAATGGATGTCGATGGGTCCGGGGCGATTGAAAGTAACTACATGGATAAATCTGTCGAGAGCACCTAAGATTATCGGATATTATCCTCCATTTAAGAATAATTCATTCTATCCGGACCCGGACTGCTTTGAAAATCCATACAGTACAGCTCTGGCGCTCAAGGAGCTTTCTGAAAAGGTATTTAAACCTTATGGTCCTATGATAACCAATCTTGAAGTCTCTCCAAGAAAAATCGCAGTTCTCTGTTCTGATGCAGCAAGGTTGTATGGTAAATCTCCTGCTTTGGGCGGCTGGAGTCCTAATATGCAGATATACCATTTTTATACTGTGCTGGCAATGGCGCACCTGCAGGCCGATGTGGTCTTCGATGAAACGATAGAGCGTTTTGGACTTAGTGACTATGATGTTTTGGTCCTTCCTAAGTGTGATGTACTACCTCAGAGCGTCTATAAGAATATATTGGATTTTCAAAAGCGCGGCGGGATAATCATTGCTGACCAGTATCTTGGTCCTGAGATTCCCGGAGTAATAAAATTTGATTTCGATTTTACTTATCGCATAAAGGTCAGCGCCAATGCTATTGCAAATAATAAGGCCTACACTGAATGGAACGACCTTATGGACCGTGAGAATGCGAAATATCAGGATGTTACGGGTGTTACAGCCCTTGATGATCAGAAAATTATGGAGTCTTATGCTGCCCGGTTGAAAAAGGGTCTGAAGGATATAGTGGAGCCTGACATAGAATGCAGCGAACCGACCGCACTCCTGAGTGTGCTGGAGAAGGACGGAGCTAAATACCTGTTTGTTATTAATGACAAGCGGACATATGATGAGAGACTGGGTAAGTATAAATCCGTGCTTGAGAAGATTGAGCCTCAGACTGTAACTGTGAGTTTGAAGAATTGGGAAGATAAGGGGTTGTCTGTCTATGATTTGCTGGAGAGAAAAGCACTGAAAGTCCAGCAGAAGTCAGGGATCTACCAGTTCAAGCTTTCTCTGACAGAACTTGGTGGTAAGTTAATCGCGCTGTATCCGAAAAGTATAGATAAGTTGTCAATTGAGTTTCCCAGTAAAGTCAGGCAGGGATCTGTGTATCCGCTTCTTGTTCATTTCAAAGATGCAGACATGCTTAATATGCCTGGACTCCAGCCGGTAAAACTGACAGTTACTGATCCAAAAGGAACGCGCAATTCCATGAGTGACTACTATTGTGCTAAAAAGGGTCTTCTTTCTCTGGATTTAGTTGCTGCACGCAATGATGCTCCGGGTGAATGGAAAATCAATGTCGAGGATCTGACATCTGGTCTGAAAATAGAGAAACGCTTTACCATGTTGAAGAAATAATCGGAGGTTCAATAATAATGAATTACGAACCCTGGGCATGGGTCCCTCTTATTGGATTTGAAAAAGAAGACGTAGACTGCGGAGTGAAACGCTATCTGGATGCGCTCGGATTCACACCGGAAGGACTTTCACTTTTTATGTTCTCTCCGGATGTAGCTCTCCTGCATATCGACAGCGAAGAAGAGATGGTTCTTCCGGCTGATTACTGTTCTTATTATGGCAGTTCCGTGAATGAAGAGCGAGGAGTGCAGCTGTGGACGAACCTGGATGTCCGCAGGCTTGTCAGCAACTTCCACGCTGCAGGTGTAAAGGTCTTTCTCGGTCTTATGGGAGTCTATTTACGTGATGAACATCACAAAGAGTGGCTGACTATGCACCCGGAAGCTCTAGACCGCAGACGTACTGACTGGGATGGTGGGTTGTCGCTTATCAAACGGCTAAAGGACGGCACATATGTCCAGGATTATTTTGCCGGCAAGCTGGTCGAGACACTCAGATTTTATGATTTTGACGGTTTGCATGCAGCGGATTATCTGTCTCCCCCGTGCTGTCCTCTATGGGAATCGGAATGGTCTGATGATGTAATTGGCCAGTTCATAGAGTCGACAGGAATATCGCTTCCTGAAGAAGTGGCGCGACCTTGTGATGAAACTACTGAGCAGTTATTTGATCATATGCTTTGGACAGATAAGAGCCGGCGTCCAAAGGAGGGAATGGATGTCTGGGGCAATTATGAAGCCAGATTGTTGCGTGCTGACTGGGTGTGGAAAAATGTTCGCCGGGAATGGATAGATTTTTATATAGACCGCTGGACGAATTGTTGGAAGGGAATATCGGATGCAGTTCATAGCATAGGTAAACAGGTGTTCGTGAACAATTCATGGACTCACGATCCTGTGGAAGCAATATACCGTTATGGGATCGATTATAGGAGACTGGAAGAAGCTGGAGTTGATGGGATAGTGGCAGAGACCGTTTCGTCCGGTATGGCATTGCTGGGGCGGACTAACCGTGAGTGGCATTATGCTTTTCTGACGATGTTTCTAATGATGGGAGGGTATGCTCCGTCAAAGAAGCGTTTATTCCTGCATTCTACCCGGGATTCTCATGAGCAGTGGGATGCTATAAGGCATGCTCCCATGCACGTTGAAAGGGATATTGTTTCTTTATCGAATGTTTACTCGGTTGGGTCGGATGGATCATATAAGCGCTGTGCCGATGGTTTCCTGATCTGCCTTGGTGACGGTATGAACCATGCTGAGTGGGAGTGGCTAAAGGATAGGTGGGACCTGGGGTTTGGTGAGATACCGGAACGCATACTGGCACCGACACTGGTTATATCGGAACATGAAATGAACAGGGAAGTGGATGATATTATTGCGCACAGGCGATGTCCAACACAGCAGATAGTCACTGACCTTATGTTACACGGATTGGGAATTGCAGTCTGTGTGGATATATCTAATCTTGATAAGGTAAAAGGTCCTATACTGCTGGTAAATGCAGACTTGTTCAATGAAGATGAGCTGGAAAAAGCGCTTGCATATAAAGGTGGTCCCGTGATGCTGATTGGGCTACCGTTGGAGGAATCGCCTCAGCCTGACATGAGCTTTACGGATGTTCAGGAACCGTATGCATTATCCTGCATGGTTTATGGATTCTCCAAAGTACCAGCTTATACCCTTGCAGTCAAAGAAGATGAGAGTATTCCTGCAGATGCGCTTGATACACCTGAACCTGACCGATTTTTTAGAAATCTTGTATGCCGAAAGATATCCGATAATTTCCTGTCTGCATGCGCTGATGTTGCAGCGGAAATGAGTGGACTGCCATTTGCCTCCGGGGACTCCGAAGGTATTACCATACAGGCTATGGAGTTTGGGGATGGCAGAACGAGAGTGTTTGTAAAATCCAATAAACCACATTACACGAATCCGGTTATCGATATGCGAAGAAGCATTTGTGCAGTGGAAATTCGAAGTAAGTTCCCGGCAGCTACGATAGAACCGGACGGATCGTGTTTCCAGATAAGAATTCCTCCAAATGGCATAACAGTGTTGGATGTGAAGCTGGCTGAATAGTTGGTGATATATAACAGATGTAGATTCGAAAGGATTGCTGAAGTGTCTTTTAATCATTTGAAGAATGCATACAATTCCGCGCAGCGGAAGTACATAGAGGTTACTGTGGGGCCGAATGATGGAGATTTTGTTGGCGCTGATCATATGGTCATACAGGCGGCTGTAGAATATGTGGGTGCTTGCGGCGGTGGTAAAGTTGTCCTGAAACCCGGCATGTATTCGATGGGTAATGCTGTCTATATGAAGACTGGTGTTGTACTTGCCGGCTCCGGAGGAGAGACTGTTCTCAGGAGGATACCTTCTGTCAGTTCTCCTTTGAAGACTGACATTGACTGGTATGACTGGCAGGTGGAGCTTGAGGATGCTTCGGGGTTCAGGGTAGGGGGAGGATTGATGCTTACCAGCCTGGAAGAAACAGCGAAAACACCGCAGGCTACGGTGCATACTATAATCGGAATAGATGGGAATGTCCTGTACCTGGACTCTCAACCACGTATGAACCACTGGCTTGGTCTTGAGGCAAAGGCGTCATCTATATCATCGATCATCAGAGCTGATTATTCGGAAAACTGGTCTATACATAATCTGGTCCTGGATGGCAATAGAGAGCATAATGAATATTTGAACGGTAACTATGGCGGTGCTATATTCATGCAGGACTGCCAGAACGTGTCGATAAAGAATGTGCAGATCAGGGATTTTAATGGAGATGGGATGAGTTGGCAGGTCTGTCACGATGTATCAGTCGAAGACTGCTGCCTCAGTAACTGTGCAATGCTGGGACTCCACCCGGGCAGTGGTTCTCAGAGGCCTGTGATCAGGCGTAATACAGTAGATAAATGTGACACTGGTATCTTCTGGTGTTGGGGCGTGAAGAATGGACTTGCTGAGGAGAATGCTATATCCAATTGCCGAATAGGAATAAGCACCGGGCATAGAGATACTGATAACCTGATGCACCATAACCGGATAATTGACACCGTGGAAACAGCAATACTGTTCAGACCCGAACGTTCACCGGATAGAACTTCTCACAGAACTGTCATCGAGGACAGCCATATAGAGAATGCCTCTGTAGGAATCCACCTGAGCAGAGGCCTGGAGGACGTCATCCTGCGAAGGAACACTATATGCAGTAAAGATGGACGAATGTCTGTGGGAATACTGAAAGAACCTGGAGTTGTGGGATTGGTGCTTGACGGCAATAGCTTTGATGGGGTTGAAGAGGGAGTTTAGGAAATGTGGAGTGAGTAAAAAAAGCGTAACCTGAGCGGAACTGAAGAGAACTCAGTAATAGTAATATCGATTTCCCCGTTGGTCGAGGGCATCCATGCCCTCGACCCAATTTTGGTATACTGCGGGAACGCCGGTCTGCACAGTGCTGTATACTCGCCTATAAAATATATGGCCTGATCCGGCTAATACTTCGGCTTTGGCAGTTCCATTCCACTTGACTACTGAAGCAACTTAACTCCTATCTAAAACATTCCCCTACGATCTCTGCAGGATTTATATTGTTCTTCTCTGTATCGTGAATCATATCTATGCAGCTTTGACTCATGTCTTGAATGACCATGAATTGTGTCCGAATTGTCCTATATGATTGGAACTTAAACTTGCATTTCTCCTGAATTCGCTCTTCGTAAACTTCAGGTAATATAAGTATCAAAATACTCTTAAATATCATTGACTTCGTGTATGTAGTGTGGTAAACTCCATCTGGCACTATATATAGGTTGTTTTTAGCGTTGTTATGCAAGATGATCAGGAGAGAATAAGATGAATGAAATACCGCAGTTATGCATTTTGTGCGAAAAGTCGTGTTCCGTTGAAACAGATGGTAGAACAGATAATCGTTATTATCAGTGTGATACATGTGGAGAATATCTTATAACGAGAAAAGCGCGTATCAACCATATAGAGAATAATCAGATGAGTCTTGAAGATAAAATGCGTATAGCAATTTGTTCGCGTGAAAGAACGATCCAAGGATTGCCAGTGTTGTTTATATGTGCTGAAGATCTGGGTGAAGGTATGCGTGAAGGCGCATTTACCGTGACATACATTCTCAATCACTTATTTCCATCCAATGTATCAGATAGAATGGCTAGAGCGTTACGAAACCTGTATAAATTGACTTCTCATCCTGGTGAAAGATTGGAATTAGCAAGAGCAACTGATTATCCAGTGTTATTGGCAGAGTCAGATGATACTGCTGATTTTGTGATTGAAGAAATGGCAGAACTGGGATATATTTCATACGATAAAATGGATCAGACATTTGGAACTTGGAGTCTGCTTGTGCGTGCCGCAGGAATCGCTCACATTGAAGAACTAGATAAAAAAGACGCAAGAGAATCATCATCTCAGGCCTTCATCGCAATGTGGTTTTCTGATGATGTATCTGATGCATTTGACCGTGGTATTTTACCTGCAGTCGTGAATTGTGGGTATAGACCGATGCGGATAGACAGTAAGGAAACTAATAATAAGATATGTGATGAGATTATTGCAGAGATAAACAGAAGCCAGTTCCTCATTGCAGATTTCACTGGAAATCGAGGTGGCGTTTATTTTAAAGCTGGCTACGCCAAGGGACTGGGTATTCCTGTTATATGGACCTGTAGAGCAGATTGCGTAGATGATTTACATTTTGACACCAGACAGTATTCCCATATTGTATGGAATACACCCGAAGAACTATATGAAAAACTTATAAGGCGCATAGCAGCTACTATTGATGGAGCCATTTACCCAAAAAGATAGTATAGTAAATACTACCTATTGATGCGTTTACACAAGCGTAATAGGAAAGGTAGTGGATCGAAAATCAACAATTGGTATGGATTATGCACATTACCGTTTGGTATAAAGCCAGAATGGCTTACTTCCGGCATAAGAATCACGAAGCATAGAATTATGTAACTATGTCACAACAGGAGACTAGAATGTACGAAATGCTATTAACACAGGTAAAAACTGCGCGCAAATATTCGGCTCTCTTCTACAGGGTTGACCTGCACATCCATACCCACGAATCTGATGATTTTCCATGCCTAGGAAACAAACCCGGATGTGCTACGGAATTAACCTCCAAAGATAAATCTGCCTGTGCTGAATTCTTCATTCAAAGTGCCGTAAATTCTGGACTAGATCTCATTGCCATTACCGACCATAATAGGAATAGACTTGCTACCGAGATTGCTAGTTTGGCTAACGATAAGCTGGTTGTTCTTCCGGGAATGGAAGTTAGCCTGAAAACAAGTTTTTTGCCTAATTCCACAATCCATATTCTCGCATTGTTTCCAGAAAGATACGAACACGGGGATATCGAACGAGTGTTTTCTAACACAGGGATGCCATTATATTCGGAGCGTAATGATGCTACTGTGCTGGACATGCCTGTTCAGGACTTTGTAAAAGCTGTTCATGATGGAGGTGGTATCTGTGTTGCCTCTCATGTGAATAGTTCAAAAGGTATACGAGACCTATTTAGATCAAGCAACATCAGTCTTATAAAAAACGAACTCCGCCGTAAAGAATTGCTGCTAAGAAAGAGCAGAAGCATTTTATCTGAACAGGAAACCCAAGAGTTGATTCGTATGGGAACTAACTGCGAGGAATTGGAAGACGATATACAAAACCGTTATTTACAGTTCCTGGTTACATATGGACTTGATGCGGTTGAGGTTCAGCATGGCACAGAACGCCAGTTTTATACTGGAACTCATGTTGATGATTTGGGGATACGCCCGATACCTTGCCTAGTGGGATCTGATGCTCACAATCTTAGTGACATTGGCCTAAGTGGTTGTACGACATATATTAAAATGACGAATCCTGGATATACAGACTTGCGTAAAGCATTACGAGATCCAGGTACAAGAATCCGATTTGATCATGATGTTCCTCGACCGAGAATAGCACGGATACTAGGTGTGCAATTTGAAGGCGGTTTCTTTGGCGCAAACACAATCGGTTTCTCAGACAATTTAACTTGCTTAATAGGCGGTCGTGGTTCAGGAAAATCTGCAACTATCGAAGCACTTCGGTATACCTTAGAGCAACCGCTTGAATGTCTACCGATTACAAAACGTAAAGACATAAACGATCGTTTGCAGCACACTCTTGTGGATACTGACATTAAGGTTGTGTTACAGGATCGAACAGGCGATGTTTATGTGATAAAGCGTCGTTATGGTGAGAATAGAGCTCTTTGCTTGAGTTGTGATGGAACCCCCCATAGTGATATGGATGTATCTGTGGCCACCAACCTTCGCGTTAAGATATTTGGCTGGGGGGAAATTGAAGAGCTTGCGCGTAATAAGCGTGATCAATTGTATCTGATTGATGGCTTTGTTCCTGAAGTAGCTCAGGCAAAGCAACTAGTTACAAGTTTAATGCCAGCACTACGCAGTAATACACAAACAATACTTGCTTTTGCAAAAGAAATTCAAGAATTGCTACCTAGTGTAGCTGAGTTATCTACAAAAAAGGAAATACTAGCAAAACTGAACACACCTGAACTCGATGCAGTATTCGTAAATTTTGACGCTAATCAAGCTGCTTTCGCGGCCATTGAATCCATTCGCACTGTAGTTCAGTCAATACATGAGGCACTTGTTAAACAGGATAACACTTCTCACACATTTAAGCAACGACTGGAAACCACCTTTTCTGGAGCTGAAAATAGATTAAGAGCATATGAGTGGTTTAGTGATTTTCAAGATGCTTATGTATCAAGAACAGATAGCATTGAGCAGACGTATCTGAATCTATTAGTAGAAATAAAGGGACTTTCAGTTAATGTCGATCAAATAAAAACCAATCTTGCTACAGAATTTGCCGAAATAGAACAGAATCTGAATACGGCAACAGAAGAAATTGATGCATCTGATGCCAAATCAAGCAGATCGCGTCGTAAAACTCTAACTGAGGAAGTAAGTAACTTACAGTCTATTCAAGATCAGATAGATCAGAAGCAGGAGCAGATAGTAGACTTGCTTAAAGATAGATGGAATCGGTTAGTTCCAGCTTTGGAAACAGCTAAGCAAGCGGTTACTGATCTACGTAATAACAAATTGTCAGAGTTGAATGATCAACTACTGAAACTCTCATCTACGGTCAAAGTCAGTATAAGCTTGCAACACCAAAAGGACAGACAAGCATTCGCAAAAGCTTTGGGCACGGATAACCCAAGTGATCCAGATGGATTATTGAAGAATGTGTATAGGTATTATAAAAGAGACAAGTATGCAGAGAATTATGCCCGAGTTCATACTCCACATTCATTTGTGCAGGCAATTTTAAATGATGCAGATATTGAATGCAGTGAGCTTTGCATCTTTGTTATGACGGAAGATGCAAAACGTATCGATATTATCAACAAAGAACGTGCTTGTTCGGTGAAATCGCATTTACACCCAAAGGATGAATCGGGCTACTATGATACCGAAAAACTGAAGTCAATTCTGGAACTGGAGCATCTTGATATTGAGGATTTGCCTCAGATATCACTTGATGGTGCAGCAATAGAGGAGTTGTCACCAGGACAGAGATGTAGTGCTTTGATACCCGTTATACTTTTGGAAGGTGACTGTCCACTTATTATAGACCAACCTGAGGATAATCTTGATAATAGACTGGTTTTTGGTCTAGTAGTGGATATAATTAGAGCCCTCAAAGAACAACGGCAGATAATTGTTGCTACTCACAATCCTAATGTACCTGTTTCTGGAGATGCCGAGCAGATTGTGGTGTTTAATGCTCTTACTAGGGATACCTGCGAGTCTGTAGTTCAGGGATCTATAGATCGTGAGGATATCGTATCCAATGTAAAAGCAATCATGGAGGGAAGTGAAGAAGCATTTCGCATTCGAGCGGATAAATACGGGTACACTCATAGATGAAGTCATATTGGTGTGTAACCTATAGTGTTCGTTCCAAACAGCCTTAATTTATCGCTTGAAATAGACGAATAGCAACAATGTTTTTTCCAGAAAGTGAGATTAATAAGTGGCCAAAGATAATGAGTTTACGACAGTAGAAATTGCTCCTTGTCCCCAATGTAGTATCACATATGATAGGGTGCAATACAAAGGCACAGGAGATGTACGGATCTCAAGAAATGGGGCATCTCTACGTTTTGTTGACCAATGCCCGAAAGGTCATAGAGTTATTTTGGAATACGGTAACATTAAGAGAGACGGACCGTTTCTTCACGTGTCTATTACTGTTATTCCCGAAGTAGAATGGGAGGGTAATACAATGTCAAGTGAAGGTTTTGGAGATAAAAGCAGATAATGATGGCGTTATCTTTGAAATGCAATGTGTTTTTTCAAGATTAATGTGATTCAAGATTGGAGCAACTGATGAGCAAAGGCAATATCTTCGCCGGTTGGTGTAAAACCTGGTTACCTCTTGTGGTATGTATTTTAGCGTTTGTGATTTGGATATATATTATTGCATTCGGTGACGCAAAAGATAAGGCTAATTGGTTACTACTTCCATTCACCGGTATATATGTATCTGTGAGTGTTTACTTGGCGATTGCGTCAATTCGCGCTTCTCGATCGAATGAAAAAACTGTTGAGGTTATGACTAGTGAACTCAGTGTTACAAGAGACTCATTGGAAATCATGCGTCAGACTCTAGAGGAAATGCGGATGAATCGTAGCATTGAGCATTTGCCAGTATTAAGTTTTCCTGAAGGACGTAAATGTGGATTGCCCAAAGCTGGCACCGCCCACCTGCGCTTGAGAAACCTAGTTAACGTTCCTATTATAGGATTATCCGCGATGTTTTGGGAGTTGGAAGATACGGTAGATAGCATAGTAAAATATAGCACAATGCGTGAATCACAAGAAATAGACATACCATCTAACCAGGAAGTCTTTGATATTGATATGGGACAATCGAACCGAAGCGACGAAGATAAACGCGAAAAAGCACAAGGTGTTCTAGCCAAATTTGCAGAAAAACCAAAGTACTCTATATGTGTAATCAGCTTTCTTACTAGGGCGGATAGTGTACCTATAAAATTGTATTTTGATCTTGAACTCGATAGAGGACAATAGTGTTGTTCTATGCTGCAGGAATGCTGATCTCCACTATACATCATACTCATATATGTAGATCAAAGTGGACACAGATCAAATGTGGATCTAATGGGATCTAATGTGAATCGGTGTTATTTCAATCAATGGGCTGTTCTCGCTGGTTGCAACCCTCTTGATTTTGGGTAAAAGTAGATTAAAATCTATGGACTTATTGCAGAGGGGAATTGATATGGTTAAGCAGGCTAAGAATACTATTTGTCTTTGGTATGATAAGGATGCTGAGGAGGCGGCTCGGTTTTATGCTGAGACTTTTCCGGATTCCTGGATTGATGCGGTGCACAAGGCACCGGGGGATTATCCTTCCGGGAAGGAAGGGGATGTGTTGACGGTTGAGTTTACTGTAATGGGGATTCCATGCCTCGGGCTCAATGGCGGACCTGAGGTCAAGCACAACTGGGCGTTCTCGTTTCAGGTTGCAACTGTTGACCAGGCCGAAACGGACCGCTACTGGGACGCCATCATAGGCAACGGCGGTGAAGAGAATGCCTGCGGTTGGTGTCAGGACAAATGGGGCCTGTCCTGGCAGATTACTCCGATTGCTCTGACGAAAGCGGTAAGTGATCCCGATCCCGCCGTAGCCAAGCGTGCGTTCGATGCGATGATGGAGATGAAAAAGATCGACATCGCTGCAATCGAAGCAGCAGTCCGCGGGTGAGTGGGAGACTTGGGGACTGGGAGACTTGGGGACTTGGGGAGTGGGGGAGTGGGAGACTTGGGGACCAATGGGACCAGTAGGACATATAGGACATATAGGACCTGGGACCTGCATTGTCAATTGTCAATTATCAATTATCAATTCCCCTTCCTTTTTAAGAACTGGTATCATTATGTTACCGCTCATAAACTACGGGAGTGTTCTAATGAGAAAGCTGATTGCATCTACGTTTGTGTCGCTGGATGGTATTATGCAGGCACCTGGGGGACCGGATGAGGACCCTACCGACGGTTTTACACTTGGGGGCTGGATGTTCAATTACGGGGTGGAAGACTCTGATATTTCAGAAGCAGGTTTCGACGGACAGGGTCGAGAGCTGGTGCTTGGCCGCAGAACTTATGAGATATTCGAAGCTTACTGGCCATACCAGCCCGATGACATGCCGATTGCCATTACTTTCAATGCAACCAAAAAGTATGTTGCTTCGAGAACTCGGACGACCCTCGACTGGAACAACTCAATCCTGCTCCAGGGTGATGTAGCCTCAGCAATCACCGATCTCAAGGCTCAACCAGGACCTGACCTGCAGATCATCGGCAGCGGCAATTTGATTCAAACCCTGCAGTCCACCTCACTGATTGACGTGTACAACGTGTGGACTTTTCCTGTAGTGCTCAGGCGGGGTAAACGCCTCTTCGGCGAGACTGCCAAACCATTCGAGCTGAAACTGGTCCACTCCAAGGTTTCAGCCTCAGGAGTAGTAATGAGCACCTACACACCATCCGGCGACGTCCACCCCGACTCATTCAAGACGACCGAACCGAGTGAAAAGGAGTTAACCCTCCGCCAAAAAATAGCGAGTGGGACATGGTGACGGAAACTGGGAGACTTGGGGAGTGGGAGACTTGGAGACTTGGGGACTTGGAGAGTGGGAGACTGGGGGACTTGGAGAGTGGGAGACCATTTTGTCTTTCGGGATTTGAGGAATGCCTGCATGGTTATGACGTTGGGCAAAAGTAACCATTCACTCCGGAAATCCCGAAAGAAAACAGTATAGGGTTTAGTTTACAGTTAAAGAAGTGCATCCGGAGGTTTCGGGACTTCCGGGTTGAGATATAACTTGTTCATTATCCTGATCACTTGTGCTCCAACCCTCAAGCTCCCGAAACACCGAAATCTTTCCCATATATAGGCCATTAGGTGGCAGTTCCCAATAAACCCAAATATGTTGTTTGAGTGCATGAAGTACATTTTTTAGAGGCGGTAATTAGTCCCGTTAGTCCTGAGTAGCGAAGCGTATCGAAGGGCGGTTGGTTATGCACAATCTATCGGTATAAGTTCTCCACAGCCACCATTCGATACGCCTCCGGCTACTCAGGACTAACGGTTGTTTTACCGATAGCCATGATGGATGTCCACGGAACTGCACCCTGCGCATGGATCCCCCCGGGCGAACGGGATTACTTTTCCCTTTCTGAAGTCTGAAGCCTCCCTTCCCTTCTTTCATAATTTTCCTCCGTTCTCCATCTTCTCTCCTATCAACTGAATTATCCTCTCTGAGGTTTCGTTCTTTTCCTCCAGTGATGGCTGAGCCACGTTGACCATGTATCGATTGGACAGCACATACAATGAAGCATTAACCCTGCATTTCTCCAGAACTCTCTCAACGAATTCCATGCGATTTGAGATGGTTTTTTCCGCATTGAGACCGATATGTGTTATTAGCACTATCGATCCATCCCAGTATTCCATTGCATTGCCAAGAGAACACTCGGTGATCCCAAAATCAATCGCACGCAAGTTCCTGATCTTACTCAAAGCATCGAAATTCACCGACATATCACCGCATGAATGCAGCATAATACCGTCAAAAGCATCTGATATCCTGTTCATATATGGCACGCAGAACTCTTCGTAGAGCTTTGGAGAGACTACAGATGCAAGATCATCAGCCAGGCATACCCCGGAGCCCTTCGGGAAGAACATTTCGCTCAGGTTCGAAAACACAGGTTTGGGTATGATCCTGCTTGCAGCATTGATGAACTGGATAGTCAACTCTGTGGCCATATCCATAAGATGGTGGATATGGTCAGGGTGAGTATACATAGCAGTCATCAATTCTTGAGAGCCCAGTACCATGCATGCTGTAGAAAGGGGGCCTTGAAGGCTGTCATAGAGTTGGATCGGTATATCGCCGCCTGTCGCTCCAACCGTATATTCGATGCCATCAAGCACCTTCCCCATCAAACCATCGGATAAAGTAGGCATCTTCAGATCACTGATTTCATCAGCGGAACCCAGGCCCGGCTCGGTCCAATTGTTGCCGGCGTCATATTTCGCGCCGAATGCTGTGGCAAGTATTCCGACCCCAAAGTAGGGTGGAGTGATCATAGGAACCGCATCGTCTCTTCCCCAGATTCTGCAATCAAGGTACTCCAACTGACCGTCAACATATTCCCTGTAGAATGAACTCAGATTGTCCATCTCTACTCCAAGCCAGTCGTAGGTGAGTTGTTTTCTATACTGATCAGCCTGAAACAGAATCGAACCAGGATTTTCTTTCTCCCAAAAACCCTTGTATCGAGAAATGCCTTGTTCAAACAATTCGATTACGCTGGCTTTATTATGCGATTCTATCATTTAATAATCTCCAGTTCCTCTGCAATTATTGATAAGGATATGCAAACAGATCACTTTTCCCTTCCCGAAGCTCGAAGCCCGAAGTCTGAAGCCTCCCTTCCCTTCTTTCATAACTCATAATTCATAATTCATAATTTCCATTAGGATCCCCCGGGTGAACGGAATTACTTTTTCCTTCCTGAAGCCTGAAGCCCGAAGTCTGAAGCCTCCCTTCCCCCAACTGCCGTCATCCCCGCCAGTCCGATGATCCCTTCACTGCAGGTGGCTCTCAATTCTATGGATTCCAGGAGCTTGGCTGGATTGCAGGGGATTTGGAGGGCGTCGGCGTGAGAGGTCAGGAAGCCTTCGGGCATTGCATAGGATGGGGGTGTAGTGGTGGTTTGGCCGAAGGGGACCGGCACCCCCAAGCGGCTGAAGTGCTGGTAGTAGACATCCAGGTTGAACGGAGGGATCAAGGACTCGATTGCTGTCTCTCCATCTGAATATTTCAAAACAACCTCTCCATTGGGGATGTAGTTCTTGGTCGGGTGGACATAGTTTAGCAGCAGCAGACACAGTGATTCACACGCCAGACCTACAGGTATCGTTACTGCAGCCGGCAGCGGGTATGGTTTCCAACTGGAAAGTGCCAGCAGGTTTTTCGGTAGAGGGTTCTCTACGTTTGCGATACGTCCGGAGGTCAGGAATTTCCAACCATTGCCTGACTCGAGCAACCGAGGAGAAGCAGGCATTGTGAGCTGCGGATTATACCACCATTCCCCCAGAGTCGATGGTTCGTCCATACAATCGAACGTAAACTTCAGGGCAGTGAACTCCTCCAGGGTTACATTGCATGCCGACGCGAGATCGAATAGCACCATCCGGTTCTGTTCTGCCTCCGAAAGCATTGCTGGTGTTGGTGAAGGCTGCTGCTCGAAGAGAATCTGGGTGTCTTTTGCAGGTTCTGTCGGCGATTGCGATGGACCGAGTCTCACTGTTATGAGAGAATCTTTTTCAGATGGAGTGACAATCTCGGGACCATTCAAACTCGCCCGAACTCTCTTGACAGTGGGGGTGGGGGTATGGATATGGAAAGTGGCATTATCGCCATCACGATGCCACTCATAACTCACGTCCGGCATATGAATACTTGCTTCATTCCAGTCTGAGGGGAATGCGGGGCAGATGTCGATTCGACCCTCATTCAACGCCGGTTCGATACCAAAGAGTCCACGCACAGTAACGTGAACGTTCGGATCGACCGCGTCGATGTCTTCCCGATCAGTATTATGACCCCCGGCCCCTGTATTAGCGATACCGAAGTTGATGCCTGGGAAATCGCTTTTAAACGCAGAACCGATAACGGTCTTGATGTACGGCCACCACAGGTCAGGATCCCCGGTTTTCAGACCGGCAAGCGCCGCCAGCAGAGAGTCACCCACCGGCACCCACTGCACGCTCCAGACAATCGGCCACATGTCGCTTGTCGAAAGCAGATGCACACCCGGGTTTGGTTCGAAGCCGTAGTGTGACTCCAGCCAGCGCATCGCACGCTTTCCCTGTTCGGGTGAAAGCAATCCGGCGTTTACAGCCAGATACTCCTCCCACGTCTGCGGATGACCGCGCCAGATCTCCTCAGCGCCGATGCATCCTAATCGGCCTTTCTCCTCATTCCACAACTCGCTGAATATAGCTGTGCGGATCTTCTCACCCAGAGCGTGATACTCAGCCTCAGCCTCTGCATCACCAAGGACTGCAGCCATGCGTTCTGCACGGTCCGCCATTGCCCATCCCATCACGCTTGGTGTTACCGACTTGGGCCCTTTGCCGCTGCCTCCGCAATCGCAGTTCCAATATTCATACCAGTCACGCAGCAGCCCATCGCCATCAGCATCGTTATAGTCCATCATATACGCAACTGCCTGGCGCACAGCAGGCCACATATCCACAATAAACTGCTTGTTACCGGTCCATGTGTAATGCATCCAGACATGGTCGACCCAGTATGGAGCAGTTGTCTCTCCGGGAAATGGCAGTAGGTTTGGACCGATCCCGGGTACAGACCCGTCATCGGCCTGCAGGGCAGCGTAGAGCCGCAGACACTCGGCAACCGTTTTATGGTCGCCTGCCCATTCCTTACCATACCAGCCGACTGAAATATGGTAGTACATATCCCAGCGGCTTACCGAAAGCACCAGGCCGGGACCCTGGTGATGGTATTCGCTGCGGCAGCGCTCCCAGTTGATCAGAGCATTGAGCTCGGGATCAGGGGTGCGTATCTGGAAGTCTGAACGGCGTTTGTCCCAGTGACTGCATGTTAAGTCCAGAGCATCAGCTGGATCAGCCAGCAATTGCCTGAAGTGTTCCTCTGGTTCCAGCGCCCTGCCAATATATGCATCAAACCAGGACTGTTTCAAGCGCTCGCGCTCTTCAGGCCAGGCTGATGTATTGGGAGTATCGAGCCGGGCCATTATAAACTCTGCGCGCTCTTTGTCATATGAGGTAACACCCCAGGCAGCGACGATATGATATGTCATCCTGGGTGATGTGGACTGGAACTCTACCTGCTGTGAATCCCCCGGGATAACATGCTCGCTGCCCTCACCATCCCAGCCGACCAGGAGCAGACCGTTCGGCAAATTTGGTTCCGTGATGCATGCACTGGAGCCTGAGATCTCGACCTGATTGGCGTTCAGTTCATCATCTCGATAGTAGATACCGCCATACTGCCAGACCAGGGGCATTGCTCTGTCGAAACTGATGCCGCAGATTAAACCATGGGAATCCATTGACGGGGCAATACGGATTGAGCCTGACCAGTCGGTTGCAGTCAGTTGATAGTCTGTATAACCTGGGCGGAATGTGGTGGTGATTGTCAGCCCCTGCATCTTATCCAGCCAGATAACTTCGTCATTCGAAGCCGGAAGCCCGATCCGGAGCGTTCCCATACAGGGCTGCACTTCGCCGTTCTCTCCATTTGGCCGCGCCCAGAGAGGGAAGACTTTGTCCAGCAGACCGCTGTGGACACCTTTACCCTGGGATGCATCCATCCGAAAAATGGGCAGTTCACCGGTATACAAGCGGTTTTGCCCGTGGGCGATCAAGCGATTATAAGTGCGTTTACCACCAGTCAGACGGAATCCGCCATCCTCAACTGGTTCATAGACAGGAGTTATGTCCCCCAGACCATCTCCAGGAGCCTGAAAAGCTGATCGACCCAATAAAACACTCTGCTCCGGCTGTATCACCTGCAGCGCTTTCAGAGGCCCCGGAGTCAAAGTAACATCCGCCTCCACCACACGCAAACCGCCGATCATTTGTTTATCCATATCATCCATCGCATTAGGTAGCATGTCAGCCATTCCACAAACCTCTATAGTCAGAAGACAGGAGTCAGGAGTCGGAAAGTAGAATCCAGAATCCAGAAGCCAGAATCCAGAAGTCAAGAGCGCGCCTCTGATGGTCCAGGTCATCCATGATCTGGACCCATTTCCTTGGACATCCATGTCCAACTTGCATAAGCAGACATGGATGTCTGCGATATCGCGCCTGGGTCATGGATCCCCCAGGCGAACAGGCCCGCCTCTCCCATTTTCATAATTCATAACTCATAATTTCCCTTCAGGCTTGTTCCGATCTATCTTCCTTATCCCTTCAGTAACCCCTGGCAGCAGCGTTTCCCAGAGGGGCATGTTGGTCCAGCGGGTGTCTTTGGGGTTGTCGAAGTTCCACCAGCAGCCTTTTTCTCCATAGACCCATACATATTCATCAGATACATTGAGGGCATGGCTGAGAGTCTTCATAAACGTATCTACGCGCGTACCGCCCGGCAGAGGGCCGAAGTAATAGTAGGGAGTGCCTTCGGGATTGGTGTAACAGTCTACATACTGGCCAAATCCTACCTGCAGCTGGGAAGCGTATTTCTTTCTGTTTTCAGGAGCTATAAGGGGGAGGACCTGGTCTCTTATCACTTTATACTTGGTCTCAAACTTATTCCCGGTCAGCAAGTAACCGGATTCTACTCCATCGACAAGCTTTGCCTTGCGGGGGAGTGCATCCAGCATACCATTCATAAATGCAGGCATCAGCCAGCGTTTGGCCTGGTCCAGCGCAACTGGATCGTCTTCATCGTGAATATATGCCGTATATGTCGACATAAACATGAAAGACAGCACCGTGATGCTGGGATATTCCTTTGCCATTGCTGACATGATTTGAGCACCGCGCTTGCGTGCAAGCTGGCGCTGGGTATCCCAATCACCCTGGGCTGGATCATACTCATACCAGGGAGGATTGCTGTAAGCTTCAGGGTCTAAAAATATACCTTTCATACCGCTCTGTTTAGCCATATATGCCACTATGCCAAAGTTGGTTGCGGCATCGTCCCAGAACTTATCATCAGCCCACTTTCCCCGCTCCCCGGTTGCCAGCATTATCATAAGGAAGCTGTTCTTCATCTTGGGGCTTTGCTTGGATATAGCTTTGAGATCGAATACCGTCGAATCAAACCAGCTCCTGTCCCATTTCCAACTATTCAAGGCGGTGCAGATATTGGCAGTCGTCCCCGGCCGGTCACTTTTGACATCAAAACTGAACGCGATACCATCAAAGGGTGATTTATTCAGATCCTCTATATGCTGCTTGAGATTTTCTGGATTTACAGCAATAAAGTCCCAACCATACCCGATGATTTTCTTCGACGGACGATTTGCAGCAGAAGACTGGCCGGATACGGCAATCAAGAAAAGCAAAGAACTAAATATCATCAAGAAAGAGGTAAGCTTCGGCATATGACATTCTCCACATTAATTAATGCTCATTTATACGCTGTCGAGTGTTGGAAATCCTGCATTGATGGAGACAGGAGTCAGGAGATCGGGGGAATGGGGACGAATAGGACCAATGGGACATATGGGACCCATGAATGACAGCGCTGATTCCTTTCTTTTTACTGTTTGTTGTATCCATGTAGCCTTCCCATTCTTCATGTGCAATAATTGAGTGCACTTAACTGGAAAGGAACACTCATATGACTGAATCAAATATCCCTGGCAAAATACGTTTCTATGGGTCGGAGGTTGCTGAACTTTTCACCTTAGAACTGCAAGAATCTCTTAATGGAGTCCTGCGTAAGAACTTTATTTCGAATCCGGAGGATCAGAATGTGGGGTTTGTTTCGGCTTCGGTGGACGGAAGACCTTGGACCGGAACTATGTGGACCAGGGACGCCGGGGTGTTTTTGCGAGAACTAGTGCACTATGGGTATTTGGAGAAGGCGTGCCTGGTTGCGGCTTGTTTGATCCGGATGGTCAGAGTTGGGGAGGATGGATATTATACATTTCCCGAGCGATTTGATCTCGGGCAGCCGGCTTCAGGTAGTGAGTTGGACGGGACTGCGGCGATTGTCATTGGGATGGTGTTGCTCTGGCAGCGACTGCCTGTAGGCCATCCGTCAAAGGAGCAGATTTATTCTTTTCTGCACAGGTCGGATTCTGCGCTTTTTTATATCGATAAAGTCCTTAAGTCCAGCCCTTTGATACCCGGCAGCGGGGAGTTCGGGGGAGGTATGGCTGCACATGGCTTATATATGAATGTTGTCCAGAACAACCTGGTATGCTTCGCCCTCCTGGCAGCAGCTGAAATGGAAAAGGCTGCTGGAGATCAGCAGACCGCGGCTATGCACACATCAAATGCAAACACACTCTCTGAGAATATCGCCAAATATCTGGTCGATCAGGATGGCAGTTGGATATGGTGTGTCGATCCTGTCACCCTTGAGGCAGATGATGAAATCTTGAATCACCCTATCAACAAGGGATTCGGAGGTATCAATGGTCCGGCCTGTATGAGCTGCGATGTGCTTGGGTTTGACTCGCTGGCAGCAGGAAACAGTATCACCAAAATGTGTGTCAAGACATTCGAGAAGCTGTATTCCTTTCCGGTCCGTAAGCAGCAGTTCGAGAAATACGGGCTCTGGTCCCAATTCGATCTATGGGCACATGGCATGCTGACTGGACCATCATATGGACAAGGTTATGCAATACAGACGATGCTGCTGCTAGACTACCTGGAGATGGCTGATCGGGCTCTGGCATACCTCGTAAAGGCAACTTACCAGCCTCCGGATGCATTTCCACTCGACAGGGAATCCCCTTACTGGCTGTATGAGCGTTATTTGTCACCCGATGCTGCTGGAATTTGGGATTGGGACCAGGGCTGTGGAGCTTTGAATCTGGTTTGCGTAGCGGAACCCCTTAAAATAGGCAGGTTGATCATGGGCGTTGATGACACCAAACCCGACCGCGTGACAATCATTCCAAGAGTTCCTCCAAGCTGGCAGGGATTTGAAGCTGAGAACTGGCTGCTAAGAACCGGAATCGGAACCGTCAGGGCGGATATAAGTTATACAAAAGACAGATTCAAGCTGAAGGTTTTGGATGGTGGAAGAATAGATAATTTGGTGCTGGAGCTCGGAACTGCTGGGAATAGAACCACCTTCGAAGTACGGGATGTATCAATGGCAGAGGAAAGCACAATGCACAGTTAACAATGCGAAATGGGAGACTGGAAGACGTGGGGACCAATAGAGCCTGGGAATCTGCATTGTCAATTATCCATTGTCAATTATCAATTCTCCCTTCTCTTTTTCATAATTCATAATTCAAACTTCATAATTTCCCTGAGGCCTGCTTTATTGACAGTCAGTAAACTCCTCCTTATAATTCATTTCAAGGGCTCAGGAGTATGAATGTTCTATTTGAATGAGTCTATGAGGTGGTGTTGGTATGAAGAGTCTGGGATATCTTTTTTGTTTGCTCCTTGTTTCGCTGATCCTTGTGTCTTCGGTTGGCACAGCTGCGGATAGACCAACTGTTAGCCAGAATGTCTGGGTGTTCAGTATTGAAGGTCAGAACTGTGGACGGCTTGGTGGGTTCACAGGAGGCGGTATGTCGTTGGATGTCATGGATTCGAAAACAGTCAACAGCGACGGCTACAGGATTAAAACTCTCGGTGCATTGAAAATGGGAGACATCAATCCGCAGTTGCACTTTGGATTCTCCGATTCAACAGCAAAGTGGATAGCTGATTTCAGTGCTACAAGCAAGACCCGCAAGAACTGCCAGCTTACATTGGTAGATGATAAGCAATCTACTCTTCTTCAGATGCTGTATAGCGACTGTATAATCACAGGATTGACTATTCCCGGATGCGATATTGACAGTAGAGATGAGGGATTGCTGGGACTCACACTCAGTCCCGCGCAGATTAGCGAAGTGGAGACTCCTCAGCCGATTTCCAGTGCATTCGCGGGGAAATCGCAAAAGGACTGGATCATCTCCAACTTTGCACTTGAGATCGATGGCAAGGACTGCAGCGGGGTGTTAAAAATCGAGCCATTTACTATTGGAAGACAATTGGTCAAAGTGAATACAGGATCAGAAAACGATGTGAAATCGGACAGCGGTGCAGGTGCATTCAAGATCCCGAAATTGAAAGTAACCATAAGATACACTTCCAACAAATTCTGGAAAGACTGGTTTGAAGATTTCGCTGTAAAAGGCAATAACCGTTCCGACAAACTTAAAACCGGACATTTGTATTTACTATCGAATAATTCAAAAACAAGCAGCGCAGACCGCAACAATCCTTTGGCGGTCCTGACGCTGAACAAACTGGGGATTTGTGGTTATGAGAGGGAAATACCAACAGGCGGTAACAGCACGGAATTGACTACTCAAGTGGAATTGTACTGCGAGAGCATACAGTTTTCGTGCGGAAGTGCAGTCACTGGTGCAGGTAATGAAACCACGACATCTGGTCGGACAGATTCAACTGCCTCCGGGTCAGATGATACTCCTGCTGCAAACGGCGAATGCGAGATCGGTACACTTTATAAAATGGGCATCAAGACTCCTATTAATATAGTAGTCAATAGCCTGGACTACTCGGTAGGCAGGGTCAAAGTTGCCGGTAAATATATACGTCCATTGCTGGGTGAAAAATTGCTGGCTGTGCATTACTCGGTGAAAAACCCGGGAAAATCGAACATTCTTGTGGGACAAACCGGCATTGATTGGCTACCAGTTGATTCTAACAACGTCAGCGGGAAAAAATTGGCTGCATGTGTGGAACAGACAGGAGACTCACTGAACCAGAATTCTCTGCTTCCAGACAAGACTCTTGATTGTGTCGTTTACTTCAGAATGCCGATCAAAGGTGTCGCTTCAAAGCTAACAATGTCCCCTTATGGAGAGAAACTGGACGCATATTACAACCTGGATGGAAAAGTGAATCATATACCGGTACCGTATTGCGATGTCGATGATCCAACGGGGTCGACCCCGCAGATGAACGTGGTCGGCAAAAAAGGTACGGCCTATATGGTTGGAGATTACGATATCAACGTTATTTCGATTGAAAGAACCGATAAACCAGTTGACAATCTTACTCTGGAAGCCGGTAAAGTCTACGCACTGGTGACCATCGAGCTCAAAGCTTTCACCTTAGGTGCATACAGTTTCTCAGGCTCCAACATTCTCTTGAAAGACGCTAACGATCAGGCTTACAGCAAACTCGGAATAGTCAGCACAACCTCTCTGAACCGCATAACCCTGAATCCCGAACCCGGAGAAACCATCAGATGCCGAATGCTGTATAAAGTCCCAAAAAACGCTGATCTCACCAATGTAATCATGAAGGAAGACACCGGAAGAGCGATAGGGGTGAGACTTTAGAATAAAGTGAATTGATAATTGATAATTGACAATTGAAAATGCGGATTCCCCCTTGGAACACGGATCCCCAGATCGGCAAGCCAAGCCCTATCCGCAGATTCAACTTTCCGTATTCTGCATTATCCATTATCCATTATCAATTACAAATTGTTCCCCGGAGGTTTGCTATGTTACGTTTGGTCTTGATTATAGTTGTTGTTCTCCTTCTTGGTTCTCAATTGGCATCAGCTGATAATCTGGTTGCCAATGGGGATTTTTCTGCGGTTACTAGTGGCAAGCCAGACAACTGGGATACTTCGGGGAATTTGAAGCAGGTTACTCAGCGTTTGGATGTTGTAACTGATAAGGGTGTGAAGTGCTCACGGCTGGCTTGCACACGGTTTGAGGGTACCGGGCCTGATGTCCATGCGATGGTTGCTCAGGTCGGGGTTGTGAATCTGGAGCAGGGGAAAACCTATCAGTTTAAGTGCCGTGCACGGGCTGAGGGGTTGAATGGGCGGAGCATTACTGTTGCTATCTCAGACACCAGCGTTTGGGAGAACTGCGGGCTGTATTCGGGGCTGGTGCTGGGTTCTGAATGGCGAGATTATAGTGTAGTTTTCCGCGCGACCCGGTCGGTCTCTAAGACCAGCCGTTTGCAGATCTGGTACACCGAGACAGGGACACTCTACCTGGCAGATGTCAGTATTACCCCGTTTGTTACATCTCAAGTTGAGTTCACCGATACAGTGCCTGCTTCTAATAGCAAAAACCTGCTGCCAAATAGTTCGTTTGAGATTGGAGGGTCCGGCTGGAGTTCACTCGGTGTAACGACAGGCTGGGGGAACTATGCACACCTGTACGGGAACATAATCTCATCATCCGAACCGGACCATGCGAGCTTTCTCAGAATCCCGTTGGGTGGTGGACGCACACCTGTCCTGTATTTTGACTACTACGAACCTATCGCGATGCCCCAGACCAGAAGCCTGGTTGCCAACCGTGGCTGGATTCGCGTTGAACCAGGCGCCGACTATACCCTTTCCTGCGATATGCGGGCAAGTGAAGAGGGGATTCCAGCAGTGCTGGGTATTGTCGGCCGTAATCCGGAGGACTCCGAGTGGAGCCAGGAGTATCAGACCCAGGACGTTGTATTAGCCAGGACCTGGAACCGATATACGTACACTTTCAAACCAAGATGGCGCTATGTCTTCGTGAATGCAGGCTCGAATCTCAAAGAGGACAAGCGAGTAGACATAGATATCGACAGAGTCCAACTGGAGAAGTCTGACCATGCGACTGCGTTTGAGCCAGCCAGCCCTATGGAGACTGCGCTGGAACCGTCGTCGCTTGAGGGGATCTTTACGAAAGGCGAGTCTGCCGCGTTAGCCTTGCGTGTCCGCAGCTACCTGCTGAAGGATACTCCTGTCAGGATTGATTTCGAAGTTACGGACTATTTTGGGAAGAAAGTTAAGCTGGCACCGGTTTCGATGGTAGCCAAGTCGGACACTGTGAGCCTCAAGCGCATACCATTACCAAAGGACTGGCACGGATACTATTTGGTGAAGTGTATGGTGCATTGTTCGACACCGGTAACAATGCTTACTCCGACTCTTCGGATGGCGTTTGTCCCGAAACCTAAAAGCGATACATTCATAGGTATCAATCACGCTTTCTCGGACGATTATCTGGTCCCGCTTGCATCAAAAGCCGGGATTGCTTGGTACCGTGACTGGTCGCTGAAGTGGGAGCATATACAGCCGTCACCTACCGAGTGGCGCTGGGACATAAGCGATACCCAGATCAATCGGGTGCTGAAAGATAAAGTCCGGTTGATGGCGCTGCTGCCTCCATTCCCGTCTGCCGAGTGGTCATCCGAAGCTCCACCGGCTGCAAAGACTACTAATTACCCGGGCATCCGGTTGCGTCAGTCGGCTGCTCCTAAAGATCCGGCGAAGCTGGCGGACTTCATCCGCAGCTGCGTTGCACATTATAAAGATCGAATCAATATCTGGGAGTTTCTCAACGAGCCTATCTATACCAGTTACTCCCTGCCGGGGCGCGAGCAGGAGGGGTATGTTGGGCCTACCTACAAGGTTGCAGATTACATTAGGCTGTTCAAAATTGCAGCTGATGCAATGCGTGATGGCGACCCTACCTGCAAAGTTATCGGTGGAATGGGAGCAGGACCGGGGGATTTCACCCAGGAGCTTTTCGATGCCGGTTTTCTGAATGTGGCTGACATCCTGAACCTGCATATTTATCCTGGCACCCGGGCTCCGGAGGCATTTATCCCGGAGATGGAGAGCCTGCAGAGGAATATGGATGCACACGGCGGCCGGAAACCGATCTGGATGACTGAATTCTCCTACTACGGAGTCGACAACCTGCCGCAGGTCCCGAAAGTCTCCGGTGGAGGAGGATGGGCGGAGGAACGCCTGCTGCAGGATGAACGCCAGTGCGCAGAATACACTGTCAGGTATATGCTGGTAATGCTCTCCCACGGGGTGGAGAAGGTCTTTATCCACTCGGGTTCCAGCGGTGCAGTGAACTCTCCCTCATTGGAGTGCTGCCTGTTCGACTACGGTGGAGCGCCCAGAAAGATCGTCCCGGCCCTTGCAACCTTGACCGATTTATTAGGCTCCAATCCAAAATGCATAAAGAGCACAACCCAGGACAGCCTCTACACTGCTACTTTCGAGATGGGCAAGAGCAGCATCGCCGCAGTCTGGTCCACAGGAGACAAACCGGTGCGGATCCCCATTCCCAAAGGCAGCAGATGCCTGAATATAGTAGGCCAGGAGCTAAAAGCCTCAAGTGTGGAAGCAAGCAGTGCACCGATATATTTGGTGAAAATCCGATCTTGAGATATCATTGACAGGTAGAAATGATTTTGTAGGATTGGTTATTTACTAAGAATACATTGGACGCACAACCCAATTCCCCCTTGGAGAAGGGGGGTAGGGGGGATTGATTCCCTTTAAAACCTGCTTGCGTCCGTCTTCAATCCCACTAACCCCCTTCGCCAAGGGGGAATTGGGTCGTATCAAAATTTAGAGATTGAATTGTTATCTGTTATAGGAGCATTTGTAATGATTGTTAGAAGTTGTATCTTTGCCGGGATTTTAAGCTTATTTATCGGTCTGGTTGGAAGTGGGTCTTTTGCAGCCGGGTTTACGGCGAAGTGGATTTGGGCGGATGTGCAGGTTAAAGCTCCTTTTCAGCATGTGACGTTTGAGAAGATTTTTAATCTCGATTCGATTCCTGACAAGGCTGAAGTCTATATCACAGCGGATACTTTCTATCGGCTGCGGATAAATGGAACTTTTGTTATGCATGGCCCCGCACGCAGCAGTGCTAAACACGCTACCGTGGATGTCGTCGATATCCGTCCTTATATCAAGACTGGGCGGAATACTCTCCAGGCTGAGGCTGTGTACGGGAATTATATGTTTGAAGCTTTGGCACAGGCACCGGGATTTCTGTGTGAGATTCATACAGTAAAATCAGGTCAGCTGAGTGTTATTGCATCTGATGCCAGCTGGAAGTCCTGCGAACTGACTGCCTGGGACCGCAATTCCCCCAAGTATTCACTGCAGCGGGGATGGGTTGAGGATATTGATGGCCGTAAAGACGTCAAACTTACCTGGAAACCTGCAAAGGTTCTGGGGGATGTCGGGATGAAACCCTGGACAGTTGTTGAGCTGCGGGATGTGCCTCTACCTGCTACTTTGAAGAATGTCCATCCTAGTGCTGTTGTGTCTGTAATGAGGGGAGCAGAGTATAAGCCAGATCAACTCGACAGCACTCTGGCCTTCGCGCAAGGCACAGCCGTATTGCCTGCAACTCACTGGGTCTCTCGACTTGAAAGAGAGGATGTTTCACCAGATCAGTCTGCTGCGTCGAATCCAAACGGAATTACCAAGGGTGGCCGCGGTGATGTAGTAGTGCACAGTAATAATGCCCAGGTTGTGTACGATTTCGGTGCCAACTACGTTGGGTTTATCGGATTCGAGGTCACAGGCAAGGCTGGTCAAGTGCTGGAGCTTGCCTGGAATGAGCGTCTGTCCGATCACAACAATGTCCCCAGGCCGGGTGAGACCGACTCGTCAATTATGGCCATGCGCTATGTCCTGCGGGATGGCAGGCAGGCATTTATGACCATGGAACCTGAACTGGCACGGTTTATCAGGGTCGTCAACCGCAGCGGGGAAGATTTCAAGCTAAACTCACTATACATTAAAGAATACAGGTTCCAGGCGCAGAAGACCGGGGATTTCGTCTGCTCCGATGACTCTCTGAACGCAATTTACCAAACTGCCAGGCGGAATGCCACTCTGAATACACTCGATGTCTTTATGGACTGCCCCTCGCGCGAGCGGGGGTCGTGGTTGCACGATAGCTATTGGACGGCGCAGGCGGTTTACTCTATGTTTGGGGACACTTCGGTGAACCGCAGGATGTGCCGTCAGGTCGCCGAGAGCCAGGAGGACCCGGACCACATCGGCCCGGATGGTATGGTGCACATGCTGTATCCAGCCAGCATTGCCAGCTGGATATGCGTCATCCCGGCCCATCAGCTGTTTTGGGTATTGCAGGTTGGACTTGACCAGCAGTTTACTGGAGACACTGTTTATATCAAGCAGATACTGCCTTCTATAAGGCGGATGTTTAGTGGGTTCGATGTCTCCTGCAACTCCGACGGACTGCTTGAGATCCCATTCAAATGGCAGAACCAGCAGATAAGTCTTTGGAATTTCATTGACTGGTCAGATACCAGGACCGACGGAGTGAATATCGGTCTGAATGCTGTTTACGCGGTTGCACTGGACCGGGCTGCTGAGATGGAGAGGCTGGTCGGCGATCCGAAAATAGCCGATGGATACTCCAGCCGCGCTGCCCACATCCGTAAGGTTATTGAACAAAACAGTCCCGGTGACGGTTACTATCCGGATACGCTTCTGAGTTCTGCCGATGGCACTCTGACAGCATCCAGGGAGATGTGCGAAACTACGCAGTATTATGCCATATGGGCAGGGATTGCATCCGAATCCAGAGCCCGAAATATATGGGCAAAGATGCGGGATCCATTCCAACCGACCCCGAAATCCAAAGTCCAGCCTATCGATGGACTTAACAGGGCCGGTTTCTATACATTCCCCGAACGCTTACTGATTGCGCTTAAGTTAGGTGATTCTGCTGCATTCCTCAGGGATATCAAGCTGATGTTCGTCCCGATGATGCAGACTGCTCCCGGAACATTCTGGGAAACCCCATGGGCAGATTGTTCACTCTGCCACGGCCTGGGATCGTTTGCAGGTGCAATGTTGACCGAAAAAACACTAGGTATACACCTCGGCCTGCCAATTGTCATATATCCGGAGGCAATCGGTGACCTTAAATGGTGCAAAGGCTACATAAAGACCCAAAAGGGTAGGGTAGCAGCCGAGTGGAAGCTTTCATCAGACAAGTTTGTGCTTAAAACATCCCTGCCAAAGGGAGAGCGCGGGACGGTCATTCTACCTGCTGAAGCCAAACAAATATGGTCTTCGCAGCCGACAGACGCTAAGTGGGCGGAGTCGATATCCGTGAGTGGTTCGGCAACAATCACCGTGACGCCTGGGGTGGTTAGATACTAGTTTATTGAACCGCGAAACACGCGAAAGCACGCGAAAAAATGTCATCCTGAACGTAGTGAAGGATCTGCTTTTTGGTCATATAGCCGCAACAGCAGATCCTTCACTGCGTTCAGGATGACAATGTCTGTTCAGGATGATAGAATCCGAGCTAGTTCACTACGTTTTGGATGACATATTTGAATATTTAAATCTGGTTAAGGCATATACAATATACTGATTCAAACTGGTTCCGCTGAGTTTTGCGGCTTCTACAAGGTCTCTGTGGAGTTCCCTGGGAATGCGCGCAATGAACTTCCCGCTGTATTCATCAATATCTTCAGTAGGAGGCTCGATTATTTCAACTCCTGCTGACAGCAATTCCTCGAAGATTTCTTTCTTGCATTCCTGCAAATTGTTGTATGCCTCTTCAGGGGTGTCTCCATGGCCAACAAAGGAACCGCGGCCTAAAATAGGAATGGTCGCCTGATACCCGCCGCCATCTTCCTGCGTGAAGTGCCTTATTTCTGCTGGATATTCCAGTGAAAGATAGTAATCCAAATCCTTATTCATCTTCGGAACCTTTCAGAGATTTTAGGTATTCAATATACTTTACAGCTTGTGCGATCTGTTTCAAGTATACCTTTTTGACTTTCTGACCACCACTTATGGGCACAGACAGGTAACCATATGGGGCAAATTGGGTAAGGTCAGCAAGACGCAAATCCTTGATTCTATACTGGTGGGAACTGCCTGCTTTACTCTTGAGACATTCCGTTCCAAAATAATGAACCAACACACTTTCTACAACATCACTAGATTCGTTTGCCGGCGGGTTTGACAGCCATTTCTCAATCAGCAGGTCGTATCTCATAACCCTCTCCTAAATATGATACCATATATAGTATCATTAGTAAACAAATAGCTTACTACTACACTGATGTTGCCACTCTTTCTGTAATATATAAAAAATCTACGGAATATGCGTTGCAGATTCTTCGCGTCCTACTTCACAACCACCCTGTACTGTGCCTGTTTCTCGACTATTGCTGGTTCTGCCCAGGCGGCCCAGTCGGCTACGGGGCTGTTGTTGGGACCTACATCGGCTGTGAATTTTAGGCTGATTTTTTTGCCGGCGTATTCTGAGAGGTCAAGAGTGATCTCTTTCCATTCTCTCTTAGCCCAGTTTTCCATCATAATCTGTTTCTGGCTGCCTGTGGAGTCTATAACGAATACCTTGAAGTCAACTCCGTCAGATGGGTTACCTCCATCGGTCAGGCCTATGAACATGTGTAGTACGCTTGGTGATTCCGGCAGTTGGATCGGGTTTGTGACTGCAAATGTATATCCTACTCCGCCATTGTAGGGAGGGTGGGTGAACAGTCCGTTCTTCTGGATACCGCCTGACAGTTGCGAGCCCCATCGGCACGTTGACCCGGTTGATGTATCAAGAGGCTTCTCTTTCCTGTTTCTGAATGCCTGGCCCATGCTGGTGATATCAGCATCGGATGTCATTTTCCATATCGTAGGATACTCAGCTTTAACGGTGAGGTCCAGCGTCTTCACGATCTTAAAATCATCCGTAAATGCAGTTATTATTAACTTGTCCTGCGCTCCATCCTGCTTTTCTACTGGAGTCAGGAGTATCTGTTTGGCAGATTCCACGAAACTTGCATTAATGATTTTACCATCAGACAGTGTGGATATAGTCCGTCTGGGTCTAGTCGAGTCTTCCAGGTCATTGTGGACAAAGAGTGAGATTTTATTGTCTGCAATACTCTTTGTAACTATCCGGAACGCCGGGGCTACCTCCATCACCTTGTAGATGCTTATTTTTTCGTTAATTGTAGATACTTCTAGAGTTACAAAAGCAGTGTCACCGATTTGCAGATCGTCCGGCACTGTGATCTCGACGGTGGACTGCAGTGGAGAACCTTCGTATATGCTTTTTTCCCGCATTCCAGTTATGGGTATGGAGGTATTGCCTATCCTCAGAACAGCGTTATTCAATGTGACCCCTGCAGAAGACTTCAATGCGCAGGTGACGAGGATTTTCTCACCAGGAACCAGTTTGTCCACCTTTGTAGTTATCGTTCCAGTTAGAGGCAATTCAGCTTTGGTTCCAGTAGATATCCGATAGCTTCTGACTTTGGGGTCAGCTGTAAACCATGCGAACCCGTTCTGGTCAATAGTGAGTTCAACTGACGCAATACTCTTGCCATCTTCATCAAAAGACTCACAGGATAATGCATCAGGAGCTTTTACGCCTATTAGTTTGTTGCCTTCGATATTGATGATCTCAATATTTCCCGGTTTGCGTCTGACAGCGATAACGCCTGATGCAGCCAGATATCCCAGCCTTGTGAATGTATCTCGACCATCCAGGTATTCATAAGCATCGGAATCCACGTAATCCACCCGGTGTCCATCGATATCTGCACAGTAGGCAATGAAATCACCATTGGGTGTAAAGGCACAATATCCCCAGCTCGGTAAATGCATCAATCGCTTCTTCACCAGTATATCCCAGGTTGAGTTGGAGCCATTGACATAGACCCTGAAGCCATTTTCATACTCTACATACAACCTGGACTTCTGGATCACATCAGTAGCTATGGCGCTGGAGACGTTGTGCCACTTGTTTTGATCGTCCGCATAGAGTATTAGCCTGGGCTTTTCTTGTATATATCTCTTTTGGACCTGTTGCAGCATATAGTAGGATCGGCATGTTCTGCGGATACCATATGACTCTTCAATCAACCAGCCTATATGACCATAGGCCATTGTTGCCCCGATGAAATGGTCGAAGTCTATGTCATCCCTTTTAAAACTCTTCAGGAACCAGTCGGTCCATGCCATACCTATATCGCATTCTTTGCTGTGGATCTGCATAAGGTCAAATGCGACATTGAGAGGTTCTACACCATAATCAGCGGGACCATAGTCCAGTGCATAGTTGCCTGTGGCAAGTCCGGCATACATCCAATGGTAAGTGCCTTCGGACCATGTGGGACCATACACATGCTGGTCGTTCCATAATATCTCACCGTAAGCGTAGAATGTGGATGCAAGTGTTGATGCTCCCGGGGTGCGGGCATCCATATCACAGTAGGCCCATGGTGCAACAGCAGTATGAACATCGGTATAAGCAGCATTGGAGCCGAATTTGGCCTGGATTTGCTTTGCCAGCCGTGCGTCGAATTCAACGGCTCTTGCCGGTTTAGCAGCATAACACCTGGTCCAACCTGGTCTCCATTCCCCGGTTTCATCCCGTTGCACATTATCAGGATTCCAGAAGCTGTTTACCGGTGCATAATCAGTGTAGGTTGAATAGAGTCCGGAGAGCCACCCAAGTGAACGCTGAGCTGCTACATATTTCTTAAGAGCTTCATCTCCCCCCTTTTTAGGCGCTGCATTGAGCCGGTAGGTGAAACTTTCCCCACCATCTCGCCAGGTGATCTCGTGGTTACACTGGGTCAGCATATCTATGCCATATGAGCGGATCATCTGGGAACGTTTATGCTCAACCTCATAATCACCGGGCCCCCAGCTCTCCTGCCAGAGTCTCTCCCCGGCAATCTTTCCATTCGGTGAAGGAGGATTGGGAACTACAGGCAGTGTCTCTTCAAATGTTGGAGAGACAGTCAGGAACAGCCGTTCGTATAGATCATTTCTCTTGCTGTTTGTCTTGGGAGAGTATCTGATTCCACCGTTTATTCTCGCAGCCTTAGCGGTCAAACCCTCGTTGCTCCACAAGTTAGTGCCATTGCTTCGGTACCAGTCTACCCAGACTGAAGTAAATACAGGAGAATCCGCCGTTCCGGAACACAGAACTCTGGGGTGATTGCTGCCGAGTGTAAGGTAGGGAACCAGGATCAGCTTTGGATTCGTGCTTTTAGTGACTTCACCAACTGACACGCCCATAGCTTTTCCACCTCTGCATATAAAGTCCATTACCAGCGATTTTCCCCATATCCGGAAACTATATTCAACCGAATAGCCGGGTTTATTGCCAAATACAAAAACGGTTTTCAGGACTCCATTTGTCAGCTTTGCTGATTTTAACTTGCCGGATTTGATTCCGATGCCGTTAAACTCAATTCCTCCGCTGGATAGGGGAACGCTGCTCTTCTTACCATTCACATAGGCAGCAATTTCACCGAGACTCCCTGTTTTTGGTGTATATGTATATTTAACTTTGCAGTCAGTTCCTGAATAATTGAATACATAGGTTCCGGTATTGTTCTTTATAACACTGTTTTTGTAGCCCTTTGTGAGGTTAAGAGGCAGTATGGTCTCTTCGCGCGTTGGGAATGGAAGTTTACCTTTACCTGTTCCATTTGTTCCCTGGGTCTGACCGGGGAAGAGTTTCAGGTTTCTGGCTGGCCTTGGCTCGAACTTCAAAGGTTTTAAGCTTTCTTTGTAGAATGAAAGCGAATCAAAATAGATGGTCCTTGGCTCTGTATTGTTTACACCCTCTATACGCAATCCGACGAATTTGGCGGATTTTAATGGTATTGGATATCGTTTGTGGGCCAGCCACCATTCTTTCCACATAACGGTCGCAATCCGCACTGTGTTCTGGGTGCCGTCGGCAAGTTGAATGATAATGCTGACCCCCATCATAGGAGTTCCAGGTTCAGGTGCCCAGGACCAGTTGTTACCATATATCCAGAGATCTATACTGTCACTGCCTTCGGGTATTGGGATGGGATTAGCAGGCTTCAACAGAATTGCTCCGCCGGGGTTTGTCCCTTTAGTTACCAGCCTCCCAACATAATTACCCCAGAGCTGCTCTTCACGTGAACGAATGAAATCAGCTTCCAGGTTCTCATCAGTAGACACAGTCCAGCCCGACAGGTCTTCGAAATCAACAAGAGCAGGTCTGGGTTCCGGCCGCCCCAGCATTTCATATGGCATAACCCCCTGAACTTCCAGCTGAGGAGGACTATTGAGCGCAGGTTTTGTCTGTAATGCTGAACATACCTGTGCAAGTATCAATAGTAAAGAGATTAACAATACCTTTTGCCATTTCATAATAATGCTCCTGGAATTTCGTGGACCTTTTATTTAAACCACGGAATACACTGAATACACGGAAAACATGGATATTACAACCCCGTTCACCCTGAGCTAGTCGAAGGGTGCGTGCTTCCCCGCGTCCTTCGACAGGCTCAGGACGAACGGGGTTTATACCCAGAAAACTGAACTTATCTTGAATACACTCAAATACACGGTATACATGGAATCTCTGAAATATCCGGGAACAACAACCTCGTTCACCCTGAGCTAGTCGAAGAGTGCGTGCTTTTCCGCGTCCTTCGACAGGCTCAGGACGAACGGGGTATTTTTTATCCTGGTGGCGAACTAATTCGCCACCAGGAAGCATCCGGAAAAGACAGGCTGGAAGCCTGCAGCACAATCCAGGCAGGCTGGAAGCCTGCATCACAATCATTTTCGCGTGATTTTCGTGTTTAGCGGTTCCCCTTCTTGATTTCGAATTTGCGGATCACTCCACAACAATTTCTCGTGTAAACGCGCTGTTGCCGGCTTCGTCTCTGGCCCAAACGGTGCAGCGTCCTGCAGTTGTTGCTTTAAAATTGCCGGTCCTGGTGTCGAGTGTGCCTGCAGGGAAACCAGTCATTGACCATCTGTAGAATGTCTTCCCGGTAGGGTAAATCCCCCCGGTAACCTTAAACGGGATCTCATCTCCAACTTTGACCCACTTGATATCGGGATCTATTGCAGGATGAATCTCAGCAGAGGCTATCAACCTGATCATTTTACCATCTCCCGGCAGCATATCCAGATCGAGTTTTATACCGCTGGAAGTGCCGACAGCCATTATTGCATTTGTTGCAGGATCGACTGCAAACCACTGCATATTTCGGGCAGCTTTGGGGAGAGACACAGAGACTGATACTTTCGATGTGCCGGTTTCTTCGCAGTTGCGGTTGACTACAATTAAGTATGCAGTAGCATGGCTGTCTCTGAAAGTCTCGACCAGGGCAGTCTTGTAATAGCGGCTTCCGCCTCCCTTGACTGATGCTATGTTGTCGGCGATTCTGCAGTCCAGCAGCACGTCGGTCAGTGGAGCTACTGAAGCTGTGATAGATTTTATAGCAGGGAACAGCAGTGCATGGTCCCCGAATGAACGCATGTGCTCATAACCAAAGTATGCCAGTCCGCGGCAGCCTTCGGCTAGTGAAATCCAGGAAAGGCATCGCAGCTCAGTTGCTGTGGGAGCACGCCAGTCCCATGCAGGAGCCTGGTAGCTTGGTTCGCGAAATGATGCCAGCCAGGGCCACAGAGCCCGGTCTTCAGCCAGGTGTGGACGCAGAGCCTTATACTGGTCTACCAGGTCAACCGAAATCCATCGCTCTCCCTTTGGATTCTTCTTGCTGCCGTCCACAAAACCGGCATTTCTGAAGTCTCCCACACCAACCTGATATGGTCTGTTCCAGAATGGATAAACCTCGGGCATATAGACTGGTTCATGTAGTGTATTGATATGAGGAATAGCATCCCGTTCCAGAACACTCCAGGTGCCTTCACACCAGCCTGGATGGTCCGGGTCGAGTTCAGCAAAAATCAGTCTGAGCTTTTCTGCTGACTTGACCTTTTCAATTCCACCGGTGATCGGTTCATCTCCAAGCCACCAGCCCAGTAGAGAAGAGTGTTTCCTGCCTTCTTCGACAAATGGTGCCAGTTTGGCTTTGATCGCGTCGTGTTGAGCATCGATCTCGGCAGGTTTTAATGCAGACAACTGGATCTTGATCAGCGGATTGAGGCCAACAAGCATTTTTAAGCCTGTTTTGTCTGCCAGATTCAGCATAGAGGCCAGGGAAGCTGCATCCGGAGAATCAGGAGCCAGTTCCGTGTAGCAGTTGGATATGGCAAAGGTGAGGCCGATGCTCGATATGTCCTCGGCCATTGTAGGTTTATAGATACCTTTATCCGTCAGATAACCCTGATACCATATTCCGAAAGGGAAGAAGTTGTGCACCTTATCAGCTCCTCCATTCGCACAACAAACAGAAGACATAGCCAGAATTAGTCCTAAAGTCAGCAGTGTCAGCTTTGACATAAATACCTCCGGGTAATACGTTTTACTTGATACTATTAGCCACATACTTCTTCCGCCGCAGGCCGTTTTCCTGCCTTTTTTAAAGAGAGACTTCAGGAAGGGAAATTATGAATTATGAATTATGAATTATGAAAAGGGAATAGCCAACAGCCTCCCCAACTCCTGCAAGTCCTATATAGTCCCCTCGTCTCCCCCTCGCCCCGTCCCCCAGTCCTCCCTTCCCAAAGCCTCCATTCTTGCTAGTCGAACGCTGTGAGGTTATACTTGAATGCGGAGCCATTATGAAAAACCTTACTATCGGAAAAAGAATAGCCCTGTCCAGTTTGATTTTGCTGCTGATGCTTGTTGCTGTACTGGCGCTGGATATTTCATATGGGGAGAGCCATCTACCCATATCTACAGTAGCGCGTGTGGTATGGGTGCATATAAGTGGAACTCATCATGAGGCGGGAAGCACGGCAATGATGCAGGATAGCATAGTCTGGGGGATAAGAGTTCCCAGGTCTGTGCTGGCGCTGTTGGTCGGAGCAATGCTGGCAATGGCCGGTGCGGCTTTGCAGGGGTTACTGCTCAACCCCTTAGCTGACCCTTATACAGTAGGGGTGTCTTCGGGCGCTGCTCTTGGCGCCGGGATAGCCACTGTTCTGGGACTTGATAAGCTGCTTGGCGGATTCGGAGTCCCACCGGTTGCATTTGTATTTGCTATGGGTGCTATGGCTATAGTTTATGGGTTAGCCCGTTCATCGGGAAGAGTTTCCGTTCAATCTTTTCTACTGGCTGGGATAGTTATAGGTTCATTCCTCTGGTCTTTGCTCAGCCTTATTATCGCACTCTCTTCGGGTGATCCTGCTGAAGCCCAGGCAAAGATCATTGCGTGGCTTATGGGGAGTTTCTCCAATGGCGACGGGTGGCAGTCGGCAAAGATCGCAGCTCCTTTTGCTCTATTTGGATTTGTGGGGCTGTGGTCATTCGCAAGAGATTTGAATGTCTATTCAATGGGAGAAGAGACCGCCAAACACCTGGGAATCGAAGCCGAGTACCTAAAGATATTTATCATATCCATATGTGCACTGGTCACAGCAGCAGCTGTTTCTGTGAGCGGGATAATAGGGTTCATCGGGTTGGTAGTTCCGCACATGTGCAGAAAGATGTTTGGCCCTGACCACCGGGTTTTGATACCTGCATCTGCATTAGGTGGAGCAGTGCTTGCAGTGCTTGCCGACTTCGCCTCCCGCGCAGTCATGCCTCCAAGCGGCATGCCGGTGGGAGTAGTAACAGCAATGCTGGGCGCTCCATTCTTCCTATACCTACTCCGCACAAACAAATAGAACATCCAGCAGCAGTGTTACTAGAAGCAATCAACAGCAGAAATATTTGTAACAGTTCAGTATGATGTAGTAATCACCTAGAGTGAACTGTTACAAATATTTGTTGACACAAACAGGGGAGCATGATAGAATTATGCCTGTAACCAGCTATATGGCCCCATCGTCTAGCGGTTAGGATGCATGGTTCTCAGCCATGAGATCAGGGGTTCGAATCCCCTTGGGGCTACCATTTTTTGAGCGTGGGCTACCAGTTAGTCCACGCTTTTTGGCAAATAATAAAAGGCTGTCCCACGTTTTTGATTGTATCTTCTATGTTTTGATCAGCTCAGTCACGCTCTAAAATGTCCTCAGCAATATTATGGCTAATTGTAGTGACAGGAGTGTATTCCCCTTAATAACCAGACTTCTTCAGTAAAACGCATTAATGTCTGTAAGTCCAGCCCAGTATCCAAGTGCGCCGGTTTATTGGGATGTCTTTGTATATGATCTGGTTTGCATCAAACAAGTTGCTGATGCGTAAGAAGAACTCATTATGGAGTCCATTTTCCTTAGCCAGGTTGATATCTACACTTGCAACTGCCGGTGATGTCATCCGTTCACCGGGTAAAGTATCAACAGTGTCCTGGTAGAAAGATCCGTCGTAATTAATATCAACACCGAACTTACTGCCGTGTGAATCGATATAGTTGAAACGTGCAAACGCGTTTTGGTTTGGGTGATAAGGTGCGGTCGCTCCATCCCAGACTGTGTCAGGAGCCTTGCTTTTGCTGCTGCTGCATATAAACCCCAATTGTCCGTAGAGACAGCTTCCCAACGATTTCTCATATTTAACACCAACGCCACTGCGTCGAACATCCCCCATGTCCAGGCCCACTGAACCAAGATAGTAGGAAACATCGTCAGCTGTTGACTTGAAGAAAAACAGTTTCAGAAATTCACCAGGTGCCAGATACCGCTGGACATCCAATTGAATCGTGCGTGTTACCTCCGGTAGTCCTACCGGCAGAGTGTGTTCTTCAGTAGTGAGCAGTGTTTCAGTCGGCACAAAAACACTTGATGTAATATCAGTCATCCTCTTACTGGCAGAGAATCTCAACCACGTTCGCGTGTCAGCCATATAGTCAGCTGCGAAACTCGGCAGTATTCGTGTTTTATTCCCAGATGGAGGGCTTGTTGTCAAATCGTCAAAGTGTATAAGAGATGTACCTGTAAGTTCCTGAAGAGACCGGCTATATGTCTTTTTTACATCCTGTACACGTACCTGTGCTGTATATCGAAACCGTGCATCAGGACGCTGCGCCCACTGCAGGTAGGCGAGTGTAGTCTTGAATGATCGTCGCTCTCTCAAAATGCCGGTGTTATCCGGATCGGAGATCGGATCCGGATAGTGTAAGGACTCTACGAACAAATTGGAAGTATATCCTGCGCGAGTCATAGGCCATGCGCCACCCAGTGTTAGTAATCCCGGGCGATTCTTTTCATCTCCAAAGTCCTTGTCGAACCTGAACTCTATATCCTGGCAGTTGCTGTTGACTGTTGCCTTGGGTGTAATAATCGGGCTACCAAAGATCGAGATTGCAGGCAGCGTCAATGAAACCGAGTTCCATATCGCTGCCGATATCGGCATACCAACCATAGAGATACCAGGTAGTGTCAAAGAAGAATCACGATCCGGGTTCTGCGTCTCCTCTTTCTGGTTATTGCCAAAAGCACCAAGCCATAGACGATTCCTGTCTCCGAACCTGTACCTGTAACCAAACATATACTCGCCAAACCTGAACTCGCGCCGATCATCAAGGACTGGTGCTGAAGTCTGTCCGGAAAGTCCTCGTTTGTTACTGACTAAAAATACATGCCCATAAGCATTCGACCGGGTAGATGGGAGAAATGTGGCCTCCAATCGTGATGTATAGGTGAGATTGTCCGCATTAGTCCGGTCACCTTCCGATGAATTCCTCATCGCTTTGCCAAACAATTGGGTTTTGCCAACATCACTGTGGTTTCTGAATGTGAATGTCTCGGCATCACCTCCGTCCTGCCCGTTGGCTACAGCCTCGCTGTCGATACCACCGCGCAGTAGATCATTGGAGATAGCTGGATCGAGTATAAAACCTTGAGCGAAGGTAAGTCCAGCCGTGCGACCGGCGGCCCGGGGGTCACCTTCCTGGTTTTTGAATCCCAGCTTAGTGAGTGCAAGTGCATTCTGACCATCCAGGGCCAAAGCAGCCCTGTATTCAAACTCAGACTGCGTATCAAGCTCTCCGTATTCGTATGCCTGCCCCAGCATCGAATGGAACTCACTCTCGCCTGGAACCAGATTGACGGCTTGCTGTGCTGCTTTGATAGCATCACTTATCCTGTTTGCGTATATCAAGACGCGTGCTAGTTCGGAATAATAACGGCCTGGGACAGTATTCTTCGATTTGTCGATTGCTGACTGATAGAATTGGATTGCGTCTGTATATTTGCCCTCTTCATAAGCTAATTCTCCGAGTGTCGACATCAGCTCAGGACTGTCAGGATATTTTAATTGCAGACTGCTCAGTAGACTCTCAGCATTGGCTTTCAGATGCATCCGTATATACACCCGTGCCAGCGTGGATGCCAATGGCATAAAATCCGGCGACAGTTTGAGACCTTTCTCAAGGTTACGCCTGGCGTGGATGTCGTCTCTTCTCTGCATGTCCGCAACACCCAGAACATAGTAAGCCTGTGAAAATCCTGGATCAAGCGCGACTGCCTGTGCAGCAGTGCTGGCGGCTGAATCTACTCTTCCGGAGTTCAGAAGCGATTGAGCCAGAACCACGCGTGCAGACACTGAAAGCGGGTTGAGCGCTGCAGCGGTCTTTGCCTCACGCAAAGCATCACCGCTTCTATCAGTGAATAGATATACCAGTGCCAGGTTGCCCCGTGCCAGCGCAGAACCTCCATTTTCTTTTTTTGCAGCTTCTGCTTCTCTGGTTGCGGCAATTCTATCGTTCTCATCGAGTAAACACAAAGCCAGCCATGAACGCGCCTGATAGCGATATTCTAATGGTTCGCCATACATCGCTGTCTCAAACGCTTTCCTTGCATCTCCGGACCTTCCCGGTTGACGCATCAGTGAAAGACCCAGCGCAATATAAGCTTCAGCCGAGTTGGGCTTGCTCATTACTGCCTGTTGTGCTGCATTCTCTGCATCCGATGGCCTGTTGAATCTCAGTAATGAATAAGCTTTGCCGATCAGAGCAGGTACATACTCTGGTGACATAGCCAGCGTTTGATTATACATATCGAGGGAATTTTTAAAATCTCCCTGTTCAGCCATTGTGTCAGCTATTCTCGTCTTTGTCGGCGATTGGCCTCCCTGCAAACGATCTGATTCTTTGAACTCGTCGAGAGCATCATCGTATCGTCTGTTATCAAATAAAGCATCTCCGTAATCTAAATGAGCCTGCATATCCATCGGACTCTTGTGGGCCAACTCCTTTAGATTATCAATTCGGACACGAAGTTTATTGCTTTCTGTTGTGGAAGCTGGATTCTCGCGTGGAATAACAGCACGGTCTAAATCCAGTGTCCATTCGATAGTAAATCCGGCGTTGCTGACTGTGACTGGCATTGTTGGAGCTGTTCCTAAATGAGCAGCGCTCTGCTGAGACTCCTTAACTTCGACACTGCCAAAATCATTATAAAATTCTACCGATCCTTCTATAACTACCACAGTCGCAGTTTCTTCCTGATCGACCGACAAAATGAACTCTGTACCTTTTGCTCCTGCAGCCACGCTCTTTGTTTGTATCTTATTGCCTGGTCGAAGCAGAGCCTTAATCTGGCCCCAAAGAACCACAAGAAGACTTTTACCACCCTTTTCCTTCTCTGAGGGCTGGGGAATCACACCTTTGAAGTTACTATTTAGCTTGATTTGTGATCCGTCACTGTAAAGTAACGTCATCTTGCCTTTTATTCCAGTTGTAACAACATCACCGGCATATATCTGACTCCCAGCTACGATCTTCTCAGATTTCTCAAGATGACGAACTGTATTCTCTCCGATTGTTGTAAGAACAGTAGCGGGCGCTGATTTTGAGGCTGATTTTGCTGGAATCACCATGGCAAGCAGAAGTATGGACAAGACAACAATGCCTGCAACATTATTAATTGGTACAACCCATAATTGATTCTGAAGTTTGCGGTCCTGTATGCATATTGTAAACATAGTTGAGTGTCACACCGGCAATCGATACCCAAATCCGCTTTGTTCACGAAGCTTCGTTCTTGCCCGACAGTTGGAGCAAAAGCTGAGTCAGTCATGAATAATGCGGGCTAAACTAAGACTTTATCGCCGGTATGTCCTCCTTCCACCCTGTAATCTCATATGCGACGAGTTTTTTACCTTTTACCTCACCGGTAAGTGGCCCCCTGGCTTCAACAACATCCATAACCATTTCGTAGGTTGCCTGTGTAGCAAGTATTCTGGTTTGCATCTGCTTATTAAAATCAGTCACACGAGAAGCTGTGTTCACGTCATCACCGATGACAGTATATTCCAGACGCTGAGTGGAACCGATGCTCCCTGCAACCATAGTACCTGTATTGATCCCTATACGGATATCAATAGTGGGAAGTCCGTCGGCTAACCACTTTTGTTGCAGCTCAAGCAGGACCGATTGCATTTCCAGGGCAGCAGAGACAGCCCGGTAAGCGTGGTCCTCATATGGTAATGGGACTCCAAACAATACCATGACTGCATCTCCAACAAACTTGTCCACAATGCCGCCGTATTTGAATGCTACAGTGGTCATTGAATCAAAATATGTGTTGAGTACACTTACTATTTCTTCCGGAGACCGGTCCTCAGAGATTCTGGCAAATCCTCGGATATCTGCAAAGAGGACTGTAGCTGTTACAGATTTACCACCCGGAACGCATGCCTCCGGGTTGGCGATAATGTGTTCCGCTAATTCCGGGCTGACATATCGGCGCAATAGCCATCTCATTCGTTGCTTGTCCAAGTCGGCTGTTTGGCTGCGCTCCCAAAACATACAGGCAGCACAGGTAATAGCTCCTGCAATCGGAGCAATCAGATGCATCCACACACCGTACTCACTAAAAAGCCACACATTGACAAGGAAGTATCCAAAAACTGCAATCACAGTCCCTATTGCTATGCGGTAGAGTCCACCCGTGAAGGCTAGAATGCAGACTATTGCCGAGAGTATGCATATCATTGCGATATTGGTCAGTGGAATTGCTTCCGTTACAAACCTGTGTTGAAGTAGAGTGGCAATAGCATGCGCATGAATCTCCACTCCATCCATTTTGTCATTTACAGGAGTAGAGTGCTGGTCTTTTGCATTGGAAGACGTGTCACCGATTATGACTATCTTGTCCCGAAAAAAAGAATCAGGTATCACCTTAGAATAAACCAGCTCAAAAGGTATGGGTTCAAATGTCCCCGGTTTGAGATATGAAATACGGAAACACTCAGTAGCATCCAGTGGCACATTTAAATTGCCTATTGTAAACCATTTATTTGTGTTGTGGATGGGCGATAGGTCACCATATCCGAACTCAAGGGCAATTGCTTGAAGACTGAGCGATAATATCCTGTGTCCTTTGTAATCTACGAAGGGCTTAATGCGATCTACGATGGAAGAGTCCGGACTACCAGCTACCAGGATGTGTCCTAAACGTAAACCCCGGTACTCCGGATTGGGCATTTGCACTGTTTTATCATCATCCGTACCTCTGGGTTTAGCAGCCAATACTACTTTACCGGATAAACGGACGGTGGATGCTAATTCCTTATCGTATTGGCTATTATCTGCGAAGGTCGAATCAAGGATGATCGCTTTTACTCCAGCACGAGTCAGATTGTGAATAACCTTGCTAAAGTATTTTCTCGGCAGTGGATAGATATGCGGTAGTATATTGCTTTTGAATGACTTATCTGACAACGTCACTAATACGATTTTACTGCGGGCAGTTTCAATTGCCGTGGAGCTGACAGATGAGCGAATCCTCATCCTCATATTGTAGGCATATTGCTCAATGTACTCAAAGGCTTTCTGATCCAGACATAAGCACACAATCACGATGACAGCGAATGCTCCAATCACCCGCAGAATATGCCTGGTTCCGGAAGTCGAAGGTTGTTCGCCCAATGCTGCAGTCTGCTTGCGCTTATGTCTATGCAACAGGTTTTTCACTGTTTATTGTCCATATTGAAATCTGGCGCTAAAAAAAGGGGAAAAGGCTTCTCGCAACGTTTTTTAGTCGCCAGCCAAGCTTACATGCTGTTATTTAGATATGATAAGGTAATAAACATCGTGCTGTTTAAAAGTAGGAGTAGCGGGAATGGTAACTTTTTTAGTCGTCCATTTTTTTGAGCCTGTTAATAGTGGGAAAACTTTTGAACGAAAATCAGGAATAATTGTATCCGCCTGGATGGCTATCCAAGTATATTCTTGCGTAGGATCTGGTATCCACCCTTTGAACTTAACTGTGAGAGTAGATTGGCGCAGGTCCCTGGTTCCCCCTGCACTAATAAAAGGCGTTGTGGTTGGTGGCCCCGTAATCTCTATTGTTACATTATTGACCTTGGAGACAGGCGGCTTGCTTAAGAAATGTGCAGCCACTGCTATGAGTAGAATTACAACTACAACCACAATCAGCTTACCAGTAATCGAGTTAATGCCGCCATTCTTTTTTTCTTCATTCTGCATTGTCTTTTTCTCCTGAAAATGCAATTCGCGCACATTCAGCGATTGCGTAGTTTAAACACAGGTATGTCTACTGCTAAAAACAATAGCACGCACTACGAAGCTGCCGTGCCCATACTGAAGAATTATTATTGATTGACCTCATACTAGTCTTCTGAAAATGCTTTTATATTTAATGTATAAGCAAGAACGTCGTACATTATAGAATACTTAGTCAGTATGAAATAATTTCCCTCTTTCCTGCTCCATTTTCTCGAGCTTTTCATTCTTGCCAACTATGCTGCAACAATTCATCGATGATAACAAATATTCTACCAGTCTGCCTCAATGCTGCGGGTAAATTCGTACAATTCGTCAGATTCCTATCCTATACGGAGCAATGGATTATTCATAGTCTGAGTTCAGAACAGCGAATCCGTTTCGGCAATGAAATATCGGTCAATACTTATATACAATACTGTCGACTACGAATTATACGAAATATGCGAAATTAAGTCCGGATTGGTAAGCCAGTTATGAATAATGCGGGCCAAAGTTGGATTCATGGCTGCTTCTGGCGTAAAATGTCTTAGAGTTATTGCAGATACAATAAGTCAGAAGACAACCTGAAAATGCATTATTTAGGGTATTCCACATCTGTGTTTGTGTAATGTGTGGACAATAAACGGCTTTACTGCAAGCTGGCAGACGTTTACATGTAATGTCAGGCTATAGAAGCCTACTGAAATTTAAGGAGTAATGTGTGGAAGAGAGAATAGCTATTATTGGATTAGGATATGTTGGATTGCCGGTTGCCCTGGGTTTTGCCCGGAAGTTTCCAGGGACAATCGGTTTTGATATTAATGTAAAAAGAGTAGAAGCATTGCGCAATGGTGTGGACAAGACGGGTGAATGTGATTCACAGACTTTGAATGAATCTACAATCCTCCTCACAAGTGATCCCGGTGACCTCAAGTCAGCCACGTTTTTTGTTGTAGCGGTTCCAACTCCTATCGACAAAACCCGACTCCCTGACCTTCGTCCTGTTTGCAGCGCAACCCGGATGTTGGGTAAGGTGATTGGCAAGGGATCTGTTGTGGTTTATGAATCAACAGTCTATCCAGGCGTTACCGAGGAAATTTGCGGACCGATACTCGAAGAGGTGTCTGGACTCAAGCAGGGCGTCGATTTCAAGCTGGGCTACTCTCCGGAACGCATTAATCCAGGGGATAAAGAACATACGCTGCAGCGTATTATTAAAGTGGTTTCCGGGGAAGATGAGGAAACGCTGGGTAGGGTTGCTGCTGCTTATGGAGCGATTGTCGATGCCGGAGTGTTCAGAGCAGCGTCGATTAAGGTTGCAGAAGCAGCTAAGGTTATAGAGAATACTCAGCGAGACCTTAATATTGCACTGATGAACGAACTGGCGATGATTTTCGATAGAATTGGTATTAATACAAGCGACGTGCTGGCAGCGGCGGGTACCAAATGGAACTTCCTGAGATTTGCACCTGGACTTGTTGGAGGTCATTGCATTGGAGTGGATCCTTACTATCTTACAACCAAAGCTGAGGAAGTGGGATATCATCCTGAGGTTATACTGGCTGGCCGGCGCATCAACGATAACATGGGGAAGTTTATAGCACAACGTATCGTGAAGCTCCTGATTGGCGCTGGTATGTATATAAAAGGAGCGCGTGTGGGGGTTCTTGGACTTACATTTAAAGAAAATGTACCTGATCTTCGCAACAGCAGGGTACCTGACATTATAGACGAATTAGCTGAGTTCGGAGTAGAAACGTTTGTGCATGATCCAATGGCTGATGCTGATGAAGCATTTCATGAATATGGTGTTCATCTGACATCCTGGGAAGATTTGAATAACCTTGATGCCGTTATAGTCGCTGTTCCACATGGCATGTACAAACAAATGCAACCGGATCAACTCTTCTCTTCCTTGAACAGTGGGGGAGTAGTGGCAGACGTCAAATCGATTGTCGATGTTAGGAATATCCGAGAAGATTTGGTATACTGGTCACTGTAGAATTGGAGACTGAGTCTTCGCCATTGGGAAGGACTGGATATCATAATTGAAAGTACTAGTAACTGGCGGTGCGGGATTTATCGGCAGCAATATTGTTGATGCTTTAGTAGCACGTGGTGATAAAGTTGTAGTTCTCGACAACCTTGTCACTGGAAAAATTGCCAACATTGAACATAATCGAGATAAGATTGAATATATCTATGGTGACATACGTGATCTGGATAAGGTGCGCGAAGCCGTGAGAGGCGTCGAAGTGGTTTGTCATCAGGCTGCGCTGGGCAGCGTTCCAAGGAGCATTGCAGATCCTCTTGCCACAAACGAGGTCAACATTACAGGTACATTAAACGTTCTGATTGCCGCAAAAGATGCAGGAGTCAGACGGGTGACCTATGCAAGCAGTTCCAGCATTTATGGTGACACCCCGGAGCTTCCCAAACACGAAGGAATCCGTCCTAATCCCAGGAGCCCATACGCACTCACTAAACTGGCTGCTGAGGAGTATCTTAGGATTTTTTACCAGGTTTATGGATTGGAAACCATTGCACTGCGTTACTTCAATGTCTTTGGACCGCGTCAGGATCCCGATGGCCCATATGCTGCAGTCATTCCTCTGTTTATAACATCTGCACTGGAAAATAAGTCTCCCACTATCCATGGGGATGGCACACAATCCCGGGATTTTACATATGTGGCTAATGTCGTGCATGCCAATTTACTGGCCTTTGATGCAAGCAGCAAGGCTGCTGGGCGGGCATACAATATCGCTCTCGGTGGTCAGATGACGTTGCTGGAGCTCTTCAATGGAATTAAAAGACTAACTGGCGCCACAGTCGACCCGATCTTTGAACCACCCAGAGCTGGGGATGTGAAGCATTCGTGTGCGGCTATCGATCTTGCGGTCGAATGGCTGAAATTCTCCCCGGTTGTTTCCTTTGAAAAGGGACTGGCAATGACTGTGGAGTCATACTCTGTTGCAGAGCCCGGAGACAGGGTTATGAGCGGAGTTGTTCGCTGAGCTCTATTCTTATCCGGCAGTTCGGGTAGCAGGCTAAACCAGCAATAGACGTTTTGAGCTAGAACGCGAATATTTGTAACACGTGCAAAGTGAGATTGCATTGCATATTTTTTCGAATGCTCTGAAGTTACCATAAGCAGTAATCATAAGCAAGAGTGGGAACCAGTCTGTACAGAAATGCACAACACATGGGTTATTAATAAAGTATGTTGAATGCAATGGAGTTGTTTTCATCTTGATTGTTACTGAGCCTGAAATAACAAACATGCTGGTGAGCATCGTTATACCAGTTTATGACACAGGTAACTATATAGCAACATGCCTGGATTCTGTTATATCTCAAAGTCATTCCAAACTTGAGATTATCATTGTTGACGATGGTTCACCTGATAACGCAGCAGTCATCGCCGAGGAATATGCCGGGAAAGATAACCGGATAACGGTGATCAGGCAGGCGAACGTCGGCTTGTCCGGAGCCCGAAACACCGGGATTGCACAGATGCAGGGTGATTATGTTTTGTTCCTCGATTCAGATGATACCCTTAAGACCGATGCAGTAGAAAGATTGCTTACCAAAGCTTGTGAGAATGATTCCGACATAGTTATACCAGATAGATATCATAAGGTATACGAGGATTCGACGGCTCCTTCCGAGGAACTCAGCTTTGAAAGAGATTGCTGGATCAACGATCCTGTCGATTTTGCATTCACGGTGATGATCGGGAAAGGCAGGGCCTGGCGATCGACATCAGTGCTCTACAAGACATCCATAATACACGAGTATGGCGTTCATTTTCCGGTCGGATATACAGCCGAAGACATTGTCTTTAACCTTTCATTCCTCACAAATGCTAAGAGAATCGATTTTGTCGATTATGCAACACTATTAAACCTGAAAAGATCAGGGAGTATTACTTCTTCCTACAGAAAAGACTTGTTCGATGTATTTATGTTTATAGACGGGCAGGTGCGTCTCTTCTCCGACAGAGTATGTTATGATTCGTCTAAAATGCAGATTGCCAGGGATTCGCTTTTGTCTAGAAACATCGCAGTCTTTATTACATTGGAAATGTCGAAGAATAACAATATTTCCCTGAAGGAGAAGAGAAACCGAATACTAAATGTCTTGAATTCACCTCGAGTTAAAGAAGCATTCTCTAACCACGATCTCCTTACCCCATATTGGAACTCCAAAGCAAAAAGCAGGTATGTGGTCTTCATAAGGTTGCTTATCAAACACAAGCTATACTCTTCAGCTATTTTAACTGCTGGGCTCTGCACGCTTGTCATTTCCAAAATGGCGAAGTAATGAAGAAACGAATCAAGGTTCTGATAGTCTCAAGAGGTCCCTGGCGTGATGACAACAATTCCGGTAACACTCTGACAAATCTTTTTGATGGCTGGGAGAAAGCCGATATTGCGCAGATTTATTGTTCAGCCCAAAAACCAGACAATTCCATTTGCAGCAGATACTACCAAATAAGCGACAAGATGCTTGTTCAGAGCATATTAGGCAGGAAACCTGCTGGTAGATCGTTTGAAATAGCTAAAGGTGACCTGTCGGAAGACGTTGATCAAAATACATATAATGACAGTTCTGAAAAGAGATTATATGACTTTGCCAGGATGAACAAATTGCCTTTGTTTTTCCTGATAAGGGAATTACTTTGGATATTTGGCAATTGGAAAACCAGGCAACTGAACAAGTTTCTTGACGATTTTGCACCTGATGTTATTTTCGCACCATTATTCGACTCTCATTATACGTGTAATCTCACAAAATTTGTTGCCAATGGAACACACAAACGTGTAGCTACGTTCATAGCAGAAGATATATACACTTACAGGCAAATATCCTACTCTCCTATATACTGGATTAACAGGTTTTTCCTGAGGAGAAATATCAGACTGTTTATTGACAAGTGTTCAGATATATTCATAATGGCACCAAAGCAATTGCAGGAATATTCAAGTATTTTCGCCAGGGAATGCAAGCTCTTGTATAAGTGCGGTAAGTTCGATGAGTCAACTCACAAAAGCCGCAGTGTAAACTGTCCTGTCAGAATAGTATATGCAGGGAATGTTTATAGTGGTCGTTGGGCTACACTGGCAAAAATCGGACAAGCACTTCGTAACATAAACAAAAATGGCCTGCGAGCTGAGCTTTATATTTACACACAAAATGCAATATCCGCGAAAATGCGCGCAAGCCTGGAGATAAAAGATAGTGTTTTCCTTATGGGTGGAATACCTTTCAGTGAGGTCGAGAGTGTTTTATCAGAAGCTGATATTCTGGTTCATGTGGAATCCTTCGAGCTAAAAAGCAGGTTGGAAACACGGCTCTCTTTTTCCACGAAGCTGGTAGACTACTTTGAAAGCGGTCGATGTATATTTGCTGTTGGATGGGACGAGGCAGCCTCTATCGACTATCTTGTTCAAAATGATGCCGCTGTAGTTGTAACACGGATCAGTGACATAGAAGAGAATCTTAAGGAGTTGATTGATAATCCGCAACTCATCCAGGAATATGGGCAAAAAGCCTGGGACTGCGGCAAGCGCAACCATCAGATAGACAATGTCAAACAGGAGTTTTGGGCAAATTTGGAAACTCTGAGTGATGTTCATTCCACCTTAGGGGATAAATAGGTAAGTGATTGTCGATCATTGATCTGTCATAGATGGTGCTGGCGTGAACACAAGCTGTATTACTTGCATTCTGCAAGTTAATGCTATAATATTATGCATTATGAGTGTATTTTGGGCATAGTAAGGGTAAACCTGTTTTGCAAGCAGTAAATCTTTTACTACTAGACATCCCCCATTCCACGATGATGATTATGACTAAGAAACGAGATTTGTTAGTGTGCTATTTGACGAAAATGTAACAGACTTACTCCGAATGGTCTGATGCGGAAAATGGCACGATACGGATGCAATTTTGATGGACCTGAACTGAACGGGAAAAGTTTGTTAATGATTGCCGACAATTTCTCTACCAACATTCAAGAGGCAAAGTATTGATATGGCGCGAATACTATTGATTACAAGCCGTAATGTCGTGAATACTTGTGGAGAATTGCGTTTAATCAAGAATAGAATAAGAGCTTTATACGGCAACTGGGATATCAAAACTGATATATTCGCATTAGTTGATAGACTGAAACTCTCGAAACCACGTGAGGATATAGGGTTCTCAAGTACACAGATGATTTTCCCTTTTTCCAAGTTGAATTACCTTAGCTACATAGTATCTCTGTACCAGATGAAAAAAGCCATAATGCGCTATTTAGAGGATCAAGAGCCAGGCTGTATTGTGATATCCGGGGATAGGGTGCTGCCGTTGGCCAGGTATTTAAGAACGAATTATCCGAATGTCAGGTTGGTGATCGACATACATGGGGCTTATGAAGAGTTGATAGAGTTTCCTCCTGATGATCCCGTAAAACGGTTACTATACCAGTTTGTATATCAATATGCTTGCAGAGTGACAAAATCTGCAATAGCATTTTTCGATGGAGCGCTGGTTGTCTCCGGAGCCCTGCAGTCATATATCGAAGAGAAATACCATCTCAGTAATCTGAAATATTACATAGTACCCTGTGCAACCAATTGGACTACGATTGATGTTGCCGAAGCGTCTGGCTATCGCAGTAAGTGGCGCAAGGCATTTGGGATTGCAGATGAGGATTTACTGTTCGTGTATTCGGGAGGCGTTTCCCGGTGGCAATCAATAGATGCTTCTAAGGATCTTTATACCAAGGTGCGGATGAAGCTGCAAAGCCAGGGAATTACTTCGAAACTTCTCATAGTATCCAGCAACATCAGTGAACTTGGGTATTTGGCGGATGAAACCACCATTGTAGCCTCCTTTAATCCAGATGAGGTTCATGAAGTGCTGTTTGCCGGCGATATCGGATTCTTGCTCAGGGACGATTATGTAACAAATCATGTTGCCTTTCCAAATAAGTTTATGGAGTATGCCTTGAGCGGTGTGATGATTGTTACAACCCCCTATGTATATGATGTTGCAATGTACCTGCAAAAATACGATCTGGGTGTCTTGATTGATGGCTACGGAGATGCAATGGCTGACAAGATTGTTAATAGTATCGGGGTGAGGTCAGACTTTGGGGAAGTATTGCGAAAGCGACAACAGATCATTGATGATCTCTGTTATGAAAATACACTGCGGCCATTCGTAACTGATCTCGATGAAGTATATGCGCAATGAAAAGGATATTTCTGACTGTTGATGTAGAGTGTCACGATCTAGAGCATGTCAATTCCTATGTCTATGGAAAGATTGGTGGGCGCTATTATGGAATAGACGGAATCATTGATGCTGCCGAAGAGTACAAAATCCCCATCAATTTCTTTTTTGATACCCCTGAGGCATTCCGTTATGGTGAGGAGTATGCAAAAGGAGTAATACAAAGTATTCAGAGCCGTGGACATAATGTCTACTTCCATCTGCATCCTAATTACGTGAGTGGCGATGATAGCAGATCTTTCTTCTGGCAATACAATCCCCAGGAGCAGGAAGAGATATTCGGTAAAGCACTGGATGGCTACCTGTCACTATTAGAAACCAGTAAGTGTGTTGCTTTCAGAATGGGACGCTACGGAACGAACGAGAGTTTCTACCAAATGCTTGAGAATAAGGGTTTTTCACTGATCGACTTGTCCTATTGTTATAAATCGCGCAATATGTGTAAGTTGACCTGTGAAGAAGTGCACACTGCGAATCTTCCCAGAATGTTTCATAATCAGCTAATATTTCCCAACACTCGCTATCTTGCTTTACAATTTGGAAAGAGATCATTCTTTTTAGGCCTGGATGTATCGGAGACATGCTACAGCGAGTTCTGTGATGTAATCGATCACTGCCGATTGAACAATGTAGTGTTGACTATGCACTCCTGGAACTTTTTAAACAGGTATTTCTTTGCCAGAAATCTGATTACCGCAAATACCGGGAATATAAAAAAGTTCAGGAAAATGATAGAGTATGCTCAACAAAAGGGGTACGTTTTTTCGGATGTGAAGGATGTATCAGTTGATGCTGATCCAGGTGAAGACCACGTTTACAATCCATTCGAGCAAGGTCTGCTTGTAAGACTCCGTTATTACTACTACAACTTCGTGAGATGTCTTGATCTAGCCAAAATGAGCAGGAAATATTTCGTAATCTGCACTTTGGCTTTCCTCAGTCTGTTGTTGGCAGTCACAGCATTAATAGTCTGCGCGGGGGCACTCGCTATACGATAATTGTTGCAGTCAGATTCTTTATTAAGTGTATGGAAGACAAATGGACTATCCAAGAATTCTAGTTGTATCTCGCGCTGTCTGGGATGATACCAATAGTTTCGGCAATACCCATTCGAACATGTTCGCGGGGTGGGATCCGGATAGAATTGCTAATATTTACTGCGACAATGGGTTACCAAACACATCCGTATGTAATCGCTTCTTTCAGATCAACGAACGAATGCTGATTGCGAACCTGCTGCATTCGTCTTCATTCCCTGGTCAAGAGATTATTACGAATCCGGAAGATACCAAAGAACCCAGAGCTGCCGGGTCTACGAAATTGAAAGTATTTGATTTTGCCAGAACCCACAGGCTTCAGATGTTCTTTCTGTTGCGGGATGCTATATGGCGACTCGGACGGTGGCAGTCTCCGGAGCTCAAGCAGTTTATTGTAGAATTTGATCCGGAAATTGTGTATATTCCAATATACCCTCAGCTCTATATAAATCAGGTCGAACAATGGGTGATCAGGACAGCTGACAAACCTTATTATTGCTTCATAGGGGATGATGATTACTCGCTGCGCCAGTTTTCACTATCTCCGTTGTATTGGATTGACAGGCTTGCAGTCCGTCAGAAGCTGAGGCAGATCGTCAAGAAATGCTCGATATTGTACTGCATTTCTGACCGGTTGAAAGAAGAATGCGAGAAAGATTTCCATCGTGAGTGTAGATTACTCTACAAAGCCGCGGATTTCGTAGATGCGGAGTTCAGTGAGAAGAGTGTTGGCAAACCTGTCAGGATTGTATATACGGGGAATATATACTCAGGGCGTTGGAAGTCACTTGCCAGGATAGGACAGGCACTAAAGAATATCAACAAGCACCAGGTTAATGCTCAGTTGTTCATTTACACTCAGAGTTCCCTCTCCAACCGGATACACAAGGCGTTGGATATTCAGGATTGTGTGTTTCTGATGGGAGGAGTTTCATCCAGTGAAGTAAAAAAGGTTCTGCTGGAGGCAGACATTGTTGTCCATGTAGAATCGTTTGAACTTCGAGACAGACTCGCAACACGTCTTTCATTTTCCACCAAGCTAGTCGACTACTTTAAAAGTGCCAGGTGCATTTTCGCAGTAGGTTGGAATGAGGCTGCTTCTATCGAGTATCTGGTGCGAAACGACGCGGCAATAGTGGCAACCAGTCCGGATGATATAGAGGGGCAGTTAAGAAAACTGATAGAAAATCCGCATCTTATTCATGACTATGGGCTAAAAGCGTGGGATTGCGGCCAACGTAACCATCAGATGGACGATGTAAAACAGAGCTTCTGGGCAGATTTGATAACTCTGTGCGATAATGGTTCTTCTGAACCCTCAAGTTTGGAGCGTCGGCTTATTTCGACAAGTGACCGAGATTAGTTACGGCAGCTCAATTTGCCGTCAAGCCCAGGTGCTTTCCGTGGATTCGCTATGATGGACGAAAATATTCTATTTTCGAAAGAACGGACTGAATGAATAAGATAATGATTATTAATCACGGCTCTGTAATAGGTGGAGCCGGCTTGACTATTAGTAGTGCTGCCAATGTATTGTCAGTAAAATATGACGTAGTAACATACACACACGATAGATCCATGGACATTGCAAATATGATCAGAGATGCTGGTGGTGTTTCAAAGACCTTCTCAACAGCTCTTGGCACAATCCCCTGGTTTAGTGGAGGTCCTGGCATCTTTTCTATCAGGTTTTACAAGGGTATGTTGTTTGCACTCTTATTTGCAGGCAGGTGGGAAAGGATCATTAAGGCAGAGAAGCCGGATGTGTTAATCGTCAGCTCAAAGGTATTATGCTGGTATGCGCTTATCGCCAAAAGGTTAGGGGTCAAATGTATATGCTATGTGCAGGAGACTGCTCCAAACCGGGGAAAAGGATTTTGGAACAGTATTGTTAGAGGCCTTTTGGAAAAATGCGATGGAGTTTTTTTTATTTCCGATTATGATGAAAAAATCGAGGACCTGAAGAAGCCTTATACTGTTACTATTCCAAACTTTATATCTATTGATGATTATGTTTCAAAACTGTCCAGGGAAGAAGCTTGTGATCGCTTGGGCCTTCATAGTGATGTCTTCAATATCCTCTACGTTGGCGGTATAAGCAAATCTAAGGGTTTTGATATACTTATAGATTCGTTGCAATATCTGAAATCCGAGAATGTAAACCTTATTATTGCAGGACAGGGATTTGAAACGGTCAAGCAGCAGGGAGACATATTAAAGAAGCTGAGATACATCATCTCGGAACGCAGGTATGTGGAAGAGATGATGCGTTTACTGGAAGATAAGAGCATTGCAGATAAGGTGCATTTCGTGGGTCTAAGAAAGGACATGGAAAACCTTTATGCTGCTAGTGATGTTCTAGTTTTCCCGGCAAGAGATGCACATCAATCACGGCCTGCATTTGAAATTGGTGTGCAGAAAAAACCTGTTATAATATCGGATTTTGAGATGACACGTGAATTTGTGAAGGATGGCGTGAACGGTCTGGCGTTTAAACCCTGCGATCCGGAAAGTCTGGCAGGGGCAGTAAAGCTTTTAATAAATGACAAAGAATTATATCGAACACTGGGTGAAAACAATTATGCGCAGACAGTAAAATACCATGTGGTTGAGAATGCAGAGCAGCTTTTATGCCGTGGTATTGAAACTGTATTACAGTCCTGATTTTGGGATTGGATCAGAATATCAATATCAAATCTGTCCAGTCGGCTTTTATGGGAAACAATACGCCGATGGAGTTTTCTGCCTGGTGAATAGTTTAATATGACACGAGTTTGCCGAAATAGACGTGAAGAAGGGATCGAGAATGCTTGCTAAGATCAAGAACTGTTTGAAAAATATAGGGTCCGAATTAGGTCCTCCGATCATCAAGAAAACCGTCAAAAACTTTCTGATTAGTGTGAATGTAATCAAAAAACCATATCGATGCTTCCTGGATCCATCAGTTGGGTCACATAGCCAATACCAGGAGGATTTGTTACTCGACGCGTTATTATCTCCGAGGCAAAAAGGATTTTATGTTGATGTAGGGGCGAACAATCCTGAATTATTGAGCAACACGAAAAGGTTCTACGATAAGGGTTGGAATGGAATAAATGTGGAACCGATTGCGGACAATTTCAAGTTGTTTCAGCTACAAAGACCCAGGGATATCAACCTGAATGTCGGTGTTGATTCCAAAGCTGGAGAAATGACTTTCTATCATTCTGCCAGGGACGGTGGCGTATATTCGGGGTTTGACAAGAAAACTGTAATGAAATCGGTCAAAGAAGAGGATATCACAGCTACTGTTGTCCCAATTATGAGGCTTGCAGACATATTATCTGAGCATTTGGAGGATGGTGCACAGATAGATTTCATGTCCATTGATGTGGAAGGATGTGAGCTTGGGGTATTGAATGGAAATGATTGGACCAGATTCAGACCACACCTTATTATTATTGAACTTGGAGATATAGAAAGCTCTATCGCTGAATGCTTGAGAGAAAAAGGATACAATTATATTTTTTGCAATGGGACGAATGGTATATTTATTGATTCTAAGTCATGATTATAATGCCTGACTGTGCTTTGCGATGTGGCTATACTAAAGCATATGGATTGGTGTATTTTTTGTGTGTGACATACTGATGGGCAGGCGAACGCATAATGATATTTGAGAAAATGAAATGCTTCTCAGATTGTCTCCTCAGTAGAGTGTGAATATCAGAATTTGCACTCTACGACCACCTCTACACTAACGAAAGTGCTGTATATCACACTTAGACACGTTCATCTCAGCTGATGATTTTACACGCTCCCATACGACAAACCACACTTGCACAAACGATATGTTATAATACTACTGCTGTAATCTTGGATGAGTAAGCCCGGGTTGTCCACTTGTGTTTCTGTTAGCCCGCTTTATTCATGAAGATTCGATTTTGCCCGGCAGTAGGGGTAAAAGCTGAATCAGTCATAAATAATGCGGACTAGCCATGGAAATGCATATTGTCCGCTTGTTTACACTTTCAGCCAGGCTTGAGTAAACCACACGAAATATGTATAGCTATAGGATTGTTTGATTATTCGATGTGTAGTTATTACACCCCTGAATATCAACGAAATAATGATCTTGTATTTCTTACCCGTGCAACGAAATACTATTTGCTGTGGAATACAAAAGGCTGCTGCGTATTTATATCGAGAAGATTGTAGCATGTGAGCGTGAGGCTGTGAGAGGATCTCATTAGTTGGCGATATATGTAGCTTATATTTTTAGTGTTTATTATTTTGGAGCGCGTCTTCTCCGTGAGCGGGAATTTCCACGTGTAGGCAAAAGAATTTACACCATTCTTATGGGCACAGCGCTATTTCTTATCTCAGCATTGAGAGCAGAAACAGTCGGTACAGATATTCCAGGTTACATAAGCAAATTTAAAGTGATTCCGGATTACGATATATCAAGTATTATGACCATTGATAAAGATAGCGGGTTTTATGTCTTTATCAAACTCCTTTCTTTCATTAATACTAGCCCACGATTTCATTTGGTCGTTATTGCAGCCATATTTGCGATATCGGTTTCTGTGTTTATATACAGGTATTCTGAGGAGCCGGCATTTAGTTTTTTTGCACTTTTACCTTTAACCTTCTTTTATTTCAGTATGACTGGACTAAGACAGACACTTGCATTTTGCGTTCTTCTTTTTGCGTACCCATTTATCATTGGCAGAAAGCCTTTGCATTTCTTTGCATTGGTAATTTTTGCAGCTGCATTCCATAAAACAGCTCTGGTTTTTTCTTTGGCTTATTTGGCGTCTTACATTAAGTGGAACTGGAAAACTGTTATCGTGGTGACTGTTGGTTTTATCGCTATCTACCTGGCACGTTATTATGTAGTTCTGTTGCTCTTATTTGCATTGCCTGAGCGGGGATATGGTGTCACAGACGCTGGAGGTGGTTTCACGACACTTATTATGTATCTGGGCATATTCCTGTTTACATTAATATTTGGACAAGGCATCAAGAATGACTCCGAATATTATCCAATGTATTTCATACTGGTATTGGGGATGGTTTTTCAAATGATGACGCCAATGCTAAACGAAATGTTCAGGCTGGCGCTGTATTTTAACGTGTATGTGATTGTGTTTCTCCCCACTGTGATTCGCAGAATAAAGGACCGGAATCTGGGCTTGGATTGCTACATGGGAGCAGTTTGTTGTCTTGGGGTCTTGTACTTCGTTTTCACATATGCCGATGCAGGAGTATACCCATACCACTTCTTTTGGCAACCTTGATTTATGAATATTGATAAGAAAACAATCAAATATATCGGCTTCTATTCACCTGATTGTTTGGGAGCTGAAAACAGGGGTAACAGCCAGGCGGCCAGTAACAAGATGGACTATATATCCAGTGCACTGGTAAGGGCTGGATATAATGTTAATATAGTATCTCCTTCATGGACCGAGAATATGTCCGGATTTTATGATGGAAAAACTATCGATCTGAACAGCCACGTAACTGTTACACTCGGTCCTACGTTTGGCGGTAGAAACAAAATAGTACGAGGACTCAGAATACTATATAGTTGGTTATGGCTGCTTTTTTGGATGCTGTTTCATATTAAGTATAATGAAAAAGTGATAGTCTATCATTCTCTTTGGATAGCAGTTCCACTTTTCATTGGTGTGCGAATTAAGAGATTCAAGATGATCCTGGAAGCAGAGGAGATATACTGCAAGATATATCAACACAGTTCATATGTAGCAAAACTCGAACATAGCATTATAAGATACGCCGATAGTTATATCTTTCCTAACGATATAATGCCTGATACAGTCAATATTTGGTCAAAACCGTATGTTGTTGTATATGGAACTTATGAAAAACATATCAAGACAAACAGACAAACAGGAGATGGAAAGGTTCACCTGGTATATGCAGGGATAATTGATAGATTAAAGGCAGGAGCATTTAATGCTGTTGAGAGCGCGTGTTACTTAAGCAATGATTATGTCATGCATATTCTTGGCTCTGGGGATAGAGAATCACTGCAGCAAACCATCACATCAAATGAGGACTCAAATTGCTGCAGAGTGATTCTTCACGGTTTCAAATCACAAAATGATTATATTGAGTTTATGCAAACTTGTCATATAGGCTTGAGTACTCAGACTACAACTGGAATCTACCAGGATTATCAGTTTCCATCCAAGATACTTTCGTATCTGAGCCTGGGTCTGAGAGTAGTATCTGCCAGAATAGATTGTGTCACAAAATCCAGGATCGGAGACGTGATCACATATTATGCGGAGGATACACCTGCGGCTATTGCAGCAGCGATAAAATCAATTGATGTAAATACTGATAACAAGGCTGTTGAGAGGATAGAAGAACTCGATACGTGTTTTGTCAATGATATAAAGAATCTATTGGAGCATGAGGGATAGGAGCAGTTTCAAAGATATCGACATTAAGATTCCGACAGAGTGTTCCATTCAGATGAAGTGACAACCCAGATAAAGATTTTGGTGTTTTATATTCAATTATGAATGCGGACTGCAGGTTAAAACACGAACTTAACGTGCTGTACAATGTCTTAAGATATAAGATAAACGGATAATGAGGAAAAGTTCGCATATTGGGGAGGTGTGATTATGGGAATAATGAGGGGATTTCGAAACTTGGTAAGAGGGTTGGGATACGATATCGTAAGGTTTGATGCGACTTCCAATCCAGCAGCTCGACAGGCCAGGGTTCTGGAACTATACGATATTAACGTTGTACTTGATGTTGGTGCGAATATCGGTCAGACTGGGCGACGTCTACGTGCCAGGGGCTATAATGGAAAAATAATCTCATTTGAACCTCTCACTTCTGCATATGAACAGCTTAAAAAGGAATCTTCCAATGACAAACTTTGGGAAATTCATAACTTTGCACTTGGCAAAGAAGCCGGAACGGTTACTATTAACATTGCAGGTAATTCAGGCAGTAGTTCCATTCTCGATATGCTGCCTATAACCACAGAAGTTGCACCAGAGTCAAAATATATAGGTCATGAAGAGATTCAAGTTCAGTGTCTCGACAGTCTGTTTCCTTCGTTGTGCAATCCAGGAGATCGGGTTTATCTAAAGATGGATGTACAAGGATTCGAGGACGCTGTTTTGCAGGGTGCACAAAAATCACTTGATTGTATAGATACAGTTCAGCTTGAGATGTCTCTTGTCTCGCTGTATGAAGGTCAGCTATTATTTCCAGAGATGTACAAGTTGCTTTCTGAGATGGGTTATAGTCCGATTTCGTTCGATCCGGAGTTCATTGATGAGCAAACGGGGCAATTACTTCAACTAGACGGGACATTTCACCGATTCGTTGCAGGAGAAAAATGAGATTAGGTGAGATAGCTAATATCCTGAAACTGTTGACTGGTAAAGAGACAGAAGAAAGTGAAAGAGGACTTGAGAGATACCGGAGAGCTTTTAAGACCTTAACAGGCACTTATCTGGCCCAGATTGTTACTATTCTTACTGGACTAGTGACTACTCCATTGATGCTGAATTATTTAGGTGATGAACGATACGGACTGATGGTATCGATGACTTCATTATTCTTTTTTTTTGGCTACCTGGATTTGGGATGTGGAATAGGCATTCAAAACGGTATTTCGGACTCCTATGGTAAGGATGATCACAACAAAGCTACTTCGTATGCAAGCAGTGGCTTTTTGTTCTATATATCATTAGCTTTTGTTTTGGTTGTATTGTCATTGACAATTATTCCGCATTTGCCTTTGCAGCATATTCTTAAAATAAAGACTGTAGTGGCAAAAAGGGAATTGCTGCCGGCTGTTCTTGTATTGTCAATAGCGATGGCAATCGGCCTTATTTCTACTTATGTTCAAAGGTTGTGTGATTCCCTGCAACAGGGTTATCTGACTCGGTTTGCGGCTGTGTTTTCACGTATAGTCAGTTTCTCATTGATACTAATAGGTATCCATTTTATGGCTTCTTTGCCTGTTCTCATCTCGTTGTATATTATGCCATCTATCGCTTCTATTTTTGCCTGGAGCATTTTGCTGAAGAAATACAAATGGATGAGACCAAGGCGCAGTGCAATCAATCTGACCATTTTGAAACAGATATTTGGAATTGGTATTCAAGGGTTGGGAGCTATTATTGCATTTGACCTTATGCTTACCACCATACCATTGATTATTTCAAATCGAATTGGAGCAGCATCGGTAATTCACTTTTCTGTAGCTAATCAGTTGGTAATGATGGCGGCCACTTTTATCAACACCATCTCGATCCCGTTTTGGCCTGCAATTGCTGAAGCAATGGGAAGAGGTGATTCTCAATGGGTAATGAGAGCTTTTAAACGGTTCTTTATGATTTCAATGCTTCTAGCTGTGTGTGCAAGTGCAGTATTCCTGACAGCAGGAAGATTTGTAATAAGTATATGGACTCATAATAATGCAGCCGTACCAAGCTGGATGCTGTTGATATCTATGTCTGTTCTGCTGATACTGCTGGTGGTAAATGCTTGCTTAACTACTCTGCTCAATGGACTAAACAGATTCCGTGGGACGTCTATTTACGGGCTGATCGTCGCTTTTGCAACATTAGCTACTGCATTTCTGGTGGGCAAAACCTTTGGGGTAGTCGGCATCTCCTGGATATATACTATTGGCTTTGCTGTTCGTTGTATTTGTATATCTTCTGAATTGTATCTGGTTCGGCGTAGAGGATTATTCAAATCGTCATTCGCAACTGAAACGGAGTGAGTCTATGTTTAGCAATAAAACACTTCTTATAACAGGTGGTACCGGTACATTCGGTAATGCTGTTCTTCGTCGTTTCCTGGAAACCAGTGTGAGTGAAATCCGGGTGTTTTCACGTGATGAGAAGAAGCAGGACGATATGCGTAAATCGTATGCCAATCCCAAACTGAAGTTTTACATTGGAGATGTTCGGAATGCTGACAGCCTGGTTGATGCGATGCAGGGTGTCGATTTTGTCTTTCATGCAGCAGCCCTTAAGCAAGTTCCATCCTGTGAGTTCTTTCCGATGGAAGCCCTGCGCACCAATGCAATGGGAACAGAGAATGTTCTGACAGCTGCAATGCGAAGTAGTGTAAAACGGGTAATAGTCTTAAGCACGGACAAAGCGGTTTATCCAATTAATGCAATGGGTATTTCGAAAGCGATGATGGAAAAACTGGCAGTTGCAAAATCGCGTGTTGCGGACACTAACACGGTTATCTCTATTACTAGATATGGCAATGTTATGGCGAGTCGAGGGTCTGTGATTCCTCTATTCATCCAGCAGATACAGCAGGGACAATCATTGACAATAACGGACCCGGCAATGACCCGGTTTATGATGACAATCGAAGATGCGGTGAATCTGGTCCTCTATGCTTTCCAGCATGGAACGCCGGGAGATACCTTCGTCCAGAAGGCTCCAGCCTGCACTATTGAAGTGCTGGTGGTTGCACTTCAGAAACTGCTTGGTTCAGAAAATCCAATAAATGTTATCGGTACCAGGCATGGTGAGAAGTTATATGAGACACTGCTGACACGGGAAGAGTTCTCCGTTGCAGAAGACCTGGGTGGTTACTACCGAGTAAAAGCCGACAATCGTGATCTCAACTATTCCGCTTATTTTAGCGAGGGAAAAGAAGAAATCGCTCTGCGTGATGACTACAACTCCCACAACACATTGCGGTTGGATGTTGAAGGAATGAGCAAATTGTTGATGAAGTTAGAATGTGTACAACAGGCGGTTCGTGGGGAAAAAATAGAGATATGATTCAGCTGATAGTTATCTGAGGAGATCTAATGGAAGTATTAGTTACCGGAGCAAAAGGGTTTGTTGGTCAGAACCTGTGTATGGCCTTGAATTGGGTGGATGGTGTTGAAGTCTATGAATACGATATAGACAATACTACTGCTCAACTTGCCGAGTGGCTTCAGAAATCCGATGTCATTGTTCATCTGGCAGGTGTAAATCGGCCGCAGTCAGTTGAGGATTTCCATACCGGCAATGCAGGTTTTACCGGTGATATTTGCCGGCAACTGACAGAGAATGGCAATTCACCGAAAGTTATCCTGTCATCTTCCATCCAGGTAGACTTGAATAATCCATATGGAGACAGCAAGAGGGAAGCTGAAGAAGAGCTTCGCAGCTACTGCGAACAGACAGGCGCTGAAGGTGTTGTCTATCGGTTTAAAAACCTCTTCGGCAAACTATGCAGGCCAAACTATAATTCGGTTACCGCTACATTCTGCTACAATATTACACACGACCTGCCAGTTCAGATATCCGATCCGGCCAAAGAGATCGATCTAACATATATTGATGATGTAGTTGCTGCGATAACTGATGAAATAATGGCAGTAAATCAATCCGGATTCCGTTTTGCTGAAGCGCTGCCTTCGCACAAGATCACTTTGGGAGAGCTTGCTGAAAAGATCCAGTCTTTCCGGGATAGCCGTACTTCGCTTATAGTGCCGGATTTTGGGGATCCATTCACTAAACGCTTGTATGCTACTTATTTGTCCTATCTTGACGAGGATAACTTTGGATATGGTCTTGATATCAAATCAGATAACCGTGGCTGCCTCGCGGAGTTCATAAAGTCACCCGGTTTTGGTCAGATTTTCGTGTCCCGCACAAAACCCGGTATTACCCGTGGAGATCACTTCCACAATACCAAGACTGAAAAATTTATGGTGGTAGAAGGCAAAGGAATAATCCGCTTCAGAAAAATCAACAGCGACCATGTAATTGAATATCCTGTTGAGGGTAACCAGTTCAAAGTTATAGACATTCCACCGGGATACACCCATTCGATAGAAAACGTCGGGGACACCGAGATGGTTACGCTGTTTTGGGCGTGTGAGATGTTCAATCCTGATCGTACTGAGACATACTTTGAGAAAGTTATTAATAAACCAAAAAAATCGGATAAGTAGTATCCTTGTTTAGTGTATAATTGCAGGAGTTTCATAGATTATGAAAGTAATGACAGTAGTCGGCACGCGTCCTGAAATAATAAGACTATCACGTGTAATGGCGGCATTGGACAAACATGTAGAGCACGTTATCGTGCATACTGGTCAGAATTACGACTACGAACTCAACCAGGTGTTTTTCGATGAGCTGGAAATACGCAAGCCGGACTATTTCCTTGAATCCGCGTGTACTACCGCTTGTGAGACAGTTGGAAATATAATATCAAAGGTAGACCATATACTTGCCGAAGTGCAACCGGATGCTCTGTTGATATTGGGTGATACAAACAGCTGCCTTGCTGCATATCCGGCCAAGAGAAGAAAAATACCTGTGTTCCATATGGAAGCCGGCAATCGCTGCTTTGATCAGCGCGTGCCGGAGGAAATCAACAGGAAAATTGTAGACCATATCAGCGATATCAATATGCCATACAGTAGTATATCGCGTGAGTATTTGATTCGTGAAGGACTGCCACCGGATCGTACCATAAAGACTGGAAGCCCTATGTATGAAGTGCTTCACCATTATGCTGATAAAATAGACTCATCGGATATATTGTCCCGGCTCAATCTGAACGAGTACGATTATTTTGTAGTGAGCTGCCACAGGGAGGAGAATATAGATTCTCCACGACAGTTTGCAAAACTGAGTGTTCTGCTGAATGGATTGGGCGAAACCTACCAAAAGCGTGTTATCGTAACAACCCATCCGCGCACACGCAAACGTCTTGAAACCGAGAAAGTCTGCCTTAGTGATAGAATAGAGCTAATGAATCCTATGGGGCTGCCCGACTATGTGAAGCTGCAAAAGCATTCATTTGCAGTACTGTCTGACAGCGGGACAATTACGGAAGAGTCTTCAATCCTGAATTTTCCTGCTCTCAACATAAGAGAAGCCCACGAGCGACCTGAAGGAATGGAAGAAGGCGCTGTCATTATGACTGATCTGGATATTGGCAACGTCCTGGAAGCACTTCGTGTCTTGGAATCACAGGGACGCGGCAATGACAGAACTCTCAGAATCGTGGATGATTACAATGTGCCGAATGTATCAGATAAAGTGGTCAGGATTATACTAAGTTATACTGATTATGTGAATCGTTGCGTTTGGAAGAAAGATTAGTATCTGAACGAAGTTTTCTGGCAATAGCAGCCAAATATATATATAGCTTTTGAGGTGAGTTTTTGAAACTACTGCACATACTGACTGTGCCTTTTTCACTATTCTTCATACGCGGACAAGTTGGTTACATGAAGGACCGTGGCTTTCATGTCAGTGTCATTACCTCACCGGGAAAACAACTTGATGAGTTTGCCAGCGAACAGGAAGTGGATGTCTGCGCAGTCGAGATGCCCAGGCGAATAACTCCTGTACAAGACCTTGTCTCTGTATGGCGGCTGTATCGTTGTATAAAAAACATTAAGCCAACGATAATTCATTCACATACACCCAAAGGTGGGCTCCTGGGGATGATTGCTGCCTATAGTGCCAATGTACCAGCCAGAATCTACAGTATACGTGGATTACCCCACATGACTGCCACCGGTTATAAGCGAGTCCTTCTCAAATACGCCGAGAAAATCTCCTGTTTACTGGCACATCAGGTTCTATGTGTAAGTCATTCAATTCGATCTGTTGCAGTTGAGGATGGTCTGTGCCCGGCGGACAAGATTAAGGTCCTGCTTAGTGGAAGTGGTAATGGTGTGGATGCAACAACCCGGTTCAACCCGGCAAACTGGCCTGAATCGCGAAATGAGATAAGGGAGAAATATGGTATTCCTGATAGTGCTGTTGTAGTTGGTTATATCGGCCGCATAGTTCGTGACAAAGGTGTTGTCGAACTCGCAGAGGCCTGGAAAACAATCTCAAAGAATAATCCTAAAGCCTATCTGATGCTCGTTGGTCCGTTCGAACCTCAAGATCCCGTACCTGCGGAAACAAAGGAATATCTTGAAAGCTGCAAGACCATCATTCTTCTGGGTGAGTGCAAAGACGCTGCTCCGTTCTATACTGCAATTGATATTTCTGTATTGCCTACATACAGGGAGGGCTTTCCTAACGTGCCGTTAGAAGCTGCCGCGATGGAATTGCCGATAGTTGCTACAAGCGTACCTGGTTGCATTGATGCTGTGCAGGATAATGTAACAGGGATACTGGTATCGCCTAAGCAATCTGACGTTCTTGCGGCAGCTATCCAAAGGTATTTAGATGATCCTGAACTTCGTGTAATGCACGGTAAGGCTGGACGGGAGCGTGTGCTTCGAGAGTTTCGGCAGGATGATCTCTGGGAAGCTATCTACCAGGAATATGTGACGTTATTGGAATCCAGGGGGTTGGGTCTTCCCGGAAAAAGCAATGACGAGGAGAACGATAGTCAACCCGGAGAAATATCCAGGATTTATAATCCAGTAAAGCAGATACTGGACCGTTTATTTGCGCTTATACTGCTAGTCTTCTTTGCACCTCTGATGTTTGTTATATCTGCATTGATACGGCTTGATTCACCCGGAGAAGCACTGTATAAACAGAAGCGTATCGGCAGATATGGTAAGGAATTCACAATCTATAAATTCCGCACTATGCGGACAGGGACGCCTGTTCTTCCAACCGACCAGATGCAGATGAATGAATACATTCCAATCACCAAAATAGGTAGTATCCTGCGCAAGACAAGTATAGATGAATTGCCGCAGCTGATTAACATACTAAAGGGAGAGATGAGCTTCATCGGACCGCGTCCGGCTCTGCCGTCACAGACCGATGTCAACACTCTTCGAGCCCAACTCGGTGTGGATACAGCAATTCCAGGTATCACCGGGCTGGCGCAGGTCATGGGTAGAGATGATCTGGACAATGAAACGAAGGTTAAATATGATGCTGATTATTGCAGAGAGATGAGCCTGGGTTTTGACTTGAAAATACTGACTCTGACATTCAACGCAGTTAAGTCATCCCGGGGTAACAAGTAGGGCAGGGGAGATCCCTTACTTGTCATCGTGACTGCAAATGCGATATCATCTAAATCAGAAAGAGTCCGAAAAGATAATATAGCTGCACTTTCTAACGCTTAACTTTACCAGCTGAAAACGCGTATTTGAATACGGTAACTGTTCAGTGTTGTGGGATTATTGTCATCCTGAACGCAGTGACGGATCTAAAATCCTCGATATACTACGAAGTCTGAACTCTTACTGAATACATGTTTCTGTGTGATTGGATTGACCCGGATCGCTACCCGAATTATTCAACCTGACTCATATTCTATTGCTGCATCCAAAACAGGAGATATTTGTTGTATATTATACGTATTTTGAAATCACTCGTAGCTGCGGGAGCAATTCTGCTGACAACACTGCCAATGCAATCGCATGCGGAGCTTCCGCCGGCCAAACAGTATATTAACGTGGCGCCATTGCCGGGTGCCGGTATGGCACTCGATTCTGAAGGCATCCCTGATGGGCAGGGGGCTATGCAGCTGAATATTCCCATAGCTTACACTCCTGGTAAGGATTATATTGATATAGCTTCTTTTGCCGGACAGTTTCAAGGGGATACTACTGGCAGAGGACGCAAATTCTGGCAGAGCGGTTCAGGGTTTGTGGGTATGGGATTTGGTGTGAAGCCGAGAATCTATCTGTCCGCTATGGCAGCAAGCAGCATTATATTCAAAGATTCCAAGTCTATGAATATCCAGGTTCAGGTACTCGATGAAACCGCAAAATATCCTGCACTTGCATTTGGCGCTCAGGATTTTGCACAGAAAGAAAAAGAACGCTCGAAAGTTGCTGATGTGCGAGTAGGATATTATGCAGTTGCCACCAGGAGTTATACCTGGAAGCAGCGTCCACTCTACCTGACCGCCGGATATGGTACTGCGCGTTTCCAGTATTCCCCTATTGGAGGGCTCTCATACTCCATAAATGACAGTTACAGCAGCACTCTGGAATACGATGGATACCAGGTCAATGGTGCAGTTGCATGGAGACCCAACGGCAGGTTCTCTAGAATGACTGTTACAGCCGGTTTTAACGGTAAATGCGGTGTGCTTATTGGCTTACATTTCACCGGCAAGCTGGACAGCAGCTGGGCCCCGGTCATAGCAACCTCAATGCTTAGGCGCTGGTACTAATAACCATCTTGAGATCAAAGTGTCCGTGTCAGGAACATAATCATCCACTAAACAAGCAAAAGCACGCAAAAGTGGCGGATATTGTCAATCTGAACGCAGTGAAGAATCTCAATCCATCTTTTTTCATTCGGGTGGCGATTTGTAAACCGCCACCCAACCAGTAAGCTTTACTGCTATTCTTCCTCTTCTTCAGTCATCTCAGCAAGTAATGCATCCAGCCTGTTGTAGCATTCGATAACGCCTTCCTCCATACCGGAGCATAGATGTCCATCGCGGTCTTCATTCGTAAGATGCACAGCTCTTGAAATCATTAGCGTTCTGTTGCCGGGCAATTCCTCAAACGTGTTCGATTCGAGAATGACATGACCACTCTCCGGAAGAGCATCATACTCAAACGTGTTTATAATCCTCTCCGGGTACAGGACTTCATGGTATACGCCGTGGAACGGATGCAGTTTGCCGTTTGGTTCCATATGGCTATACTCCCAACTCCCACCTGTCCAGGGTTCGAATTTGCCAATAGTCATAGTCATACTCTCACACCCATGCCAGCGCATAATCTTATTAGGATCGGTATAAGCCTCAAACACAGCCTCCCGGGGAGCATCGAATTCCCGTGTAATCACAATATCCAACTTCCCCGGATCTGCAGTTATTGTAGTTTTGTTATGCAATATGGTCTGACTAGCCATAATTTGTCTACCTCTGTAAATTCAGTCCTACTAAGAATTTTCCCGTTTGAAAGAGGTGGGAAACGTTGGAGATGTAGGGGTAAGGGAATCAATCTTTACTATATTGATTCCGAAAATAATCCAGTGTAAAACAGTTCAAGAATGACCCCTTTGAAGTGTAAATAAAGCATGCCCTCACGGCACATTGCTTGTGGGGGCATGTCAATCTGAATGCTCGTTCCTTCACACCTCATCCGCCAGATACTCTTCCAGCTTATCAAAGGACTCATTCCAGCCTTCTACACACTGGTCTCTATTTTCGCCTGCCGGGATGCCCTGGTGGTAGAGGGTTAGTAGTGTTTGGCTGTTGTGGTCTTCAAAGGTTACGGTTACCAGTGCCTGCAGCGGCCATTCATCGGTTATTCCGTAGTAGGATGCAGGGACTATGGTGCCTTCTGAGTCTGCGAAGGAGTCCAGGTAGACCAGCTTTTCAGGTCGGATGATCTCTTTGTAGATACTTTTGTTCCAGAAGTCTACCCCATCCGGAGAACGCAAGCTGAAGAAGCAGCTGCCTCCCACATGCAGGTCTACTGTGCAGAATGGGCAGGTGAATCCCCTTGGTCCCATCCACTCCATCATCCGGTCAGGCTTGGTCCAGGCATCGAATACCAGTTTGCGCGGAGCGTGGAAGATCTGAGAGATCGCAATCGTCTGCCCCACAGCTACGCTGGGATATTCTTTAGTTATGCTCATGGCAATATGCCTCCATTTCATTGTAGTTATCGTGTAAACCCATGATAGCTAGCACCGCGTTCGTGGCTGGTTTCTTATTATAGATTTGCGATCCTGTAAATTCTCACGCAAAGTCTCAAAGGCGCTAAGCGGGAAGGGGATTTTGTTTGTTGCATGGTTGTGTTGATAAACAAAATCCAGTTTCCGGTTAATTACTGTATGTATGCTGACTATTCCCTTCTTTGCACCTTAACGGCTTTGCGTGAAAAATTCCGGTTGCCGTCTCACTCAGCCTGTGTACGAAGCGCCCGATCCTCACACCTCATCCGCCAGATACTCCTCCAGCTTGTCAAAGGACTGATTCCAGCCTTCTATGCACATGTCTCTGTTTTCGCCTGGTGGGATGCCTTCGTGGTGCAGGGTAAATATTGTCTGGCCGTCGTGCTCTTCGAAGGTTATGGTTACCAGGGACTCGGGCGGCCAGTCTCCGGTCATTCCGTAGTAGGATGCAGGGACAACGTTGCCCTCTGAGTCTGCGAAGGCGTCGGAATAGACCAGTTTTTCCGGTCTGATAATCTCCTTGTAAATACCTTTGCTCCAGTAGTCCACACCTTCCGGAGAGCGCATGCAGTTGTGGCAGATGCCTCCCACATTCAGATTTATTGTGCTATATGGACATGTGAATCCTTTCGGACCCCACCACTCTGTCAGGCGGTCAGATTCGGTCCAGGCATCAAATACAAGATCGCGGGGTGCATCGAAGATACGTGTAATTACAATCCCGTGCTCCACAGCTTGCATAGGATTGTCCTTTGCTATACTCATGGCTATATGCCTCCGTTTCGATGTCAATATTTTATAGATGCAGGATGCACTAGTATGGACATTTTTCCCATTACACGAGAAGATGCAAACCCGCTCACAACAGTAAAAGATACCATCGAAATCCAATCTCGTGGTTGTGCTTCGATATGGATTGGAGAATTCTCATCATCAATGATGTTATCCATATTTACAGGCTAGTCACATCCCCCTCGTTCGCAAGCTCACGAGCCCCCTTCAAAGGGGGAATTGGTTAGGGAATCAATCCCCCTGCCCCCCTTCGCCAAGGGGGAATTGGGCAATGTAAACCAGGCAATTGGCAAACTAACCAGTCAGCAAATTGAATTGTTGTCTGCATTTTATTTGACAGACAACCACAATACGAGCTAATATAAAAAAACAATTGGTATGACCTAGTAATCTATTAAGGACCAAAGCAGAATTATATGCCTATTCTCAATAAATCTCAGCAAGTGGAGGATCTGCTTAAGCAGCGGATCAGTAGTGGGGAGTATGCTCCTGGGGAAATGATGCCCAGGGAGCGGGATCTTGCGGTGATGCTTGGGGTTAGCCGGACAACTGTTCGGGATGCACTCCGGGGGCTTACAGATATGGGCCTTTTGCTGAGGGTCCAGGGCAGCGGGACGTATGTTGCAAGACAGAACTCCAAAGGTACAATCGCGCTGGTCTCTGAGCTAGGGCTTGTGGCTTCGAAGTATGGTTACACTCACCAGAAACTTATCACCGAAAGCCAGAAGCTGGTTGATGCAGACGGATATACCGGAGTGCTGTCGATAGGCAATGGCTCTACTCCAGAAGAGTTCCTCAAGTCCATAAGGCTTCAAGACAATCGGGAGACCGAAAAAGTCACCGGGGCAATTATTACTGCCGGAATGATGGAACTGGACGCAAGACTTGCACAGGCTGGAATCCCATCAGTCAGCATCAGCAGCGCCACTGCTCTTTCGGACAATGCAGTGGTGCTGGATTTCGATATGCTCTTCCACGAAGCAGCCAAAGCCTTCAAAACAGCAGGAGTGCAGGATTTTGCAGTGATGTTTCCGGACTACATGCTGGTTAAACTCTATGACCGTCGCGAGACCATGGTGAAGAAGTTCAACCGACTGATCAACGACATTGTTGAGGGTGACGCAACCAGGTTACTCCCGATATCCGAAGCCAATATAGAGAGCGCCGGAAAGGTCTTCATGGACTGGTGGAACTCCCCAGACTGCTCTAAAGCCATCCTGTTCGTGGACGATGCCCTGTTTGGAATCTGCCGGGACATAATAAACGCACTGGAAGCAGACTCCTGGAACGACCTGAAAATCGTAACCCACTTCAACCTGGGAAGACCGGTAGAGTGCTCCTTCCCATGCCTGAGATTGGGCTTTGACCTAAACGAAGTATCCACCGAAGCCTGGAGCATCCTGAAAGAAGTAATGACCAATCCTGATCACAACGGAATAGTCAGATATATAGAACCAACACTTATCGATAACCGCTGAATTTTTTAATTAACCACGGAATACACGGAATACACGGAAAAGGGAGAGAAAAAGTAGCTCCTGCAGTTTTGGAGAGCCACTTATAGCATTAGAGCCAGTGCAGAAAAAACAATACAATGTGACGGTAATGCACAACCAAGACTATATTCTTTCCCTTCCCTTTCAGTGTATTCCGTGTATTCCGTGGTTAAAAAAAGGACCTGCCATACTTAAGCATAGGAGGAGTCTTCATGTCGCGTATACTTACTATTATATTCATCCTATTCAGTGTGTCCATGTTGCCTGCTAATTCCGAGGTTCGGTGGTTTGAGGGGACGACGGCTGCCGCTCCGCAGGGGAAGCTGCTGACTCCCAATGTTGATTACTGGGGGGATAACATCTCTACCGGTGTCACATATCAATATGAAACCAGTTTGATCGGTATTGCAGACACTCCAGATGATGAGAAAGCCTTCTCTGGCAGGCGTCTATTTGATGGCATCGAGCCAGGCTATTACCACAGACCCGCCGGCCCGACCCTGCAGACACCCGGATCAGTTGTCTTTGATTTCAAGAGAAAATGTAAGTTCACTGAGATCGATCTCCTCACCGAGAGCACACCTGTCAGATTCCACGTTGAAGTATCATCAGACAAAGTCACATGGAAAACTGCATATGATTCCATGCAAAAAACTCCATCAAAAACGCCATTGCGCCGGTTGCCTCTAAGCTGCTCAGGACGCTATATGCGACTCAAAGTTGAAGCTGATAGTAACGTAAACATATCGGAAGCCTGGGTTTGGGGTGATACCCGGATGTCTGAAAAGGATTATGCAGCATTAGGCCTGCCCAGCGCGCTTGATCTAGTAAAAGCCGATGGCTTACCCGGGATTGCTTCTACTAGAGTCAGCTCAGATGACTACACAAAATGGTCAGCTGAACTGAATGCAAGCGATTCCAGTAGAGCCCCGGCTGTTTGGTCGAAAGCATCTCCATGGAAATCACTTGCAACAGCTCCGATCCTCCCGAACAGATCGCTGATTAATAAACCAATCGAGGCCGTAATATGCCGGAATGAGAGCGAGCCGGTAGCCGTCTATCTCACCAACACCAGCCGGAACCGGGTCAGAAAACTGGTTGTTAAGCTTTCGGATTTTGTAGATTCTAATGGAGTCCGGGCACGCAATATAACGGGTGAACTCTATGTCTTCGGAGTGCAGCAGTCGTGGGCGCATGGTGCAACTCCTTATGTACTAATATCTTCAAACAATAAACCAGGCCGCGATCTCCTCCGCAAATACTGCTTGAATGGCACGCAGATAATGGACTTCCCGACTGTCAGGCTCTCACCTGCCGGGAGTGCTATCTTCTGGGTCAAAGTCCGGACTAATAACTGCAAGCCAGGAAAATATACCGCGCAGCTATCCTGGAAAGGTGGCTCTTCAATCACACTGACTGCCAATGTAGTTGATATAACTCTGCCGAACCCCAAAGTATGGGTCAATTACTACACCAATGAGACCAATATGGACCCGTTCCGGCCAGTGGACTGGGTAGACCGTGAAGCCAGAGTACGGCATGAATTAGGGGCAACAGTAGTTGCAGGAGTCACAGCTGACGATGACGGTTGGCCAGCGCCGGGCACTGGTGCTGAGGCACTGTATAAACTCGACAAGCAGGTCCTGTTTAAAATTTGGGGAATGGGTCGCTATGGATATATGCTTTGGTCTGCAAAGAATGCAGATGGAACCTTTGGTGTAAAAGACTTTACACCGGATATGCAGGCGGACCTGAAGAATATCCTCAAATCCCACGTTGAGACTGCCAAAAAACTGGGGCTGGATTATTCTCAGTGGTTCATAGAGAGCGGGGACGAACCCAACCCGAAAAACTTCCGCCTGTTTGGGGAGATGGCCAGAGTCTGCAAGGAAGCTGATCCCAATGTGATGATATACATAAACCCTTGCGGCTGGTTGGGTTTGCCGGAGAAACTGGTAGAGGATGACTCCACTATGTATCCTCCGCTGAAGGACTGGTATAACAAGTATATCGATATCTCTGTTCCCGGCTGTTTGCATCTGGACGGTTCCCCTAACTCCCATACGTTATACACAGCCCCCAGGGCTTACAACGCACTCTACGATGTTATGGGTGACAAGACCCGTTCGGATGCCTCCTACAGCCTTATTAACTACCCAAGGTACCTGGCATGGAAAGCAATCGAGCACGGTCTGAACGGGTGGGGGTATTACTCTACATATCAACCGAGAAGCAACCCATGGGACGATACCGACAACCCGGAGTGCGACTACCAGACAATCTTCCCGGGCCCCAACGGCCCTATAATCAGCCGGGGCTCAGAAGCATCCGGAGAAGCAGCCGAAGACTACAAACTCTTCTACCTGCTAAAACAACGCAAACCCGAAACCCACGCAAAGCTGGTAGAAAAATGGCAACAAGACGGCAACTACGACACCGCTAGAACCCAGGCTATAAAAGCACTGACCAATAAGACTGCAGGCCAATAATATGTGACTAACAAGATGTCTGACCAATAATACTGTTGAATAACGATACAACCCAATTCTCCCTTGGAGAAGGGGGGCAGGAGGGATTGAAGAAAGTCGTTGGTGGTGATTTCTACCATACACTGAGCAAATCAATCCCCCTAACCCCCTCCTCCAAGGGGGAATTAGCTAGTGCATAAACAACACTCCCAGCAAACCGTCTGTCCCTCAAATTGACAACCAGCCTCTATTACATTAGCATTACTCCCAATCAGCAATCCATTTGTTATAGTGTGAGGGCCTTATACTGATGAAGAGCATTGCAGCAATTATTGTGTTGGTCTTGTTACTAACTTCGACCTGTCTCTATGCAGTTACTCTGGATATCACTCAGGGTGATTTCAAAGGCTGGCAGGCTACAGGTTACCGGGAAATATCGGAGAAAAGCGGCACGATAGATGGAGTGATCGGTGACTGGCCGTTCCTTACATCTCCTCAGTTAAATATCGATACTTCAAAGATCAAACGAATGATCGTGACCATGACCTCAGATACTACCGGGTTGGGTTTAGTCTACTTTAGACGGACCGGTGAAGGCCTTGCAGAGGCCAGGTTGTGCCGGTTTAATATTGAGGGGGATGGAAGACGCCACAGCTATTCCGTCGATCTGACTCAGACCCCTTACTGGACCGGCACTGTGGAACAGGTTCGGTTGGATCTACTCTACGTACCCGGCGCCAAAGTCCAGATATTCAGCATGCGTTTCGCTGAGCCTTCTACAAATGGACTTGTAAAGAATGGAGACTTCAGTATAAGCTCCGATGGCAAAACCCCTGACGATTGGACAGTGAGTGCCAGGAATGGGTCATCCTCCATCATAACCGGGCCCGGTAAACCCGCAGTCATTATGTCTGCAAACTCAGGTGGTCGGGTTATATTAGCTAGCAACCTGCTGATCAATGACCTCGGGAAATACAAGCTGACTTGCAGTTATCGAGCAAGTGAAATCAAACCTGGGGATCATCTAAAGTTGCTTATAAGCTACTCAGATATCTTCCGCAATAAGACAGCTGGGAGTCTCGAATATGACCTAACAACCGGCAAACCTGGAACCCAACAATTCGAGAAGATCATCGATATCCCCAAACTTGCAGCCAGAGCTCAGATATCTGTCCAGCTTGAATCTGCATCAGGTAAAAGCACCGCAAGGCTTGAGTCTATCGATCTCAAAATGGTTGATCCATACAAATGGAACTCCGCCGCCAAAGTTGACCGGCACCGGAGCCACTACTGGACAGCCCAGTGGATATGGAAACCGGCCGACGCCTCCGATGACAGCACCGCAGTCTGCCAGTTCCGGAAAGAGTTCGAGGTTCCCGATAAGGATTTCATAAAACAGGCTTTTGCTGAAGTGACCGGGGACAATTACTGCACTGTTTATATAAATGGAAAAAAACTGCCGCAGGGGCCATTCTTTTCAGTCTGGACAGAACCCGACCTTTATGATCTCAAGCCCTATCTTGTATCCGGCAAAAACGTGGTCGGGATCGAGATCGAAAACTCCGGGGGGCAGGCTGGTGCGCTTGGTGAGGTCAACATACTGCTCAAGAACGGCAAGAGTATATCCCTGAAGACTGATCCCACGTGGAAGTGCGGACGCAGTCAGTCCGGGAACTGGTCGAGTGTAGCTTTTGATGACTCAGGCTGGGTTGCTTCACTCTCTTATGGTGTTCCTCCGAATGGTGTCTGGAGTAACCGTATGTCCTATGTCTACACCGGAGTTATGAACCCGGTGCAGGTTCTGTCTCTCTCTGCTCCAAAAAACATAAAACCGGACCAGTGGCTGACTTATTCACTGACTCTAAAACCAGGTCAGAAAGTAGCTAAAGACACAGAGCTGGTTGTAGAGCTTAACAGCTCAGGAGCATCAAAGGCCAAACTGCTGGGTACGCAGGCACTTCCCATAATCCCTGCAGGACAGAAGACAACCATTTCCGGCAGGATCCGGCTATCAAAGTACATCCAGCCAGGTTCATATAAACTCAGCTTCACCACCGACTCCTTCGACATGCTTCCGGCAAAGAACTCCAATGCTGCAAAGCAGATGTTCTCAGTAGTCAGCAGCCTCAATATCAAAAAGGACTTACAGATCTCCAGTATACCCACAGCAAAGCTCTCTACTATAAACGGCACACCGGTGTTTATTGTCAACGGTAAACCCCTGACTACCTTCAATACAGAGGTCTACTTGTATAAAGAGGAAGCCAAGGTACTGCACGCAAATATCGGCAGGGCAGGGGTCGACACCTACCTGCTCTCTTTCGATTTCATCCCCTACCTTGGCAAAGGGAAGTTTGACTGGGCGCTGATGGACACGGCTATTATGGATATCCTGGATGCCAATCCAAAGGCTTACATAGTCCTGTTCCTGGCGGTCGATGGTTCTCGGAACCCTGGACTTGCCAATTATGACAAGGAGCACCCGGATGAATACTGCCGGACTGAGTCAGGTTCTATCGATATTCCGGCATATCAGGGCAATGGGACCCAGCGGGTGCCTTCGCTTGCATCAGACGGCTGGCAGAAACGGACCTGTTATCTGCTTAAAGAAGTAGTGAAGCACGTCGGCAAGTCGAGTTATGGCAGTCGGGTTATCGGGTATGCTCCCTGCAGTGGTATAACCTGGGAGTGGCAGATGTGGGGATCGACCCTTTCTCCTTCCCCAATGGTCTATGTCGACTACAGCGAACCCGCGCGCGCAGCATTCGAGCGATTTGTCCAAAAGAAATATACTACTATCAGCAGCCTGAACCAGGCCTGGAAGATGAATCTGACCTCCTTCGATGAGGTCCGGATCCCCAGCTCCCAGCAGAGAAACAAGGCCGACTTCTTTACATTCATAAACCCGGGCAATGGCAGGTATGAGTCCGACTACCGCAGATACTACTCCGAAGCGCTGTCGATGGCTATCAGCCGGTTTGGCAGTGCGATCAAAGAGGAGAGTAAAGGTAAGGCGCTTGTCGGCACTTACTATGGCTATGTGACTTTCGTAACCGGTGCAGGCAGATATCAAGTCACCGGGCACAACGGGGTCAATGTCTTTACCCATTCCCCCTACCTTGACTTTGGTATCGGACCCTCCTGGTATTCAGGCAGAGCGATGGGTGAGGGCTCCGGATTCATGACTGCTGCTGAGTCTTTCAAGGTCAACGGCAAGCTGTGGATCGACCAGGTGGACCACCGGACACACCACATGCAGGATGGATTCACACCCTCTCAGGATATTAATGATGATGCAGCCGTGCTTATGAGGCATTATGCGAAGTGTCTGGTAGCTGGTGCATCAGCCCAGGTTATGGACTTCGGCACCGGGAGCACGTTGGGGGACCCAAGGTTGCTGCAAATGATCAAGAAATACTCCGAGATTGAACGCAGCATGCTCAGAGTCAAACGCAAACCAGAAGACCCCGCACGATCTATCGCTGTGATAATGGACGAAAGGGCAGGGGACTACACCAAACTCTTGTCTAACATACACTACGACCTGGTCAGCAGGCAACTGGCGGAAATGTGCAAGACCGGGGCAGGTTTCGATGTCTATCTGATCGATGATATGGAGAGGATCCCCGACGGTTACAAGTGCTACCTGTTCCTGAATACATTTTCCATCGATAACAACCAGAAGGCCTATATCGACTCCAGATTCAAGAAGAATGGTAACACCCTGGTCTTCCTGTATGCACCGGGGATTATCGATGGCAGTAAGATTGACACCAGTCGCGTCTCAGAGATCACCGGAATAAATATGGATGTCCGGAACGTAGAGAAGAAACAGTCTGTCACCGTACTGAGAAACTCCAACACTGTATCCAGTTTGCTGCCTTCCGAAAAAGTGACATACTCAGACATCGAACCCTACGGGCCGGTCTTTGTTCCAATCGAGGGAGAAGTTATCGGCACAACTCAGGACAGCACTCCCGGCCTGGTAATAAAAAAGCAGCCGGGCTGGACCTCCATCTACTCCGCCAGCCCTGCACTCCCTGCATCTCTGATAAGAGGGATTGCCACAAATGCAGGAGTCATTATCCCCAACCCCCACGAAGGGGATGTTACCTATGTGGGGGACAAACTAATCTGCATCCACACAATAGAAGGTGGCACCCGAACCCTGAGCCTGCCAAACCTGATCGGACAGATAACGGAACTCTTCACCGGTCGGAAATACCCGGTCAAGAATGGCAAGGCAATAGTGACAATTCCGGAGCGTTGGACTGCTCTGTATTTGCAGCAGTGAAGGGGAGACTGGGAGACTTGGGGATGGGGAGATGGGGAGATGGGGAGACTTGGAGACAGGGAGACGGGGAGACTGGGAGACTGGGAGATGGGCCCAGATCCGTCAGTTATTCTCTTAAATAAAAAAATTCCCCGGCAATCAAATTACCGGGGTCCAAAAAGGAGACCAAAATGAGGTCGATAGGTTTTACACTAACTACATAGACTCAGGATACTACGACATTGTTACACTATTCTGACAATAATATTATTGATAGATGTTCTGATTATTGGTGATTCCCATCCCTGTTTACACATTCTGAAAGTTAATGCATTACAGGCAGGAGTTTTCGGAGTAGATAAGGAACACAGAAGCGGATGTTGAAATATGGATTTAGTAACTATTCAGTGTTGTCGGATTGTTGTCATCCTACACTGATGTAGTCAAGTATATATCCTGGCATTGATAACCAAATCTACGTCGTGCTGAACTTGATTCAGCATCCAGGCACATTCGGGATGGGTCCTGAATCAAGTTCAGGATGACGTGTTTCCGATTACTCTGAACTATCACCAAAAAAATCCCCAGCAACAGAGTTGCCGGGGAACAACCTAAAAGCGGTCGAAAAGGTTTTACACTACTTAAATAGACTCTGGATAATAGAAATGTGTTACATCAATTAATCAGGAACCATTCCCTGATCGGGGTAATCCGTAGTTGCACCCGAAACAGAACAATAAATATATGTGAGGCAACAAACAATGAGTGACAGAACTTATAAATTCAAACTTTTCTCGGATGAGTATTTTACGCTTATGAACCAGACTGGTGTGCGGCAGCGGATTGGGCTTTGCGATATCGACTACCCCGGCTGCTGGGATGTTAACCTATCACCGGACGGCACACTCTACTACGCAGCTTCGGATGAATCCGGACGCGGGCGCCACACCCGGCTGATCGCCTACGATTACCCGACCGACACCGCTAAAATATGTATTAAGGCAGAGGAAGTCACCCTCCCGACTGCGCGTCAGCTTCCGGTTACCAAGTTCCATGAGTCCATATCCATGCTCCCGGACGGCAGGCTGTTTATGACGACTCACTCGACCGACCGGGCTCCGGCGCATCCCGAGTGGATGCCCTTCGCCCACCATACCCACATCTGGGAGGGTTGGCCGGGGTCCACTATGGTCTGTTACGATCCCAAGACCGGCAAGTCGGAGAACTGGGGCATTCCCGTCCCCCGCGAGACCATATACGGCGCCACATACGATGCCAAACACAATTGCGCCTATATGATCGGGTTTATGCGCGGCCATGTCTATCGCTATTCGCTCGATACTAAGACCGTCAAGGACCTGGGCAAGGCAGCTGAGCTCTACTGCTACCGCCTGCACGTTGGACCTGACCAGCACATCTACGGCTGCACGAAGTCCGGTTACCTTTGGAGGATCAATGTCGATACCGAGCAGCTGGAAGACCTCAACTGGCGTGTAGCCGAGTGCACGGATAACTACTGCAACAATACCTGGTACCGGTATATGGCCCACGCTCACAATGTGGATGATCACACTTTTATATTTGTGCCCTCATGTTCCGATGAAATATACTCATTTGATACGCGTACTCTGAAGGTTTCCTCGATTGGACGGAAGACCACGTTTGATGAATTCGTGGACTATATGCCGACAACCATGGCTATGAATGAGTTCGCCATCGACAAGTTCGGCGTCCTCTGGTATGTCATCTGTGTCTGGCCCCTGCAAAAGCCTGAAAATGACTACCGAACCTACGCAATGACCGACTATCTGATGCGGTGGGACTATCTAAATGGAGAACAGCCCGAGTGCCTGGGTGCCGTAGGGACAGTCAAGCACGCACACGCCACAACCAGCGGCACCTGCATCGACAAAAAGCGGGACATCCTGTACCTGGTAGATAGCGGCGGGCACGACGGCGGGCTGAGCGTGATTAGCGTTGACCTGGAGAAGTTCCGCCCTCACATGCACGAACCAGGCCCAATAACCACCGATCAGTTCTTCTACCCGAAGGACATGACCGATGAACAGATAGCAGCCTACATCAAACGAGGCAAGGCTACCGAAGAGGTCACCGCTGCCAACCCGTTCAACGCCTTCCCGATAGAGACTATTACCCCTGTCCGCCTCTGGAGAAGCGTACCTCACACAAACATAGAGGACTCCAAAGTCATCGGCTTAATCTGGGACGAAAACAACACCCTCCACGGCCTCTGCGGAGATAAAAACAGGTACTGCTTCACAATCAAAAACAAGCGGATCGACACCTTCACCCCGTTCGAAGAAGCCACCAACTACTACCAGTCCTGGCTCCTCTCCAACATCCTCCCACAGCCGAGTACTATAGACGACACCCTCATCCTCCCGCATGCCGCCGGCCGGCAATATCTGGCCAAACCCTCTGCTGTAACAGACTGGAACAACGGCAGAAAGATAGTAGGCACAAAAGATGGCCTGCTGGCTATAATCAACGGTCAGGATGTCTTCGCATTGGGCAACGCTGCCGCATACGGCCCAATAAGATGCCTCTGCACCAACGAGTCCAAAACCCGCCTCTGGGGCACCGCCGGAGACATGGAAGACCTGGGAACAGTCTTCTACTATGATGACAAAGTAGGTTTAAGGCAGCTAGGCTTCCTGATCTACAACATCCACGGCTACTTCGACGGCCCCACAGCCAGCAACATCCTCTCCAGCATAGCTGTCAGCAAGGATGAGAAGCTGATAGCAGTAGGAGGAGCAGACAGGATAGGCTCCATACATATCGCGGAAATTTAATCGGGAATGGACAATTGATAATTGACAATTGAGAATGGGGAAGGCCCTGGGAACGCCAATCTCCTGATTGGCGCTCCCTTCTTTTATAGCATCGGCAGTCAAATGAAGCAAAACTGCCGATGCAGGATTATTGTATAGTTCAGACTCTTGTGAACCTGATTTCTTTTACTGAAAGCTAGGTAAAAAAATGCTAAAACTCTTGATGTTAATGCTGCTGATGCTGGTGATGTTAATTTGTATAGCCAACGCTGAAACTGACCTTTGGTCACCCAATAACAAAGATAAGAAACTCATCCAGATGGGTTGGGACCTTGTGACTCCGGAATATGCAGCTAAACACGTCAGTGAAATGGAAGCAACTCCAATCGGAAAGTGTATTGATGGCATAATGCTGGATATGCGTGAGACAGTTGGCAATCCATTTGAGGCAAGAAAGCTGGACGAAGCCAGGTTACATACTCAGTTCGAGACCTTAAAGAGCATAAAATGGGGTAGATTCACTGATAACTTCCTAATGGCTTATACGAAATCCGATATGGACTGGTGTAGTGATGAGGACTGGAAATGGGTCACACGTAACACCGGACTTCTGGCAAAAGCGGCGCGCATTGGTAAGTGCAAAGGACTGACTTTTGATTGCGAGCCTTATGGCAAAGACCCCTGGACATATAAGGAGCAAAAGCATGCAGGTAAAAAGACATTCGCACAATACCAGGCGATAGTCAGAAAACGTGGTGCACAGTTTATGTCTGCAATCCAGAAACAGTTTCCAAACCCTGTCATACATACTATGTATCTGTTAGCCATCTATAATAATACTTCCTACAAAGCGCCAGTTCGCGAAGCCGATCCGATCTTGCGGCAGCAAAAGCTCGAAGCCAGCATTTGGAACCTGTATCCATCTTTTATAAATGGAATGCTGGATGCTGCTGAACCTGGAACCGTCATTACCGATGGCAATGAAGATGCATATTACTATGTTGGTAACACCAATGCATACTACGAGAGTCTCCGCACAATAAAGCAGAGCTGCAGAAACCTGGTTGATCCCAAATTGTGGACTAAATATAGATCACAGGTTCAGGTGGCACAGGCATTATACTATGACTATACGTTTGAAACGATGCCTGGTCAGGTAGGGAAAGAGCAATTCACACCCGAACAACACCTGAAACGTTGGGAGCACGCTATATATCACTCACTCAACTCCAGTGATCATTATGTATGGCTGTATAATGAGAAAATTGACCTCTGGCAGGGCAGATGGGGTGTAATACCTGATGGATTTGTAGAAGCAATCCGATCAGCCCGCGACAAGATTTATAAAAACGAACCATACGGTGAATGACCAGGCACGCCGATCCCCAGATCGGCCTAGCCTTTTCTGGGTGCATCGACTGCTTAATCCTCAGTGAGGGGAAGTTCTTAATAACTGCTATAGGGGCTCCTGGTCCATACCTGTTGCGAACTTTGGGTTGTTATAATCCGGGACACCAGCATGTGCCTACCATTCTTAGTTAGCTTATATCTCCGCATCAACCAAGCAGGTAATCCGGTGTATATAGCTATGGAGAGTGCCCTAATGCCCAGACACTCATATGCCACATTACTGGTGCCATCTTTCAACTGACAACTTCGGTATATATATCGAGTGTGGAGCAGGATATACTGATTGCGGGAAATATGACATGCTCAGAGATGCACTCGCTTCTCCTGCCAGCAGTGCGGGCTCAACGCTACAAATATAGGTGTTTCCATTCAAATATTTAACATTTACCACATGGAATGCATTAGTACGTTCATCTCCGTGACGCATTATGATTACATCATCCTGGTTGCATTTTACTGCCCCTTTTACAATGATCTCATTGCCTTGAATACCCAATAGTTTCATTTCATTTGGTTTCTTCAGCTTCAACGATTTGCTATTGACCACGAATTCCGTTCCATCGATAATCTTCGCTGTGTATCTTTTACCATCTATGGAAGCCAATGCCACCCGGCCAGTGAACCGGAATTTCATACCTTTGTCCAAAATACTGTGGGACTGGGTATCCTGGCTCATAAAGAAGTAGTCAACTCCACCGTCCCTGTCAATCCTCAGTGCGATACAAGATGCGTCCGACTTCAATCTGGTAACCAGTTTTACCGATGACTCTCCAGAGAATGGGCAGTGTACTGCAATGAATTGGTTCTTGCCTCTCAGCCTGCTTACAATGAGTGATTGCCGTCGGAAGTTTGGCAACGCACCATTATCCTCCCTTGCTCCCCGTATAGCAGGTGAATCCGCCGTATACACTGTTGTCTGCTGCCCACCAACGATCCATGAACGGACACCAGTTCCGGAGTTCTCTTTCTTTCGGAATGTGGCGACGATTCCATCTGTCCCTGAACACGTTCCCAAATTGTTGAAAAACCCGTACATTTCAGGTGTGGACAATTTGTCATACCCATCATTCGAAGGTCCGGGTTCACTAAAGGTTGTGCCGGAAGGCAGAAGGGAACTTACAGGAGTGAGTGGTATCTTCACATCATGAATATCAGATATTTCAAGCGTTTGGGCATTGTCTGCACTACCATTCAGTATCCAGTCGTGCCTCTGTCCACCGGCGACATCGAAAATATCGACCACATATCGAGTGCCGCTGCGTGGTTCGATTGCTGCAATGAGCCTGCGATAAGTGCTGGCGACTCCGGGATATGCATCGAGCGATTCAGCTTGTACTACCTGGAATGAGCTATCCTGGGCAGAGTAAAGGAGCAGTTGCCCCCTGCCTTTCTCCGGTCCGGATGGCGACTGACCTTTTTGATCTATCAGAACTGTGCTGTGACTCTCTGTGGAAGTCGGCCAGCAGCGCAAATTCGTGTGAGTATAACCAATGTCACTAAACAGTTCCTCGCCATATGCGTATAGGAGCAGAGATAGACTGTCATAATGACTGTGTCCAAATTTACCAGTGAAATTCAGATGTGCTTGAAACTGGTCAGCGCCCAGGCCAGCACCCAGTATTGCGTATCCGAGTCCGGGCATCAGTACTGGTTTTGAAGCCATAATCGGTTGGATGTCATACCATCCCGGAACAGCCCAGGTATCCGCCACCGGTGTGGGTCGTCCATCAGGGAGGAGCATGTTTCTATATGCTTGCCGTGTCCTGGTAAAGTCCGAAAATTCCTTATCAGCCCACATGTTCAAGGCATCCCTATCACTATAGGGATCCCCTATTGGCAGTTCCGGATGGAGTTGAGCGATTACCCGGTATATTTCAGCTACAGTCTGAGCGTGGTAAGAAGGTGTTGTCTCACGCCAGAAACCATCATAGTAGTATTCATGTGCCAGCGCATCCCGCATATACTTCATCAGGTTCTCTCCAATGCCTGGATCACCAAATACCAGTGAAGCATTTGCAAGCGATTCCCATAAAGCCGGATGCATATTGGTAAAGTGGGCTGACAGGATCGGAGTAACATACTGGATCATTCCCTTGAATAGGTCATTTTCGATGTGCGCTTTCTCGGAATCTGAAAGTAAATGTTCATCAGCCAGGAGCAGGTCGTACGCTTTCAATAACGATGCAGCGAGGTCATAATATCCCCACCAATACCACTTTGCAGCTCGATCCACCCCATATATCTCTTCCAGTGCTTTTCCTTCGGGTTTGCCATCCGGGTATAGTCTCTTGGGAATGAACGGATAATCGAAATGGATTATATAGTCAGGATAAGTATCCGCAAAACGCAACAAAAGGACTGCTGCCCGTCTGCTGATCTTCTGATCCTTTGTCAGGTAACCTAGCAGTGCCAGTCTATATATCATTCCCTCGCTGTTATATCCGCCGCACAGATAGTCCTTCTGGTCAAACCAACGCCTGGCTTCAAACCAATAACGTTTACCATCGGGGGCATCATATACTTTGAATGTATGCTTTGTGCCATTAGGTGTTTTCACTTCAACAGTTGCATTCTCCGGGTATTTGTCATTAGGGAGAAGCACCTTACAATACTTGCACTGAACATGATCTCCCAACCCTGGTCGCCATTCAAGCATTTGTTCTTGAGCACCCATGTTACAATTTGGACAACCCACAAAGTAGAAACCAGGTTGTGGTGGGACCAGTGCAAGAAGTGAGGTGTCATCCAGATTTTGTAGATACGAGAGAGTATCCTTGAGGCCTGTTGTATCTGTAGTTGTGGGAGGATACACCGGATGCACTATTCCTGAAGCGCTGAATGAAGGATCATGCAAAAAGGCACAGAAAACGACACATGCAGTGAGGAATGCAAATATGCAAGTATGGTTCATTTTGTCACCTGTCATTTAGTCACTGTGGGTTTAATTCCCCGCAGTTTGCTCCGGGATATTTTATTACATAATGGCAAAATAACTCCACCATTATGTTCTTCAAAAGCTAGACATTCTGATAGATATTTTTAGTGACACAGATTTAGGCTGTTGGAATATAACCGTCCTTGATGATACTGCTGGAACGAGAAATTGATATTTCAGTAAATTGTCGTTTCCAGGTTAATGTTGCACTTTTGAGAGTGGATTACCTTCTTTTATGAGCATTATGGTCGGGTGATACAAAAAAGGAAATAATCGCCAGCAACTTGTCGGACATACCTCTTTCTACCTGTCAGCAGGAATTAATAGAGAAGACAACAGGTCATATTAAATCAGCAACAGATGCGCTGACTGGTGCGGTGCAGTTGGTCTATGGAAACACCATAACTCTCCCCATCCCCCCTAATTGAAGGTGCCCACACCTACAATGCCGAACTATTCAGCAAACAGAAATTCCAAAACCAGACCCTTGGAGATCCAAATGCTTCCACAGAAAAACACCCGCCATTATTCATTAATCACGTTCATAACCCTTCTCCTCACCATCTTCACAATCACCCTACCCATAACAGCAGCGGTTCCCAACCCCTGGACTCCAGTAAAGATCAATGGTGTCTCCACGCACGACCTGGGCGTCGATGTCTGGGGAAGACGCTATCAGTTTGGTGATATGCCATTTCCTGTCCAAATCAAAACAGCAGACACCCAGATACTTGCAGACCCGATTCGTCTTGTTGGACGGACAGAGGCTGGGGGTGTTGTTTGGAAAGAGCATGGGGTTCGGGTGTTGGAGCGGGGGGATCGGGCGGTTACGTTGGTTGGGTGGCAGAGTTCGGATGTGGTTACGGTTGATATATGTGCTGTGGTGGAGTTTGACGGGTTTATTAAGTTTAAAATGACTCTTATTCCGAAGAATGGCGGCGCTGGGAGGCTGAAAAGTTTGTGGTTGGAGATACCGTTGGAGCGGCGGAATGCGACACTGCTGCACTACTGGCCTACCGTACGGTTTGGTGGTTTTGCCGGTAGTTCCAACAGTCAGGCATTGCTTGATGGGGTTAAAACACTGCCATTTAAGGCGAATGTCTGGGTTGGCTGGGAGGATGGGGGGTTGTCGTGGTGTTCGGAAACGGATCAGGAGTGGCGGCCGGGGGATCTGGATAAGGCGATCGAGATCATCGCGGATAAGGATAAAACGGTTCTGAGATTGCATCTGCTGGACGAGTCTCCTGGAACGCAGCCGGTTTCCTATACATTTGGATTGCAGGCAACACCGGTAAAGGCTTGGCCGGCTGACTATCTCGATATGGCTGCGGTAAACCGCGATTTCTACAGTGATTACAAACATAACCGCACTACTGCACTGAAACCGGTGCTGAGCGGGTGGATGGAGCAGGGCATCAACACACTTATCCTGGATCAGAGATGGGCGCCTATAGACAATCACTGGGGTGTGTTCGAAGATGATGTGCCTATAGTGAAGTCCATGGTGTCCGATTGCCACAAGCTGGGTGTAAAGGTCATACCCTATTTCGGTTATTGTATGTCTACCCTCTCCCCGGAGTGGTCTGAAGCATCTGATGAAGCGCTGTTTAAGCTGCCTGCTGGGCAGATATTGCCTCAACTCTACCGTGACCCTCCTCAGGAAGTATATATATCCTGCCTGAAGAGCAAGTGGTCCGACCGTTGGCTTAAGGAAGTGCTGGGTATGGTTTCGAAATACCGTTTTGACGGGGTTTATCTGGACGGTACCATAGTTCCCTGGCCTTGCTCGAATGAAAAGCATGGCTGCGGATATCGAACAGCTGATGGGACTCTTCATGAAACATATCCTATATTTGCTGTGCGTGAGAAGCTTATGAAGCTGTATGAAGAATTACACGGCCAGGGCAAACTTATCAACGCTCATCTGAGCACTTACTGCGGAACATCCAGCCTTTCTTTTGTGGACAGTTACTGGGATGGTGAGCAGTTTATGGCTGGTGAGTTGTCGGAGGACCCATCTGCGGTGCTGCCGCTGGAGAGTTTCAGGACTGAGTTCATGGGACGGAACTTCGGAGTGCCTGCAGACTTCCTGGTCTATCCGCAGCCTCCGAACTGGACAGAAGACAAAGCCTTGTCATTTACATTGATCCACGGTGTAATGGTAAGGTCACTCTGGCCGGAGAAAGTCGGAGCTATCAGGCATGCATTATCAAAGTTTGGAGTGAGCAGCGCGGAGTGGTTTCCATACTGGCGAAACTCTGACCTGATAAATACCGAACCAGCTAAGGTGAAAGCTAGCGTATACATGCATAAGCGGGTATCCGGAGATAAACCGCGCATATTGATAATCGCCAGCAACTTATCGGATGTGCCACTTTCTGCCTGTGGGCTGGAATTAGCAGAGAAGACAGCAGGTCACATAAAATCAGCAACGGATGCGTTGACTGGTGAGGTGCTGTCAGTCGATGGAAATACCATATCTCTCCCCATCCCCGGATGGAGAATGCGGATGATCCTGATACGCTGATATAATCTTCCTGACCATTTCATCGGCAGTAATGTTGAATTCGACTGCCGATGGATTGGCGGTCTGTGTCCTATCGAATAGCCGCAGCGACACTCCTGGTAGCCATCGAAACCATTTCGTGCCCGACTGGGAAACTCAAGAGTTTCACTCCAACATGTCCGTCCCACGTCTTGATAATTCCGGCGTTAAGTGTAATTAACTCATTACCGGGAACTGCATCGACATCCGCCACAGCAATTGACCGCAGTCCGTGCCCGATCTCGATCAGCTTCGTGGTCTTCCCGGTAGCGATGTCATATAATCGCACACAGGAGCCGGTAATATCCAGCCCTGTATTCTCCCCATCGATAAAACTTCCGACCAGTTTTTCATCAAATGTGGATGCATCGAGGGGTGCGCCTGAAGCGTCAAATGCAAGTGCAGCGGTTCCATCTGAGGGATATATCAGGATGCTTTTATCATTCACTACAATACGCGCCGTTGTTTTACCTTCGGGGATTGAGAGGCGGACGGACTTCACAAGTTTGCCTTTGTTCCCATCGTATATCCGCATCATGCCCTTCGCGCTGACAGTGATTACCGGGGAATCAGAGATACCCGCGAATGTCTGGCCCACCGTAATTGCTACATTGGGATCGTCTTTGTCTTTACCATAATGTCGGAGACATTCACCGCTGACAGGGTCCCATACGGATATCTCTCCTGAGTGGATGGTATCGCTGAGCGTTATTATATTATCCGGTGCCGTGGTATTTGGGTCCGGCACCTGGATAGGCTGCCGGCTGGCCCATGTCATATCTCCGCTGTCCAGAGCAGTGTTCGCCTGAGCCCAGTACGCCATCATATCATCAGTCCAATCCTGCTGGCTGCCCTTATATCCGGTCGGAACGTACCAGTCCGTCCACACCCAGTACCCGTCAGCCGCTGCGACTGAATTGAAAGTATCCCTTGCAGTGAACTTATACTGTGTGCCATCGGCAGGTCCGGAAGCCTGTGGATAATGCCCGGACAGTGAGATAACCGGGAAATCCATCTCCCTTGAAGCTTTTGCTCTCATGTAATTGCCGATCAGATTGTGCCTGAGTCCACGCCGGTCCGGTTCATCGGCATTATATCCACCTGCGAACTTGCCATCATAAGGTGTGCGTCCATAAGTTTCCGCATCCATAAAGAGTGATGGTGCCTGCGATGTTGACATACCTCTCAGCACGGTGATTTGGAAAACACCCCATCCATAAACACCCACCTGAAACCCGGGATTTACCTCATCGACCCTTCTCCGCGCCTTTCTAACTTCCCGAAGCAGCAGATTGGCGCTGTATTGCACGTATTCCGTCACCAGTTCTCTCTTTTTCAGGAATGCGGAACGGTCTGCTGGGGCGGATATAAGAGGCATATCCAGGCCTTTGAACTCCATAAAGTTCTTGAATGTCTCAGCATCATAAGACTCCGAGAATCCCGGCAATTCTCCTCTGTTTTCATCGTACACTTCAAAGTCGAGTACAGCTCCTTTGAGGTTCGGGTGATCAATAGAGAGAGTTGCTTGTTTTACCAGATCGTCACCGATCTTTTGCCACGAATATGGAGAACATGGACGGGCATAGGCTACAGTTTTGCCGGAGGCAGCAACCCACTGTTCCTGCGCATCGGGTGAGGCAGGCAGGCCGCCATTCCAGGAGACAACGTCCAGTCCCAGCTGGCCAGCCCGGGCGCAAAAAGTGCGAAGATCCTCCTTCCACATATCTACAGCCACGGTGAATCCGGCATCCCGAAGCTTCCGGAAATCCTCTATGGTGAGATTTCCATGTGAGGGAAAGCACTTGGTCACGAACAGCCGGGCACCAGACCCTACGCCTGCCGCAAATCCGACGTTCGATATTAAACAGCACCAAATCAAGCTGCACATAATAAGACCAATCGAACGTACGATGCGCCGGCAATTCTCCATGACGAAATCCTCCAATATTGCAGATATGAGTTTGTAGCAGTAGTATACAATATCATACATGCCCATAGCAATCATCATCCAGCCACACTAGATCTCAATAGAAGGTGCCCATGCCTGCCACGGCGAAATATTAAGCAAAATGGAACTGCCAATGCTCATTCTCACTCCATTAGTTAATTAACCTTAAAACTGGAGATTTTTACCAATGACACTTTATTCGATTCTGCTTCTTCTTGTGCTGCTGTTTGCCATAACGCCTGCGTTTGGTGCTGATGAGTTTATGATAGTCCCGGGATGTGGGCCGCGCACGGATACGGATCTTGAAGCTCGTTATGCTGAGATTGCGGAGTGCAACTTTAATTATGCGCCTCCTCCGGTGGATTATTATGCGGTTACTGTGGAGATAAACAAGAAGATTCTCGATATTTGCGCCAGGCACCATATGAAATACCTGGTTTGCGATCAACGGATACAGCGGTTGGTGCTGGGCAAGCCGGAGGAGTTGGCTGAAGGCGTGACGGCAGATGTGGACGGTGTGATAGCGGATTATAAAGGATATCCGGCACTGGCAGGTTACAGCGGATTTGATGAACCCTGGATATTCTCGTTCTTCTGGGTTGCCAGGGTAGTATCCAGTTTCAGTCAAAAAGACCCGGACCATCCTATTACTTCGAACCTTCTGCCAAATTACGCCTCCGCAGAAGCCTTTGGCAGCGGTGGATATGAGGACTATGTAGACAAATATTGCACCATAGTAAAGCCGAAGATGCTGTCCTTTGACCATTATGCAATTTTCAAGGATCATATTGCTGAAGCAGCTTATTTTGAAAACTTCGAGATCATCCGCAGACAGGGATTAAAGCATAAGCTGCCTGTATGGTGTTATGTACTGATTACCCCTGTAGGTGCGCTGAGGAGCCCGACCGAGGCAGAGATTCGCTGGCAGGTAAATACTGCCCTGGCATATGGCGTGAAAGCGATACAGTATTTTACATATTGGACCCCTCCAGGCGATTACTGGGGCGGTCCGGGGGCTATCACATGGGACGGCAAGAAGACCGAACACTATGACCAGATCAAGCGGGTCAATCTGGGCCTGAAGATGATGGCGCCGGTGCTTGGCAAACTGAGCTCGATCGCCGTTTACCACACAGGTAAGCTATTGCCGCAGTGCAAACCACTCGATTCAAAATCGCCGGTTCAGGTTGAGAGTGATGTGCCGCTGGCGATCGGATTATTCAAGCATAAAGACCGCTCAAAGTGGGCAATTATAGTCAATCGCAGCCTGACCCGGGACGCAGCAGTAAAGATGAGCTTTGAACCGTCGGTTACATCCGTAAAAGCGCTCAATCAGACCAACGGTGCATTAGAGGACATAACACTGAATAACGGCAAAGCCAGCGTCAATCTGCGGGAAGGCGATGCTTGTTTGTTGAAGCTTCGTTAACTTCATCTGTTTCATCGGTAGTCCAACGAAGCAGGACTGCCGATGAATATCTGTGGGAACAGTATATACATCTTTTACGTTCCACTTTCCAGCGTAAAATAGAATACTGCACCTTTACCAATTTCACCTTCTACCCAGATATTGCCACCGTGTCTCTGAATAATACGCTTTACCGTAGCTAATCCTACACCAGTGCCTGGAAATTCCTCATCTGTAACTAATCTCTGAAATACCAGGAATAGCTTATCAGCATAGGCCTGGTCGAAACCTACCCCATTGTCTTGTATGAAGTATATTGGTTTGTCTGTATCTCGAATGACTCCAAACTCAATGCGTGCTGATTCGTTTTTGCTGGTGAATTTCCACGCGTTACCAATAAGGTTTTCCAGTGCGATCTTGATCAGATCTGCGTCTGCATTCACGATCACATCCGATTCACTCGCGAACTCCACTTTGCGGTCAGGTTGACTCTCTGCCAGATCGGCGGCAATGGAGTCCACTAATTCACTCAGGTCTATCCTATTGCACGTCATTTCCATACGATTGATTCGGGATAGTCTGAGAATGTCATCAATCAGATCTCCCATTCTTAGAGATGCTGCCTTAATACGGTTCAAATACTTAATGCCGGAAGCATCCAGAATATCTTCATAGTCCTGCAGTATTGCCTCGGTGAAACCATTAATAGCGCGCAGCGGAGTGCGAAGGTCGTGCGAGACCGTATAACTGAATGCCTCCAGTTCTTTGTTCGCATACTCAAGCTGGATGGTTCTGTCCAATATACGTTCTTCCAGTTCTATCGCGCTGCGCTTTACCTCAGCGAAAAGTCTTACTCGGTCAATAGCCAGAGCTATCTGTTTGGTCATTGTTTCCAGTAGTTTGAGACTGCGCTCGGTAGGTTTCTTATCGGTTCGGGTAAACACGCAAAGCACGCCTACAGGTCCGGATTCCACCATCAAAGGGAAAGCTGCGTGAAAAGTGATGTTTTCTTGTCTCTGGACCTCACGTGTGGCAAAGTCAAGGACTTCTTCTTTACTGGACAGGATCAGAGGTTTGCCTGTCTTCGCACACATTCCGCAGAGGCATTCACCAACTCTTATGTTTCCTGCATTTATATCGTCAATAGTCTCTTGGGATGTAGCTCTGTGCGTAACCAGTTCGAGAACATCATCCGGACGAACAAGGCAAATTGTGCCACCCTCTAACCCAACGATCTTGAGTGACTCATCCACAGCCAGGTCAAGAACTGATTCGGTATCTGCAAGAGCTGTAGTTTCTGATATTAATCTGTTGATTATGCGGAACTCTTCGTTTGCCGACCTGAGTTCTCTTTCAACCCTTTTCTGTTCGGTCAAATCGCGTACTATAGCTATGTGATATTCGGTGTCTCCCTTTTGCAGTGTCTTTCCATATACCTCTACTTCCACACGTTCACCGCGTGAATTAATTAACAAGCATTCACAGGATCCACTCCTGTTCGATATTACATACTCCGATACCATTTCACGCGATTCTGGGGCGACATGATTTATGCCAGGAGTGCCGATTATTTCTTCTCTGGTATATCCCAGTAGCGCAAGATACTGATCGTTAACATCGACGAAGACCCCGTCGTGAGTAATAGATACGCTTTCAGAAACTGCATTCGCCAGCGTTTTGTAACGTGTTTCACTCTCTTCCAAATCTTTTTCCGCACGTTGACGTTCGGTGATATCGCGGAAGTTTCCGACCACTCCTCTTATTCCCGGAACATCCAACAGGTTTGTTATATAACCCTCATTTGTCCAGTATGAACCGTCTTTACTCTTCAATCGTATTACAGTATGCACAGGAACGCCCGGGTTTTCAATGCATTTCTGTAGAACTTCAGCAGCTCTTGCCATATCGTCCGGGTGTGTAAAGTCTGCCATATTGTGTCCTATCAACTCATCTATATCATAACCCGCAAATCTGGCATGCCGGGGATTTACATATGTGACTGTGCCACTAATGTCAATTACCGTGACGATGTCAACGTTGTTCTCGATAAGACCTCTAAATCTCTGCTCACTGAACACCAGTGCTTCTTCTGCCTTTTTGTGCTCTGTAACATCACGATAATTCCCGACCATACCGTTCACTCCCGGTACATCCAGCATGTTTGTAGTCTGTCCTTCCAGTATTAGACTGGTGCCATCCTTACGTATTATTCGATAGGTCATACTAATTGGAACACCCGGGTTTTCAGCACATAACGCAAATGTTTTTCTGGCATGTTGGATATCGTCGGGATGAATAAACTCGCTTGCAATGTGTCCGATGATCATATCATTGTCATAGCCAGATTTCCTGATGATCTCGGGACTTGCATATTGAAACACCCCTTGAGGAGAAATAACTGATATCATGTCAACGCCATTCTCAATAAGTCCTCTGAACTTTTGCTCACTATGCAGCAGGGACTCCTCGGATTTCTTGCGTTCGGTTATATCGCGGACAATCGCGCAGTTGTATTCTTTGTCTTCAAAGGTTACTATATTAGCCCTTATTTCGACCGGTATAGTGCAGCTATCTCTGGTCAGCAGGCTGCTCTCGAATATCATCGCATGCTGTTTGCGCACTTCTTCCCAGTGCAGCACCCAGGAATCAATGGGGAAATCGGGACAAATGTCCGGTACTGTCATGTTAAGAAGTTCATCGCTCGTATATCCCAGTAAATCTGTCGCGGCTTTGTTTACATATACCAGGTGTGCATCGGGTGCGATCCAGATGGCTGTATCCTGCATATTGTCGACTACAGATTGAGTAAACCGAAGCGCTTCTTCAGATTTCATGCGTTCCGTGATATCGTGCAACACTGCAACGGCTCCAAGTTTTTTATGATCATTGTCAAATACCGGGGAGGAGTTGGCCAGGATATGACGAGGATCTTGCCCTTTTTTTCGAATGACCATTCCCGAATTACGAAGCGTCTCACCGCGGAATGCCCGTGCTATGGGAACAGAATCAACACTCATTGGAGTTACTCCGTCTTCGAAAAACAGGTCATCAAACGCTACCCAAGATTCTTGAGGGATATTATTTGTATCAACGCTATGCAATTCGCGTGCGGCTCGGTTAAACATCACGAGTTTACCATTTGCGTCGCATGCTACTACTGCATCGAGCATGTTTTCAAGCAATGCTCGATTGAACTCCTTTTCATAACGCAGGGCTTCTTCAGCCGTTACACGCTTGCTTATGTCCAAACTCAAACTAATGATTCCGACAGTATTACCTTGACCATCTTTTAAAGGAACTGCATACAAACTGACATTCAATTTGACACCATCTTTGCGTAGACGGTATGAATCTACGCTCTCGAATGCAGAATCCAAAAGTATTCCCTGCCACCGAGCATTGTATTGCTCTGATTTATCTTCGGGAACATATGGAGCGGGATGCCCAATGACCTCGTCTGCACTCCATCCGTAAAGCTTTTCTGCTGCTGGATTCCACAAGGTTATATTTCTATCCAGACTAAAAACGACAATTGCAAGTGGGGATGAATCTATCAGAGTTTTGAGGCTTGTGTTGGCGGATCTGAGCTCGTTTTCAGTACGCTTTTGCTCGGTCAAGTCATGTATTACTGATATGCGGCAAGGGGTGTCACCTATTAAAACCAATTTACCGCGAACTAATACCTCTACGCACTCGCCATTTTCCTTGGTCAATACACATTCATAAGGTTCATGCCTGTTGGTTTTTATTGCCTGCGTCACTGTTTCGTGGCATTCGGGAACAACATGCTCGATAATCCGTGTGCCGATCAAATCTGCTCGTGTACATCCAAGCAAAGCAGCATACTGATCGTTTGTATCAGTTATGACTCCTTCGAGAGAGATGACTATGCCTTCAAATGCCGATTCTGCCAGGGTTTTATAATGAATTTCACTATTACGCAGTTTTTCTTCCTGAAGTCTACGTTCAGTAACGTCTACCAGTGATACAAGGAAATTCCCGCCCAGCAATACAGCATTAAATTCTATATATTTCTGTGATCCATCTTTGCACGCTACGAGCATTTCCTGAGGCTTGGGCTTTGCATTTTTGTTTAGTATCTGTTCAGCTATTTCTTTCCAGGTGCGTTTCACATGTTTGCGGTATTGTTCGTCCGGATATGCCAGCGACATCCATTCATCTTCTGTTTGAATATCATCAATGGTGTAACCCAATAATCTCTCGAACTCTTTGCTGACATAAATCATGCGTCCATCCGGATTCTGGAAAACAAATGCTACAGGCATCGCACCAAGCATCTGCGCAAGCATTTCCTTATCGGCTAACAGTTCCTCTTGATACTGAATGTGTTTTCCCATTCTTCTACCTGACCTTCTGGTGTTGAGTTTTATATTGTGCCCGATTGGTGAACAAATAGATGGGTAGTATGCAGGCCCTTGTTTAAGTAGACATAAACAAGTGGTAATAACGACAGAGGTATCATCGCAATCATTAACATACTGAGTCTGATGAGCTAATAACGAACAAGATAATATAATATCCAATTTCTTTAGCTTATTTTATACCATATACCAGGAGTAATGGAAATGCAGGCTTACAAAAGAATTCCGCCACACGCAAATCTCTATTCTGAAACCGTAGGGGCGAACCTTCGCGGTCGCCCGAAAATAGTTGCCGTGGATATTATGGATTGTGGTGCCTGGTAGTAGGATTAAAAGCTGGGTTAGTCGTGAATAATGCGGGCTGGCAATCCGTAAAAAGGGCATATGAATCAGTCCTGGAATCTACAAGACGGTGGTTGGTCAAAATACATCTCGCCGATCTTAACACCTTAAGGCAACGTGACAAAACATCTTTCTGCTAACACCTCTGCGCTCTTGCATCACAAAAAAAGAGTCAAAGAATAAACCTGAAGAACATACCAGTTTTAATTAATAATCATCTATTTGGTACAAATCTTGCAATATATATTCATGTGAGAGGAATTTTATTCTACTAAGGCCAACGCCAGATTAGTGATGAGAATTGTTGCTAAATTACCTTTAGCAGCGCATATAACCTGAGAGTTGTGCACCAACACTTATTCACTGACAATATCGGATGGCTGTTGGGAAAGCTTGGTTCATTATACCGTTAGAAGCCAGGAAGCGATACGAGAACTAGTGCTAACGGATTAGAAGAAGGGAAAATAACTTGAAGAATATTAATATCATTTTTGCTTTGGTAGGCGTTGCTACAATGCTCCTAATGACTAACACTTGTCAGATTGCCAATGCGGATGCTATTCCGTATCCTAATTCAGGAATCGTCAATCCAGTGACATATTCGTTCACAGCGACTGCCACAGGAAATATAGTAGCTTATTTTGCGGGCTCCTCTGCTGCCTTTGATAATGTCCTGGGTCTAATGATTAATGGCACCCTCAGCAGCAATGGTTTTGGACTTGATAATCATAGTTCAGCTATAGGTGCCAGCTTTGACCTTGGTTCAGTAAACGCTGGTGATACGCTGACATTTGTCATGAAGAATCTCGATCAGGGGTTTGCAGATCCGTGTGTTTATTCCGATCCATCTATGAATGTTGCATATGATGACTCCGGTGTTGACAACCATAACCATATCTACTCGACAGACTACACAACTCCCATAGCAGAACTTGGAAGCACACCCAAGGGCACCTATATTGGATTCGAAGATTTACAGTTTCCGAATTCTGACTACAACTATCATGATGAAACGTTTGTTTTCACCAATGTTGCTGTCAAAACCTCAGTCGTTCCTGAACCTGCTACAGTATTAGGTTTTGGGATTCCGATGCTGATGATCGGGCTTGGGAAACTGAAAAGTCTACGGAATTAGATATAGTTTGTAACTGTATAAGCATGTGATATTGAAATCCCCCCGGATTAAATCCCCGGGGGGGTGCTATTTATTTTAATAACATTTCACTGACAGGACCGCTACGTCATCCTGAACTTGATTCAGGATCGTTTTAGGTTTGTCCGGATGCTTTAACACCTTCAGCATGACGTAGGACTCAACAAGAGTGAACTATTACTGTATGTAATACTCCCGTATCGTATATAATAGCCATGCTAAGCACACAGATATCTCTGATTTCTGGGCATAATATAATGCATACCTCCCATATTTAAGGAGATTTCCCACAGATGAATAAAAACAGTTGGACGCTTCTTGCGGTGTTACTGGTGATACTTGCGGTACTTTGCTGGGTTTTTGTGCTGCCGGGACAGCAGGTTCAGCAACAGGCGGCGCCATTGAACTGGGCTAAAAAAGACCCTTTGTTTGCTGCAGTGCATTCTGGCAACTATGCTCTTGTGGAGAAACTGATAAAGCAAAACCCCCATATGTTGAATGAAAGGCATTCGATGGGAGGGACATATATGAACTGTGCAGCCAGCAGTAAAGATATGAAGATGATGAAGCTTATGATCAAATATGGTGCTGATCCGAATTTTGGCGCTGGCTGTGGAACTACTCCTTTGATACTGGCTACAAATCAAGGGGACATAGATATGGTAAGTGTACTGCTTGAAGCGGGTGCTAATCCCAATATTGTTGGAGAAGGCAGCTGTCCGCTCTCATCGGCTATACGATCAAATCACATTGAAATAGTGAATCTTCTAAAGAAATATCATGCCAGAGAAGTCATAATGCGCCCAGACGGCAAAATAATAGATAAGCCCTAATCCTAATCCGATTCAAGGGCAAATACTTTTCAAGTTGGCCATTGGTAGTGGAGCGTGAGATGCTATGGCACTGCGAGTATTGATTGGGATAATCTTGACGGGAGTTATCGTCGGTTGCGCTGCAACAGCTGTTCTGGCTGTCGATAAGGTACCCTACGACTTCTTCCCCGTTACGTACTGGGTCTCTCCGCCTGCAGAGGATGCCAGGTATGCCGAACTTGCGGAGTGCGGGTTCACGTTGGGGTTCGCGTGTGACATTGAACTTGCTTACAAGCACGGGATGCGTTCCCTGGTAGTTAGCAGCGGTCTTGGCGGCAGCGAGTCAGGAGGGGCTTTGGCTGGATCTTCCCCATCTGCCGATGCTGCGATAGATGCTATGGTTGACCGCTATGCCAATAAGCCCGGGTTCTTTGGATTTATACTCTCCGATGAACCGACCAGTGCTGACTTTCCCCAGCTGGCCTATCAGAACCAGCGTATCCTGGCTCGCGACCCGAAGCTGCTCCCTTTCATGAACCTCAACCCTACCTATGCTCCACTCTGGTGGCTTGGTACCAGCACCTATGAGGAATATGTGGAGAAGTTCGTCACCACGGTAAAGCCGAAGGTGATCAGCTTTGATCACTACGCGCTGTTCACGGATGGCATGCGGCCCGAATACTATGAGAACCTCGAGATCATCCGCCGGGTGTCGCTCAGGCACGGTATCCCGTTCTGGTATGTCCTCCTCTCAACACCTCTGGGACCGGACAAAATACCTGGGCCAGGTGAACCGAGACTGGCAGGTCCTTACCGCGACCCATCTGAGGGTGATCTGCGCTGGCAGGTGTATACATCCCTGGCATATGGCGCTCAGGGTCTGGTCTACTTCACCTACTACCCTCCGGATCCACAGCCGGGCATTCATTTCGGGGACGCAATAATCAAGCATGACGGTACCCGCGACCCCAAATACTGGATCGTAAAGCAGATCAACTCTGAGGTAAACGCCATAGGTAAAACGCTCCTCCACCTGACCAGCACAAGCGTCTACCACATATCTCATGACGAACAACTCCCACCGGGTACTACCTTGCCACCAAAAGCAGCGCTAATACCCTCAACCACTACCGGACACCTCGTAATAGGAGAGTTCACCGGACCAAAAGCTACTAAATATATCCTGATTGCCAACGCCTCCTGCTATGACCCGTTTGACGGAGATATCACGTTCTCATCTGAAGTTAAAAAGCTGGCTGAAGTACCTAAAAAACCAGACCGGAAACTCAAATGGCAGGTCCTGCCAAAGGACAAAAACCTGCACACTCAACGCCTGGCCCCAGGAGATGGACGACTGTACGAAGTCTCTGAACAAGATTAACAGGATTTACTTGGGGAGTGGGGGAGTGGGAGAGTGGGAGATAAGAACAGCAGATCCTTCTCTGGGCTCCAGGATGACAGGATTCAGGCTTTAGGCTTCAGGAAGGGAATCAATCCCCCTAACCCCCTTCGCCAAGGGGGAATTGGGTTGTGCTCTTTTCCAAGGAGGAATCGGATGGATTGTCTTCTGTCTTCTGTCTTCCACCTTCTCCCATCTCCCCATCCCCAAGTCTCCGAGTTTCCAAGTCTCCAAGTCTCCAAGTCTCCAAGTCCCCTCATCTCAAAGATCCCCTTCTCCGACAGCTACTCCCACCAGGGAGTCCGCGCAGCCGTAGTAGAGGTACCATTTACCCTTGAAATATGTCAGCCCTTCAGTGAAAGTAGTCCCGGAGGGGTATTGACCGGTCTTTTCAAAGTCCTTTTCAGGTCTGAAATAGGGCGTGTTAAGGCGGGAGATTACCTTCGTTGGATCTTTGCTTGATAACAGCGCCTGACCTGCAGAATATGCCCCAGGATCTATTGTCGGATCACCGCTGGAGGAGCTGTTCTTACCATTATAGAGCAATACTATCCCACGGCTGGTGACAATTGCAGCTGGACCAGCTTCAACTAGGTCACTGTCAAAGCTCCCCGGCCTTTTGTCCATTACTTTAAGCGGGTTACCTTGCTTGTCCTCAACGATGGTCCAGTCCTTAAGGTTATTTGAATAAGCCAGGCCAAGGCATCCTTCTCCCCAGTACATCCAGTATCTGCCGTTGATCTTAGCTGCGGTAAGTTTGCCATTCCTCAAAGCAGTTACAATAGACCCTGACTTCGACCAGGTATTCAAATATTTACCTTTGAGGGCCTTCGCGAAGATTGAACCTTGTTTGGTCCAGTGGATCAGGTCACGCGAAGTGGCTACTGCCAGGCGCGCTGTTTTCCGGTCCCACTGGGTGTAGGTCAGCACATAAATGCCGCTGATTGTGCAGACAAGCCTCGGGTCCTCACAACCTCCGCCCTGCTCGTAAACCTGCTGAGAATCAACCGCAGGAAAGAGCACCGGAACTTCCCTCTTGTGGAACCTTATCGCATCGCTGCTTGAAGCTATCCCGATCCGAGAAGTGTGCCCGCCGATCCCGTTGCCGGTATCATCTTCTGCCCTGTAAAGCAAGTAGACCCGCCCGTTCATTACTGTTGCAGCCGGGTTAAAAGTATGCAGCCCCTGCCAATGCACTTGCTCATTTCTCATTGGGCACATAAACACTGATACTGGATTCGGCCTGATAACCGGTCCCACACCAGCAGGCCTGACAAACGGCCCAAGCGCCCATTCCGGCAGATTCCCAGCGAGAGCACTGGATGCCAGTAGCGCTGCACTCAGTATACAGATTATGCGGAGCCTGAACGGTCGCTTCATGAGGAATACACCCTACAGCCATATTTAAATGTCGGATCAGATTTGTCAGATCGGTCAGATCCGACAGATCAACTCTATTAAATACTTGATTACCTTATTATACGTCATCCACCCACATACTTGAGCTATCCATATAGTCTGTGGGATACTAAATGCGATCAGCCGAAGGAGTGTCAAAAACAAATGAGAATAGTTTGTCTGGCGATTTGCTTATCGGCACTTGTGCTTATACCTTGTATGTGCTTTTCTGATGTAACAATCAATATCTCGGCCTCTCCGTCGCTTCCGGTGCAGAACTTACTGAATAATCCGGATTTCGAGCGTGGGTCTGTTACTCCGGATGGATGGACTATTGTGACCGGTGAGAGATGGATCTTTTCTTTTGAACGCATACCTTCCGGCGGCAGGCATGGAGCTTTTCTGCGGGTTAAGAGCCGGATAGCTACAATAATGAGCGCAGGGTTTATGTCGCAGGACGTTTTGGTCAAGCCGGACACCCTTTATACTGCAGGCGCCTGGGTCCGTCTTGCCGGTGGACAGGCTAACCTTTATATAGGGCATCCCGATGGAACTACAACTGAAGCTACGCGCTCTTCATGGGGACTAAACCCCATTGTCCCTGACTTTGTAACTTATGAACAGGCAGGCAGCCCACCCAGCGACGAATGGTTCTGGTTGGGCAAAGAGTTCCGCACTGCAAAGGATCAAAATAGCCTGATATGCCGGTTTGGTACCTATCAGGAAGTTACAACAGTCGACTACGATGACGCATTCCTAGGACTCGCATATACGGATCTGTCGGTTAAGGTGGATGGAGGCAGTTTAAGACGGTTACTTATAAAGAATGATGCAGGCAAAGAGTTGTGGGACAGCGGCGATCTGGAATCCGGAACTTCGATGGTGGAGCACATCCTCCAGCAGGTTTCTACTATTTCACGATATGAGGTTGTGGTGACTACGGCTGATATGAAGGAGATACACAAATGGTATCCCGAAACTCCCTGATATTTTTTACAGCCACAGCGTGCATATTGCTCCTGATCGTTACCGAGTGTTCTGCAATAGTGGTATCGAATGCCCACTCAGTGAATATAAAATCCGGCACGCTGGAAATAAAACTCGATCGGCAGACCGGCCAGCCACAGATCGGAGGGTTAAAGATTACCGAAGGCCCCGGCGCTGCTCCTTTGCGGTTTACGAATCCTGTTGACTGGAAAATTGGCAGTAAGTCAGCATCTTACAATCTTATAGAGACTGGCGGGGATATCAGCCTGCATGTCGAATATCATACATCTGACTATACCCGCATTGTCCTTGGTTTTAGTAACAACGGCAGCCAAAAGAGGCTTCTTGAGGTCGGATATGTTCTGTTTGAGGCTGGGGATAACCTCAAATGGTGGGACGGACGTATGGAATCCGAGCCCGGAACAGACGAGATGTCCTATGATAGGATACTGCTGAGGCTGCCGATGAGTGCGGTTTACAGTGATAAGCACGGAACTGCCGTAGGGATGGATCCTCACCAGTATTCATCAATGTTTGCTGCCGGGGCTGAACACACCAACGGCGGGCTGCTTGTAAATTACAGGACCCGTATAGTCCTGGATCCCGGGCAGAAACTTACAATATCGCTGTATGCGTTCTCGTTCATCCCGAAATATGGCTATCTGGATGCAGTTCAGAGGCTGCACGATATGTATCCGGATGTTTTCAACAGGGCACCCGGTGTAAGGCCGATTATGCGCAGTGCGGGCGGATATTTGTTCTCCGGCAAAGATGCAAGGCATCTGCAGTATGAAGAAGCCCGCAGGTATGGACAGGGATGGGAATGGGCGTATCAGGTGTGGCAGAAGTATGGAAGCGCCTACCCGAATGAGCATACATGGGATATGGATATTGGATATGCCGGCGATATAGATGCGCACGTTCCGAGAGTAAAAGGGACTCTGGAGGATTTCCGGAGAGACATGCGCGAACGCTTCCACAACGGCTGGCCGGGAACAGCTCTGGCATATTATATTATGCCCAATGCCGGTGACGAGAGGGTGATGAAAGACTATCCTGACAGTCTTGTGCTTGATGCTCAAGGCGCGCCCTCTACATGGTTCACTGTATCCCAGGGCAAAGTTGCTGTCCGCAATGTATATCCCTGGGGTAACAGATATGGACGGCAGGTTATTGAGGACATAGCCAATATTGCTGCCGATTTTCAACCCAGTGCCATCGCTTTCGATGAAGCCTACAGGATGGATGCCCAATATGGCGGTGGGATCGAGGGTGATCAGGGTAGATCCTGGGACAATGCTGGGAATGTGTTTTGCTCCCTCCAAGTTGCTCTTTCCAGGCTTTTGGACAACGTTCACACACATAAAGTCCGGGGTTACACGATGGGAACAGCCTGCAATAAACCCTGGACCTATATGACAGCAACACGGGCAGATGTTGCCATGCATGAATGGGTTCCATGGGAAAACCTCGATTCAGCATTGAGTCTGCGTCTGCTGCTGGGTAATAAAGCTATGTCCTGGTGGCAGGAACTGAACCTTACTGGTCTCATCAAGTGGGAATCACTGCCTCCCGAACAGATCACGGAAGCAGTAATCGGGGTCTACGACTATGTCACGCTTATCAGCTTTAAATATGGTGCAATTCCGGCGAACTTCCAGATAAGAGGATCAAAAAGTTTGACCGAAATGATGCCTGCGCTTACTGAACTCTGTATGGAGGGTTGGCAGGCGGTTCCTGCCGCAAAAGGTGACGAAGGCCTGTGGCTCTCCAGATATGGCAAAGTGGTGCGTACCTTCATTGCCGTTGGAAACCGCAAAAGGGAGCCGCGCAGAGCAGACCTGAAGATCGACACCCAGTACCTCGGAAAAGGCCATTTCCTGTTCAGTGACTATAAAGGTGATGCACTGGAAGCCAGGTCAGCTGATGGCGTAGAAAGCATCGATGCCGGCATACTGCCTCCACATGGGCAGATAATTGCCAGAGCCCTCGTGCAGATTGAAACAAAGCAGGATTCACGTTTAACCGGGAATGCATCGTTCACTTCGGAAGCATCCACTACAGGCAATGTAGAGGCCAACTGGAATATAACTCGAAATAGAAAGCCCATTGCCAAAGCCAATGAAAGCTTATCAATCAGACTGCCAAACGGTGCTGTTCCGGGAATTCTGACCTTGAATGGAATAAAGTGCCGGTATACGGCATCCAATGGTGCAGTAATATACAACGGTCCTGTTCCCGACAGATGCAACCTGCGGCTGACATTCAAGCCATCAATCAGCATCAAGACGCAAACAAGTAAACTGACAGCATTTCCGTTCGTAGTCGATAATAAAGCCAACGCCTCCATTCGGCTGCCAAATAATGCTGTAGATATGGACCGGTTCTCCGCGCAAAGGATATCCTCATACTTTGAGTGGTTCTACCGCCGTCAGTCAGCACCGGCTGTAATCCTCTGGGATCTTCCAAAGAACGGTCCCGCTGTTCTATTGCCGATCAGAGAATCATCTGCTCCCATACAAACCCCTTATACAATCGAGCTGAAACAATCCACTGGACCAACTGCTATCTCATTATCTGCTGATAGCAAGAGGCTCATAATCTCAGGCAGAACTGCAGAAGAACGGGACTCAGCAGTATTGAAACTTTTGTCTATGCTGGATAAGAGGTATCCATTCTACGGTGTCCTACCCGATACACCGATCTACCAGAAAGCTGGTTTAGCGGGGAAGTATGTGCCTTGATTCACTCAAATAGGGTGATCAATTCCATAAAGATATATATGCAGAAAACTGCTAAAATTGGGCAATGTCAATCCGGTTGGCGGGGTGAATGAGTTGATTTTCCGATTGTGTGTCTTTGCATCTCTCCTTATCTTGTCCACATTGCCTGCTGTCGCTCAGGAATCCAACATAATTGAAACTGTGGATAGCATAGCTCTAAAGACAGACGATGGCCTGACCCTGACCTTCGACAGATCCAGTGGTGTTCTTAGAAGTCTTGATATCGATGGCAAAACCCAGAAGTTAAAAGATGTTCCTGTAGTTCGATTTGAGGAAGTCCTGCCACTGCTGAAAGCTCGGAATCTTTTTGAGAAATGGGACAAGACTCAATGGCTATTTGCAAATAAGAAAGATGCTGAAAAGAGTAGATGGCTCAAGGTTGCTGGACAGGACAAAATGAAACCAGCAAGAGAATTGCTATTGAATCAGACGCAGGCAGTTCCTCTGGCTCTGTCAGCAAAGTGCAAGTATAAGGTTGTTGGCGATGCAGAAGGCTGGCTGAGCAGACATCTGGCAGTTAATGCAGTATGTGAATATTTAGATGGTTCAGTACTGCCGGAACAGTCGGTGTATTTCGGGCAATACGACCATGAATCTCAGATTAACTCTACTGTTATCTGCCCCGATAAACCGATCTACAAAATCAAGATTGAATTAACAGCAAATGATCCAAAAAGCACAGCCTGGTTTTCCGATCTATCACTCAAATCGGCAGCCTACAGGATATCTTCGCCAAAAGACAAATGCCAGCGAATAGATGCCAGAGTTATCCAGGACTTCAATATAAAGGATTCCAATATAACTGGTCAGGTCAGTTATCAGGCTGCCAGAGATTATATTCAGGTAAGATGCCTGTTCCACTCCACCAATAAATCTGAAAGAGCCGTCAGTGCTTATCTGGCTATTCCTTTTGATGCTATTGGCGGAACCTGGTATGACGATGCCCGGAGATCTCAGAAGATAGAACCGAACAGGATATACAGGAATGCGGTCTGGTATGGCGCCGGAAGAGATGGGTATTTCAGCAGGTATCCAATTGGCGTTATAAAAACAGCGGATGGGGTGGGGCTGGCAATCGGTACTGCTCTTGATGAGCCAAGAGTTAACCAGATTGAATATGATTCCACAAAGAAAGAGCTGCAAATCAGATATGATTTGGGCTTGACTCCGGATTCAGGGAAGTGGGCGGATAGGGGTTCGTTTGCCAGTTACATATTCACATATAACACCTCGGACGGATTCAGGGGCGCTGCAGAGAAATTTCAGAGCATAAACAAATGGGCTTTTGAAAAGAGAGTAAAGAATGAGGGCTTGTGGATTGCGTTTCTGACCCCTAAATCAATTCCCGGAGGCTATGAGGACTTTCATTTTCAGTTTATAGAATCCATGTGCAATGTTGGTTGGGAACAGCAGCAGGGGATGACTTCTTTGAAGTATGCTGAGCCCTGGATACACCACCACGAGTTCCAACCGTCCGCGCTTCCATCTGAAGTTACCGGACCAATCGATCCACTGGCACCGGTAAGGACTGCGCAGCGTCTGAAAAATGAGACCGGCAGCGAATATCCGCCGGAGTATAGAAACAAATATGCAGCATACCTGGGTTCATATATTACCGATAAATGGGGGAATCCACAGGGGTATTTCTTCAGGGGTGGTCGGAATGAAAATATGATGATAGTGAACCCCAATCCGGACTTGCCTGCTCTAGATGGTGCAGACTATTCATCAGGTGCTTATGACATGGAGGTATATAAGGAAGCAAGTCTGCTGTGGAAGCAGTGGAGTATAAATGGTTGGAACCTTTACAGAGTAGATGAACGGCCTTGCCTGGAGATTGACCCTCTGGTTAAGCAGTCCGGCAGACAATCAGTAAGGTTTGATCCGGTGCGTTCCAAGGGGTTCTGGTCTCACTATGTGCATGGTATCAGCCAGTCTGTATACTCTTCCAAACCCGGTCCATATGAGTTTTCATTCTGGGCAAGAGGTATGGATGTGCCTGCTGGTGGGACACAGATGAAGTGGAATGTGGAGTTTCAGACCGAAGAGGACAAACTGGAGTCTTTTGCTGTTGAGCTCAAGGGATTGTCAGGTGAATGGAAGCATTATTCGATCAAACTGGAACCAAAATTAATTCCGGCAGCTGTGAGTATTGTCCTGGTCAATAATCCATGGATACCTGATCCTGCTGTCTTGTGGATAGATAACCTCAGCCTTTCATCTCAAACAGATGGGGTGAATCTGCTTGTAAATCCGGACTTTGAAGAAGCAGAGCTGCTATCAGGTGAGGCAGGTGGCGCTTATCTGGATACTATGGAGTGTTATGCCAACAACCTGAACTATCGCAGGCAGCACTGGTTGTATTCGGAGGAACCCCCGACATTTGATACAGCCCGGCAGGTAGCGCTGCAGCAGCAGTTCTCTCACATAACCTATGCAAAGCAGATGTCGGAGTACCTGCATAGCCGCGGCAAGATCCTGTTTGCTAACTGTGTGCCGGAGACAGTATATGCTGCTCCATATATAGATGCACTCGGAATGGAGGACAACTGGCTGCCTGGGGGTACATATACTCCAAGGTCTGATGAAAGGTTCTGTTTTGACAGATTTATGGCTGGTTCGAAACCGTTCTGCCTGTTGAACTATGCAGATTTCTCTTTAGAGCAACTGGAAAAATATGTAAAGCGATGCATGTTTTACGGGGTGTTTCCAGGTATAATCTCCTCTTCATCGACTTCAGGTAAGTGGTACTGGTCGAATGCTGTCAGGGTCAAAAGAGACAGAGTAGTGTTTGCCAAATACATGCCTTTGATATTGGAGATTGCCAAAGCAGGCTGGCAGCCTGTGACCCTCGCTGAGTCCGAAAATTCTAATATTTGGCTGGAAAGATTTGGGAATGGTACAAAATTCTATCTGACTGTATGCAACTCTACCAGCCAACTGCAGAATACACGTGTTTTATTAGACAAACGATTGTATAATAGTGGAAAACTCCGGGTGATTGATGCAGAAACTGGTAAGGAGATAGAGAGTTCAAATACAGGTTTTGATATCGATATTTTGCCTGAAGATACGCTGGTTGTGCGAATCGAACGGTCAGAGTAGTTATAATTGATCTCATTTTGAGGGTGCGTGCTGGAACTGTGTTATTTAGTCATAGAGTTGTATCAGCAGGGGTTCCACCCCTGCACCCCGCTGGGGATATTATCCCCAGACCCCATATGCTGTTTTCATTCGAGGGTCCTGAAGACCCTCAAATGAAAACAGAGTAACGGGTCCAGGGAGGTTACCTCCCTGGCAGAGTCCAGAGACAGAGTCTCTGGTGGTACAACTCTATGACTACACACCACATATCTGGCACGCATCCTGATTTCGACTGGAGAGTGCAATAATTGGATAAATCAGACATTGAATCAGCACGCAGAGCTCATTTTCGGGGCGATGGCGTGCACCATGCTACTATCAATAACCACCGCTTCCATCTCCGTCTTTCAAAGGGTACTCATCACCATCTATGGATCGATGGACGTCAGCCGCCGTTGACACTCGATCAGACTGCAGCTGATTTTCTTACCCATATTATTGATGCAATGTGGCTTTTCCAGCGTGGGGAGGGGGATGAATCCGAGCAGGTGATTGATTATGTCATATCGGCGATGTATCAAAAATACAGTCGTAAAAATAAAAAAGTCACCCGCGAAGTGTTAAGAGCCGATCTGGACCAGCTCTATGGAAAGCTCATGAATCTGGCCAATGGACAGTGTCCTGTGGAACTGGGGCTTGAGCAGAAGAGCATCCATTACGATAAATGGAGTGCTCCAGCTCGCATGGACCTGGCGGTTACGTACCGGTGCAATCTCAAATGTGGGAAGTGTTACCTGCCGGATTGTTCTCAAGGATCTGAACTCAGTTTTGAGGACTGGCTGCGTGTCTATGAGATTCTATGGAAGCAGGGAATACCTCAACTTGTATTTACCGGCGGTGAACCGACTCTGCGCGAGGATATCGTTCGATTGATTACTGAAGCAGATGAGTTTGCAACAGGCCTTGTAACAAATGGAACCCGTCTGGTAGAGCTGTCGGAACCGCTTCTTGAAGCCAGCCTGGATTATGTTCAGGTGACTATTGAGTCATCTGATCCTGATGTGCATGACACGATGACTGAGACATCGGGCTCACACACTCAAACCGTTGCCGGAATCAGGAAAGCCATTAAAACAGGACTCCAGGTAGTAACCAACACCACCCTGAGCAACTTAAATGGCCCGCATTTTACAGAGACAGTCAAATGGCTCCACAGTGAACTCGGTGTTTCTCATATTGCCTGTAACACGTTGATCTGCAGTGGAAAGGGGACCAGCTATCGGCAGGAACACGGCATGAGTGATGAAGAATTAAAACCGGTCCTGGATGAAGTCTGCAATATCTCACGTGAACTGGACATAGATTTCCAGTGGTATTCACCTACCTGTTACAACATCGGAATCAACCCTATGGAGATGGGACTGGGGATCAAATGCTGCTCCGCTGCTGCCCATAATATGACTGTACAGCCCGATGGCACAGTCCTCCCATGCCAGTCCTGGCCTGAACCGGTGGGGAACATTTTAACCGATAAATGGGATACAATCTGGCGCAACAAGACTTGTGTCAACCTTCGAAACCGTAAGCTGGCTTCAGCTAAATGCAATAGCTGTGGTCATTTCGAGACTTGCGGAGGCGGCTGCCCATTGGATGACTCTCCACGACAAAATGTGGGAGGTGCATAATATGGTGAAGAGAACATTCTTGATTGTATTTATGATTATACTGGCGTTTGCTTCTCTTCCTGGATTCACTTTTGCTGGCGGTGATACAGGAACATATCGGATCATTAAATATAATGTGACACTGACTCCAAAGAAGGACGGTACAACCAGAATCGAATACTACCAAAAATGGGTAGTTACAGACGGGCACATTCCCTGGATAACGGTGGGTGTAGCTAACAATGATTATGATGTTGTTGGATCAGGCCTGGCAGCAGCGCATGCATCACCAAAAAACAGTGGACAGGAAAGCATGGTCAGACTGGATCTGGACCGAGACTACCAACCGGGAGAGACATTCGAAATCCAATTCACTATAAATCAAAGGCATTTGTTTCAGAAGGCCAATGACAGGTACACAATTTCATTCACTCCGGGTTGGTATGACCGTGCCAGTATCGATTCCCTCGATATCCATCTAAATTTGCCATGTAATATTTCGGAGACCACATCACAACCCGCTCCCACGCATCAGTCAGGTAATGTAAAGACATGGAATGGGATCAAGCTGAATGAAAGTGGACGTTTTCCTATTACATTTTCATTTCCAAAATTATATGCGCCAAACGCAGCAGTGGGAATCGGTCATGATAATACAAACACGGAAACTAGTTCTGTAGTATTTCCAATTGTCATTGTTGTATTTTTAGTAATCAGTTACTTTGTAAAAAAATCTTTAGGCATAGGCGAATACTCCGGAGGTAGATTATATAGAGGCGGCGGTGGAGGTGGAAGCTGTTATGTAAGCTCCTGTGCATGTGCGTGTGCCGGCTGTGCATGCGCATGTGCCTGTGCAGGAGGCGGTGGAGCAGGTTGCAGTCGCAAGAATGAACATGTGTGTCCTGTTTGCAAAGAGAGAAATACGAAGCCCGCCATTGAACTCCTGTGACATCATTGCATTCCGGTAGATGTTTTCGGTTGAATGTAACGACTGCGGTCATTTCGAGACTTGTGGGGAGCCTGGCTACTCGATGACTCCCCAAGACAACTCATTTCAGGTGAATACATTGCTGAAAAATATAGTCATACTTACACTCTTTGTTGTTCTGATGGTGATAACAGTCCTGTTATCTATTGGTGGAGATGAGGACACCGGTGATTACCGAATTCTTCAATACTCTGTTGCTCTGACCCCTATGCAGGATGGTTCAACAAAGATCGTATACTATCAAAAATGGCAGGTTACGAGTGGACATATTCCCTGGGTTACAGTTGGGGTTCCGAACCGTGACTATGATGTGGTGGGATCAGGTCTTGCAGCGTTGCATGCGTCACCGCATAACAATGCGGATGCAAGTATGGTCCGGCTGGATCTGGACCGGGACTATCAACAGGGAGAGACGTTTGAAATCCAGTTTGCTATAAACCAGAGACAACTGTATACGCATACTGATAATGGGTATACAATTTCTTTTACTCCTGGATGGTATGATAGGGCAGCAGTAGATTCTCTCGAAGTCCGGGTGAATTTACCCTGCTATACATCAGAGGTTTCAGCTCAGCCTGCGCCGGATTATCTGGCAGGTGATGGGATGGACTGGTCTGGAATCAGCCTGAGTAAAGGTGAGAAATATCCTGTTTCATTTTCTTTTCCAAACAGATACGCGCCAAACGTGGTGGTAGCAGGAAATTGGAATGCACTGAAGAGAAATGGGTTCCCTCCCTTTTTGATTTTTCCGCTATGGTTGTTGTTTGTCATTTTAGCCAAAAGATGGGACCGCGGCGGTGCTTATTCCGGGGGTGGAATTTATTATGGCGGCAGTAGTGGCGGAAGCTGTTATGTAAGCTCCTGTGCTTGTGCATGTGCCGGTTGTGCCTGCGCCTGTGCCTGTGCCGGAGGCGGTGGAGCCGGCTGCAGCCGCAAGAATGAACACATATGTCCGGTTTGCAAAGAGAGAGATAAGGCAGATAATATGACTACCATTATCAGTGAGCGTGATTTGCATGAACACATTAAACCGTTATTACAGGATTAACAAGAAGAGGATTATTGTCTTGTAAATCTTGAGCATTTCGTGGGTGCCTCCCATGATGCTGCTAAACAATAATAACGTTCAGTTTGTCGTTCCCAGCTTGACTGGGAATCTAGAAGACAAAGTATTTGTATCTCATATTGCTGGTTTCTGAAGAGATTTGTCTGCAATTATCATTTTGTTAATCTTGAGAATCTTGTTAATCCTGTTGAATTATTGGCGTTTAGTGTTCCACTACTCAATAATTCAGTGTACCATAGCATGTAATTAAACTTTCAGGCTTCTGCCAATACAGATTGAACTTCCCGTGCTAATTACGAAAGGTGACATAGATGAAATTAACTAAGTCTCAGCATAAAATTGTAGATAAACTGATGGGTGAACTGACTCTAGAGGAGAAGATTGGGCAGCTGCTTTGTCCTACTTTTACTAAAGAGGAAGAGGACAGGCTGGCAGAGATAGCGGAAGAGGTGCCTATTGGCGGGTACTTTGTCTATGGTCGGAAGAAAGATGATGTAGGAGCATTCTCTCAGCTGTTTAACAGGCGCCTTAAAGTCCCGATTATAGTCTGTTCTGATCTTGAAAATGGGGCTGCTCCGGCTATTCCGGATATGCTTGAGTTTGTAAACTTGATGGGGATGGGAGCAGCAAATTCAGCTAAACTTGTCAAAGAAGCAGGCAGAATAATTGCGCTGGAGGGAAGAGCCAGCGGGATTCATTGGACACTTGGGCCTGTCTGCGATTTGAATGTGAACTCGAACAACCCAGTAACCAATACGCGGTCATTCGGCGATAAAGCAGGGCATGTCGCCAAAATGGCATCAGCGTTTATTAAAGGCATTCAGACAAATCAACTGATGGCTGCGACTGCGAAGCATTTCCCGGGTGATGGAGTGGATGACCGTGACCAGCACCTCTGCACTTCGGTAAACTCTCTCAGCCGTGATGAGTGGATGGTGAGTTTCGGGCATGTGTGGAAGTCTGTTTTTGACACAGGCGTTATGAGTGTAATGACCGGGCACATCGCCCTGCCCTGGAAAGACAACGAGATACACGACTACCACGGCCCGCTCCCTGGTTCACTCAGCACAAAGATACAAGTTGATCTGCTCCGAAAGGAGCTGGGTTTTGATGGAGTTATCGTTTCCGATGCCCTCCCGATGATCGGCTTCTCGGCGCACGTGCGCAAGGGAGAAGAGGGGATCGCCAACTTCCTGGCAGGAGGAGACGTGATTTTATTCGCTAACCCCATTGCTGACTATAAACGCCTACTGGAAGGTTTCAAAAACAAAGAGTTTTCAGAGAAGCGCCTGGACCAGTCAGTCCTCAGAGTGCTCCGGATGAAAGCTGCATTAGGCCTGCTTGAGGAGCGTGCTGATCCGGTGATCAGTGATGAGCAGTCTGCACTGCATAAAGCCACTGCCCAGCTGATCTCCGACCGTTCAGCCACACTGGTCCGTGATGCCAAACAGACCCGGCCTCTCAAACTCAAAAAAGGCTCTAAAATCCTCACCATCACCATAGGCTATGAGATCGATGCTCCATGGTACGGGTCGAAGGACTTCTATGTAGTAGATGAAGAACTGACTTCACGCGAGTTTGTTGTAGATCACATGTTCAATCCAGGCCACAATGATGTTCTGGCAAAGATCAAAGACTACGATGCAGTGTTCGTAAACGTAAAGACCCGCGCACACTGCCTGATGGGAACAATAAGGCTGGTCGGCCCGCAGATCATGCCCTTCTGGCGTGCATTCTGGACTGAGAATGAAAAAGTCCTGTTTACATCGTTCGGAAACCCCTACCTGATCCACGAACTCCCCCACGTCCCTGCGATGCTAAACATGTACTCCGCCACCGACGAAGCCCAACGCACAGCAGTAAAAGTCTGGCTGGGGGAGCTGGAGCCTGAGGGAATCAGCCCCGTTTCGCTCAAGAAGGAAGGGTTGGTGTTGTAGTCATGTAGTCGAATACTAGAGTTCTGTTTCGTCTATAAATGTTACAGTTCAATCTTGTGAGTGTCACGCAGCTAATTTCCCCTTCAAAGGGGGAATTGGCTGCGTGCAAACCGTATTTATAGTCATTCTGAACAGTTACATTTAAATAATTATTCTTGACACACAAACTCACTCATGATATAGTTAGGTAACACTAACTTAGTTTAAGCTAACAAATTGCAGGATGAGGTGAGATTGTGTTTCATCGAGACTCGAAATTATCTCGATCTTTGGAAGATTACCTGGAAGCTATCTTTAATCTCTCTGAGCAGGGTTCACCGGCCAGGGTTAAGGATATTGCCAAAAATATGCAGGTGACCATGCCCTCGGTCAATGGAGCCGTTAGATCATTGGCTTCCAAGGGACTGGTAGAGCACAAACCCTATGAATCCATCGCTCTTACTACCGAAGGCACCCGCAAAGCCCGTGGGATAGCCGACCGGCACGCAGCAGTTAAACAGTTCCTGGTGGATGTCCTCCGTATTGACCCGTCTGATGCTGAAACAGAGGCCTGCGGGCTGGAGCATGCAATTCGTGAAGATACCCTGGAGCGCCTGGTTGCATTTGTGAGGGATTTCCGGGGCGACGTCGATACTGCTTGTGAAATAGATGACACCATCATCGAGTCTATTGACGAGGATTCTTTACCCACCTGTGAGTTTGTCCCTGAAACAGAAACTACCCTCGATCAACTCTGCCCGGGACGTTTTGGGACAATTTTGTCGCTGGCAGGCAGGGGAGTCTACAGGAAAAGGCTGATGGAGATGGGTCTGGGGCCTGGTGCCGATTTTGAAGTCCTGCGGATAGCTCCACTCGGAGATCCAGTTGAAGTCAAAGTGCGCGGATACCTGCTCTCCCTGCGCAAAAGCGAAGCCGCCCTGATAAACGTCCGCATCCTGGAAGAGTTGAAAGCGGAAAATCCAGTTAAAAGTGGAAAGTGAAGAGTCTAGTTGATAGTTGAAAGTTGAAAGTGGAAAGTGAATGGTTTAGGTCTTTTCACTTTCAACTATCAACTATCATCTCTCCACAAAAAAAAGGTAGTCATGGCAGATACTCATCCTGATATTATAATAGCGCTTGCGGGGAACCCGAACAGCGGGAAGACATCGCTCTTTAATGCTCTTACCGGAAGCCGTCAGCATGTCGGCAACTGGGCAGGAGTAACCGTAGAGCACAAGGAAGGCATTGTCACACGGGAATCCACAGACCCGGACGGAACGCCGTTTACACAGACATATCGTCTGATCGACCTCCCCGGTATCTATAGTCTCTCCACTTATTCTGAAGAAGAACGCATCGCACGGGATTTCCTGATCGATAACAAAGTCGATGTAATTATCGATGTTGTGGATGCCGGTAATCTTGAGCGGAACCTCTACTTGACTACGCAGCTTCTGGAACTTGGCATCCCTGTAGTTGTTGCTTTGAATATGGTCGACATGGCTGAGCAGATGGGTATAGGAATCGACCTTCCCAAGTTTTCAGAGATGCTTGGGGTCAGGGCTGTCACAACAGTTGCCAGCCGCGAGGAGGGGATTGATGCTCTCCTGGAAGCAGCAGCTGAAGCGACAAATTGTGCACTCAGTGACCCCCCACGTTCTGCCAGACTCGACATTGAACTTGAAATAGAGATATCCCGGCTGGAAGAAAAACTCATATTTTCACCGGGAGTTACCATTCCTCCCCGCTGGTTGATATTGAAATCACTCGAAGGTGATAAGGATATCCTCGCAAGGCTGCTCTCGAGCCTGGAGAATCCAGAAACAGCCGAAGCTCACATCGATGCTACCCGCAAACACCTGGAAGAGCAGTTCAGAGATGACCTTGAGATGGTTATTGCAGATGGACGATACGGGTTCATCGGCGGACTGATGCGGGAAGTGGTTACAAAGCGTGAGCCTAAAAACCGGTTCCAAATGACCGAAGCTATCGACAATGTATTACTGCACAAATGGGCCGGGCTGCCGATATTCCTGCTGATGATGTGGCTAACGTTCAAGCTCACATTTGGGGTAGGGGGTCAGTTGGTCGGAGTGATCGATCATTGGATAACCATGTTCTCACGCTGGACGACCAGTGTACTTCCACACGGCCCAATCTCATCCCTCATAACCAACGGGGCCATACCTGGAGTTGGGGGTGTATTGGTCTTTCTTCCGAATATTATAGTCATGTTTGCAGTGATATCGTTTTTAGAGGACTCCGGATATATGGCCAGGGCAGCATTCCTGATGGACAGGGCAATGCATACTCTTGGCCTGCACGGGAAGTCATTTATACCGCTGTTGATGGGATTTGGATGCAATGTGCCGGCGATAATGGCTACCAGGACACTCGATACACGGGAGGACAGGCTGGTTACTATCCTGATCAATCCTTTCATGTCCTGCACTGCCAGACTTCCTATATATATGCTGCTGGCTAGCGTATTCTTCAAGACACAGGGAGCCCTGGTGATTTTCAGCATATATATACTCGGGATACTTTTGGCTGTAGTCTCAGGCAAGCTGTTCCGCCGGTTCCTGTTCAAAAAGGCTGCCTCCCCATTTGTAATGGAACTCCCTCCTTACAGATTTCCAACCCTTAAAGGCACGATATTGCACGTTTGGGACAAAGTCAGCCAGTTTTTGTCCAGAGCAGGAACAGTTATCCTGGCATCCGCAATTGTTGTGTGGGCATTGAGTTCTATGCCATTTGGAACTAAGTTTGGGAGTGAACACAGCCTTGTGGGAATGTTGGGTAAGTTCCTTCAGCCCATAGTCCAGCCACTGGGTTTTGACTGGAAAGGAGCTGTAGCTCTGATCTTTGGAGCTGCTTCTAAAGAGGTTGTGGTCAGTACGCTGGGGGTTTTAGGTGGTGCTGGTGCCACCACACATTCCGAACAGTCGATGAGCACCGCGATCGCCGGGATGTTCACTCCTCTCACTGCATATACATTTATGGTAGTGAGTCTGATATATCTTCCATGTGTAGCAACAATAGCCGCAATCCGCAGAGAGACCGGCTCCTGGAAATGGACCCTGTTCTCTGCCGGTTACAGCCTGACCGTTGCATACATATTAGGTTTCTTGACCTACCAGGTCGGAAAGTTGCTGGGACTGGGATGAACGCAATAATACAAGGAATAATAGTCGGAATGATAGTTGCTGCAGCTGCGATTTACTTGATCAGAAAGCTAACAACCAAAAAAGACACCTGCGGCGGCTGCTGCGACGGCTGCAAAAATAAACACGAACAGTGAATAGTGGATAGTTGAAAGTTGAAAGTTGAGAGTTGAGAGTGCAGACTTGCTAGTAACATTTGAGTGTTCTAGTGATAGTACTGGCAATTCCCCCTTGGCGAAGAGGGTCAGGGGGATTGATTCCCTCCCCAAAGACTGTCTTCCCACCCAATGTTCGTTATGAGCCAGTCGAAGGATAGAAAACACGTCATCATGAATTTGTTTCAGGACCCAACTCCGCTAGCCCTGAGTAGCCGCAGGCGTATCGAAGGGCGGTTACGCAGAGCCTGTCCTGAAAATCCTATATAACCGCCCTTCGATACGCTGCGCTACTCAGGGCTAGCGGGTCTAATTATCGTTAAGTCCTTAACGGTGGAAAAGGGGACAGCGTGGTATTGTTAAAAAGTCGCCAAAAATGCACCTATCCATTTCCCTTTCCATGTACTCAGTAGTTTATATTCCTTCCCTCGAAGTAATTACATACCCTCAATTGACAATTGTCTGTTTTCAATGGACAATGTGTTTTATTAACCATCATTGTCCATTGTCAATTATCAATTGTCAATTAAAAAAGTGAGGTTTCCCAATGCCACAGCAAATCGATATCCTAAGCATTCTGCCTACACCATTTCTGAAACACTCTGGCGACTCCCTTCACCAGATAGCCCGAATTAATGTGAACAATCTCGCTTCGTCTGTCTCTGGAGCATTTCATATTAAAGCAAATGGTCAGGAGGTTGTTACGCCTGTTGAGATACCTGCTGGTGAATCGATCCTGGATGTCGAACTGGCGGAATTGTTCAGTCCAGGTGAAATCAAGGCTGCATTGGTTGTTGATGGTAAAGCCGTAGCCCACAAGGATGCTGCCTGGATTCCTCCCCGCCGCTGGACTGTGCATGTTGTGCAGAACTCGCACCACGATATTGGCTACACAGACCTTGCTTCACACGTTATTTTTGAGCACGACAGGTGGCTGGACTCAATTATCGATATGGTGGAATCTACACGGGATTTTCCTGAAGATGCCAGGTTCCGGGCTGTAATTGAACAGACATGGTCACTGGATCACTATTTATCTCACGCCAAGCCGGAGCGTGTAGCGAAGATGCTGGACCTTTTGAAAAGCGGCGATATAGAGATGACTGCTCTGTTCGGCAACATGGTAACTGAACTATGTGGACATGAGAGCCTTGCGCGGAGCACTTACCATTCATTCCGTATAAAACGCCAATACGGAATCCCGTTTATTTCTGCTGAACATAACGATATTCCTGGTTTTACCTGGGGACTTAGCCAGGTGCTGACTGAAGCCGGGGTCAGAATATTCTGTCCTGGACTGCCTCTGTACTATTCCTGGGGGCATCCGGGAGCACCTTCTTTCTGGGATGAGGCTGCACTGTTTGGCGCTTCAGGGATTCCTGGGGCTTTCTGGTGGGAGGCTCCGAACGGCAAGCGGGTGCTCTTCTGGAGCAACAATCAAGGATGCGGCGGTGACTGCCATGTCGAACTTCCGACCCTGGCACCGCGGCTCCAGGAGCTGGCAGAGAGTAAATATCCTTATTCGATTCTTCGGTGGCCGGTCCTGGGCGGTGCGCGGGATAACTCCCCTTATATTGATGGATACACAAAGACAATTAAAGACTGGAATGAGCGCTGGGCCTATCCGCATCTGGTTTCAAGCACAAATGCACGGTTTTATGAGGAGTTCCTGCCTCAACTGCCGGATACACTGCCGGTTATTCGTGGGGATGTTCCCGGGCAGGATTACCCAGTCGGAGCAACCTCTACTGCAGCAGCTACCGGAATTAACCGCCGTACACATACCGATCTCCCTGCAGCAGAAGCTCTGGCAACCATGGCGGGAGCTGTAGCAGACTACCGATACCAGAGCGAACGAATATTCCAGGCATATGAGGAAACCTTGTGGCATGATGAGCATACCTGGGGGCACCATTTCCCATCCAGCGGTCCTACTGCCATTACTTCGGAAATGGAAAAAGCAGTCCACGCCTACCGGGGGGCTGCGTTAGCACACGATGTTGTCAATAAAGCGATGGCGCGTGTGGCTGACTCGGTGCACCTGGAAAGTCCTGGTCTGCATCTGGTTGTTTTCAATCCATCAGCACATGAACGTTCAGGTATCGTCCGGCTGTCTATGCGGGAGTTCGACAACTGCGGTAGTGATATGGTAGTAACAGAGGACGGCAGCCTGCGCGGGGTGATTTTGCAGGATCGCTGGCATGTGAATCCGGAACAGGAATATGTGGATGGCAAATTTGATCTGATTGATGTGGAGACTGGCAGGATTATACCATTCCAGATCAATGAGATTGAATCTCCGCTTGCAACTATGCCATATGCAGCCCAGCGGTTGGGAATTGCCAATGGGGGGAAGCGATACGGAGTATTTGAGGATCCAATCGGTCTGAAAAGAGACCTGGTATTCTTTGCCGAGGATGTCGGAGCAGTAGGGTACAGGACCTATTTCCTAAGGCCCCGTGAAGACCAGCCAGTGTTTACGGATGCTTGTTCGCGCACTCCGTTCGCACTGAGCTTGTCGAAGTGCGATGGGGAGATTTGCCCAGGTAGTCTGTCTGTTACAGATACAACGCTGGAAAACAGCTTCTACCGGTTGGAACTGGATCCTAATACAGGGGATGTTTGCAGTTTATTGGACAAGGAGACCGGACGGGAATTGATAGATCCTGAAGCATCTCCATCGTTTGGTTCGCTGGTGATCCGTGATCCGTTTGGTGGGATGATAACCTCCAGCACTATAGATGTAAGCGCTGGATTACATGGCCCATTGGAAGCTTCATTAAATGTGTCTCTGGACGTGCCGGTAGGACACCCCTGTGTCGAACAGACTTATACGCTTCATGCAAATGAGAAGCGGTTGGATGTGGCTGTGAATATGCTTAAAGATCCTACTCCTCTATTGGAAGTTTATATGGCGTTTCCGTTCAATGTTCCTGCAGGAAAGTTCCGCTATGAAGGACCTCTATGTGCGATGGACCCTGCCGAGGACCTTATGCCGGGGGCCTATGCAGATAGACTTACGGTGCAGAACTGGGTGTCGGTTTCAGATGATGAGCTTTCTATTCTGTGGAGCAGTATGGAAGCCCCGGTTGTCAGTCTTGCACAGCTCTGGCCGGGTAGAGTATCCCCCGCACACTCAGCAAAGATGCGGGATGATGTAGAGCATCCTCAACCAATAGCAGAGCAGCTGCGCGGGGGAACGATATACTCTCTGCTGACAGCCAATAACTTTGGCACCAACTTCTCCGTGACCCAGTGTGGGAGCCTGCTATATAGATATTCGATTACTACGACAGCAGGCCCTCTTGCAGACGATCAGGCAGTAGATCTCGGACAGCAGTCTGTAACTCCATTCTCAACCATATTCACAGAGCATCCAGGCACGCGTCCATTGGCCCCAACCGGCAGTTTCCTCTCTATTGATAAAGCCGAAGTGCAGATGGTTACCCTGAAACGTGCAGAAAATGCAGACGGACTGATCCTGCGGCTCTGGAACCCAAGTAATGAATCAGTGACAGCAAACGTCGCGCTTCCTCAGTTGACCTTGACCGGAGCCAGGCTGTGTAACCTTGGGGAAGAGGTAACAGGAGAAATCCTGAATTGTGATCAACACTCGGTCACCGTGCCAATTGATCCCAGAGGTATAGTTACTGTAAGATTGCTGGTTTAACACTATATACCGTGAAATATTTTCACATCTCAAAACTGTTATAGCGGGAGTTTTTATGCGGTTGTTTATTCTACTTGTTCTATTAATTGCATTAGGAGTTTGTGCATTGCCTTGTGTTGCTTCCCGCGTTGACCTTACCGGAATTGATATTAACCGGTTTGTAAAAAGTTATGGTACACTGACTCCTTCTCTTATTGGGGAAGGTCACCTGGGAGCAATTTCTAATGAAAAGACCGTGCAAATCCGTTATAAAATCCCTAACAAACGGCCCATATCTTACGGACTGGATTTCCACAATATTGTCCCTATGGCTGGAACGGGAAATAGTTATCAGCTCCAACTCAGACGTGATTCAGCCGCCGGTCCTCTTGTCTATGATGGTCCAGCCTGCAACCTCTATTTCCTGGCATCTACAAACAGGACTCCACTGGAGATAGCTGACTGGCTGACTGATGAGGACATCAAGCGCGGGTACCTGGATATCTATGCTTCATGCAGAGTTGAGGGCGATGACACCTGGACAATGTACCGCGATGCCCCTGACGGAGAACACAAAATTCGATCCCTGGTTATTGAGGATACACCCGAACTAACAAAAGCACTGGATGATGCCAGGTTATTCAGGGAAAAGAACGTCCATTTGCTTCCCATGCCCCAGCAGATAATCCTCAGAAACTCTGATTTCAAAATCACCTCCCGGACTCATATCCTGGTCTCATCGCAGTCTGCCGAAGACATGTTTACTGCAGAACTGCTCAGGGATGAGATATCTAATATCATGGGCACCAAACTACCTGTTCGAATTGGAATCGATAGAGCTATAGATACAGATATAGTCCTGCAGAGTGATGCAGATGATATAGCTGGAACACAGTCATACAGACTCGATACCGATGGAGTCTTCCACGCCTCAGCACATTCATCCACAGGTCTGTTCTATGCAGTCCAGACAGCCATCCAGCTCCTGCGAAAACAGGGCGGTCATACATCTTTTACCGGAGCCGTTATATCAGATTACCCCAGCCTGGAATACCGGATGGTGCAGTATGATGTTGCCAGGTTCCAGACTATCAATATCCCGTATCTGAAGAGAATCATCCGCGAAATGTCCCGGTTTAAGCTCAATCAACTGATGCTGTATATGGAGGATGACTTCAAATATGCCAAATACCCGTTCACAGGCAAACCTGGCACATTTACCCCTGAAAGTGCACGTGAGCTGGCTGAGTATGGTCGTAAATATCATGTGGAAGTAGTCCCGCAGCTCGAAGCCCTGGGGCACGGCACAGCGCTGCTATCTCACCCTGAGTTTGCTGATTTACGGGAGAATGGGAACCCATCGGTCTTCGATACATCCAATCCCCGGACATGGCAGGTCTTGGACGACATGATCGGGGAGCTTACGGAGGCATTCAACGGGACAAAGTTTATCCACCTGGGCTGTGATGAGTTCGAAGATGGATTCGGCAAGTGCCCCGAGTGCAAGGCGCAGATAGAGAAGATTGGGTGGGGCGGACTTTACGCTCAACACGTGAATAAACTTAATGAACTGGCAAAGAAGCACGGCCGGACGATGATAATCTGGGCTGCACACGGCGGACGAGGTGACGTAACGGATTATGACATCACAATCAAATATGCCAACCTATTGCCGAAAGATATTGCAGTAATGGAATGGAACTACGACCCTCTCCCTGACTATCCTACAGTCCCCAAACTTCAGGAAGCCGGGTTCTCAAAAGTATTCGTAGCTCCTGGTGTGATGGCTTACGCAATGGTCAACCCGGACAACGGAGTATCGTTTGGCTCTATCAGAAACTTCACCAGATATGGGGTAGAGAAGGGCGTAGCTGGTTCCTGCGCCTGCACTTGGGAGCTGGGTTATGGATCCCAGCTTGAGAACCATTTGTACGGACTGATCTATTCCGGATACTGCGCTTGGAACTCCAACGCCTGGGGAGAGGATGCATTCCAGAGGGCTTTCGCCCAGCACTGGTTCGGTTTGAAAGATGCTGATCCTACACCAATCCGCAAGCTGTTTCATCTGGAAAGCCTGGATAAGCACGGTGAAGTGCAGTGGGTAAATGCAGCAGCGGCTTCATGGATATTCTGGACCAGGATTCAAGACCTTAAAAAAGAAGCCGGCATCCATTGGCCTGTATTGACAGCGAGATCAAAACAGATGCGTGATACGGCTTTTGATATGCAGAAATACATCAAACGAATCAGGCTAAAAGTTAAGCGAAACCAGGAGACACTGGATGCTTTAGAAACTACTGCATGGATGTATAAGTGTGCAGCAAGTAAAGTTCAAATACTAAAAACCGCAGGAATATTATTGAATAAAGTAAAGGAAACTCAGGCAGAGAATCCGCACTTTGCAGCCGGTGTAATGAGTAGTTTAACTGAAGGATTTTCTCTGTCTTTGAAAAAAGATTATGCCTATGCAATTAAAGGGCTGGAACAAGCAAGAGACCAGCGGGGCGCATCTCCCAACGATGTGAAAGATGCTATTGCAGTCTCCGAATCTATCGATGATATGGTCAACAGGCTAAACTCATACAAAGAATCACCCATACCGGAACCCGAGAGCATAGGTTTCTGAGAATGCTGTTCCAGCATGTACCAAGGCCGGAACACCGCTAATGTGACTCACTACGATGAGAAGGACACTGATGTCTTGGTGAATATGCAGGAACTCTTGATGAGTTCCTGCATATTCGTAATCTACGGAACGTATCTATCTTATTACGAAATCCACATCCGCATTAGAGATAGTCACGGGACCGGTTACTTTCCTCAACCAATGTGAGGGCTTTATTCCTACACGGTATGTGCCCGGTTGAACACGGTGAATATAGAACTTGCCTTGTTCATCCAGAGTGGTTTTCTCGGTGCGTACGATTATACCATTATCGGCAATCAGATCTATAGTTACAGGCACACCCTTAATTGTGCCAGAGTAGTCACCGAGGCGTACAGTGGAGCTGAGTGTATATCCTTCAGAAACAGTAAATCCATCCGTCAGCGTCCCAGTCTGCCCGTCTGAGTTTGTTACGACAACGTTCCATTTGCCTGCCGTTTTACCCGCCAGATCGAAATTGCAGGTTATCTTTGTGGAACTGAGCACTGAGATACTACTGGCAGCGATATCACTTTGACCGGATTTAGTCAGCTTGACTGTGGAACCGGATATGAATCCTGTACCGGTAAGGTCAGTGATATTGACCGAGTTAACAGCAAGAGCGCTGTTTGGTGTGATATCTGTGACTGTGGGCGGCGCAGAGCCGATTGCCCAAAGCTTACCACCGTTATCATATGGTCCTACATAGATCGTCCCGTCTGAACCAATCGTAGGTGAACTATATACCATCCCCCCAACATCGAAATTCCACTTTTTCGAGCCATCGGGATTTATAGCATATAGATTATTGTCATTTGATCCTACATAAACTGTTCCGTCAGAACCAATTGTAGGTGAGGAATTTACCTGATTCCCTGTCGCAAATGCCCACTTTTTCGAGCCATCCGGATTGATTGCATAGAGATTATTATCACCTGATCCCACATACACAATCCCATCAGGACCAACCGCGGATGAGGAATATACTTGTCCTCCTGTTGTAAACTCCCACTTCTTTGAGCCATCCGTGTTGATAGCATATAGCTTGTTGTCATACGACCCTACATAGATCGTCCCGTCAATACCAACAGCAGGTGAAGATATTACCTGTCCCCCTGTTTCAAACTCCCACTTTTTCGAACCATCGGGATTGATTGCGTATAGCTTATTGTCACTAGATCCCACATAAACTGTACCATCGTATTGTATTGCCGGGGATGAGTATATTTTGTCTCCTGCCACAAATGTCCATTGGACTGTGCCGTCAGGATTGATGGCATAGAGATCATTCCCTGCCCCTGCATAGATCATCCCGTTGGTCCCTATGACTGGGGAAGACCATGGGTCTCCTCCCATCGATACTACCCACTTCTTTGAACCATCCGGGTTTATTGCATACAGGCTGCCGTTATATGAGACTGCATAGACAGTTCCATCACAGTCTATTGCAGGTGAAGAAAACACCCAGTTGTCTGTGGCAAACTCCCATTTGGTAGAACCATCATGATTTATTGCATACACTTTGTAATCCATCGAACCTACATAGATCGTTCCGTTCCAGTCAATCGCCGGGGAAGAATACACATAGCCGCCAATTGCATACTCCCATTTCTTCGCAGGAGAATTTGGACCTGTAAACGGACTGCTATGGGTGTGTCGAAGATCATAACCAAACATTCCCCATTCATTATGACCGGCAACTAGACCCCCTATATTATATGTGACAGTATTGTCGGTACTGGTCGAGGCATGGCTTGAGTAGCCGTTTGAGTCATGAGCTGCACCAGCAGGTATAAACGCCCGTATCACAGCAGATCCGGATAGATTACCCACTTCAATGGTATATGTCATGTGGTCCCCACTGGGGTTTGTTATATTTGTGACCAAAGCTCCGGCTGGAGCCTGGAGTATAACATCAGCTGCTTCGAAATCCAATACCGGTTCACTGAACACCGCTGTGAATCTGATCGGTAAGGTACTGGCTGGATCTGCCTGGCCTGCAGCCTGGTTGACAGTCACAAAACAATACGGACTTTGATATACAACTGTGTTATCGGTGCTTGTAGAGGCATTGCTTGTCTTGCCATCTGCATTATGAGCAGCATCAGCCGAGATTGTGGCGATTACCGTACCATTGCTCTTCATCCCGGTTACTTCCACAAGGTAGGTCGTATTGTCACCGCTGGGATTGGATATGACAGCAGTTGTGGCTCCAGCTGTACCGCTTAGGATAACATCTTTGGCGGTAAAGTCTGTAACAGACTCACCAAATACGACTGTAAACTTTACTGGTGAAGCATTGGTAGGATCCGACTGATCTGCAGCCTGGTTGATACTAACTGGGATCCCCCCGATAGCGTAAAAACTTCCATCACCCGAACCTATATAGATCGTACCATTGGAACCGATTGCGGGCGACGATTCGTACATGTATAATCCTAATTCGAGTGCCCATTTTTTTGAGCCATTGGGGTTAATCGCACAAAGATTGTTGTTATTCATTCCCAGATAGATTGTGCCATTTGTATCTATCGCTGGTGTAGAATATACATAATTCCCAGTTGCAAATACCCACTTCTTCGAACCGTTAGGATTTATGGCGTAAAGATTATAATCATACGACCCAATATATATTGTCCCATCAGGGCCTATTGAAGGAGTAGAGGATGTATTGCCTTTTAGTGTAAAGCCCCATTTCTTTGTTCCATTGGGATTAATGGCATAGAGATAAATAGAGCTTCCTACATAAATTGTCCCATCGGAGCTTATTGCGGGAGTAGTAAACCCATAATATCCTGTCCCATATTTCCATTTACTGGTTCCATTTGGATTAATGGCATAGAGATAACCAGAGCTCCCAATATAAATTGTCCCATCTTTCGCTACCGCAGGATATGTAGGCACCGAGTTCCCTACCGGGAACACCCACTTTTCTGAGCCGTCCGGGTTGATGGCGTAGAGATAACCAGAGCTCCCTACATATATTGTCCCATCAGTAGCTATTGCAGGAGAGGAATCTATAGCATTGCCTGTGACAAACTCCCATTTTTTTGAACCATCCGGATTGATGGCATAGAGCTTTTTGTCACTTGATCCAACGTATATTGTTCCATCAGAACCTATGGCTGGAGTAGCTTCCAGATAATCTCCTGCTGCAAACATCCACTTTTTTGAGCCATTAGGATTAATCGCAACCAGATTGTTAAATGAGCTTAAATAGATTACTCCGTTGGAATCCATCGCAGGGGAGGATGTCGCCTGTTGTGTTATGTATTTCCACCTTATCGATGGTGTATCTGGTCCTGTGAATGAGCTTAGTCCAGTATGCTGTGGGTCATGGCCGAACATCCACCAATCACCTCGGCCTGTTACAGGACCGCCGATGTCATAAAATACTGAATTATCAGTACTAGTTGATGCGTGATTAGGAAAGCCGGCAGCATTATGTGCTATATCGGGTTGAATGGATACCCACACACTTCCAGATCTTGGTATACCACTCACTTCGATGTTATAAGTCATGTGGTCGCCGCTGGGGTTGGACACACTTGCAGTTGTGGCTCCTGCTGTGCCACTGATGGTAACATCACCGTTCGTGAAGTCCATAACCGGATCTCTGAAAACTGCTTTGAACCTGATAGGTGAACTGCCGGTCGGATCTATCTGGCCCTCAGCCTGGTTGACAGTCACAGTAGGTTCCGGAAGATATGTGACAGTGTTATCGATGCTGGTAGAAGCATACCTAATTCGGCCTGTTGCATCCTTAACATAATTCGCATAAATATTGGCAATTACCGTGCCATCATTTACCATCCCACTCACTTCAATGGTGTAAGTCATATGATCTCCGCTGGGATTGGATATGACAGCGGTTGTGGCTCCGGCGGTACCACTGAGAGCAATATCACGTCTGGCAAAATCCGTCACTGGTTCGCTAAATACTGCTGTGAACTTGACAGGTGACTTCAGAGTTGGATCAGCCTGGTTCTCAGCCTGATTGATAGTGACTGAGAAACTCGAATTGGCTGAATCAACAGCATACAAATCACCAAATGAAGAACAAACATACATTGTCCCATTTGAGTCGATAACAGGAGGGAAATTCAGACTTGATGATGGTATAAACTCCCATTTCTTTGAGCCATCTGGATGGATAGCATAGAGACGTCCCGAAGTCACATAGATCGTGCCATCGTTTCCTATTGTGGCGGAGGATACAGGTGATGCAGTAGGAAAATTCCATATCTTAGTACCATCAGGATTGATTGCATATAGGTTATCATCACCTGATCCTATATATATCGTGCCGTCATTTCCGATTGCAGCTGAGGCATGTATTTGGCCATTTGTAACGAATTCCCATTTTTTTGTACCATCGGGATTCATTGCATAGAGTTTGTTGTCAAGTGATCCTATATAGATCGTCCCATCGTCTCCTATTGAAGGGGAAGCGGGAACTAAACCACCCGTTATGAACTCCCACTTTTTTGAACCATCCGGATTGATTGCATAAAGCTTATAATTATCATAAGATCCAACATATATCGTCCCGTCGGCGCCTATTGCGGGAGAGGAATATACTATGCCTCCTGTTACGAATTCCCACTTCTTCGAACCGTCCGGATTTATCGCATAGAGCTTCTTGTCATTAGAACCGATATATATAGTTCCATCAAATGCAATAGTTGTAGAGTTTACACTACCATTTGTTTGGAACTTCCATTTGCTGGATCCATCGGGATTGATTGCATACAGACCATCACCTGCTCCAACATACACGGTTCCATCAGAACCTATTGCGGGAGAGGATGATCCATGGGTTCCCGTTATATATTCCCACTTCTCCGAACCGTTTGGATTGAAAGCATAAAGGTAGTTGTATGTGTTTAGATATATTGTCCCATCAGAGCCTATCGCAGGAGGAGAACTCACGCTAAGTCCCAGATATAACTCCCACTTTTGTGCTGGTATATTCGGGCCTGTGAATGGACTTCGTCCAGTATGCTGCGGGTCGTGGCCGTACATCGGCCAGTCGGCTGAAGAATCTCCGCTGCTAGTTGTTTGTGTGTTGTCTGAATTCCGTAATTGATATTCAGAAATCTGACCGGGAGCCTCATTTGCCTGAGACATAATAACGTTGGACGCGTCAAGAGCCATGCGTTTGAAATCTGGGCCCGCAACAGATGCCACAGACAGGAAAGTGCACAGCGCTATAGCAATAAGTAAAAAATAAACAAATGTAGAGCAATTTTTTGTTGCCATAGTATGCTTCTCCTTCTATTGTCGTGCGGTTATGAAAGCAATGCTATATAGATGATGTTGGATATTATCTCCTTTCAATTCATGATGCTTTGAGATATTATTAGTTGTGAATGAGAAATCAGTCAGACGGTGTAATAGTTAAGTGATATGAAAATTACGTCATCCTGAACTTGATTCAGGATCGCTTTAGGGTTTTCTGAGTGCTAAAACACATTCATTGCGACGCAGTACTCAACAAGAGTGAACTGTTACCAGACGATTTTTCAAACAGTGTTATGACATAGACATTGTATGATTTGTTCCGGATAATTGCATTCCCCGTTGATGAATTCCCAGTTCGTTTTGGTTGACAATCCATATAAACGCATTTTATAAGCCTCGCATATAGCTGATCTCACCCTGAACTTTCATACAATAAATAAGCATAGACAAAAAACAGGATGGGTAAGAACATATCGTTCATTTATGCTGGTATCTGGAGGTTGTAATGAGCGATGATCATCCGCAGCGTGAAATGCTGATATCTTCCCGTTGGCTACAGGTTGCCATCCTGACATTCATATTCGGGTTTGCCGTGCTCGGATTTCTTGCTCGAGTTATCTATAACGAGCATCCTCCTATCCCGGATAAAGTAGTTACTGATAACGGGGATGTCCTGTTCACCGGCAATGATGTAATGGAAGGCCAGCAGCTGTTCCAGAAATATGGTCTGATGGAATTTGGGACCATATTCGGACACGGCGCCTACCTTGGACCTGACTTTACAGCTCAGTATTTGCACAAATCGACCGAAGCCGCACTCAGTTACTATCACCAGCGAAGGGGACCGTCTCGCGATATAGAAGATGAGGTCAAGAAAGAGTCGAAGTTAAACCAATATGACCCGGCAACAGGCGTTCTGATCTATTCCCCTGGGCAGTCATACGCATTTAGCACAATACAGGATTATTACCAAAGCTGGTTCCGTTCACCTTCCACCCAACAAGGTCTGCAGTGGCCACATATTTCTGATCCTAACGATATACATAAGCTGACTGCTTACTTTTCGTGGGCAGCGTGGACTTCATCTGCCACACGACCGGGCACCAACTATTCCTACACCAACAACTGGCCATACGAACCCAAAGCAGGCAACTATCCCACTGCCCAGGCATTCATCTGGAGCGTGCTGAGCCTGGTAGCTCTGCTTGGTGGAATAGGACTGATGCTGTTTATATTCGGTAAGTATAACATCCTGGGCTGGCATCACTCCGCAGAAGAGGAACCTGATGTTAAACTAAAGTTTAGAGCCCCGGAGCTTGTAAGACTTACACCATCACAGCGCGCAACTGCCTGGTATTTCCTGGTAGTATCCGGACTGTTTTTAGCCCAGGGACTTCTCGGAGGTGTTAATGCTCATTACCACGCAGAACCAGCCGGATTCTATGGAGTAAATATAGCGCAGTGGCTGCCTTACAACCTGAGTAGAATGTGGCATTTACAGCTTGCACTGTTTTTTGTCTCAGCGAGTTTCCTTGCGATAGGAATATTCATCACCCCTATGATTGCCCGTCGGGAACCTAAACACCAGGACAAACTGGCAATTGCACTCTTCGGAGCGGTTGTGCTGGTTGTAATAGGAAGCCTGCTCGGAGAGGCCGCCAGCTTGAAAGACTATATCAAGACCAGTGGACCTTGGTTCTGGGTTGGTTCGCAGGGATGGGAATATCTTGATCTGGGGAGGCTCTGGCAGATCCTGCTTACTGTTGGGATGGTGCTATGGGTAGTGATTCTGGTGAGAGGGTTGAGAAGTCGTCTTGCCGGAGAGCACCCCGGTAATCTGCCTTATCTCCTCCTATATAGCGCAATATCTATTCCTGCATTCTATGCTGTTGGTATGGTATTCGGGAAAATCACCAATTTTGCAGTCATGGACTTCTGGCGGTTCTGGGTAGTGCATCTGTGGGTTGAGGACTTCCTCGAACTCTTTACAACAATTGTTGTCGCGTATATATTTGTGCTGCTTGGAGTAGTCACCCAGAAAACAGCGACTCGTGTCGTGTACCTCGATATCATTATCTATTCGGTAGGCGGAGTTATCGGAACAATGCATCACCTCTACTTCAGCGGATCTCCAGCGATACACATGGCATTGGGTGCATTCTTTTCTGCAATGGAAGTTATTCCGCTGATGCTGCTCACTGTCGAAGCCTGGCAGTTTATGAAGCTTGGCAGCTGGAAATCTAAAGAAAGCGCACTTTCTGCCTCATCCACCGAATTTCCACATAAATGGGCGGTGATGTTCCTGATAGCAGTCGGATTCTGGAATTTCCTGGGTGCCGGAGTGTTCGGATTCCTGATCAACCTGCCTATTGTAAGTTATTATGAGATAGGGACTCAGTTTACTGCAAACCATGCGCACGGTGCCATGATGGGAGTTTACGGGATGCTGGCAATCGGGTTTTTAATGTTCGTTGCCAGGTATTTCATTCCACACGACCGGAAAAGCGAGCTGGCGATGAAAGTCTCTTTCTGGAGTCTGAATATCGGACTGCTGTGGATGATGATTGTGAATCTTTTCCCCATCGGAATACTTCAATTGTTCGACAGCTTCAATAATGGTTACTGGCATGCAAGAGAACCTGAGTTTTTCGCCCAGTCAAGTGTAAAACTATTCGAATGGCTCAGACTGCCGGGTGATATGCTGTTCATTGTAGGAGGCATACTGCCGGTAGTCTACCTGGCCTTGAGAATGTTCCAGGAGCGAAACCGCTATCCCAAACTTCCGGACGGAGCCGAGACAGAAGAATTTACGCAGATATATGAATGAAGTTTTACTATGAAGGGAGACCCTAAGCGGTCTCCCTTCGGATTATAAACAATGTCATTGGGTGTCTGGAAAGAACTGCAGAGGGAAACTATCTTCATCACTGCGTTCAGAATGACAACCTTTCCATTCAGTGTATCCAATCTTCTTTAGTGTTTCTTCGAAATCGGCTGGCAGATCAGAAATAGATCCTTGAGTGCATTCTGCTGCATGGTCTAGCATGTTAAGCATCAGCCGATCCGCTGCCGGGTTTTTGTCCAGATTGTCCAGGATGTTCAGAGCACTGATTATAAACCTGCCGGAGCCGAAGTTGTAGGAGCAGATCACAGTTCCGTACGCATAGCCTCCTCCTTTGCCGTTGTCACTGCAATAACCCACTGCAAATGCAGCTGCGGCGGTGTCGTCCGGGGTGTCCTGGCCCTCCAGGATAGTGTGGGATATCACCTGGCCATAATAATCCCAGTCCAGGATACCCTTGGATGGGAGACCCTTGAAAACAGGATGATATTTACCGATGATTTCTTTGTGATACAACCAGTCGTGGAAGTCGTAGCATCTGCCTTTGTTTTCAAGCGGAAGCCAGCCTACGGGATCTGTTTCTGTTAGATCAGTCTTGCGGTTGAAGGCTTTAGGAGATATAAAGACTGCGGTGCTGCCTTGAGTAATTCGACGGGTGAGTTCTATCCATCCATTCAGGTCATCTGCCAGTTCAGGGGAATCTCCTATTAGTATGACTTCTCTGTTGTCAGGAGCTGGATCTTTGAAATTAGTTGTCTTAACGCCCTGTGAGTGCAGCCAATTCTCCGTTTTTAAATCGATCCCCCATAAGGTTATGGAGGATTCAACTCTCGGGTAATTGGCAGATTCGGATACATAGAAGCTGACGCAACCGGCACACGGCGCGGCGTTTTCCATACTGGCATGCAGCTCATATTTACCTTCAGGGACGTTGAGAGTGATGTTTTCACGCATCACCTGCCATGTAAGGGGAGCATCTTCACCTGGTTTATTTTCAGGTATATGAAGTGTGCTCTGGTGCTCCCAGACTATTCCTGCTGCTCCAGTTATTCTGAGACAGACCGGGTAATCGCCAGGTTTGAGAACATCCTCACTGGCAATGACTGCTTCGACTTCAAATTCTCTTCCGGAGTAAACGTGTGTGGGTTTGACGAACAGGCACCAGCGCAGGGGTGCCCAGCCATCACTCACAGCTTCGACCATCCCCTGTTTTATCTCCCGCCAATAGGTCCAAATACCGGAGCCGGTCATTACATCATCTATCATACTGGTCAGACTATATCCTGCGATTTTGGGGTTTGACCTGACAAGGTTGAAGTTCTGAGCCCTCCAGTGTGAAGATAATGTCTGGCTGTGCTGCAGCATGTCTTCCGGAAATGCATAGGTCCCATCAAATCCCAGCCGGTTCCAGTCCGCTATATACCGCTCAGACATTTGCTTCAACAGGACGACATCTTCAGTATTCGGGTTCAGACCTGCTTCTATACACTTTCTGTAGTCCCGGATTGTATTCATCTGGCTGCCGATACCGTATTCAGAGAGGAATACAGGCTTTGTCCCTTTCCCAAGGTTCCTTACAAAGCTGTCTGAAACCTCGTTCGGGGGAACTATAGGGTAGAAATGGATATCCCCGGCGAACTCTCCGCATATCCCCACCAATGGTTGGAACTCTGCAGTCCTTCCACCTGGTTCTTCAGCCCCCCACACGTACTCCCACTCACTACTTCCGGGATTTGAAATAGATCCTGTGCCCATTTCTGTATCCCACCTGCCACTGTCCAGCAGCACCAGCCGGGTTTTGTCCAGTTCTCTGATAAGGGGCAGAATAGCTTTCGCGTGCTGGTATGTGGGAGTGTTTTTGGTCTCATTGAGTAGTCCCCACATTGTAATGCAAGGATGGTTGCGGTCCCGGATTATCATCTCTCTGTACGACTCATCATACCGTCTGGGCATGTGTTCGGAGTCTGCCAGGAACCAGCCAGCCCTCGATTCCTCGTGCACCATAAGCCCTATTTCATCGCAGATATCCAGTACATAAGGCTGTGCTGCCTGGGCAATGAACCTGACTGAATTGAATCCCAGGGTTTTGGCATATATCATATCCCTGCGAAGCATATCCAGGTCAGGAGTCGGAGACGTTATCCCCCCTCCAGGGCAGCAATTAATGGTGAGAGATCCTTTTAAAAATACCCGCCTGCCATTCAACCGGAAGAAACCATTCTCTACCCGAAAATCCCTGAATCCGCACCGGACCGATCTTTCATCGATTGAATCATTTGGCAAACATATCCTGACTGTGACTCTGTAAAGGAATGGATCTTCCAAGTTCCAGAGCCTTGGTTCATTGATCTGAATATCAGTTTCGATAACACTTTCGCCAGCCTGTATTACACGCTCGAACTTGCACAGACTGGAATCATCCCCCCTGACAGCCGGGGCAGCGACAAACTGCACCTGGCATGTCAGCGAATCTGTTCCGGAGTTAATCACAGTTGCCTGAATATGTATGATACCGGTTTTGCAATCAGGGTTTGCGTAGATGTCAGTAATGCGGACTATCGGGCAGAGCATCAACTCAACTGATTCCAGTATTCCTCCTATATCAAAACAGGCCCCATTGCTGAATGGAATAATCCTGCAAAGGTGTGGAGTCTCTGAAAGGATAACTCCATCAATAGGCTCATTGGTAGGGTTAAGCACACGCACAGCCAGCCGGTTCTGCCCTCCCTGGACCACACAGTCCGTAATATCCAGCTCAAACGGACACTCCCCGCCTTCATGTGAACCGACATGAACATCATTCACCCAGACATCAGCTATATAGTCTACACAATGAAATTTTAGTATAACGCGTCCGGAAGCAGCCGGATTCACCGGACAATCGAAGCTCCGCCAATACCACGCAACCCCATGATACTCAGGGAATGCATCCTGAATAATCTTAGGAACCAGCGTTGGTTTCGCTCCAGTCTGTGGACCTGAAAACCATTTGTCCTGACGACCAATGTTGTCGGGATCTATACCGATTGACCAGTTGCCGTCCAGTGATATGGATGTTGTTGATGACATATATTAGTATCCGATCCCTTTCAGCTTCTCTGCAAAGTCACCTGGCAGTTCAGTGGCTGGACCATCTGTGGATTTGGCTGCACAGTTTAACAGGTTAAGCAGCAGATGGTCGGCTGCAGGATTAGTGTCCAGATTCTCCAATATCCGCAAAGTGTTAATAATGAACCTGCCGGAGCCGAATCGGTAGGAGCAGACCATTGTTCCGCACATGTAGCCTTCGCACGTTGTACCTCCGAATGAGTGTCCTACAGCGAATCCAGCTGTGACGGTTTCTTCGGGTGTGTCTTGTTCAATTAGCAGGGTGTGAGATATCACCTGGCCGTAATAATCCCAGTCCAGAATTCCTTTGGATGGGAGTCCTTCGAATATTGGGTGCAGTTTGCCTACTGTCTCTTTATGATATAGCCAGTCTGAGTATTCCAGGATTTTGCCTTTGTTTTCGAGAGGAAGCCAGCCAACCGGATCAAGCTCCGGTTGGTCAGTTTTGCGCTGAAATGCTTTTGGTGATGCAAATATAACCGTGCTTCCTTGTGCAGCTCTCCTTGCAAGTTCCAACCAGCCATCGGCATCATCAGAAAGCTCAACCGAGTCTCCAACAAGTATTACTTCTCTCTTGCCGGGAATAGAATCACTGAACTTTGTGGATACTACCCCCTGAGAGTTCAACCAACCCTCTGTTTTAGAATCAATCCCCCAGAGGGCTATAGTTCCTGTTACTTTGGGTAGATTAGCTGTCTCTGAGACATAAAAACTGATGCTGCCAGCTGTCGGAGCAGCGTTTTCCATATTAGCATGCAGTTCATATTTACCTGCAGGGACATTGAGCGTGATGTTCTCGTTGAATACAGGCCATGCCAGCGGCGCTTCATCACCCTCTTTAGTCTCTGGGATATGCAGAATGCTGCTATGCTTCCAAACCACACCAGCATCTCCAATGATTTTGAAACTTACCGGATAGTCTCCGGGTTGTAAGATATCCTCGCTGGCAATGACTGCTTCAACTTCAAACTCTCTGCCCGAATACACATGCACAGGCTTTACAAACAGACACCACCGCAGCGATGCCCAACCCTCGGACATTGCATCGGCAATTCCGGGTTTCCATTCCCTCCAGTATGTCCAGACCCCCTCGCCGGTCATCACGTGGTCCAGCATACCTGTCAGATTGAATCCGCAGATCTTAGGATTGGATCTTATCAAGCTGAACCCCTGCGCTCTCCAGCGGGAAGAGAGTGCCTGGCTGTGGCGGAGCATGTCTTCAGGGAAAGCGTAAGTTCCATCGAATCCTAACCGGTTCCAGTCATTGACGAAGCTATCCGACATTTTCTTCAGGAGAGCGACATCCTCAGCATTTGGATTCAGACCAGCTTCGATGCACTTTTTCCACTCCCGGATAACGTTCATTGTGCTGCCGATGCCATATTCGGAGAGGAAGACAGGTTTTGAGTCTTTACCCAGAGCCCTGATGAAATCATCGACCTTAGCAGGGTGGGGGACTTCCGGGTAGACATGAATATCGCCGGCGCCTTTCATGCATCCTCCTGCCAATGGTTCCCAGTCGGATTTTGCTCCGTCAGGCTCTTCATCACCCCAGACATGTTCCCATTCATGAACACCGGGATTGGATACTGATCCCGTTTTCCACTCACAGTCCCATCTGCCGCTGCCCAGCAGCACAAGCCGGGTTTCGTCCAGTTCCCTCACCAGTCCCAGACTGTTTTTTGCATGCTGGTAGGTTGGGTTGTCTTGTGTCTCATTTAACAGTCCCCAAACCGTTATGCTTGGGTGGTTGCGGTCACGGACTATCATCTCCTTGTATGAAAGGTCGAAGCGCTTCTTCATATTCTCGGAATCCCCAAGGCACCATGCAGCCCTGGACTCTTCATAGACCATCAGGCCGATTTCATCGCATATATCCAGCAGATAAGGGTGTGAAGCCTGGGCTATGAACCTGACCATATTGAACCCCAGAGTCTTGGCATAAATCATATCCCGGAGCAGCAGGTCTCTATCGGAATTAGGGGAGGATATTCCACCTCCCGGGCAGTGGTTTATTGTATGTGTGCTCTTAAGGAATACTCGTTTACCGTTGAGTCTGAAGAACCCGTTTTCGACTCTGAAATCCCTGAATCCACACCGCACAGAGCGTTCGTCGATTGAGCCGGTCGGAATACAGAGTCTGACAGTAACTCTGTAAAGAAATGGGTCTTCCAATCCCCAGAGTCTGGGTTCATTTATATGAACATCAGTCTCGACAATACTTTCCCCGGCAGGTATCTCACTTTCAAATTTGCACAGGTTCGAATCATCCCCCCGGACTGCAGGAGCCACAGTAATCTGCATTCGGCAATTGACGTCTGTACCCGCATTAACCACTTTTGTCTGAACGTGAATGATCCCTGTTTTGCAATCCGGATTAGCATAGATGTCAGTTATACGGACATGCGGGCAGAGCATCAGATCAACAGATTCCAGAATCCCCCCTATGTTGTAGGAGCATCCGTTATTAAATGGAACTGTCCTGTTAAGGTGTGGTATTTCAGCAAGTGCTACACCATCGATAGGCTCATTAGTAGGATTTAGCACACGGACTGCTATACGGTTCTGACTACCCTGAGCAATGCAGGTTGTTACATCCAGCTCAAACGGAGTCTCCCCTCCTTCGTGTCCTCCAACATAAACATCGTTCACCCATACATCAGCTATATAATCCACTGTATGGAACTTGATTATAACCCGGCCGGATGGATGAGCATTTACCGGACAATCGAAACTCCTCCAATACCATGCAACCCCGTGGTATCCAGGGAATGCATCCTGAATGATCTTCGGGACTTCTATTGATTTAGCACCCTCCCTTGGACCGGTAAACCATTCTTCCTCCCGACCGATATTTTCAGGGTCAATCCCGATCAGCCAGTCACCATCCAGTGTATATACAGTTGTAGATAGCATATCCATATTATTGCCTCGTATTATCAGTTCATACTGTAACAGTTACTTCATAGAGGGTTAGGTACCCGGGTGGGAAGTCCTTCTTAAGGTACAGGCTCTAGACTTTAGGAAAGAGAGACTCACGCGGAACTCGGGAAGGACTCGGGCAACACTTTGTAGAACAGAGGATCAGTAGCTCGCTTTATTCACGAAGCTTCATATATAATGCGGGGTAGATTATGCTCAGGGAGTTATATAATGAAAAAGCACAGGGTGGCGATGGTTGGTTGTGGGATGCTGGCTCAGGGAGTGCACCTGCCGAATATAGTGAAGAACCCGCGGATGGAGCTGGTCACGACGTGTGATGTCGATCCTGAAACTGCGCATTTGTGCTGCGAAAAGTTCGGCGCTCAGCGGTTTGATACTGACTGGACTAGTGTAATCGCTGCAGCCGATGTGGATATGATTGTCCTGGCTACACATACGAACCTGAGGGGTCAATTGATAATCCCGGCATTGAAAGCTGGCAAACCGGTCTATACCGAAAAACCGCTGAGCGTCATAAGGCAGGAGATGATTGATATAGTTCGGGCATCGAGGGATACCGGGGTGGCGGTCTGTGTCGGGCATAATCGTAGATCCAGTCCTGCTATGATTGAGTTCAAACGTCTGCTGGATATAGCCAGGTCCGGCATTGAACCGACAAGGCCCAGTGTAGACAGGGATCCTTCACGCAAACAAATTCCGGAAGAGAAACAGATGCAGGTGTTGATGCGCGTGAATGACGATGCACGGAGCTGGAAAGAATGGATCTTCTGGGATGAAGAGGGGATTATGTTTGCAGAGATGGTCCATTTCATCGACCTCGCGCTCTGGTTCAATGATTCACATCCTGTAAAAGTCTACGCAGAGGGTTCGTGCAGGGGTAACTTCACGCTGATTATCAAGTTTGACGATGGCTCGTTGACAACATTGCAGCATACAATGGTCGGCAGTTTTGATTACCCAAAGGAGCTGTTTGAAGCTACCGTCAATAATATAACCATCGCAATGGAGCAGCATATAGAAGTAAGGCAGCTTGGAATGACCGGTGAGCCTGTGCTGCAGACATTCCCCTATATAGAAGGCTGTGAATGGGCAGTGGAGCAGGGGATGTCGGGTTACATGCGTTCGGTAGAACAGGAGCAGTCACGCGCCAAAGCTGCCAGTGAACCGCCGCGTTTCCTGAATGTGTACAAAGGTCACTATGATCACCTGGACAGGTTCCTGACACATATAGAGGGAAAAGGAGAGAACCCCTGTGATGTTGAAAGCGCTGTCCCGGTCAACAGAATAGCCGCCAAATTCCTGGAATCCGCCAGGTTGGGAATGCCGGTAGCCATCAACCTCGAAGACTGGCATTTGCCGGGGTGAAATGTGTCATGTTTAGAATAGCTGTTCGCTGATACTTAAGCTATATCCGAAATATGCCGGGGAAGGTCCTATGGGCATGTGCTATTCGGTTACCCAACATAGCCTGCTGAATGGACATGGGTTGCCTACAGGCATAATGATGGATCCAATGTTCTCTGGGTAGATGGACACGTCAAATGGATGAAAAAGAGAACAATGACATATACAAGCCTGTTGCCCAACCAGTAAGAATCATCTCATAAACAGTAAAGCCTTTAATGCCTCCGGAGTAATCTTCGGGGGCATTTTAGCACTTCTACTCCGCAATCTACTAACCTGAGTAAAACTGCAATGTATTTTACCTAAGGGATTTACAATGATGTCTCTTGTAATATCCTGTGTCTTAATATAATGTGATCGTATATTCTCCTATAAGAGACAGGTGTAATTAGAAACACACAAAGATGTTTTGTAGTCAGAATAACAATAATATAATTAATATACGCAACAAAACCTATTGACAATTGAAATATAGCATGCTAATATTCCACAAAGGCTTTACATCTGATCTGTTGTTGTAGTGAATGTTCACTAAAGGAGAAGATAGTAATGAGTAGAAAAGGTTTCACACTAATAGAGTTACTTGTAGTTATAGCGATTATTGCTATACTGGCGGCGATCCTATTTCCGGTCTTCGCAAAAGCTCGTGAAAAAGCAAGACAATCCAGTTGTGCAAGCAACTTGAAACAGCTTGGAACAGCTTTCATGTCCTATGAACAGGATTACGATGAGACAGTACCTGGAAATACATATCAGCTCCCAGCTAATACTACTATCACCAATTTTGTAGATAAATGCGGAACTAAAATCCAGTTTTGGCCACAGTATCTTGAGCCATATGTCAAGAGTTCTGGCATTTATGTGTGCCCTAGTGGTACATCTGCAGGGTGTCCTGTACCTGGCACAACACGCAGTTATGCTCTGAATGTTACTCTAGTCGGGTGCTGTTCTACCGGCATCAAAGAGGCAAACATAACCAAACCAGCTGATACAGTCTTAATGACAGATAATGGTATGCACTACCTGTTCGGTGCTGGCGGTAGATGGTATGGTTATTATACTGGTGCACCGTATGCAGATGCGCCGTCCGACTCAGTAACCTGGCCGGATAACTGGACATGGGTTTCCTACAGGCATAATGATGGATCCAACGTACTTTGGGTTGATGGACACGTCAAATGGATGAAAAAGAGGACAATAACTTACACTAGTTTGCTAGCTGCTCAATAAAATTATCTAGAAAAAAGTAAAGCCTTTAATGCCCCCGGAATATACTTTGGGGGCATTTTGCTTCAAGCTATTCGGACTTGCTGGTTATCGGTCCGAATCCTCACGCTTCTTTTGCACCAGTGACACCAACCCGATACTCAGCAGATAAAGGAACAGCATAGGAATGCACATCAGTGTCATTGTCAGTGCATCATTTGATGGTGTAGCAACTGCCGCTACAATTGATATCCCTACAACAGAATGCCGCCAGTATTTTTTCAACATACCTGAATTGATGATTCCTATTCTGGCCAGGAACACCAGGACCACCGGCATCTGGAAAATCAGGCCAAAAGCAAGGACCATCTTGAGGATAAATGTGAGGGTCTGAGTGACTGAAGGCATAAATGTTGCTTCCGGTGGGTTCTGGGCGATCAACCACTGGACACCGATAGGTAGTGCCCAGTATGATACCGCAACACCCGCCAGGAACAAAAAAATCGATAGAGGAGCAACCAGTTTTACCCCCCGCTGCTCAGCTTTGGTCAGTCCGGGCGCCAGGAACATCCATGCTTCTATGGTCATAAATGGCAGGACAAGTATAATACCCGCTATCACTGCCATCTGCATCTTGAATATGAATCCTTCAGCAATACCTGTCAGCAGGAATTTGCTGTGGTTTTGCTGCAGATACGGTCTCACAGGTGCGCTGATCAGTTGAAACATTGGACTGTAGAACAACCATCCAACTGTCGTGCCGATAACGATGTATATTATGCACCGTATAGCCCTGGCCCGCAGTTCTGCAAGATGGTCTACAAGCTCCAATGGTTCTTTCGATCGCTTTTTTATCATTAATGAGACTCCGGAATATAACTGTGAACAAGTATTGCAGCATTCAGCGTAATAGTTCAGAATAATTGGAAACACGTCATGCTGAACTTGATTCAGGACCCATCTCGAACGTGCATGGGTCCTGAATCTAGTTCAGCATGATGTTATACTCAACAAGAGTGAACTGTTACCATTCACCCTATATGCGGACAATTTCTGCGATGCATGAAGATGATTCGATCTTAACATTCTGCCCACACTCAAGGCGTTCAATGTGACAACCGCTGCCAATGGTGCCGTTATTTATTATCACCTGCCTGGCCTTTACGTTAACTAACTCAGCCATATCCGCTTCAATTGTCTGAGCTTTCAGGAACCTGCACGCCCCGCCAATGCTGTTTATTACGTTTATTGTATCAGCTTTTATCGAACCAGCAGAACAGTCGGTGTCTGAGAGGGTGATAGTTATTCTGTCAGCCGTGATTCTATCAGCAATGTTAAAAGCACCTGCTAAATCTGCAAAATCAGCCGTTAGAGTGCTGCCAACTGAGAGGACTCCGTGATTAGAAATGCTGTCTGTGGTAACCTGGTCACCTACTGTCACCATACCGCTGTTCTCAAAAGAATCACTTACCACTTCACCGCCCAGGGTCACCATTCCGGAATTATAGAAAGAATCCGTAACAACGCCTCCCCCGATTGTCAGCATTCCCGTGTTCCTGAAACTGTCGGATTTTACCTCACCGCCAATGGTGGACATTCCTGAACTGTCGAGGTTATCACTGAAAACACAGCTGCTTGAAGAAAACATCCCCCTGATGAGAATATCGTCGGCATGTAACTCGTTTTGAAGAATGGCATTCCCGGTGACGATGAACCTGTCAGCTCTCACGGTTTCCTTGAATGTGCCTTTTCCAACTACATCCAGCGTATATGCATTTACATCAGAACTAAAATACGCCTCTCCCATGATCGTACATTTTGTTGCAGACACCTGGGAGCCAAACACCTGAGAATCATAGACAATGATTTCATCCTCACCTGCAGCAGCTGGTTTCTCCTCGACATTTTCAGAATTATCAAGACTTCCACCGACAGCCATTCCGCCATCCAGTATATTGTCTACGGAGACACCAAACAGCTTGCGCATCGCTACCAGGACTTCCAGGTCCGGCAGCGCTATTCCGTTTTCCCATTTTGAGACAGCCTGGTGGGTAACAAAAAGAATATCAGCCAGCGCAGACTGTGTTAAGTCCTTATCTTTACGCAGCTTTGCAATAAACTCCCCAATACGTTTCGGATCCAACATACCATCTGCTCCCTGGATAAAATGAATACCTAATTATAGGTCCTGTAGAGAGTAATGTGTATCGAATGTTAGTTGAGTAACAATTGAATGGCTTGCAACTGCTGGTTGCAAAGGTAATAGTTCTATATTTGTGAGTAAATTTCCATCCATCCTTCGATACGCGCTTCGCGCTACTCAGGACGAACGGAGATTTATCATATTACACATTAACACTGAACTGTTACTTGCAAAGAGGGTAGTTTTATCTTATTCTGAATACTTTCCCTCTTGGCACAAATGGTAGTGTGCGGCCTTCGGGGACTAGAATACCGTGATCTCGCTTGATACGCAGACGGTCGCAGAATCCATCTGTGATTACTAATATAGGTCCTGTTTTTGGAAAATCCTCGGCCTTTTCGAGCAAGTTAATACCCGGCTGCAGGACTGTCCCGCCTCTACCTTTTATCTTTACATGTCCGGCAATGTCCTCCGGGGACATATATCCCTGGTCATAAGTGGCTGCATCGCAGAAGACCACCCTGACCATTGGCACATCCCTGGAAATGCTATAGCTGGCGATGGCTCCGAGCGCTTTACCCAGCGTTGCCCTGTCCATTGAACCCGACGTGTCCAGTACTACGCCGAATGTCCTGCCATCTTCAGCTCCAAATGCCGGGAAATATCTTGGCCGTGGGATATCCGGGGTAGATGACTGTCTGCGGCTGGGCCTTGCATAGGTGCGGAGTTTCTCCAATGGCGCAAAATGGTCATCAAACCATTCAGCCAGCTCCACATCCCACGGGATCGGCGGCTGCGAAAGCGCACGTATCTCTTCAACCAGTCCCGCCGGCAGCAATCCTCGTCCATCACACTCATGATATGCCAACCCCTGACCCATGCAACGGCGGTAAAGGTCATCAAGAGATGTGCCCTCACCTCGTGCCCACCAATTATCCTTGCCGCGTTTTAAGATATCACAGGAACCGGAACCTGCCAGAGTCCAGAGTTTTCTATATCGACGAAGATCGGTTGCTATCCGGTCATAGATCGATTCAGCGGATTCACCTTTCAAGTCCGGATCATACAGCGCCCCGACTTTAGGCAATTCACCAAGTCCCATCTCAACCAGCCAGCCATTGATTACATAATCACACGCGACATTCCAAAGGAACGCATCACGTCCTCGCTGCCTGGCATCGTGCCGCAGGCCCACATGCAGGAGTTCGTGGGCTACCACAAATCGAGCTTCGTGGTCATCCAATCCTGCAGCAGGATTGATAAAAACTTCCTTTGACTCCGCATCTACCGCAGCAATAGAGATCCCGAGTTGAATATAAAGCTTTGGGTCTTCGACTATCTGAAAATTGGCGGCCATAGCACCCAGCAGGGGATAGCTGCTGATAATCCAGTTGAGTGCCCGGCGTGCAGGTGTCATAGCCTGGTTGGAAACCCCGAGGGATTCATCAACTCCGGCAGCAACGTTTATAGCACTGGTAATAGCAGCAGACAATCCAATCCCGAAAAGGACTGTCCAGTCAATATTGCGGCTGCTATAACTGGACTCACGGAAGAGCATGTCTTGCTGTTGACTACTTGCAGTGCCGCATTCCTGAGCTTCCGGAGGAATACCATTGTCACAAAATGCCCTGTAAATTTTGTCTTCCGTGTTGCCGGGAAATCCAGCATCACTGTTGATATCTGATGGAACCCGTCCAAGCTTCAGATCTTTCAGAAACTTTGCAGTAAAGCAATCACAGGCGGTGTTCCATTCTACAGGTCTCTGCTTTGCTTGAAAGTGCCCCAAACCCAGATGAAGCAGGCAGTGGGCAATGATATACACCCATTCTTCAGGTTCAGCCCTGCGTTTTGGGTTGGCATATACAGACCCGTTACTCGTTACCACTGCCCATCCATCATACGAAGCAGGAACAGATGTTTCCCACACGAACGCATCCCTGTAGACATGAGCTCTGGTCATTAATGGGGCAAACATCGGGTGGTATTTTACTTGGTAGTACCCCTTCAAAAAGTTCTGTTCTGCCACATCCTGTGGATTGTTAGTTTTCCGACGACTCCTAGCCATTTTTCTTCTCTGCCAGTCGCGGCAAGTCCCGAATGACCTCCACTACAAACCATGCTGGCAGCGATTCGGTGTTTTCGATATTAGCCACCACCATCTGCGCAATCTCCAGGCTGATTGTTGCCAGGTCCTTGATAAGTCCCTTAGCTGTGATTGCCAGTTCTCTCCCGCTTGAAGTAATCGCTGCAATGTCTTCCGGGAGCTCTTTTATAAGTTGAGACCTGAATGATTGTGCCAGGAAATACAACACATCTCTATCCTCAGCTTCCCGTGGCCAACCGATCTCACCTTTCATAATAGACGCCAGCCGGTACCTGCTGCGGACCTGTTTCACGAATGCTTTGAACTGCCCGGAGTGATTCGGTGACAAGCACCCGTACGCCAGTATCTCCAGAGTCTCATCGTTAATATTCTCACCATATGAATGCAGCGCATCGCTGAGCATATGCCAGGACCTTGGGCTGGAGAAACATTCTTCGTGTTTGGGTGGTTGACTCCAGAGGTGATCGGGCCTGGTCTGGATATACTCTATCACCAGGGGATGGATGCCATTGGCGATTGCCCATTCCAGCCAATCCCGGTGAGAGACTTTCAGATGCACATGCACCATCCTGTTCAGCAGTGCCGAGGACATAGGCTTTACAATAGCGCTGTCCTGTGCCCTGTTTCCTGCACCGATGACGATTGAACCTTCAGGCAGATAGTATTCTCCGATCCGCCTTTCGTGGATCAAGCTATAGAACGCTTTCTGGACTTCATGCGAACAAGCATTGAGTTCATCCAGAAACAGACAATACGGTTCCTTGCGGGCAATCGAGCTGGGAGGACAAAACCTGCTGGTGCCATCGATGATTTGAGGCACTCCGATTATATCCTCGGGTGCAAGCTGACTCCCAAGCAAAGATACACAAGGCAGCCCAAGCTGCTCCGCAAACTGCACCACCAGTGAAGATTTCCCGGTCCCCGGCGCTCCCCAAATAAACACCGGCCGAACCAAAGCGACATTCAAGAGGAATCCGGATAACTGCTTCTGAGATATGTTGAAAGCTGAGTTCATGATCAGGTATGCCTTTTACTCGTGAGGTCTCAATAAGGCGATTAATTACTGCCGTAATATAAAGGACGTTTGTTTACTCGTAGTATTGTTTTATGGAGACAGAGAGTTATTGGATTATTTACTGTTGTAGAATGGACTGAACATCCGGGAGTGATTTATCGTCTTTATCCACAAGGCTTATGTTAACCCTCTTTCCCAGTGCAGTTGCGATTCTTGTTAGCATAGTCAGTGAGTGCCCTGTGTAGTCTGTCATCCCCAGCTAGAAATAATGATTACTCTACCTTCTCACACAAATACACTACAAACACGCTGTCTGAATAGTCTGCGGTGATTATTTTGAAACCGGTTCGTTTGAACATCTCTTCAATCAGCCATGACATAGTTGAGTGTTCATCGCGGATGTGGTTTTGGCAGTTGGTGGCGTTTTCCGGACCTACGGCTTCTACCCAGGCGTTCAGCACTTGTTCATACTGGTCCGGAGGGAAGGAGAACACTATATCCCTTATAAACAGCCGTCCGCCGGGCTTGAGCATATTCCGGATTCTACCCAGGGCTACTACTTTCCAGAAGTCAGGCAGGTGGTGGAAAGCAAGCTGGGTTGCTACTATATCTACCGGTTCATCGATGTGCTCATAGGAAAGAAATCCAGCCCTGTGTAACACAATATTGTCTACTTTGCGGGATTTTACCTTTGTATGAGCATAATCGAGCATCATCTCAGATATATCGACTGCATGTACCTTTCGGCAGAGTCCGGCAGCAGCTATGCTGAGCTCACAGGTTCCACAGCCGAATTCTATCATCGTGTTTTCCGGGGTTATACCAAGCTTAGAGATAGTGTTTGCTACCTCTTTCGGGATATCTCGAAGTTTATGCATACGTTCATCATACTGCCGTACTTCATCTAATGAGTTGTAATCAGTGCCTATTTGTTTGAATTCATCATAATACCAGGCTGGTTTCTCGGACATTTTATAAATCACCTTTCATATGAGTTCAGTTTTGCGCCACCCGTTCGTCCTGAGCTTGTCGAAGGATGAACGGAATCTTCCCAGCAAACAGAGTTATTACTACCGATCATTTGTAAATATGTTACTCGTAGGGGTGACCGTCCGCGGTCGCCCGAAAATCGAATAAAAGCCAAACAGGTGCCCGTATATGGCATTCCACACGTTATTTGGTTAATTGCTTTCCAACTCCCTTATCTTGGATTTTGCCATGTCTATCCATTCGGTATCATTCCTGGAAGCCAGTTTTATGAATTGTTTATAGTCAGCAATTGCCAGTTCCTTGTCGCCCCTTGCTGCATAGACCTGTGCGCGGCCATAGTATGGATACGCGTCCTTGGGATTGAGCTCGATGGTCTTGTTGTAATCAGCCATAGCCTTCCCTGTCTCGTTAACTGCAAAATATGCACCGCCGCGGTTGTTGTATGCGTTTGCATTATCAGGTTTAAGTTCAATGGCCTTTGTATAGTCCTTGATGGCATTTTCATTGTCATTCTTGGCTGTATATGAAACGCCGCGGTTATAGTAGGCATCTACATAATCTGGCTTTAGCTCAATGGTCTTGCCATAATCTGCAATTGCGCTGTCATGGTCACCTTTTCCTGCGTAAGCAATACCTCTGTTATAATAAGCTTCTACATAATCCGGACTTAATTCGATGGCTTTGTTGTAATCCGCAATACTCTTATCGTATTCACCCTGAATTGAATAGACAATCCCCCTGTTATTGTATGTGTAGGGCAGATTAGGATCTAACTCGATTGCTTTATTGTAATCTGCTATAGCCTTGTCGGTTTCATGTTTGCAATCGTATGCATATCCTCGGTTGTTGTAGGAGAGTGCATAATCAGGCTGCAGTTTTATTGCTTTGTTATAATCCAGGATAGCTTTGTCGTTGTCACCTGTGTCACGGTATGAATTGCCGCGGTTTATATATGCATCTGTGTAAGCCGGATCGAGCTTGATTGCTTCATTGTAAGCAGGTATTGCCAGGGCCGGCTTGCCCTTGTTCTGGAAGTCCAGCCCTTTTGCAAACCACTGATAGGCCTTGTTGGACTTTGCAGGAGCTTCTTCAATAGCTTTAGTCTCAGCCGCAGTTGCACTGTTTCCAATGGACTCTATAAGCTGGCCCACAAGATCAGCCTGCATATCAAATACATCGTCTATCTTACCTACTACTTCAGCAGACTTGGTAGCTCTTGAAGTCTCCACTTCAACGACCCTGGCATCGACTTTCAGTTTGTCTCCGGATTTTTGATAACTGCCGATAACTACACACTCAGCGCCTGCTAACTTACCGAGCTTTCGCGCAGTCGTAGAGTCCACCAACCCGCTGTTGTGCAGTTTTAGTTCCTTCATTGCCTGGGAGAGCTGTGCCCTTTCGACATATTGAATACCTGACACCTTACAGAGCTTGGTTGCAATTGTCTCTGCAAATCCGGCGCCGATCCAGTCGATCTGAGGGTTCTTCGAGATATTCACAAATGGCAGCACCGCCACCGTTGTGATTTCACTTGCACAAACCAAGCAAGTCATTACCAACAACACAATAGACATAATTAAGACTGCTGCTGAAAAAATCCGCATGATGATATCTACCTCCAAGGGTGGTTCCAGAGATTTCTTACGATATTTAAACGATCATACACCAGAGCGATGTAGAATTCAATTAATGCGGTTTGGGTGTTTTTCGATTCTCACGCAAAGCCGCAAAGACGCTAAGTAAAAAATGCTGCTTTGAAATTGAATGATTATCCAGAAATAATCCTTGATGGCATTTATCTATCAGGTGTAACTTTCTTAGCGTCTTTGCGTGAGAATTCATCTCATGGAGTCACAGAACCCCAGACGAATTCGATCTTGTCGAATCCGAGGCTTTGAAGCAGGTTCCGGAGGTTGGTCTCAGCATTGGCTTTGGCTGTAGTCATTACTTCACCTGTAACAGCAGCTTGGCGTGCGTTGGATTGGGCCTGCAGCCTGGCTTGACGTTCCAGATCCTTGTCCGGATGAAACATCAACCAGCCTTGCTCCCTGTTGTAGACATGGGAGTTGTCATCATCTACCCGCACAGTGAACAATTCAGGCTGAGGCAGGGTTATGGTTACTGAATTTGATGCCACACGCACATCTGAAGTTGACATGCGGCTAAGGTCTACTCCTGCAACAACCTCGGTCTGTACTATCATCTGCAGGTCGTCCTTTGCCAGGAAATCAGGGAAGATTGTTGAATTGGACTTGGCTTCGACTATCTGTCTGCTGACCTGCCTGGCAGTCTCCATTCTGTTCAGTGCCTGCAGGCGTTCAACTATCACCGGAGCCGGAGTAGTAACCACTGTAATCCGCTTGCCTATATTCTCAAATGCGCGGTGTGCCATTTGCAGGAATCCAGGCCCGAGCGAAGAGCTCATAACCAGGAATGCCAGCATACCCCCTGCAACCACCGCAACCGGCACTTTCAGATGTTTTGCCATAAAGGAGAGAATAGTCTGCTTCATATATATACCTCACAAGCCAACTCAATTGTACGCCCGGACATGCCAGAGGGTCAAACGCGTAAGAGAGTTATCTGCCAATTACAAAAAGGCTAATTGCTGTGTGTGAAGGGAATCAATCCCCCTAACCCCCTCCTCCAAGGGGGAATTGCTTGGTATCGATCTGTATGATTAATCATTATACCGAGTCATAGCCATCTATATATCATAGACGTTGTTAATATACGCATATGAAGGTAAATGCAAAGCAGTGTCTAATCTGTTTATCAACAATAATATCAAGGTGAGAAGCATGAAGTCCTGTATAACTGCAATATTAGCTGCGATGGTGTGCGTGAGTCTAGCGGGGAGTTCCTGGGGACAGGACTGGAGTGATGGTTTCGATAAATCCAAATCAGTCTCAGACCAGTGGATCAATACCGGCGGTGTCAAGATAGATGAAACCAGCGGGTTCAAGCAATCCGGAGCACTAACTGGCGCTGCAGATGGACACCGGTATGGCACAATATGGAGAAAGACCCCTGGCGGTAAATCTATAGAAATGACAGCCCGGATCAAGGTTGGTTCGGCTGCGGAATGGACCGGAGCTGTCATAGGTTTCAGCATAGGAATACAGGGTGATGTCGGAAACCCTATGGCACCGGTGTATTCACCTAATGCTGCACCGGCAGGGAATTATCTCGGGATCAGGGTAGTGGAACCTCGGGGCAATGAGAAGGGTTATGCCCAGTTACAGCTGGCTTATGTAGACCCTTACTGCGGTCAGACACTGCCATACAGGCTTGGTAAACTTGATTTAGACACCTGGTATGAAGTCAAACTGCAGACCTGGCAGAGTGATGGAGCTTATCTTGCAACAGCTTATTACAGGCGTGAGGGTGAAAATAATTGGACAGATGCCGGCGATAACTGGCCAGGCAAGCGGCACGTAGTTGCATATGAAAGCTTCGAACCGGTTTATGCGGTGGTGATGGCATCTCCTGGTGCGTTTGTAGATGATGTTAAAGTGATGTCTATTCCCGCACCCGTGCAGAAGCGCTTACCACCGGCGCAGAATGTGAACAAGTATCCGTTTACAATCATATCGCTGAGCTGGAGTTCTCCGGATACTAAGTTCATGCAGGTCAACCTGGCAAATATGGAAAAGACTCCGCTGGATGGGTGGGCAACCTATGCAGCTTACCCGCGTCTGCCTCAGGGGAGAGCGCTCTATGGTTGGGGGACAGGCGATCTGGGTTGGCAAGTGTTTCAAAATATCAGAGCAACCCGCGATCAGATTCAGCCTGCAATAGACGACTTGAAATCGATCAGCAAGAGCCGCTTCCGCAGCAACTATATAGCCAATGTATCTTACTTGACGACTCCTACAATGGACTGGTTCGATGATGCCTGGTGGGCAAACATTAAGCAGAATGCAAAGCTGCAGGGAGCCCTGGCAAAAGAGGGTGGATGTGAGGGGATATTATTCGATCCTGAGATGTATGGCTGCTCATTCTGGGGCTGGCCATCGCTCAGCAAAGATCCCCTGTACAAAGGCAAGACTTATACACAGGTGCAGGCCAAAGTCAGGCAAAGGGGCAGGGAGTTCATCCGGGCTATCAATTCAGAGTATCCGGGGATACGTATTCTATCTATCCACGCCTGGGATACAGCCCTGCGTTATGAAGACCCGCGATCAACTAAGGCAACCCTGCAGGACAAATACTATGGCTTGCTGCCTGCTTTCCTGGATGGAATGCTGGAGGGTTCCGATGACAATACGGTCATCATTGATGGCTGTGAGGCTACCTACTGGGTAGATGCCTTCCCGGATTTTATAGAAAGAGCTCAGGCAGTGCGGACAGAGTGTATCAAACTTAGTGAGGTGCCTGCACTGTTCAAGAAGAAAGTAAGGGTAGGGTTTGCGATATATCTGGACGTCGACTGGCGCGGAATCCCGTGGAACTCCGATGTCCCTAAAGTCAACCACTGGACCCCGGACAGATTAGCCCAGGTTGTAGGCAATGCACTGGCAGCTGGAGACGGAATTGTCTGGATATACAGTGAGACCGCCACCTGGCATTTCAACTCACCCCAACAAACAATTGCTCCATACATAAGGGACATAGGCTGGCACGGCGCAGCAGTGAAATATGTGCAAGACGGATACCGCGAAGCCCTGAACCAAGCCCGTAAACGCGCCAAAGAACTACGGGCCAAATACAGTAAATAACAAGCATGTTTTTCTTTTTTAACCACGGAATACACGGAAAGGGAATAAAAAATCAGCTCTGAATATGCCTCATTATGTTATCTACACCTTGTCTGTTTTTTGTTCTGGCAATAGCTGATAACCAGCACAAATATATTCCCTTCATTTCCGTGTATTCAGTGGTTAAATATAGAGGTAATCAGTTCGAGTTTGCCGAAATAGCTGCGTAGTTGTCTGTTCTACGATAGATGCGGTTTGTAATACCAATGGAGGTAACATTTAACGTGAAAAAGGTTCTATTATTAACACTGCTGACTCTTTGTTTAGCTATTCTGGCGGCCCAGGTATCTTCTGGGGAAGTAAAGAATCCCCGGTTTGTGCAGGACCGGTTTGCTATAGGATTCTGGGTTGATCCACCTTCGGAACAGATCAACGATGCACGTTACAAGGAAATTGCCGAAGCTAACTTTACGTTTGTGCTTGGACCATTTGGACCTAAGAACCAGAAAGATGTTGCCAAGCAGCTCAAACTCTGCCAGAAATACGGGATGAAAGCAATCGTAGTTGGCGATATCAAGAACCCTTCCAAGTTACTCGATGGACCTGCTTGCTGGGGATATCATATCGTTGATGAACCCACAGCGGGCGCTATTCCGGAGATTACGAAGGATATAGCTGGTATTCGTCAGGCACGTCCGGGCAAGCTTGGTTTTTACAATCTGCTTCCGGATGTCTGTGCATTGTCTGTCTACCAAACCTCTTCATATGATGAATATGTAGGACGTTTCGCCAAAGAGACCAACTGTGATGTAATCTGTATGGACTATTACCCGATGCTGACCCCGACTGCCGATGGCAGGGACGGATACTGTGGTAACCTTGCAGTCATGCGCAAACAGGCTCTGGCAAACAACATTCCATTCTGGAATTTCTTCAATATTATGCCATTTGGCCCACATAACGACCCCACAGAATCCCACGTCCGCTGGCAGATTTATACATCATTAGCCTATGGAGCAAAAGGTATTTTGTATTTCTGCTATTGGACACCGGTCAGCCCTGAGTTCCCGAAGGGTGGGGCTATTATCACTGTCGAAGGCAAACGCACCAGGCACTATGATCAAGCCAAACGCATCAACGCCTGCATAAAGAACCTTGGACCTACCCTGATGAAGCTGACCAGTACAGATGTAATCCGCATCAAGCCGACTGACGATGCAGCCAAACTACTTGCAGGAACTCCTATCAAAAACATTACCGGTGGTGGAGATTATTTGATTGGCATATTCAAGCACGAAGACGGACGCCGTGCTGTCCTGCTCAATAACTATGATCACAACTACACCACCTGGCCGACAGTCGAGTTTAATGTCCCGGATGCCAAAGTAATTGAAGTTGACCAGTCGGACGGAAAAGAGAAACCAGCGAGGGACGATTCCCCAATAATGCCCGGTCTGCAATTAGGCCTGGACAGCGGAGAAGGAAGACTATTCCTGTTACCGGCAAACTAATACTGTAGCTATTCTCCAATTCCCCCTTTGAAGGGGGAATTGCCTGGGACAAACCTATAGACTGAGTAGTTACTATGCGGGAACGCCGGTATTATAAAACTGGACAAACTTAATCGACGCTGAGTTCCCGCAGCTAAAAACCGGATAAATTACGAACAAAATCCGGGACAACAGTTCCGTGATTACTAGATAAGGGACGCACTTGAATACTGCTTTTGGGGTGTTGGATATGTTTAGATTTCGATATTCTCTGGTGTTCGCTTTCTTGCTTCTTTCGGCGCTTGCGACTATTGGATATTCTGCTGAGAGTGAGAAAAAGCTGTTTAGTGTGGATGTTCTTGAGCCGGTATATCGGCAGAGTATCTACGCTACCCAGAATACCCCTGAGATTTTATTTGTAATCAAACTGGCAAATGGACAGATAGCTGCCTCCGCTGTGTATGCTCTTCTGGGTGAAGATGGCAAACAGATACGCGGATGGAAGGCTGTTGGGAAAACACTCTCCAGTGTTCAGAAGATAGAAATAAACAAATTACCGGTTGGTAAGTATACTCTCCATATTCAGCTGCTGGATAAATCCGGGGGTTCGATTGATTCGCTTGATACCCCCATCAACAAACTCGCTAAAGCTCCCGGAACCGAAGTCCGTGTCGATGAGAAGCACAACATTCTGGTCAACGGTAAGCCAAAGCTGTTTATCGGATGGTATGGTGAGACTCCAACTGAAGATTCCCGCAAAGATGTCGTTGCTCTTCAGAATATTAATACTCCCAAGGTAATAGAGAACTTGAATATAGCCCAGTGCAGAGAAGTCTGGGAGAAGTATGGCATATATACCATTATCAGTGTCGAATGCGGGAATCTGGTATATACATTCAGCCTCTGGAAGACTCCTGGGAATAAGGTCCCTTCAGAGAATACTCGTTTGACGGCTCCAAGCGAAGAAGCTGCCGGATACCTGAAACAGATAGTAGATAAAGTGGGCAAGGAACCGTGGCTGCTCGGTTACTATCTTTCCGATGAGCCTGAGATCAACAACGTTAAGCCTGAATATCTTGAAGCTACTCATAAACTGATGCAGGAGCTTGATCCCTACCATCCTGTGATCATTACGAACGATACAATCGATGGAATCTCAACCCATGGTTACAAGGCCTGCGATATCCTGAACCCTGATCCCTATGATTCGAAATGGGACTTCGTTCCGAGTTACATAAGAAAAGTGCTGAGTGTTGCACCGCGCGGGAAGGGGATAATGACAACCCTCTGGCACTCGTCAGGGCAGACACATTTTGCCAGAGACTGGGGCACAGAACCCCCGTATTCGTACAGAGTAATGCGCAGCCAGTATCTTTCGAGTGCAGCTATGGGGAGCCGTGGGTTCACTGCATATACCAGTGCGTTCTTTCTGCCCGAACCGGTAATGAGATATGGGTTGCCTCCAATCTGGAGAGAACTGAGATTCATTGAACCGGCATTGGCTAATACCCAGTCTACTCCGACCGTAAAATCAGATGCCCCTATGGTTTCATGGCTGGGGCTTGCGAATGGAAAAACCTGTTTGATCGTTGCAAACACCAAACCGGGAGCACGCACTGCACGCGTCAGTCATCCACTTCTAAAGAAACTGACCAGACTTGATGTCCTCTCTGAAGCCCGGAGCGTAACAGTCAGCGGATCAGCATTCACAGATCGGTTTACCGAGGGTGATGTCCACATATATACCACAGATCCTGCCGGCAGGAAGCTGGTTACAACAGCACAGGTGGAAAAGGATATCGCATCAAAGCAGGCTGCCTGCAGGAAACCTGGAAATGTGCTGTATGTGGGCAATGGTGTGCGTGCACGGTCAACGGCAGGTTTTTATGCCCCATGGTTTGAGCAGTATTTTTACTATGCTATAAATGGAATTACTGATGATATGGGCTGGTATCTCTCACATGCTGGAGACAAACCTTCATCACTGGATCTCACACTTCCTCAGGTCAAGAACATTGCACGTGTGGTGATGTATTCACCCAATGTAGCTGACTATGATATCCAGTTCTTCTCTCCTGATGGCTCCTTACATATTGCTGAGATCAGAGGTAACAAATCCGATGTCGCTGAGACCAACTTCCAGCCGGCAATCCCGACATTGAAGCTTAAGATAACAGTCAAAGGTAAACGTCCCGGGAGTGATATGCAGCCAATGGTTCGTGAGTTGGAAGCCTATGAAACCCCTGGCAATGGTCCGGTAACCGGGGTTCAAACAATTGAGAGCAAATCCCATCCACCGGCTTATCTTCCACCAACCTCAGAGTCCGGGGATCCATTATCTCTGTGGAAAGAAGATGCTGCGAATTTCACTACAGCTGAGAAGTTTAACTGGGACGGCAAAGATGATAAATGGATTGTTGCTCCCGGTAAAATGAAAGTTACTCCCATCACAGGCAGTGGATTTGAGTTAACATGCATAGACCCATCAGGTGTATCGAACATTGCACACATCTTTCCTTACGATAACCAATACAGATATCTGCAGGTGAAAATCGATAAAGTCGAAGGTGATGGTTATCAGTGGGTTAACATCCAGTTCTCCAACTCAGGAGGTAGACCCGGTTTCCGCACTGCACTGCATACCAAGCGTCCTGGAATATATACGGTAGATACATGGTATGTCAACGATGGCTACAGGCTGGGAACTAATAAGGATGCCTATATGACAATCCAGGCAGCGGGATCATCAAAGCAGGCAGATGGCACAGTTCAACACGGCCCGGTGTTCACATATGACTATATACAACTGATGAGGCGTCCAATCAACGGCCTGGTTGTTACAAGACCGGATGGTTCACCGCTGCCTGATACTCTCAAAGAAGGCGACCAGATAATGTATCGGGTTCTGTTGGAAAAACCTGCACTGGATGTTACCGTAGAAGCACTCTCCAACTACACCTATACGCTGCTCCCAATTGGGACTGAGCCGGACGTCCAGTTATATAAAACAGGAGCAAAGGATGGCTGCGAGTGGGCGGCTGTTGCAACCCTTGGTCCCGGCACAGGCAAATACGATGGCCGCAAAGGCTACCCGATCTGCTTCCGTGCACTAATAGTAGGAGGCGCCATAAAAGAGACCGCATCCACAATGGACCTGGCTTTTGAGTGATTGATGCGTTTTGGGATAATATTCCCGTTCGTGCTGAGCCTGTCGAAGCACGCGGATACAGATGAACGCGTACTTCGACAGGCTCAGCACGAACGGGAATTAGCATGTTTCAATTGAGACAGTAGGAACAGAGTTGGTGGCTATTAATATATGAAATATGATGTTGCGATAATTGGTGGTGGGGCTGCCGGGATGATGGCGGCTATTACTACGTCCATGAGTGGAAAGCATGTGCTTTTAGTAGAGCGCAATCCTCAACTTGGCAGGAAGCTACTGGCGACAGGAAATGGTCGCTGCAATCTAACCAACAAATATGTCACCATCGACCGCTATCATGGCAGTGATATGCAGTTTGTAGAATCCATACTGGATCGTTTCGATCAAAACAGAACACTGGAGTTCTTCCAGGAGTTGGGGCTGGTTATTAAAGAAGAGGACAGCGGTAGGATTTTCCCCATAACTAATCAGGCATCGAGTGTCGCGGCAGTCCTAAAGCAGCGCCTGGAACTCAATAATGTCGATGTATTGCTGGACTCACTGGTCATTGGCGTAGACAAGTCATCGATATGGATGGTCTTCCTGAATAGTGGGGAAGTGATCGAGGCTGACAACCTTATTATTGCAACAGGCGGCAAGGCAGCTCATTATCTGGGTTCGACTGGAGATGGTTGGATGTGGGCAAAGAAACTGGGACATACTATAACACCGTTCCACGCAGCCCTGGTTCCCATTGAGACCGTTGAACAGTGGCCGGGAGAACTGCAGGGGATTAAGACAGAAGCCCGGGTCTGGTCTACCAGCGGTGACACCACTTTTAAGGAAAGCGTCGGTGATGTTTTATTTACAAGTTATGGTGTCTCGGGTCCTGCAATAATGGCACAGGCTGGTGCAATTGCACCATTACTGAACTCAGAAAAGGTCTTGCTTCATATCGATCTATTTCCGGACACTAGCAGGGAACAGTTGTATGAGATTGTTGTTCGGATATTTGATAGTGGCGGCGATAAGTCTCTCAGAGACGCCCTTGTAGGTTTACTACCGAGTGGAATGATCCCTGTAATCATTGGGTTGGTAGACATGGACGGTTCTGTGCAGTCCAGGACCATATCCGAGGAAGAGAGATTGCAGATTGCAGCAATCCTGAAAGACCTGATTCTTACTGTATCAAAGCTGAGACCGTTCAAGGAAGCCCAGGTTACAGCTGGTGGGATATGCAGTGACGAAATAGATCATCAGACGCTGGAATCCAAACTTGTGAAAGGTCTATTTTTTGCCGGTGAAATGCTGGATGCTGATGGTGACTCCGGTGGGTTTAACTTACAGTGGGCATGGTCAAGTGGACACGTTGCGGGATTGCTTAGTGGAGAAGATTCGTGATTCATAAAGCTATGATCGCTGCCTTATTGCTTGTATTTGCATACTGCTCTCCAATTAGGGCTGAAGTGTTGATCGATGAGTCTTTTGAATCTGCTTCAGCAGGGAGTGATATTGCAGCACTGGGTTGGACTAATACGCTGGGCAGCATGCTGGTCTCCGAAGATATCGTAGATACCGGCCATTCAGCTAAAAACAACGTGGGCGGTTGGTCGGACTACATCAGGGACTTCTCAACCAGAAAACTGACCGCAAATGAAACAGCAATAATGTCCTGGGTTGGAAGAGTAGGTTCTGCATCTACTTCCGATGCTGCAACCGTTGAGATACTGAGTCCTGATCAGCAGTGGAACTACTGTCTGTTCAATGGAACATTTGCCTCTCAAGTTTATAAGCCGGGAGCAGGCATAATATCCCGAAATGATTTTGCTTCAACACTGAAACAGGCTAAATTTAAGACTGAACTTACAAACAAAGGGTCCAAATTCTATTATGATACAGGAGCCGGCTGGGTGCTTGCTCTGTCGAACAGTATAGGTTCGCTAACGGCAGGTAAAGTAAATATGGCTGCTCTGGGAGCTGGTTGGATTGACACTATGAAATATGAGATAATCCCTACACCACAGGAAAACCTGTGCCCGAATGTTTATGTGCACTTGCTGCGCTACTCGTCCTCTTTGCTCTTCAGCGCTATATCTCCATGGGATGTGTCCCCAGCCGTACCCCCAAAGACATTCACCTTAACAATCAAGGATACAGATGATAGAATTGTACTTTCCAAAACAATTCCAGGCATAAAAGCTCTATCAGGAGCTGTAATTCCTGTTTCGTTTCCAACAGGAAAATATAGATTGTCAGTCACTGCTCAATTCAAGAGCGGCACATCAAAGACTGTTCTGGACAGGGAATGGCAGTATACCAAAACACCCGAAAAGCCTGTAGTATCTGTCCGTAAAGATGGTGTCTATTTAGCTAACGGAAAACCCGTCTTTCCATTAGGACTCTACCATGTGAAGAAAGAAGACCTGAATGAAATCGCATCTGCCGGGTTAAATATGGCGATGTCTCAGCAGGGAACACCACTTCCGCCGTCCTGGACTCGTCCGAGCACGGATGAAAGGCCCTGGGTCCAGGAGCAAAACATTGGATACGCTGAGGAATGTGCCAGAAATGGCATACAGTGTATCGGAATGGGGGCATACTATCTTGAACCCGGAAATGCAGATGGACAGGCTATACTTGAACACTACCGGAACAATTCAAGCATAGGATTCTGGTATGTGATGGACGAGCCTGATAGAAGCATCTTTGATAAGTGTCAGCGTTGGTATGAGCAGGGAGTAAACTGGGACCCCACTCACCCGTTCTTTATTCTGCAGGTCGTGCCAAGTAAAGTATACAGAGATCACGAACGACCTGATATGATTAACTATTATGCAACTACTGCGCAGGCAGGTGACATATTCGCTGTTGATCCCTATCCCCTCGGAAACCTGCCGCTCAGGCATGTCTATGATGGCGTTGATACTGCAGTGAAAAGCGTGTTTGGGAAGAAACCGGTGTGGGCGGTCCTGCAGTCATACACTTTCAAATACAAAAAGGATGGCAGATATGATCCTCCGATGCCTACCACTGCACAGCTCAAATGCATGAGCTACCAGGCATTGGCAGCCGGTGCCAGAGGAATCCTGTATTATGCTTACGATGACAGTTATCTGAATAATGAAGACTTCGTCAGTTTTAACCTGAAGAAAGACTTTCCGGACTTTTGGAAAAACAGCTTCATTACCTGCATCTCAGAGTTAAAAGCAAACTCAAAGATCTGGACATCAGGATATGCTGTCGAAACTCCAGTAAATGAAACACCGGCTGTGGTAGTTCAGAAGAAACCTTACATCCTGAATAAGAAAGTCTACATGCTGGTAGTCAACCCGGAGGATACTGAGCAGTCAGTTCGGGTCCGACTTCCGGAGTTGTGGAGCAAGGCAGGAAAGGCAGAAGATATCCTCGGCAGCACTCCTGCATCACTATTGTCAGGTTTATTGAAAGACACCCTCGCACCTCTGCAGGCAAAGTGCTACAGGATAGGAGAATAGAAGACTGGGAGACTGGGAGATGATTACAGTCCGTTCGGGCCGTGTGTATTAATACCCTAAGCATTTTCACTGCTTTCCTAAGCGTGGACGGACTGTGCGGCGGAATCGCTTATGCGGCTCGGGTTATACATTCATCTCTAAGCATTCGTTCTATCTCCTCCGGTGTCACCGGTGGGCTTATCAGATACCCCTGCAGATGATCACAGTTGAGCTCATGCAGGAAACTGAGTTGCGCCAGTGTCTCGACACCTTCAGCAATTACTTTCAGGTTCAGACTCTTCGCCATAGCTATCACAGCCCGGGCAATCGCTGCATCGTCAGGGTCTGTTGTAATATTGCTGATAAATGACCGGTCTATTTTTAACGCACTGACAGGGAATTGCTTCAAATAACTGAGTGATGAATAGCCGGTCCCGAAATCATCTATGGAAATACCTATCTGCATTCCCTTCAATATCTGCAGTATTTCAATCATAGACTCCGGATTCTTCATGAGTATACTTTCAGTAAGCTCCAGATCCAGATAGCACGGTTTCAGTCCGGTATTACACAATATATTGCTTAACCAGTTGAGCAATGCATCGTTCTGGAATTGCCGTGCAGACATATTGACTGACACTATGATATCTGAGTACCCGGCATCATGCCAGGCTTTGTTTTGCCTGCATGCAGTCTCCATTACAAAGTCGCCTATTGCCATTATTAGGCCGGTCTCTTCAGCTAAAGGAATGAAGTCAGCAGGAGATACCAGGCCCATTGTGGGACTCTGCCACCTGACTAATGCTTCAGTTCCAATTATTTTACCGGTTGATATCTGGATCTGAGGTTGGTACCTTACCAAAAATTCACCCTTGTCGATGGCTTTGCGAAGCTGCTGCTCAAGGTTTACCCGCTTTACTGCAGCGTGGTTGAATGCATCTGTATATATCTGGAAGTTGTTACGTCCTCCTTCTTTAGCTTTGTACATTGCAGTATCAGCGTTACGCACGAGGGTTTCAGCCGTTTCACCGTCTTCAGGATAAGTGCTGATACCTATACTTGCAGTAAGGGAGAACTCCTGGCCTTCAATAACAAATGGAGCGGAAAGTGCTTCCAGCACACGCCTCGCGACAGCCATCGCTTCCTCACGATTCGAGATCTTACTCGCGACAATCGTGAATTCGTCCCCTCCCATTCGAGCAAGTGTATCACACTGTCTCACACATCGCCTGAGCCTGTTTGCTGCATCCTGGAGCAGTAAATCTCCAGTATTGTGTCCCCTGGAGTCATTTATTAGCTTAAATCGATCAAGGTCAATGAACAATACCCCGATAAGTCCATTAGTCCTTGCAGCTTCCTTTATATGCTGGGTCAGTTCATGGCTGAAAAGAAGTCTGTTGGAGAGTCCGGTGAGCACATCATGATGGGCCAGAAAATCGAGTCTTTTTTCGTAGGCTTTCTTCTCGGTAATATTGCGCTTGATTGCTATAAAGTGTTCGATGACTTCCATATTATTGCTGACTGGGGTAATGTTTACATCCTCAATACTAAAAGACCCGTCTTTCCGACGATTGGTCATTTCACTGCACCACGTTCTACCGGAGAGTATCGTACCCCACATGTCGGCGTAAAACGATTTGTTGTGAGTCCCGGAATTCAGAATATTCGTGCGTTTGCCGAGGACTTCCTGCATCTCATATCCGGTCTGTTGTTCAAATGCGCGGTTAACAAACACTATGGTGCCGTCCAGACGTGTTACTACAATCTGGTCTGATGCTGCGTTCATTGCCGATGTCAGCATGCGCAGTTCCATATTTTTCTGCATCAGGTCGAGGTTGTTTTCCTCCAGTGTTCTTTGCTGTTGTTCGAGCACTTGCCGGAGGCGGTGCTTTTCGATAGCATTGGAAATCGCTTTCAATAGCACCTGGCTGGAGAGCGATGCTTTTGGGAGATAGTCCGATGCACCTTCACGCATGGACTGAACGGCTATTACCTCGTCCCCATGCCCGGTGAGTATAATTACCGGACAGTCCACATTGTGATTTCTGATAGTTCTGAGACAATCGATACCAGTCATTGTTCCGAGTAAATAATCGGTAAATATGAGATCAGCTTGCTGGACGACAAGACGCTCAAGGCATTCCTCCACATTTGGGAATGCCAACATATCGATGCTGCATTCGTCAATATCCTCAAGATATCGACGAAGCAGTTCGATGTCGCCGGGATCGTCATCGATGGCATATACCAGATAATTGTTGCTCATTGTTTACGCTGCTTGACTTGGTGGTAACAGTACAACCTGGAACCAGTATTGCTCCAGGCTTTCTATTACCTGGACGAACTGTACCATATCAACGGGCTTCGTTATGAATGAATTACATCCCAGATCATAGGAACGGATAATATCCTGTTCCTGGCGGGAAGTGGTAAGAACAACTACCGCCATACGCCTGAGTTCGGGTTCCTGACGAATCCTTTCCAGTACCTGCCTACCATCCATTTTTGGAAGGTTCAAATCAAGCAGTATTAAATCCGGTTTGGGAGAGGTTGCAGGATCGTGGTACTTTCCCTTGCGAAGCAGGTAGTTTATCGCTTCTTCACCGTCGTCAACAATATGCAGTTCATTTTTAAGCTTACTCTCTTCAAATGCCCTTAGAGTAAGCTCCTGGTCTCCAAGGTCATCCTCTACCAACAAAATAATTGCCGGTTTTGCGTCAGGCTGCTTCATTTTGTTCCTCCAGATGCTGTTTATGAAGTGTAAATATGAAAGTCGCCCCATTTTGGGGTTCGGATTCAACCCAGATACTGCCTCCGTGGCGTTCGACTGTTTTGCGACAGATTGAGAGTCCGATACCCGTTCCTGCATATTCCTCCCGACCGTGGAGACGCTTGAACGGCATAAATATTTGGTCGAAATAATCCGGACTTATTCCTATCCCATTGTCGCTGACACTTACTGTAGTCGTATCTTCGGAATGTTGTGCGCTGATAGTAACGATGGGATCTACTTGATTTGTAAACTTGAGTGCGTTGCCTATTAGGTTTTGGAACAGTTGTGTGATCATGGTCTGGTCACCAATTACATCTCCAAGTTCGCTCCTGATTATCCTGGCATTACTTTCCTCTACACGGATCGATAGAGCACTAAGAGCTTCATCTACACATTTGTCCAGGTTGATACAATCGTGTTTCATTGATTTGCGGCCTACTCGAGAAAGAGTGAGAAGGTCCTGGATCAGTCCCTGCATTCGTTCAGCGGCGTCCGTGATGAATCCAAGGTCCTTACGTGCCCTGTCAGGTAGAGCATCGCCGGCATCCTTGGCTAACAAGCCGCTGAATGCCGTCAACTTCCGAAGTGGTTCCTGCAGATCATGGCTGGCCACATATGTGAATTCATCCAATTCCGCATTTTTTGTGATCAGTTCAAAATTGGCTTTCTGCAACTGGGCTGTATGTTCAGCCAAAGCATGTTCTGCACGCTTGCGTTCTGTGATATCGCGCACACTTGGACAACTATACTCATTTCCCTCGTATTCGATAAAATTGCTTGTTACCTCAACTGGGAAACGAGTGCCATCTTTTCGCTGATATTCTGACTCGAATGTCCAGGAAGAGGACTCCTTCAATTTTTCCCAACGACTTGCCCATGAGTCAACACAAACGTTATTGTCAATATCGAATATTCTCTTTGCATTGAGTTCGTTCAAGGTGTATCCGAGATTCCTGCATGCTGACTCATTGGCATACACGATTCTCCCCTGGGAGTTCATCCAGAAGACGGCATCTGCTGAATGATCAACTGCAAAGTATGCGAATCGAACAGATTGTTCCATTGCTTCAAGTTTGATTCTTTCAGCACCCATGCGTGCCAGCATATCCACAATCCCAACACAATACTCAGCAATGGATTTCATTCTATCTCTTGAGATTACAGCTATTTGCCCATAAGCCTCAAGGTAAGAAGTGACCTCAAATCCGTATTCTTCTGCTTGATTCTTGAAGAACTCTATGTCCGGTTTCTCGTCCTCATATACAAATTGCCCAACAAAGAATGTCGCTATGTGTTTTCCGGATACAATGATCGGCACAGCCAGGTCACGCAACCCGTTTGCACATCTATAATCAATTGGTCCACCCTCATCGAGATGATCTTTGATGTAATTATCACTCTGCTTGCATCGCTTTCCTGTCTCAGGATGCAGCCTGTGGAATTTTGTACACATGTCTTTCCAGTTCGCGGCTATGATCACATTTCCATCAAGATCCAGGATGGCAACCGCCAGATTCATCAGATGGCTAAAATGGTCCATTGTCGATTGTAGTGATGGAACATCAATGAGTTCTCGAAAAGTGTTATTCACAGATTAATACCTTTCTTTGAGAGAAATACGTACATTGATTTCCACATCCAGCGTCGAAAAATAAGATGAATTTTGTTCATACTATGTATTTATATAGGGGTTGCATGACGCGTGAAAATATTCGATAGTGCTATAAACTAATAGAGCGCATCAAACATGAGTAAGAATACATAAGTATAACACCGGAATATAGTCTATTAGTCCAGTCAGCAGCATATGTTAACCCTTGTCCATTCTCTGCGTTTTCTTTATACTCTATGGTATGCAGGATGATGCCATTTTTGTCATTTCGCAATTATCATTTATGGACAACAGTGAAAGGAACAGCAATGCTTATAAAGAGAGAACAAGTAACCCTCGGTCAAGGACTACAGACCGTTAATGTACCCTGGAAGCAGATTCTGGCAAATAACGAGCAGAGATTTCTTACGGATAATCAGTTGTCTGTTTTCATTCATAAACGGAGAGCCGGTTGCGAGAGAATGCACTTCTATCCGCTGACATTTCCTCACGAGTTTATGGAAGGCAAGTGGATATGGAATGAGCTTGTAAATCATGACAGTTTAAGGAGCACCGGTCCCGAGTTGGATTTTGTTGCAAAGAAAACAGACCTTTCGTTTATGCCGCATCTTGTTGAGAAAACACTGGCAACTGACAACAGCCAGATACTCGAAAAGAGCGCGGTTTCCGGCAGTACTCTTATTATTGAATGGGAAATAGCCGGACTTGATTCCATCAAATTAAACTATTCACTCCCACACTTCGCAGCCAAAATGGAAGAGTTCAAGAAGGGACTTGTAGTCTCAATTAAAGGTCAGGTGTTTGTTGCCATTTCCATTTCTGGAGCTGCAGGACTGGAATATACGCATGAAGAAGAACCATTCAAGTTGCAAGCAAATATTGGCCTGGTAAATGGGAAGAAGATCTACATGGCAATGTCATGCGGTTATGACAGGGAATCGACTATTCAAGCTGCATCAAGCGCATCGGCTAACCCGGATACCATTTTTACCGCAGCCGAGGATACCTGGAATGAGTATTTCACAAAAGTTGTCCCTCATTTCGAGTGTTCAGACAAGATGCTCGAGAAACTCTATTATTACCAAGCCTATATCACCAGGGCCAATATCTATGATATTCCATATGAACCATTCACTCATCTGTACACTTGTCCCTGGAAGACCGGAGCAGTATGGCAGTGGAGTTGGAACACCCCGATGAATTCCGTTTGTGAACGCTGGCTCAACGATAAACAGATAGGCGTCGGCGGAATACTGCTTGAAGGCACAAACGGTGGTGGATTGAATATCGGCACATACCTGCATCCACTCAGGAAAGTTACTGAGATGAGGGAGCATAATGAGCACGCGCAGACTGTTGGGAAGTACCTGAGCAAACTCCCGGATACCTTTGACTTTAATGCCTGTACAACGCTTCCGCACACAACTCCAAATGGCCTATTGGGAGCTTGGGAGTTCTACCTGTGCTCTGGTGACAAAGAGTTCCTGCGGGAAGCTCTCAATGTAATGATTGAAGCCGAAACCGAGTATTCAAAGCATGAACTTGAAAATGGTCTGTGCACAAGCTCGTTCATCGATGAGTTCGACTATTCCCTTCGATTAAAGCCATACATAGCAGGTTTCTCCAAGGGTGATCCCGAGATGATGCTTAAGATGGATACACCATTCATACCGGTGGATTACAATGCCTACCTGTACGCTTTGAGGGAGAGAATAATCCAGGCAGCGGGGGTTATTGCTGACGCTGGTATTGATACAGTTAAGCTGAGAGAGAAAAATGCAGAGCTCAAGGATTCGATCAATGCCTGTTTGTGGGATGAAGCTGGTGGATTCTTCTACGATGCAGATCCACGGAATATGCAGCGCTCCGGCATAAAGTGTATCGCCGGGTTTGCACCCATGTATGCCGGGATCGCAACAGATCAGCAGGCAGCAAAGCTAGTAGAGCACCTTACAAACCCTCTGGAGTTCGGTACTAAATATCCCTGTCCATCAATATCAGTCGATACCCCGGAGATCGATCCCTCTCTGCCAACCTACGGAGGGGACAGCGGGATAACGTCAGGAATATGGTTTACAGTCGAAGGCCTGATCAAGTATGGTTACGACAATCTTGCAGCAAGTTATGTGTTGAAAACCATAGAGATGATGACCATAGAAGGCCCCAGCTCTGCATACTCCTACCATTCAACAACAGGAAAGTACAATCAAGATAAACACACCCTTGCAGCTCAGGGAAATATTCTGACAGACATGATCTGCAAGTATATAATAGGCCTTAATCCTACAATGAGAGAAAGCATAGAGATCAGACCGCTGGCCCTGGAGTTATCCGGAATAGAATCCTTCACCTTCGGCCCATACATATATCGAGATAAGACCATCATAGTTGAATGGGACAAGAAAAGCGGGTACAAGTTGCAGGTAAAGTAAAATGGGATGCACGACCTAATTCCCCCTTGGAGAAGGGGGTCAGGGGGATTGATTTCCTTCATTACCACCATAGAAATACGAGAGTTTGGACTTTTAATGTATGGTAGAGTAATCATTCCCCCCTAACCCCCCTTCAAAGGGGGAATTAGGTTGTGCTCGTTTCACTGAGCAAAAACAGCCATAACTTCCGCATGTCCGGTGAAGTTTTTGATCAATATCGATTCTCTTTCAGGATCGTATACTCCACCGGTTGCTTCAGCTGCTTTCTGTCCATTTGGATGAGGCAGGCGGATTTCTACGGTTTTTGGTTTGTATTCGGAGTTGCAGGTTATTTCAACTTCGATCACTCCAAGATCGACCATAGATACTACAGATAATGATAGCTTCCCGAAGTGACTAACTGCATTGTTCAGTTCGATTTTCTTTCCGTCTTCCAACCAGACTCTTGGAACCCCGGCCAGCAAACGGAGGGTATCTTTATCTTCCAGATACAGCATCGATCTCACCTGCATAAGGAACTGGGCCTCCTCGTGGGTCTTGTGTGGACTTACCGCGAAATAGTGCTCCCAGAAAGAGTATATCTCCCGGTCTGCCAGGCTGGCGATGCCGTTGTAGAACGCCTTCAGGAACTGCTTCGGTTCATCACGATGCAGGTGAATGAATGGATGCCTGCTGTAGTATGGCTGACTTGATGGCAGGTTGCGTGAGGATGTCAGCTCACACTGATGGTCGAGTATAAACTGGGCAGATAACTCAGTCGGTTCTATAATCCCGTGGGCTATCAGATGGTTTACACCCAGGCAATCATCACGAATAGTAAGCGAACCATGGCTCCAGCGCCTCTGAGCCTTTACACCAAAGCACTCCGGACCGGTAGAGTTTGCCCACGGCGCTGCTGTCGGCACCCATGTTCCATCTCCTATTGGCATCACCGGGCTGCACGCAAGCGACTCGAAGAAACTTCTCCGTATATCAGCTTTAAATGCTTCAGCTTCTACGCATAATCTGACAGATTCAGAAGGATTGGTATTGGCAAACATCTTCGCTACAAGGTTCAGACCTGCATATGCGAAAGCATTCAGCATGTATATACGTTCGTTGTCCTGAGGATCTGCAACCTGGCCATCCAGCATCCCATAACCTTTACCCCGCAGTTCTTCCTTCATGTTCCGGTTTCGCCAGTCGACTATATACCCGCAGGACTTTAGAACCTTGAGTGAGATCTCTGCTACCCATGCATCATCGCGGGTGTATTGATAATGCTGGCCAATAGCCAGCAGCATTGCACCTGTCTCTACCATATAACCAATGAATGTCTGCAGAAGTCCATCCTCCTGCTGCTTATGCAAATAGTAGTCGAGACAGCGCCTGGCCAGTGAATGCAGTCCCATTGAATCCAGATAGTCAGTATGTACCCATACCTCAGAGCAGACAGGGACGTATACACCGTCAGACATTGCTATAGGTTGATCGGGCTCATTTCCATATGCAGTAAGATCGAGATGCAGCAAGCCTGCCTGTATCATGCTGTCAATACGATTCTCCGGCACATGCATGCTGCCAGCCTGTTTCAGCTTGTTCTGCCAGAATAATCTGCATTCATCCAGGCAAACAGACATATCACGTTTGATCAGTTCTGCGGCTCTTTCTACAGGTATAGGCGTATGCGGAATAATGAACTCCAGCGTTGCCGTTTCCCCGGGTTTCAGGAGAATTGCTATCTCTTCCTGTTTGATGGGAGTTCCATTGAGTGTAGAGACAGCAAAAACTCGGCCGTCTTTAGTTAAGCCGAATCCGGTATTGGGATCAAAATCATAGTCGCCGGAATCACCGATAAACCCGTGAATGAACGGAGCTTTAAGAAAAGCATAGCGGGGGATCTGTGCGGTATTGGTTGCCACTATCCGGCAGCACAGCACTGTCTCTTCATCCAAAACTAATTCCTGTTCAACCAGGGAATCGAACTCTGCTTTCTCTGTTTCATTGAACACATGGCACTGCGCCATACCGTCCGCCACCAGAAAATGGGTGCCGCGGATATTGGATTCTATCAGCTCCGATTTTTCGAGAGTAGAGAAGAATACATGGCCGTATCGTATGTCATCGTCAATTCTTTCGACATGAAGAATAGGCAGTGTGTCTTCATCCAACCACCTGCGCACGTTTTCGGTGCACTCGAACCCTCGTCCTGCCACAAATCCGTAGCGCGGGGAAATATATTTTTCATGGTCGACCCAGAAATACCCGTTGCCGTGGAACCTGGGCTGTATCCAGTCACTGCACATCATAGGTTCGCGAAGACCTACTTCAAACACCCGTAGATCCCGGCTGATACCCATCCAGATAGGATGGTGCAGCTCCCGGGTGTTTGCAGCAGCCTCCTCGTATGTCTCCTCTGGTTCTGATGCAATACGCTGCAGATTAGTCATTAGACCAAGTTTTCGAGTGTCAGTAGCTACTTCATCATAGGTTCTGGTGTCCCCCGCAGGGAGAACAGCCACGTCGTAATCCGGAATAAAAATTGGGAAGTCAGAGCCAATATCACGAGCGAAGAAACTGAACGTGTTGGTATCTGTGTGAATAGTTACGATGGTCGGATTTTCACCCACTCCCAGATTTTCTGCGTCGATTGATATCTCAAGCCTGCACTCAGAGTTAGTATTGCAAGTGAATACATTGTTTTTAAAACTGCCGGTGTCTTGAGTGAACCGACCATTTAGAACGCAACCACCCTTCACACTGACTTCACCGTCAGAAGGAGAAGTTTTCCATATAACAGCCACAACCATTTCCATCAAAACCACACCCCACAAAGATTGTTACTAAACTATACAGGGGTTGGGGGTAATAGTCTAGCAGTTATAATTCCCGTGAAAGAGTAGATGAAAGTAAGCGTACAACCACATACACCTGTTAATGCGGTTGAATATTATGCATAATGTCTTTACATTGTATTGTGGAGGGTGTTATGCGTCAATCAAGGTTGTTTTATGAATGGGAACCACGAGT